>Ga0306923_10008038_pt1 | contig 10563 bp, 5 predicted proteins | sample sta12Can44000108_FD_203841 | JGI IMG/M metagenome (GOLD analysis project Ga0306923, IMG submission 203841) | Lab enrichment of tropical soil microbial communities from Luquillo Experimental Forest, Puerto Rico - statanox.12C.anox.44.000.108 (v2)... | ecosystem: Environmental > Terrestrial > Soil...
TGAATGTCGGGACAGCCGAAAAGATCGGCCTGTCGGTGCCTCAGACAGTGCTCAATTCGGCGAAGGTTTACCGATAGGCATGGCTCACTTGGCAACGGCACGAAAGAAAGTCGAACCATTGATGCTCAAGTTCGTTATGGCCGCAGTGGTGACACCTGCTGAGTTCGTTATCACCCGAATGTCAGACCAGTAATTGAGATCGTACGAGCGCTGCAGGCTGTACGTGCTCCCCCACATTCCCCCAAGGGAGAGCATGAACGTGCTGGTAAGAGGTTCTTCATGGATTGTAATGATTGGACCGGTGAGAGATGCATCGACCCAATGGAGGCCATCAGGTGAAACCAGCGCGGTGGTTGGAACCATAAAGGTCATCGTGCTGTAAATGCTGTAGAGTCCGTCCTGGTAAGCTATAGGGCCCAGGCTTGCCGTCGTGGGGTAGCTGCAATTCTGCCAATTTATTCCATCCGGTGAACTCCAAATACGCCCGCTCACACCACAGCCGACCCAGCGGTTGTCCCCGTGGATTAGGAAGCTCAGGGCTCCCTCATTCTGGAGCTGCACCGTCCAGTTTGTTCCGTCGATCGATGACATGATGTTGCCGCAGCTGGCAACCCATAGGCCGTCAGAAAACTGAATCGTTGAGATGGAATTTGGGCACGGCGGATATACGGGAAACCAATTGGTGCCCTCTGCCGAGGAGATGATCCGGTTCCCACAGATCGCCATCCACAAGCCGTCGGCATACTTCAGCTGCGAAATGACGTCGGAGCAGGGCGGGGAAATAGTGGTCCAGTTTGTTGCGTCGGTTGAATGCAGTATCGCGGAGTTCCCGGCGGTCACGAACAACCCATTGGTGAATATGACTGATGTGAGAAAGCCGTCACAGGCTCGGCGTTGAATGAAGTGGATGCCGTCCTCCGAACTGAAAATGTTGCCACAATCGCTTACTCCCGCGTAAACACCGTTCCCTTGAGCCAATGAGTGAATTGAACACACGGGCGACGTTTGCAGATTCCAGGTGGACAAGTTCGTCGAAGCGAAAATGGTGCCCCCATTCCCAAGGGCTAAGTACTGTCCCAGGCCGTAAGCCACAATCTTGTACGAGACGGGGCCACCGCAGCTGCCCCAGGAAGAGCCGTCCATAGAACAAACCACCTGACCATCGTCAACTCCCACGAACTGCCCATTGCCATAACAAAGGCCTGACCAAATGCCGTTGGGGGCATCGAACCTGACTGGCGTCCAAGCTCTGCCATCGGAGGAACGGGCCGCTTGGTGGTTCAGGAAATCTTCGTGGCCGGCTACGACAAAGCTGCCGCCTCCATAGGCTCCACAGCTGAAAAATGTCGCCGTTCCGACACTCGAATTCGACCAGTTCAGACCGTCCGTTGAGGTCAAAATCAAGCCGTTTAAACCATAGGCAACGAACAAACCTCCGCCAAAATAAATCCCACTAAAAAATGATGTTGCCGGCAACCCATTGGTGCTGAGCTGCCAGTCCAAGGCGTCGACCGAAGTGTGCAACCTGTATTGGTCGTCCAGGACTACATAGGCGCCATTGCCAAAAGCAATTGCGCGAAGGCTGTTAGTGAATGGCGGCGGCGCCATCGCCCAGTCATGACTGTTGGTGGACCTCAAGACGCAGCCAGCATCACCAACCACTACATATTGTCCTTCACCGGCAGTAACACTCTTGAGCTGACATTGAGTTGGCGTTGCTTGCCGCAACCACGTGTTGCCATTGGTTGAAACCAATATTGTCCCGGAATCGCCCACAGCCACAAAACGATCCTGGGCAAAAATGATGGCCTGAAGATTGTTCGGATTGGCCTCGGGTGTGCTGTGCTGAAGGAGACAATCCCAACCGCGAGCTTGTCCCCAAACGGTTCTGCAGGAAGTTGACCCAACCCATGCCAGGAGTAGCACTACAATCATCATTGCAGCGCCGCCATTTCTCACGCTGGACACTGCGCCGAGTCGACCCTCTGAGCGGGCACTCATCCGCTTTCAGCTTATACCATAAATACTAATACAATGTCAATATGGATTTAGAGTAACACACGCCCCCGAGCACGGAGTTTCCAGCTCCGGCGTTGCCGCGCGCAAGAATGTACGCGCTCCGGATGGGGCAGTGTCAGAATACGCTCCCAAGGCGCTCAGCGCGATGGCTCTTCAAACCGCCCCAGAAACAGGATGCTGCCGGAGCGGGTGTCGCGAATGAAGAAAATGAAGGGATGATCTGCGCGGAAAACCGGTGGCGGTGGAGGCGCCTTCATTACCACGCGTGCCGAGATAGCAACTGTGGTTGCAGCGGCTGCTTCGGTGCCTTGTTCGTTGACCTCCCCCCAGGCCTTGTGGAAGACGCCCGAAATGTACAAGTCTTGCGTGCCGTCTATCCCTGAGAAATCCGCTTTCCGTCCGAAAGCGTCGGTAATACCCATCTTTGCCAAGGTATCGTTCAGGTTGAAGCCGGATTCCAACTTGAACCTGGGCAAAAAGATCTCGACCCGTTGTTGTTTCATTTGGCCGAGCGCGCGTGAAAACAGCGTCGAAGTCAATTGATCTTCCAATCGGCCGCACCCATCGACCTGGCGCGGCAGCAAGATCACCATCGAGAGCGCGCCGTCGCTGTAAGGCAATTCCAGCGCCTGGAAATCGTTGCTCTCCATATATCTGACCTCATCGAAATGGTGCATCAGCGGCACATCGGTCCGCCGTGTGTTGGAAACGTGAAACGTTTGGTTTGACGTTTCGGTGACTTTAAACGGTTCAGCCCACTTTCCCTTGAAGTAGATCGCGTTCGCCAGAACCAGTCGCGTCAGGTCAGTAAGGCTGCCAGGTGGCAGGATGTGCTGAATTTTGTCTTTCGTTTCTTGTGCTACCCACCGGTTAATCTCGGCCCTTGCTGCCTCTGCGCCGCTCTTGAAGTCAGCCTGGTTGACATTGGCCTGATATACATCCTTTGCTCTTTCCACAAACGCGGGCAGGAATGAGTGATCCTTTTGAGCCCACAACGCATTGGCAATGTTCAACTCGATACCCTGCTCTTTGGAGGCTTCGCTCAACTGGCGTTGCAGTTCACCAAACGCCGAATGGAACTGTTGCTGTTGACTATCCACAAAGTGAAGAACCCGGCCCATTTGTTGTTCTGTTTCGCCTCGCGCTCCCGCGTAGGTCATAGCTAAAGCCGTAGAGATGCTGTACGGGGAAAAAAACAGGTTTCCCTGATTGCTCTTGAGCTGAGCGTAGAGGTCGAACGCAAACACCGTGTTGCCTTCGACAAGGGGCTGAGTCTGAGCCGCTCGAGCGCGCGGCGCGGAGCCGAAAATAAGCCAGGCCATGATGATCGTGAAGATGAGAGTCCCGAGAACCCGGGCAGTGGGAATTACAGATTTTCGATCGCGAGCTATCATTTCACGATCGTAATTTATCATATCTATTGAAATTAACAGTGTGCCGACTCTGCGCGCCTGGCTTCCAATTCCAATTCGCCAAACGGGTACCCAGGGTCGAGACATTCCTGCAGATATTGATTCAGGAATTGGCGAAAGCCACCCTTTCGCTCGTATTGTGCGACGTGTGCCAGTTCGTGAACCACCAACCGGCGGTCACCCCAATGGTCTTCTCGAATGAAGATGCCGTACCGTAACGTCATGCCGATGGTCAGGTCCGAAACGATCCCGAACTTCTCGCCAACCTGGCGAAGAAGCGAGTGCAGAGGCGGCACTTGGGCAACAGACAGCAACCGAATGCGAGCCGGATCGCGAATGCCCAATCGAATGGCTGTGTCGGCTAGAGCGGCTACAAGTGGCATGCCGGTTCTGAGAATGATCGATTCCTGCCGCCTGGCCCAAGCACAGGCGAATGGCAGGAGCACAGTTACGTACATCGAACCTCTCCTTCTCTAACTCAGGAGGTTTAAATCCACCAACCAAAAGTCACTTCAGGCTGATCTCAATCAAGGCCAGGTCGTCCTCAAAAAATGTTGTGCCGCGAGCGTTTTCCAGGAAGCCCAGCGTCGAGTGCAAGCTATCTGCCGCGTCAAAGGAGCGTCCAGCAAGGTGTTGAGCGAAGTCCTCAAGCGTGAGCATGGAGCCGTCCTGGCGGACGATTTCGTATGCGCCGTCGCTAAAGACAAATAAGCGGTTGAACGGGTACAGCATCGTCTCCTGGTTTTTGTAAATGCTCTCGCTGAATGTGCCTATTGGAACTCCTGAGGTTTTTAATTTTTCAACCTTTCGGCTCGAGGTTTCAGGGCCGGTAATCAAGACTGCGGGGGGATGACCTGCTGTAGAAAACTTAAGTCGGCGAGTATCTTTGTTGGCCACGCCAAACCACATAGTAAAATAAAGGTTATTTTGGCTTTCCATGGGGAAAGCCCGATTCAGAGCCGTTAACACCTCGGCGGGGTCACGAAAATCCACGCCCGGGAGATTCTGCGAACGCAAGGCATTCATGACGGAGATTGAGAGTAGGGCCGCGCCGACGCCATGTGAACAGACATCCAAGAGGTAAACCGCAAAGTGCTGATCGTCCAACCACCAATAGCCGAAAGCATCTCCTCCCAATTGGTTGGAGGGAATAAACCGCCAGTCGGCATTCATGTCGCCGCGAAGCGGCTTTGGCAGGAGTGATTTAACGTAGCTGACAGCCTCCGCCAGTTCAGCTGCCAAATGTGCCTGGCTTTCCACCAACGCCCGGTAAGTCCGTTCCTCCTGGTCGTGCAAGCGCTTTTTCTCCAATGAACTGCCGATGCGCGCGCCCAGGAGCACCGCGTCAAAAGGCTTGGCGAGATAATCTTCCGCCCCCTTTTGAATGCACCGCGCCAGCATATCCAGATCATCCAGGGCTGAGATCATGATCACTGGTATGTGGCGTAGAACAGGATCGGCTTTGATCCTTTCCAACACGTGATAGCCCCCCATTTCGGGCATGATGACATCAAGCAGTACTAAATCAAAACGCCGTGCACGAAGTTTCTCCAGGGCTTGCCTGCCGTTCTCGGCAAGTGACACGGTATAGCCCTGGCGCCGAAGACGACGCGCCAGTAATGCCCGATTGCTTTCATTATCGTCAACAACCAGTAACGAGCCGGAAACCGTGCCGGGTTCCGTCTGGATTTCGGGCGTCAATCTTGCGCGAGCAGGCACATCCAGCGCGACTCCCTGTGAGTTCGCCGCAGAGGTTTGGAACCATAATGCCAATTCCTGCAGCATTGCCGGGGCGCTATCACGCAATCGCCTGGCTGCTCCTTCAATGCGCAGCAGATCATCGCCGGCCGAGTTGTTTTGAAGCTCGTCACACTTCTCGGATAAACTCTCTGCCGAGGCGATGATGCGTTCGGACAGCTTTTGAATTGTTTGTCCTAATTCCTGAAAGTCCTGAGGGCTCTGCGCCGTCGTATCGGGGCTCAGCCAGTGATTGACCTCGGCAAAAATGCGGGATGCGGTTTGATGCATTGTATTCACCCCTGGGAGGATAGGTTGCAACCCGCGTTCGCTCGCTTCCTCCTGCAGAATCTCGGCGAAACCCAGGATCTCACTCAACGGGTTTCGCAAATCGTGGCGAACCCTCCCGAGGCGTCCCGCCCACGTTTCGCCAACCAGACGGTCCAACTGGCCCGGCGCAGAATGCTCAGGAACATTTTTGTCCATAGGTTCAGCCAGCTGGCTTTGCGGCGGTCAGGCCGAGGGCGGCGATGTAACAGGTTTTGCGCCGAGCAATCGGTCGATCTTCTCGAACAGCCTGTTAAAATCGATCGGTTTGGTTTCGTAATCGTCACACCCGGCCTCGATAGCCTTTTCACGGTCCCCTTCCATAGCATGCGCCGTTAAAGCGATAACGGGTATTTGGCTGCTGGCCGGCACTGCTTTGAGTTGGCGCGTTGCATTCCAGCCGTCCATTCCGGGTAGCCCCACGTCCATCAGGATCAGATCCGGATGCTCTGACGGAACCAAGGCCAACCCCCGCTCCGCATCTTCAGCCGTCACAATTTCGTGTCCTCTGGGCTTCAGACGGCGAGTTAAGAGAACCCGGTTGTTTTCGGTGTCCTCGATGATCAGAATTTTTGCCATATTTAGTTGTCCCTGGATGCGCGGAACGGCTCAATGCAGGCGCGAATCTCACGCGCCAGTGCTTCTCGCACGAAGGTGCCTTTTTCCACAATTCTCTGTGTCAGCCCTGCCAGTCGGTTGCGATCTTCCGGGCTTAAGTCCATGGCGGTGATGACGACCACTGGGATTTTCCGCCATTCTTCATTCTTGTGCAGCTGTTCCAGTAACTCGAAGCCATCCATCACCGGCATCATCAGGTCCAAAAGGATAACAGCAGGCTTTTGCGTTTTGACCTTTTCCAGCGCAATCTGCCCATGCTCCGCTTCAGCTACCTTCCACTTCTCGGCTTCGAGCGTCCGGCGCAGCATTTCGCGCAGGTTCGAGTCGTCTTCGACGATTAATACGGGACCATCCGATTGGTCGCGCAGGTATCGTTTCAAGACGAGGATCAGCTGATTTCGATCAATGGGTTTGATTAGGTACTCAGAAGCGCCTAACGCAAATCCAAGTTCCTTATCACCGAGGATCGTAACCATGATGACCGGGATTCGCGCCAGTTGGGGGTCGGATTTCAACGTTGAGAGTACCGACCAACCGTCGGTCTCCGGCATCATAACATCGAGAGTTATCGCAGCCGGTCGCAGTTCTCGTGCAAGTCGCAAGCCTTCCGCAGCGGTGGAGGCAAAACGCAGGCTGTACTTTTCATCCTTGAGTGTGCGTTCGATCAGCCTGTGCACATTTGCGTCGTCATCGATGACAAGGACGCAAGGTCCGTTAGAAGTCGTCGCGGGCCTGTGCCAGGACCTGGTCCCATCCGGGGCAGGGGACTTCACGACTTCAGCGGGCAGGTGAATAATGAAGGTAGAACCTTTGCCAGCTTCGCTTTGCACTTCAACAGATCCTCCCATCAGCTCACAAAATTGCTTGGTGATCGCCAATCCCAAGCCGGTGCCACCGTACTTGCGAGCCGTCGAACTGTCTGCCTGACTGAACGCCTTGAACAACTTGGATACCTGTGTCGCGGTCATGCCGATGCCGGTATCAGCCACGGTGAACGTCAGAGTACCTGGTTGATCGCCGTTAGCAGCCCGGCTGACTGTCAGGTCTATCTTTCCCCGCTCAGTGAACTTGTTGGCGTTGCTTAGCAAGTTAAGCAGAGCCTGACGCACTTTGGTTTGGTCGGCTCGCATGGTGCCGATATCAGCGGGACACGTGACGTACAATTGATTGGTTTTCTTCGTCACCAGCGGTTGGATTGTGTTCCGAACCTCGTTCACCAGCTTCGCCACGTCGAAGTTTTCGAGGTGGAGGTCCATCTTGCCCGCTTCGACCTTTGAGAGATCCAGGATGCCGTTAATTAAATCCAGCAGGTGCGTGGCCGAACCATTGATTCGCGTCAGGTCTTCGGCTTGCTCCGGCTTGCCATCGGCTTGGGCTTCCGCGAGCAGCATTTCACTGAAACCGATTATTGCCGTGAGCGGCGTTCGAAGTTCGTGGCTCATGCTGGCCAGGAACTGCGATTTGGCTTTGTTGGCGGCATCGGCTGCTTCCTTGGCAAAGGCCAATTCCTGGTTTTTGGCTTCGAGAGTGATTCGGGCATGACGTTCCTGCTCGAGCAGTTGCTCGCGAAGCTGTCCCGCTTCGCGGCGTTTGCGTCCATATAGCACGCGGGCAACAAGCGCCCAGCCCAGGAGTCCTGCGACCGCTCCGGTTCCTGGAACCATGATTAGAGCGTTAGCGTACCAAGGCGTAACGATTTGCAGAAACGCCCGTGCCTGCTCAGAGTAATTGAGATCGCGATCGATTGCTTGGACGAAGAACGTGTACTCGCCGGCTGCTTCCGGATTCCAATCGTACTGGGTACCCAAAGTAGGCTCTCGCCACGCCGGGTCGGTTCTCGGTGGGGGCTGTTCCACCCGACCCGGCACGACGGCGGACCGATACAGGCGTCGAGAGGGCTGTGTTTTGAAGTCCACTGCGCCAAATCGAAAAGCCACTAATTGGCCCGAATGGATAGCAGGCAGAGCCTCTAAGTTCCTGTGCTCTACATCGGTTTTTACCAAAAGCTCCGGGCGAGGCGACTTTACCCGGCTGGGGCGGTAACGGCTTAGGCCTTTTTCTGTGCCAAGCCAGTAATCTCCCGCCTTGTCCTGGATGATCGTCTGAACTGCGGTTTGCAGCAATCCATCCTCCTGATCCAAAACCGACCATGCGATGCCATCATAGCGATAAAGTCCCGAGTCCGAAGCGAACCACAGCACGTTATCGGAGTCGCGATAGATTTGATAAACAACCCCAGCAGGCACCGGTCGATCGGAAGTGGCCTGCAAGGTGGAAAATTGTTTGCCATCGTAACGTGCTAATCCGCCCACGGTTCCCACGTAAAGCATTCCGTCCGCGCCTTCCTGGAAACACAGCACGCGGCTTGACGGCAACCCTCCAGCCGTGCTCTCGGTCGAGAAGTACTGGACCTCGCTTCCGCGGACGCGCACGATCGGTTCATCGCGAGCTCGAGGCGCCGCCCCTCCCCATATGGCACCTTTGGAATCCTGATAGATGACCCCTATATAGTTGGTCACCCCAGCCACTTTCTCTGCCACTGCCTCGTTCTTGAATATATCGTCCAGAGGGATCCGATAAAGACCAAGATTCCATTTGCCCACCCAGAGTGTGTTTTGCGCATCAATGTGAAACGCATCGTTTTCGCCGTTCTGCAATGCGCCTCCTGTTGTTAGCCGACGGATGGGTTTTTGACCACCAGCGCCGACGGTCGGGTCGTAGTAATATGTTCCTCCGCTTCCATAACCTACCCAACCACTCATCCATAGCCCACCCTTGGTGTCTGGTTCCATGCCAATCACAAAGAGGTTGGGGAGGCCCAGTTCGCTGGCATTCTCGAAAAGATTCTCTCCCAATTTGGGGACAGGCTTCGTGCGAAATACAGCTGGAGGCTTCTCCAGCTTCGAAAACCACAACGAACCGTCTTTCGTCATTACGCTGACGTTGGCGCCCTCATCCGGCAAACCGTCGGCTTTGGCGTAAGTAATAAAGGTGTCTTCTTCGTAGCGGTAGAGGCCGCTTGCCGAAGCGAACCACATTGCGCCATCCGTCCCGCTTCGAACTTTAGTTACCCAATCAGAAGGCGCGCCGGAGTCTCGCGCAAAATGTACAAAAGTACGAGACTGCGGATTGTAGCGAGTCGCCCCGCCAAGGAAGTGTCCAAACCACATGATCCCCTCAGGGGTAGTCTCAATCGCCGTGACGAATGTATCGTCTCCCATTTCTTCTGCTGGCAACTGCTCGAACTGTCTTCCGTTATACCGTGTAACTCCTCTATATCCGCCGGAATCTGCTTCGTCCTGGAACCAGAGCGAACCGTCGGGTGCCAGGTGCAGGGCATCCTGGTTCGAACTGCCTAACCCGTCGCGCTGTGTTAGGCGGACTACGTTCGTTCCGTCGATCCGCCACAAGTCGTCATGCATCGTCACCGTCCAAACTCTTCCTTGACGATCTACAGCCAGGGCCTGGGTTTTCGTGAAATCTGGTCTGAGAGTGATTCGTGGAATGCCGGCGATCTCATGAAAAGCCTGCCCATCGTAACGCGATAATCCTTCTCGCGTGCGGAACCAGAGATTCCCATCAGGTGCCACAGCAATATCGAACACGCGACCTGCAGCCAGCCCATTGGTGCCGCTCGGAAAGTTCACAAATGCATCTTTGGCTGGATCAAAACGCGAAATACCTGCTTCTGTGCCGAACCACAGAACCCCGTCCTTTGCAGTGTGGATGCAGAAAACCTTGTTATCCCCGAGCCCGTCTCGCTTCGACCAGTTTGTAAATCTCACGCCGTCGAAGCGCGAGATGCCGTTTTCTGTAGCTAACCAAAGCGCTCCATTGGACGCGAACCTCAAATCGTAAATGCGGCTGCTCGGGAGGCCATTCGCAGTCGAGTATCGCCGCCACCTGCCTTTACGGAATGGTGCCACCTGGAAGTTTGCGGTCAGTTTTTGGCCAGGCGACACATTGAGGATTTCCCCTTCATGGTAAGCGAGTTGTGCGTCACGAAGGTGCAGATTGAGTTTGTAGGCTCCCGGTTTGAGATTTACGAAGCGATAGTTCTCGGTGGTGTTAGTTGTTACACCAGTGGTCAGTGTTGTGGCTGCTACGCCAGGACGTGAGAGTTTGTCCGGTCCGGGGTCAGGTGCGTCGGCGCGCACAACTTGAACAAGGGCATCGGCAATAGGCGACCCATCGAAAGCGGTCACACGGCCGACAAGGCTCAAGGACGTGGTGAGGGTAATGTCTCCCGAAGTGTACTGGCCAACCGCACAGGCCACGTTTGTCCTCCAGGCTCCCAGATCTCCGGAGGCCGCCTCAATGTCGACATTGTCGTATCGGCGTCGAAGTCCAACAGAATAGCTTCCGTTTTGTCCCGTGTTTGCCTCCGCGATCACCTCATTGTCATGCCTGATGCGCACCGTGGCATTTCTTATGCCCGTGCCGGTGTCGT
>Ga0306923_10008043_pt1 | contig 10559 bp, 11 predicted proteins | sample sta12Can44000108_FD_203841 | JGI IMG/M metagenome (GOLD analysis project Ga0306923, IMG submission 203841) | Lab enrichment of tropical soil microbial communities from Luquillo Experimental Forest, Puerto Rico - statanox.12C.anox.44.000.108 (v2)... | ecosystem: Environmental > Terrestrial >...
GCCCACCGCGTCGGCCGCCGCCTGGGCGCTGCGCACCGGGTGGGCGAGCTCGATGACGGTGTGGGCGAAGCCGGCGCGCTGCAGCGCCTCCTGCACCCGGCGGGCGCCGGCGCGGGCACCCGCCGGAGGCGGGTCCGGGGCGGTGGAGCGCGCCGGGCCGCTCATCGGGCCGGCTCCGCGGCCGCTGCCGGCGCCGGCCCGGGGCCGGTCGGACGCGTCGCGACCTTCTCGCCCAGCAGGGCGCGGATGCTGTCGCGCACCGTGGCGAGCGGCACGATCTCGAAGCCCGCGGGGGCCGCGGTGCGCGCGTCGCCGGCCTGGAGCGCCGGGACGCCGGCGCGGCGGAAGCCGAGCTGGGCCGCCTCGCGCACCCGCGCCTCGACCCGCGCCACGCGCCTGAGCTCCCCCGACAGGCTGATCTCGCCGAGCACCAGCGTGCCGTCGAGCACCGGGCGGCTCAGGAACGACGACGCCACCGCGAGCGCCACCCCGAGATCGGTGCCCGGCTCGTCGAGCGTGAGCCCGCCGGTCACGGTCACGAACACGTCGTGGCGCCCCAGCCGCAGGCCGACGCGGCGCTCGAGCACCGCCAGCAGCACCGCGAGCCGGCGCGGGTCGTAGCCGCTGGTGACGCGCTGCGGCGTGCCATAGAAGGAGGTCGCGACCAGGGCCTGGACCTCGACCAGCAGCGGCCGCGAGCCCTCGATGCTGGCGACCACCGCGGCGCCCGGCTCGGGCGCGGGCGTTCCCGGCTGGCCGCGCCCCGCCGGGCGCGACAGGAACGCCTCGCTGGGGTTCGCGACTTCGCGCAGGCCGTCGTCGAGCATCTCGTACACCCCCAGCTCGTTGGTGGAGCCGAAGCGGTTCTTGGCCGCGCGCAGCACGCGGTAGTGCTGGTAGCGCTCGCCCTCGAGGTACAGCACCGCATCGACCATGTGCTCGAGCACGCGCGGGCCGGCGACCGCGCCCTCCTTGGTGACGTGGCCGACCAGGAACACCGTGGTGCGCGAGCCCTTGGCGAAGTGGAGCAGGGCGAGCGCGCACTCGCGGACCTGGGTCACGGTGCCGGGACCGCCCTCGAGGTCGGCGCGCGACAGGGTCTGGATCGAATCGATGACCATCGCCTGCGGCGTCACCGCCGCGGCCGCGGCCAGCACCTGCTCGAGGTCGGTCTCGGTGAGGATGAGGAGCGGATCGGGCACCGGCCCGAGCCGCGTGGCGCGCAGCCGCACCTGCTCCTCGCTCTCCTCGCCCGACACGTAGAGCACGCGGCGGCCGGTGGCGGCGAGCGCCGCGGCGAGCTGGAGCAGCAGCGTGCTCTTGCCGATCCCGGGATCGCCGCCCACCAGCACCAGCGAGCCCGGCATCATGCCGCCGCCCAGCACCCGATCGAGCTCGCCGAGCCCGGTGGCGACGCGCTCGGCCGCCCCGGCCTCCACCTCGGCGAGCGGGCGCGGGATCCGGGGAGACGCGCCGCCCGCCGGGGTCCAGCGACCGCGCGCCGCGCGGGCCGGGCGCGCACCGCCGGCCGCCGCGCTGGCGGGCGCCTCGGTGGCGGTGTTCCAGGCGCCGCAGGCGGCGCAGCGTCCGAACCAGCGCGACTCCTCGTTGCCGCACGCGCTGCAGAAGAAGTGGGGCTTCGTGGTTCCGGCTCGCGCCATGGTCGCCTCTCAGAACACCGAGAACCGGAAGTACTTCTGGGGGTTCGCGCGCACGTCGTCGATCAGGGCGCGCAGCGATTTCACCGAGGCCGCCAGGTCGGTGTAGAGCTTGTCGTCGTTGACCATCCGCCCCAGCGAGCCCTGGCCGCGGTCGACCTTGGCGGCCACGCTCTGCAGCGAGGTGCGCAGCGAGTCGAGGCGGCTGCTCAGCCGGTCCAGGTTCTCGGCCGCGGCGGCGAAGTGGTCGAGCGTGCGCCGGATCTGGCCCTCGCGCTCGCTGGTCAGCTCGCGGGCGGTCTTCGAGGTGGCGGCGAAGTTCTGGAGCGTGGCGTGCAGCTGGGCGCGGTTCTCCTCGACCGCGAGCCGCAGCTCCTCGCTGGTCCGGCGGAAGTTCTCGAGCGTGGTGCCGAGCCCGCCGCGCCCCATCGACCTCGACAGGGTGTCGAGCTGGGTGGCGAGCGAGCGGATGTCGTTGACCGCCATCCCCACACTCCCCAGCACCTCGGACATGCCGGGCTCGAACTCGCCGGGGATGGTGTCACGCGTGCTGTAGGGCTCGCCGCCCGTCCGCAGGTCGACCGCGATCACCTTCTCCCCCATCATGCCGTGGTTGCGGATCGCCACCCGGCTGTCGCGGGTGAGCTGGACCTCGCGCGACAGCCCGAGGTCGATGACCACGCCGTCCCCCACCAGCGCCATGCGGCGCACCGCGCCCTTGCGCATTCCGTTGACCTGCACCTCGTCGCCGGAGCCCAGCCCGCCGGTCTGCGGGAAGCGCACGTGCCAGATGCGCATGCGGCGCACCTGGGCGTAGTTGCTGAGCCCCAGGATCCCGAGGATCAGGACCGTGAGGCCGAGCACCACCGTGATCCCGACCCGCACCTCCATGCCGCGACTCATGCCGTCCTCACACCGGTTGGATCGGCCCGACGCTCGATCCCTCGATGAACTGGCGCACCATCGCGTTGTCGGTGTGCCGTACCTGCTCGGGCGTGCCGGTGAACACCACCCGCCCGCCGTAGATCATCGCCAGCCGGTCGCCGACCGTGTAGGCGCTCATCAGATCGTGGGTCACCACCACCGAGGTCACTCCCAGCCGCTGCTGCATGGCGCGGATCAGCTGGTTGATGACGTCGCCGGTGATCGGGTCGAGGCCGGTGGTGGGCTCGTCGTACAGGATGATCGCCGGATCCATCGCCATCGCCCGCGCCAGACCGACGCGCTTCTTCATCCCGCCCGATAGCGAGGCCGGCTTCATCCCCTCGACATCCCTGAGCCCCACCCACTCGAGGCGCTCGGAGACGCGGCGCCGGATCTCGGCGGCGGACAGCCGGGTGTGCTCGAGCAGCGACAGCCCGACGTTCTCGCCCACGGTCATCGAATCGAACAGCGCGGCGCCCTGGAACAGCATGCCGAACTTGAGCCGCACCCGGTCGAGATCGTCCTCGCTCATGCCCACGATCTCTTCCCCATCCACCACGATCGAGCCCTTATCGGGCCGCATCAGCCCGATGATGTGCTTGAGCAGCACGCTCTTCCCGGTCCCGCTCGGGCCCAGCACCACCAGGCTCTCCCCCTTCTCGACGTCGAGGTCGAGACCGTCGAGCACGGTCTTCCGCCCCAGCTGCTTCGCGAGGCCGCGGATCGTGATCATCGCTTGGCGAAGATGATCCGGAACAGGAAGTTGGCAAGCAGGTAGTCGAGGATCAGCACCAGCACGCACGACCACACCACCGCGTTGGTGGTGGCGCGTCCCACCCCCTCGGCCCCACCCTCGGTGCGGAAGCCGCTGTAGCACCCCATGGTGCCGATGATGCCGCCGAAGAAGAACGCCTTGATCAGCCCCGAGATCACGTCGCGCAGGTAGAAGAAGTCGTGCAGCGCCGTGACATAGGTGTGGGTGCTGACCCCGATCGAGGTCACCGAGACGATGTAGCCGCCGAACACCGCGATGGCGTCGGCGTAGATGGTGATGATCGGCAGCATGATGATCGCCGCGGTGACCCGCGGCACGATCAGGAAGCGCACCGGATCGATGCCCATCGCGCTCAGCGCGTCGATCTGCTCGGTCACCTTCATGGTGCCGAGTTCGGCCGCGATCGAGGCGCCGACGCGCCCGCCCACCACCAGCGCGGTGAGCACCGGCCCCAGCTCGATGACCACCGAGCGCAGGATGACCGACCCGATGTACTTGAGCGGCACCACGTTCGAGAACTGGTAGGCGGCCTGCACGGCGGCGACGCCGCCGGTGAACAGGCTGACCACGATCACCAGCCACAGCGAATCGACGCCGATCGCCTGCATCTGCTGGATCAGCAGCCGGCCCGCCGGCAGCCGCCGCACCACCACCCGCAGCATGTCGCCGACCAGCAGGGTGACGCGCCCGATCTCGGCGAACCCCTCGGCGACGCGGTCGCCGAGCAGCTCGGCGCCGCGCGCCGCGACGCTGCCGCCGTTGCGGTCCGCCATCGACTAGAACGCCTCCTCGGTCTCGCCCACCATGACCGGGGTGTAGGGCACGAACTTCGTGCTCTCGCGCAGGAAGGTGAGCGGCACGTCGCCGGTCGGGCCGTTGCGCTGCTTGGCGAGGATGACGAGCGCCTTGCCCTTCTCGGCGGTGTCGGGCTTGTACACTTCCTCGCGGTAGACGAACAGGACGACGTCGCTGTCCTGTTCAATGGTGCCGCTCTCGCGCAGATCCGAGAGCTGCGGGCGGCCGCTCTTGTCGCGGGTCTCGACCGCGCGCGAGAGCTGCGACAGCGCGATGACCGGGACGTTGAGCTCCTTGGCGAGCGCCTTGAGACCGCGCGTGATCTGCGCGATCTCCTGCACCCGGTTCTCGGCCGAGTGGCTGGGCCGCAGGAGCTGCAGGTAGTCGATCACCACCAGCCCCAGCTGCTTCTCGGACTTGAGCCGCCGGCACTTGGCGCGGATCTCGGTCAGCGACAGGCTCGCCGAATCGTCGATCATGATCGGCGCCCGGGTCAGCAGGCCGGCCGCGGTGGTGAGGCGCGGCCAGTCCTCGTGCGCGAGCTGGCCGTTGCGCACCCGGTGCAGCGCCACGCCGCCCTGCGAGCACAGCAGGCGCTGGACCAGCTGGTCCTTGCTCATCTCGAGCGAGAAGATGCCGACTGGCGTGGGCGCGCGCTGCTCGCCGGCGCGCGGAATCGCGGCGTGCTCGGCGATGTTCAACGCGATGCTGGTCTTTCCCATCGAAGGTCGCCCCGCGATGATGACCAGGTCGCTGTTCTGGAATCCCGCGGTCAGGTTGTCGAGATCGTCGTAGCCCGCCGGCACCCCGGTGATGCGCTCGTTGCGCTTCGACAGCGCCTCGATGTGCTCGAACGCCGGCTTGAGCAGGTCGCGGATGTGATGGAAGCCCTCGCGCACCCGCTCGTCGGTGATCGCGAAGATGCGCTCCTCGGCGCGATCGAGGATCTCCGCGGTGTCCTCGCTCGCTGCGTAGGCCTCCTGCTGGATCTCGCCCGCGGCGCTGATCAGGTCGCGCAGCAGCGCCTTGGAGCGGATCAGCCGCACGTGCTGCTCGAAGTTCATCGACGAGGTGGCGTGCTCGAGGATCTGGGACAGCGCGGCGGGCCCGCCGATCGCCTCGAGATCGCCGCGCTTGCGCAGCTCCTCGCCCAGCGTCACCAGATCGGCGCGCTCATTGCGGTTGTAGAGCGCGACGATCGCGTCGAACACCTTCTGGTGCGAGATGCGGTAGAACGAGGGCGCCTCGAGCATCTCGATCGCCAGCCCGACCGCGTCGCGGTCGAGCAGCAACGCGGCGAGCACCGAGCGCTCGGCATCGAGGGCCTGGGGCGGCACCAGTCCGGGACCGGAGATCGCCTCGCGTGGGGGTCCGGCGGGGCCCGAGAGGATGTTGGTCATGGTGTGTCCTTCCCTGGGGAGCCGCGGGCCGGGGAGCGGGGATCCGCCATCCTCACTCCGACAGATACTCGCGCGCCAGCAGCTGCATGTCTTCCCATACCGGGCGCTTGTACTCGGGGTTCCGGAGGCAGGCGGCGGGGTGATAGGTGACGATCACCTTGGCGCCACCGTAACGGTAAACCCTGCCGCGCAGGCTGGCGAGCGACCCCCGGGCGCCCACCAGGAAGTCGGCGGCGGTCTTGCCCAGGCAGCAGATGACGCGGGGCTTGAGCGCCTCGAGCTGGCGCCTGAGGTAGGGCGACGACTGCTCGACCTCGAAGGGCAGCGGCACGCGGTTCTCGGGCGGGCGGCAGTGGATGATGTTGCCGATGAACACGGTGGCGCGCGACAGCGGCACGCCCGGGATCAGCGCCGCATCGTTCATCGCCTGGATGATCTTGTCGAGCAGCTGGCCGGCGCGGCCCACGAACGGCTCGCCCAGCCGGTCCTCGTCGGCGCCCGGCGCCTCGCCGATGAACACCAGCCCGCTGCGCGCCCCGCCCACGCCCGGCACGGCCTTCGAGCGCGACTCCCAGAGCCCGCACTTCTGACACGCGCGCACTTCCTCGGCGACCGTCGCCAGCACCGGCTCGGCGGCCGCCGCGATCGCCGCCCGCGCCTCGGCGCCCCAGGGATGGAGCGGGACCGCGGCCGAATCGGCGGCCGAAATCCCCGCGGCCCCGGGAGCGGCCGGCGCGGCGCGCACCACCGGGCGGCCGAAGAGGTCGGTCTCGATCGCGGTCGGGGCGCGCGGCGGCGCCGCGGCCGGCGCCGCAACCGAAGCGGGCGGCGGCGCGGGGCGCTCGCGCACCAGCGGCGGGGCCGGCGCCTGCGAGGCGGCGGCACGCGGCGCGGCGGGCGCGGGTGTCGTGGCGGCGGGGGGCGCCGGCGCTGGAGCGGCCGCCGGCCTGGGCGCCGGCCGGGGCGGGGACCCCGGACCGTGGGCCGCCGCGCGCGCCGCCAGGTCCCCGAGGCCCTGCGCGCGCTCGCGCTCGAGCTTGCGCCGCAACCGCCGGGCGAGGTCCACCGCCTCGTCCCTGAGATCGGCGGGCTTCATCGCGCCTTCCGCCCCCGGCCCGCCCGCGGGCGCCGGCCGGCGCGCAGCGCCAGCGCGCGATCGAGCACGCGCTCGGCGACCTCGCGCTTGGGCAGCACCGGCAGCCGGCGGTTGACGCGCGGCTCGACCAGGGTCACGCGGTTGGTGTCGCGCCCGATCGACTCGCGCGGCGCGTTGAGCACCACCAGATCGAGCCCCTTCGCGGCCAGCTTGGCGCGCGCCCGCTTGAGGCCCTGCGAGGTCTCGAGCGCGAAGCCCACGTACACCTGCCCCGGCCGCCGTCGCGCCGCGGCGCGCGCCACGATGTCGGGGTTGGGCGCCAGCTCGAGCGCCAGACGGCCCGGCCCGCGCTTGAGCTTCTCCGGCGCGGCGTGCGCCGGCCGGTAATCCGCGACCGCCGCCGCCATCAGCACCAGGTCGGCGCGCCGCGCCTCCGCCAGCACCGCGCGCTCCATCTCGGCGGCGCTGCCGACCGGCACCACGCGCACCCCCGCCGGCGGCTCGACGCTCATCGGCCCGGCCACCAGCGTGACCTCGGCGCCGCGGTCACGCGCCGCCTCGGCGAGCGACACACCCATGCGTCCGCTCGAGCGGTTGGTGATCACGCGCACCGGATCGAGCGGCTCCTCGGTGCGCCCCGCGCTCACCAGCACCTTGAGGCCGCGGAGGCTGGTGCGCCGCACCACCGCCTGCTCCACGGCCTCGCCGATCGCCTCGATGGCGGCGAGCCTGCCCGGGCCTTCGAGCCCCGAGGCGAGCGGGCCCCGCTCCGGGCCCACCACCGTCGCGCCGCGGGTGCGCAGGACGCGCAGGTTGTCCTGGGTGGCGCGATGGCGCCACATCTCCATGTCCATCGCCGGGCACACGATGAGCGGCGCGCGGCTGGCCAGCGCCACCGCGGTCAGCGCGTCGGGTGCCTCGCCGTGCACCAGACGCGCCAGCACGTCGGCGGTCGCGGGCGCGATGACCAGCGCGTCGGCGGCCTCGGCGACGTCGATGTGCTCGACCCGGCCGCCCATGCGCCGCAGGGCGACCCGCGGCAGCTTGAACTCGGGCTGCTGGTCGCCCCACAGGTCCTGGACCACCGGGTTCCCCGACAGCGCCTGGAAGGTGAGCGCGGTGACGAACTGGGTCGCAGCCGGGGTCATGACCACCACCACCGCGCCGCCGCGCTGGGTGAGCCAGCGCACCAGCTCGCACGCCTTGTAGGCGGCGATGCCGCCGGCGACCCCCACCACGACCGTGCGACCGCGCAGCATGCGTCTCCCCGACCTCGGCGCCCCGGCCCACGCGGGGCGTGGCCCGGCGGCGCATTGTGGCCCCGCGCGCGGGCGGGGCGTGTGCGGAGCGGGCCTAGGCCGGCTGCTCCTCGTAGTTGAACGGCACCTCGCCGCGGATCGTCCGCTCGAGCGCCGTCGCGGTGACCTTGCCGGGGATGGTCTCGCCGGTGCGTCGCGTCCACTCGTTCAGCCGGCGCGCCTCGCGGGCGGCGACGATCGCCAGCTCGTACTTGTTGGTGCCGTACGGCGGAATCAGGGAAGCAAGTTTCGTCATGACGCTCCTCTCGTGGGTCCGGGTGACGGTGCGGTCTAACCTGCGACGTGGAGCCGGCGCACCCGGGCGCGCTCGGCGTCCACGATGGCGACGAGCCGGGCCACCGCCTGCTCCAGGTCGTCGTTCATGACAAGGTAATCGTATTCACGGTACTGGCTCAACTCGCCCGGGGCGTTGCGCAGCCGCCGCTCCACCACCTCGGGGGGATCGGTATGACGGCCGAGCAGGCGCTGGCGCAGGGCATCGATCGAGGGCGGATGGACGAACACTGACACCGCGTCGCTGCGCGCGCGCCGCACGCTCGCCCCGCCCTGCACGTCGACGTCCAGCACCACCACGTGTCCCGCGCGCACCCCCTCGTCGACGAAGCGGGCCGGGGTGGCGTAGAGGTGGCCGTGGACCTCGGCCCACTCGAGGAACAGGCCGGCCGAGCGGCGGCGCTCGAACTCCACGCGGCTCACGAACTCGTACTGCACGCCGTCGGACTCGCCGTCGCGGCGCGGCCGCGTGGTGGCCGAGACCGAAAACACGCACTGGGGGCGCAGCGCCACCAGCCGGTCGACCAGCGTGCCCTTGCCCGCTCCCGAGGGCCCGGAGATGACGAGCAGGAACCCGCCGGGCGCGAACTGGAACGGAATCGGCGCCGCCGGGATCTCAGCCATGGGTCGCCGGGCCATCCTCACTCCGCATTCTGGACCTGCTCCCGGATGCGCTCGACCTCTTCCTTCATGATGATGACCGCGCGCGCGATCCCCACGTCGTTGGCCTTGGAGCCGATGGTGTTGACCTCGCGGTTCATCTCCTGGAGCAGGAAGTTGAGCTTGCGCCCCGCCAGCTCGGGGCCCTCGATCAGGGAACGGAACTGATCGAGGTGCGCGGAGAGCCGCACGCACTCCTCGGTGCAGTCGAGGCGGTCGGCGAGCAGCGCCATCTCCTGGGCCAGCCGCGCCGGGTCCATCTCGATGTCACCGAGCAGCGGCCGGAGCCGTGCCATCAGCCGCTCCTTGGCCTCGGCCGGCCGCAGCGGCGCGCGCTCGACCACGAAGTCGAGTTGGGTGCGGATCAGCTTGAGGCGCGCCTCGAAATCGCGGGCCAGCGCCGCGCCCTCGCGCGACTTCATCGTGTTCATGTTGTCGCACGCCTGGTCGACCAGCGTCTTGACCAGTCCCCAGGTCTCCTCGTCGGAGAGCGCCGAGTGCTCCCACGCGAACACGTCCGGCAGCGTCGCCAGGGTGCGCACATCGAGCCCGCTCTCGAGCCTGTAGCGCTTGCGCAGCTGCTCCAGCAGGGCGACGTAGCGGTCGGCGACCGGCTCGTTGAGCTTGAGCTCGTCGCCGCTCTCGCCCGCCCCGCCCCAGGTGATGGTGAGGTTGAACTTGCCGCGCGAAAACCGCTCGGCGATCAGCTGGCGGATCTGGTCCTCGAACATCGCCACCAGCCGGGGGGCGCGGAGCGAGACCTCGCAGAACCGGTGGTTGACCGAGCGGATCTCGGCCGACAGGCGCTGGCCGTCGCGCTCGAGCTCGGCGAAGCCGAACCCGGTCATGCTGCGGATCATCCGGGACCTCCAGGTGGGGACCCGGCAAGGTAGGGCACCGCGCGCGGGGGCGTCAACCGGGGCCGCGGATTTTCAGGGGCTTCCGCGCGTCGCGGGACGTGGCGCGCCGAGGCTTCCCTCCACCGCTCATCCACCGCGCGCGGTGGAAAACCACTCACCCGCGCGGCCGCTCAGTGGTCGACGTTCAGGACCTCGAGCGGGTCGCCGGTCTTGTACTCGGTGATCTGGAAGCGCAGGAAATCGTGGATCGCGACCAGCGCGCGGGCATTGCGCGTCGCGATCAGCACCCGTCCGCCACCGTCCACCGTCTCGAAGCGATAGTGGATGGTGCCGCCGAGGCGCTGCATGTCGGCGGTGCCGGGCGCCGTGGGGTCGCGGGTCAGCATCGACTCGCTGAAGTCGCCGGCCGAGAGCATCTGCGCGACGCGGCTCAAGTGGGCGCGGATCGCGTTCCGGCTCAAGGTGTCGGCGGCGTCCCGGGCCGTCACCTCGATCGCCCCGCCGTCCGGCAGCAGGTGGTAGTGGTGCGTGGTCTTGGAGTGAGTCAAGCCGGCCGGCTTGTCGTGCGCGCCGGATGAGCGCACGTGGGTGCTGTCGGCCCCATGGGCGTCAGCGACGGCGGCGAGCAGGGCGGCGGCGAGGACCAGGGCGAATGCGGAGGCGCGCGGGAGGACAATCGGCATATCTGTTCGTATCGGCGGCCCGTACAGCATGCTAGAGCCGGATGCTCATGCCAACGTCATGGCGACGTGCGGAGCAGGCAAAATCAATTACAAGGCCGTCGCGCGGCGGCCGAATC
>Ga0306923_10008044_pt1 | contig 10558 bp, 9 predicted proteins | sample sta12Can44000108_FD_203841 | JGI IMG/M metagenome (GOLD analysis project Ga0306923, IMG submission 203841) | Lab enrichment of tropical soil microbial communities from Luquillo Experimental Forest, Puerto Rico - statanox.12C.anox.44.000.108 (v2)... | ecosystem: Environmental > Terrestrial > Soil...
TCGATCGGATCGTACTGCGAGAGCCATGCCGCGCCGAGCGCCGCGACGACCACGGCGGTGACGACCACGAGGCCGAAGAGCGCCGTCCGACGGCGCGCGAGCCGGCGGACGAACACCACCCATTCGCGCCGGGCCGGGCTGCGCGCCCCGGCCAGGTCGATGGGGCGGGCGCTGATCGGGACGCTCACCGCAGGCGGATCCGCGGATCGAGGTAGGTGTAGACGACGTCCACGACCAGGTTGACGAGCACGAACGTGGACGAGAGCAGGAAGACCGCCGCCTGCACGACCGGATAGTCGCGGTTGTAGATGGCCTGCACCGACAGCCGGCCGACGCCCGGCCACGCGAAGATCGTCTCCGTGATGACGGAGCCCCCGAACAAGGTGCCGAGCTCGATCCCCACGATCGTGACGATCGGGATCGCGGCGTTCTTGAGCGCGTGCTTCCAGACGACCGGCGGACCGCTCACGCCCTTCGCGCGCGCCGTGCGGATGTAGTCCTGGCCCAGCACCTCGAGCATCCCCGAGCGCGTGAGCCGCGTGATCCGGGCGGTCGTGAAGAGCCCGAGCGTGATCGCCGGCAGGATCAGGTGCTCGAGCGTCCCCCGCCCCGAGGACGGCAGGAGGTTGAACCTGACCGAGAAGACCAGGATCAGCATGATGCCGAGCCAGAAGGTCGGCATCGACTGGCCGAGCAGCGCGACGACCGTCGAGATGTAGTCGAGGATCGTGTTGCGCCGGACGGCCGAGACGATGCCGGCCGGGATCGCCAGGCACAGCGCCACGAGGAGCGCGGCTCCCGACAGCTGGAACGTCGCGGGCATGCGCTCGACGACGAGGCTGAACGCGGGCTCGCCGTGGCGCACCGACTGCCCGAAGTTGCCGTGGAGCGCGCCGACCAGGAAGCGGCCGTACTGCACGATGAACGGATCGTTGAAGCCCATCGCCTGCCGGAACTTCTGCACGTCCTCCTCGGAGGAGTCGGGCGGCAGCAGCACCAGCGCCGGATCGCCGGTGAGATAGAGGATGAAGAAGACGATGAACGAGACTCCCAGCAGGACCAGCAGCGACTGGGCCAGGCGCCGGGCCAGGAAGATCTTCATAAGGCCCGGCGAAGACGGGCGACGGCCTCGATGTGCGGCGTCTGCGGGAACATGTCCACCGGCTGGACCCACTCGAGTCGATAGCCCTGACGGACGAGATCGCCGACGTCGCGCGCAAGCGTGGAAGGATTGCACGACACGTACACGAGCCGGGCCGGGCCGAGCGCGGCCAGCGCGCTGAGCGCCTTGGGATGAAAGCCGGCGCGCGGCGGATCGGCCACGACGACGTCGGCGCGGACCCCGTCGCGCATCAACGTCGGCAGGACGTAGCGCACCTCGCCCGGAAGGAACGTGCAGTTCTCGATCCCGTTCTCGCGCGCGTTCCGCACGGCGTCGTCCACCGCGGCCGCGGCGACCTCGATCCCGTAGACCCATCGGCTGCGCCGGGCCAGGAGCAGGCTGATCGCCCCGGTCCCCGAATAGAGATCCATGACCGTCTCGGCGCCGGAGAGCTCGCACGCCGCCTCGACCACCGCGAACAGCCGCTCGGCCTGCACGGTGTTCGTCTGGAAGAACGAGCTCGCCGACACCTGGAACGTGAGCCCGCCCAGCGACTCGCGGATGTGATCGCGTCCGAGCAGGAGGTGCTCCTCCGTCCCCACCGCGACCGACGCCTTCTTCGCGTTGACGTTGAGGACCACGCTGGCCAGCACGGGCACGCGTGCCCGCAGCGCTTCGGCCACCGGCGTCAAGATCTCGACGTCGGGCGCGGCCGCGACGATGTTCACCATCGCCTCGCCGGTGCGCCGTCCCTCGCGCACGGTCGCGAAGCGGAGGAGGCCCGCGCCCGAATCCTGATCGTAGACCGAGAGCCCGCGCGCGCGCGCCTGCGCCCTGAGCTCGGCGAGCAAGGTGTTCATCGTGTCCGACTGCAGATGGCATCGCTCGATGTCGAGCACCACGTCGTAGCGATCCGCCTGGTGCAGACCGATCTCGGGCGCGTCCGTGCCACACACGACCGTGAACTCCATCTTGTTGCGATACCCGTACGGGTCCGGCGCTTCCAGGATGGGCCGGAGCTCGAACTCGCCGAGGCCGCCGATGCGCTCGAGGCAATCGCGCACCTGCTTCTCCTTGAAGGCGAGCTGGGCCGGGTACGAGACGTGCTGGAGCCGGCAGCCGCCACAGCGGCCGAAATAGGCGCAGGGCGCCTCGACCCGGTCGGGCGAAGGCGTCTCGAGCGATTCGATGACCGCGCGGCCGAACCGGGAGCGCGCCTCCACCACTCTGACCCGCACCCGGTCGCCTGGGACGGCGCCGCGGACGAAGAGGACGTAGCCCTGGACCCGGCCGACCCCCTCGCCGCCGAAAGCGAGGTCGTCGATCGTCAAATCGAGGACATCGCCGCGCCTCGGTTTCGCCATGATTGACGCCACTATACCAGGGTTCTCAACCGCTCTCGCGGCCCGCTGTGCGGAGGATGTATGATACGAGAGCATGGACAGCCGACCGCCGCGCGCCGTCGCTGATCTGCTGCTCACTGCGGTCCCTGACCTGCGTGACCGACTGCTCGAGCACCGGATCCGCCGGGCCTGGCCTCAGGTGGTCGGCGCCGACGCCGCTCGCCGCGCCCAGGCTCGGAGCTTCGCCGATGGGTGTCTCACCGTCGCCGTCGACAACTCCCCCTGGCTCCACGAGCTGACGCTCCGCAGCGACGAGCTCACCCGCCGTCTCAGAGATCGCTTCGACGCCGTTCGATCGCTCCGCTTCGTCGCGGGCTCGATCGAGGCCGAGGCGGCCCCGCGTGCTGCCGCGCGGCCCGCGCCGGCGCTCGACCAGCGCGCGCTGCGCGAGATCGATGAAGCGACGGCGTCCATCCCAGACGCGGGTGTGGCCGCGGCGGCGCGCCGCGTGATGACGAAGGCCTGGCCCGGGCTGACCATGATCGTCGTCGCGAGCACGCTCGCGGGCTGTGCCAGCATGGGCCAGCCGACGATCACCAGCGACGACGAGGTCCCCCGCCGCGTCGTGGCCGCCCCCGATCCCCGCAGCGACGCGTACTACTCGTACACCATCGCGCAGATGCACGTGCAGGCTGGCCGCTTCAAGGACGCGGTTCCGTACATGAAGGCCGCGATCAAGAAGGATCCAAACTCGGCCGCCCTCTGGACGCAGCTGGCCCAGCTGCTCATGCGCGCCGACAGCGTCGACGAGGCCGTGGCCGCGGCCCGCCGCGCCGTCGAGCTCGCCCCCGACCAGGTCTCGACCCACATGACCCTGGCGGAGCTTCTGCGCACGCAGCGCAAGATTCCCGAGGCCGAGGCCGAGCTCGAGCGCTCGATCCAGCTGAGCCCGAGCTCCGAGGAGCCGTACCTGACCCTGGCTCGCATCTACGTCGAGCAGAAGCAGTACGACAAGGCACGCGCCGTGCTGCTGCGGCTGGTCGAGCAGCAGCCGCGACTGGCCCAGGCGCAGTTCCTCCTCGGCCGTCTCGCGATCGAGACCGAGAACTGGGACGAGGCGATCGCGCGACTCACCGCCGCTGTCGAGCTCGACCCCGATCACGACGGGGCCTGGAGCGCGCTCGGCGCCGTCTACGGCGAGGCGCTGCACAAGAACGAGGAAGCGATCGAGGTCTACCGGCGTGCGGTCAAGGCCAACCCGGACAACCCGGCCTTCGCCGACAAGCTGGCCGACCTCCTGATCCGCCTGGGACGCCTGCCGGAAGCGCAGACCGAGCTCGAAGGGCTCGCCGACGCCACGCCCCAGAACCCGCGCGCGTGGATGAAGCTCGGCGCCGTCTACTACGAGCAGAAGATGTGGGACAAGGCGATCGACGCGTTCCGTCGCGTCGTCGCGCTCGAGCCGGGGAATCTCCGCGCCCGCTACTTCCTCGCGACCACGTACATGGACGCCAACCGCGACCCCGAGGCCAAGGCCGAGCTCGAGCGCATCCTGCGCGCCGACCCGCGGTCGATCGACGCGCGCGTGCAGCTCGGGTTCCTCTACGGCCGGGCCAAGCGCTACGACGAAGCGATCTCGACCCTTCGCGAAGCCGTCAACATGGAGCCCAAGCGGCCCGAGCTCTTCCTCTACCTCGGCACCGCGTACTACCGCGCCAAGGAGTACGACCGCGCGGTCGAGACGCTCCAGGAGGGTCTGAGCCTCGACGAGAAGCAGAAGGACCTGCACTTCCAGCTCGGCGTCGTCTACGAGAAGCAGTCGCGCTTCGACGACGCGGTCAAGTCGTTCGATCGCGTGATCGCGCTCGATCCCAAGAACGCCGAGGCGTACAACTACGTCGGCTACATGTACGCCGAGCGCGGGACGAACCTCGACGAGGCGATCAAGCTGATCGGCAAGGCACTCGATCTCGAGCCCGAGAACGGCTACTTCATCGACAGCCTCGGCTGGGCGTACTACCAGCAGGGCAAGTATCCGGAGGCACTCAAGGAGCTCAAGCGCGCCGTCATGAAGACCAAGGAGCCGGATCCCGTGATCTACGAGCACCTGGGCGACGCGCTCGTCAAGAACGGTCACGACGACGACGCCCTGGCCGCGTGGGAAAAGGCCCTCCAGCTCGACCCGGCCGCCGACGGGGTCAAGAAGAAGGTCAATGACCTCAAGGATCGCCAGCGCCGGGTCAAGGGTGGCCCGAAGGCCTCTCAGTAGTCTTCTGCTCTGCCTGCAGGTGGCCCTACTCGCCGCCTGCACCACGGTTCCCCCTCGAGAGCCCATCGGCGACGATGCCCGGCGAGTCCTGGCCCTGCTCGCCGAGCGCTATGGCGAGTTCATCAGCATGCGCGCGCTCGCCGACGTGTCGCTCACGCGGGGTGGAGAGCGCCAGCGCGTGCAGGGCGCCGTGCTGATCCGCGCGCCCAGCTCGGTGCGCATGGAGGCGCTCTCGCCATTCGGTCCCCCGCTGATGGTGCTCACGGTCAGCGATGGGCAGATCACGGCCTACAACGCCCTGAAGAACGAGGCCCTCGTCGGGCCCGCCGACTCGGAAACGATCTCGAAGGTGCTCCGCCTGCCCCTGGACCCGGACGACCTCGTCTCGGTGCTGGCCGGCCGCTTCGCCGGGCCGCGCGACCTGCGAAGCGCAGAGGTGCGCGCGCCCGACGTGATGGGCCCGTCGCTCGAGCTGGTGGACGGCGCCGGCGGGCGCCAGCGAGTGTGGCTCGACCTCGCGACCGGCGTGATCCAGCAGCGGCAGATCTTCGGAAGCCGCTTCAACGCGCTGATCAAGTACCGGCGCGACGGGACCGGGGCGCTGGCGGGGTTCGACCTCGACGCGGCTATGTCCTACGTCACCGGGTCCGTCATCTACATGAACCTCGTCGAGGGCGAAAACATCGACCCCGAGCGCTTCACGTTGGCGATCCCGAAAGGGGCGAAAACACAGCCCATCCGTTGAAAGGCCCCCCGGCCCGTGCTATGGTTCCTTGTCTTGTCGAAGCGGTCGGGGAAGCCCCGTCGCCTGACACTCAGCGCCGCGTGCAAGATCAACCTCGCGCTGGAGGTGCTCGGACGGCGGGACGATGGCTACCACGAGATCGCCACGGTCATGCAGGCCGTCGATCTGTCCGACCGGCTGGTCCTCGAGGACGCTGACGTCCTCGAGCTCCGGACCACCGCTTCCGACGTTCCGACGGACGGGACCAACCTCGCGCTCAAGGCCGCGCTGACCTTGCGCGAGATGGCGGGAGTGAGCCGGGGCGTGCGGATCCTGCTGGACAAACGGATCCCGGTGGCGGCGGGGCTCGGTGGCGGATCGACCGACGCCGCCGCGGTGTTGGTCGGGTTGAACCGGCTGTGGGGGCTCTGGTGGTCGAGGCCCCGACTGGCCGACGCGGCGGTGAAGCTCGGGATGGACGTCCCGTTCTTCCTGCACGGCGGGGCAGCGCTGGGGACAGGTCGCGGCGAGCAGCTCGAGCCGCTGGTGAGCGCGGCGCTGGCGCTCGTGCTCGTGAATCCGCGCGTCGCGGCGAGCACGGCGGAGATCTACGGCGGGGTCACGGCCGCGATGTATTCTGACGGGGCCCGGGCCCGCGCGATGGCGACAGCGCTCCGGAGCCGCCAGCCCGGCCGGGTGGCCGCCACGCTCGGCAATACGCTGGAGCGCGTGGCGAGCGCGCGGTACCGTGAGGTGGAGCAGATGGAGGCCGCGCTCCTGGCTGCGGGAGCGTTGGGGGCGGCGATGTCGGGGAGCGGGCTCACGGTGTTCGGGGTGGCGCGGTCCTATGATCACGCGCGGCAGATCCGGTCGCGGATCTCTCGCGCGCGCTGGGGATGCTGGGCGGTCCGGGCGCTCCGCGGCCCGGCCATCCGGATCCGGAAGTAGCGCGCCGCGGACGGGCGGGCGCGCCGCGAGAAGGGAACACGATGGGGCGTGGCCAAGCGGCAAGGCGCGGGACTTTGGATCCCGTATTCGGAGGTTCGAATCCTCCCGCCCCAACCACATGCTAGAACGAGGCGCCGATGGCGTACGAGCTGAAGCTCTTCTCGGGTAACGCGAACCGTCCTCTGGCCGAGGAGATCGCGCAGTACCTGCACGTCCCGCTCTGCGACGCCGAGGTGACGCGCTTCTCGGACGGCGAGGTGTACGTGCAGGTCAACGAGAACGTGCGCGGCGCCGACGTGTTCCTGATCCAGCCCACGTGCCCGCCGGCGAACGACACGCTGATGGAGCTCCTGATCATGGTCGACGCGATGAAGCGCGCGTCGGCCCGCCGCATCACGGCGGTGCTCCCCTACTACGGCTATGCGCGCCAGGACCGCAAGGTGCAGCCGCGCGTGCCGATCTCGGCCAAGCTCGTGGCCGACCTGCTCGAGGCGGCGGGGGTCGATCGGCTGCTGGCGCTCGACCTGCACGCCGGCCAGATCCAGGGGTTCTTCAGCGTGCCGGTGGACCATCTCTTCGCCGGCCCGGTCGTCATGATCGACTACCTGCGCAAGAAGGATCTGTACGAGCCGGTCATCGTCGCCCCCGACGCCGGCGGCGTGGAGCGCGCGCGCGCGATGGCCAAGCGCTTCGACGCGGGCCTGGCCATCATCGACAAGCGGCGCGAAGGGCCGGGCCAGGCTGTCGCCATGCACCTCATCGGCGACGTCAAGGGACGCGACGCCGTCGTCATCGACGACATCATCGACACCGCGGGCACGCTCTCGCAGGCGGTGACCGCCATCGAGCGCGAGGGCGCGCGGCGTATCCTGGCCTGCGGCGTCCACGCCGTGCTGTCGGGCCCCGCGATTGCCCGCATCAAGGCGTCGCCGATCGAGGAGATCGTGGTCACGAACTCGATCCCGGTGACGGAAGAGAAGCGCGCGGCTGCGCGCATCACGGTGCTCACGGTGGCGCCGCTGCTGGGCGAAGCCATCCGACGCATCCACGACGAGGAGTCTGTTTCGACGTTGTTCCTGTAACTCGACTGCATGGTAGTGCGCGCTGCAGGCCGTCGCGGGGCTGGGGCCCCGCCGGCCGCGGCGTGCGGTAAAAGGAGCGGTTGGTCATGGCGACGATGCAAGAGCTCACGATCAAGAAGCGCGACGGTAGCGGCAAGGGATACGCCAGGCGCCTGCGGCGCAAGGGCGCGGTCCCGGCCGTGCTCTACGACGGCAAGAAGGCCGAATCCGTCACGGTGGATCCCAAGGCGGTGCTGCGCATGATCCACGGCCGCGAGGGCACGACGCAGCTCATGACGCTCAAGTTCGACGGGGAGAACGGCGCCGGTACGCGGATGGCGATCATCCGCGACCTGCAGTTCGACCCGGTCACCGAGATGCTCCTGCACGTCGACCTGCAAGAGGTCGCCGCGGACCGCGCGATCACCGTGCAGGTAGCCGTGCGCGCCATCGGCGAGGCTGCGGGTGTCAAGGAGCAGAAGGGCATCTTGAACCTGGTCCTGCACGAGCTGACCGTCTCGTGCCTGCCGACGGCGATCCCCGAGCGGATCGACGCGGACGTGAGCGCGCTCATGATCGGCGACGTCCTCACGGTGGCCGAGCTACGCGCGCCCGAGGGCGTACGGATCGTGAACGATCCCGGTCAGGCGGTCGCGACGGTCGCTCCGCCGATGGCCGAGGAAGTGGTGGCGCCGGCGGCGGGGACTGCGGCAGCAGCGGTCACCGAGCCGGAAGTGCTCACCGAGCGCAAGCCGAAGGAAGGCGAGGAAGCGCCGGCCGACGACGCCAAGAAGCCGGCGGCGCGGCCCGCACGCGGAGAGAAGTCCGAGAAGGACAAGTAACGGAGCGAGCCGCGCGTGGCCCACGCGGAAGGCCGGGCGACCGGCCGGGTGGTCGTGGGACTTGGGAACCCGGGTGCGGAGTACCAGAACACCCGCCACAACGTGGGCCAGCGCGTGCTCGACGTCCTCGCCAAGACCGTCCGCGGGTCGTCGTGGCGGCGTGACGGCGCCACGATCGTGGCCCGCGGGCGCTGGCGCGGCGAAGAGGTTCGGCTCGTCAAGCCGCAGTCCTTCATGAACGAGAGCGGGCCGGTCGTCGCGAAGGCGCTACGACGCGCCGACGCCGGTCCCGCCGACCTGATCCTGGTCTACGACGACATCGACCTGCCGGTGGGCACCGTACGCCTGCGCATGAAGGGCAGCCACGGCGGCCACAACGGGGTCCGATCCGTCATCGACGCGCTGGGCACCGACGAGATCAAGCGCGTGAAAGTCGGCGTGGGGCGTCCCGACCACAAGGGTGATGTCCCCGACCACGTCCTCACCTCGTTCGAGCGCGAGGAGCTGCCGGTCGTCGACGCCGCCGTGGCCGAGGCGGTCGAAAAAGTCCTTTCCCTGCTCGGCTGAGCAACGAACACCCGCTATGACGTGACGCCCTAGGCGTCGTGCACATCGGGAGCGAAGAGCCGCCACTCGCCCCGCAATCCCTTGAAGATGTGCGTCCCCCTATCCAACCTCGTGCCCCTCGTGTGCGGCAAACGCGGCCCGTAGCAAGGCACAGTGAGCGGCCAGGACGTCTGGGTATCGGTCGCCGAGCCGAACCGTCAACTGAGTGCTCGCCTCGACGTCGGTGAGTAGAACCGTCAAGGTCCCGTCGGGAAGATCAGGAATTGCTCCGCTCCACTTCAACCAAACTTCTCGGAGGCGAGTTCCAGCCACATGGAGACGCCTCGACCCTGGCGGGAGTCTAGCCGAACACTACGAGACGTTCCAGACGATGCGTCGGGAGGGGCACTCGCACCCCGATCAAAAGAAGAACACGACGGTGACGACGACGAACAGCGGTACGAGGACGGCGCCGCTGTACACCATGTAGCCGAAGAAGCTCGGCATCTTCACGCCCTGCTGCTCGGCGATCGACTTCACCATGAAGTTGGGCGCGTTGCCGATGTAACTGTTGGCGCCCATCGAGACGGCGCCGACGCTGATCGCGGCCAGGATCGTGTGCGGAACGTCGACGACCTCGCGCGCCAGACCCAGCCCCTGGCCGAGCGCCAGGAACGTGAGATAGGTCGGCGCGTTGTCGAGAAACGACGAGAGGATGCCCGCTGCCCAGAAGAAGTGCCAGGGCTCGCGGACGCCGAGCTCGCCGCCGCGCATTCGCAGGAGCTCGAGCGCCGGGATCATCGTGAGGAAGATTCCGGCGAACAGCATGGCGACCTCGACGATGGGATAGGTCGTGAAGCCGTTGGCGCGCCGGATCGTCGGCGGCGTGCGCCAGAGGGACAGCGCGCCGAGCGCTACGATCGCCGCCTCGCGCCAAGGGGCGTGCAGGAGCGCGACGGCCACGACGACGACGCCGAGCGCCAGGATGTTCGGCGCGCCCTGCACGCGAAGCGGCTCGATCTGGGCTCGATCCCGCCGCAGTGCCGCGATCGGCTCGCGCGAGTACTCCCGCCGGTCCCACACGAAGTACAGCGCGAGGAGCGCGACCACCTGGAGCCCCCAGTGCGTCCACAGTTGGAACGTCCAGGTGAACGGCACGCCCTGGAGGTATCCGAGAAAAAGCGGCGGATCGCCGAGCGGCGTCAGCATCCCGCCGATGTTGGAGACCAAAAAGATGAAGAAGACGATCGTGTGGCGCACGCGCGTCCGCTCGCGGTTGGTCTGGAGGATCGGGCGGATCAAGAGCATCGAGGCGCCGGTGGTGCCGACGAACGAGGCCAACACCGCGCCGAGTGCGAGGAACGCGGTATTGGTGCGCGGCGTCGCGGCGAGATCGCCGCGGAGCAGGATGCCACCCGAGATCACGAAGAGGCCGGCCAGCAGCACGATGAAGGACACGTAGTCCTCCGCCGTCGACAAGAGAGCCCCGGGCCGGCGCGCGGCGTAGAGGGCAAGGATCGGCAGGCCAAGCAGGAGCGAGACCGCGAGCTTGTGACGGTTCGACTCCCACCAGTGCGGGATCCAGAGAGGGAAGAGCGCGATCGCCAGGAGCATGGCGACGAAGGGAGCGACCGTGTAGAGCGGCAGCGGGCCGGTGGCGGTCAGGACTTTAGTCTAGCAAGGGCCCTTCGATTGCCCGGGGGTGGGTCGCATGGTATATAGT
>Ga0306923_10008045_pt1 | contig 10557 bp, 11 predicted proteins | sample sta12Can44000108_FD_203841 | JGI IMG/M metagenome (GOLD analysis project Ga0306923, IMG submission 203841) | Lab enrichment of tropical soil microbial communities from Luquillo Experimental Forest, Puerto Rico - statanox.12C.anox.44.000.108 (v2)... | ecosystem: Environmental > Terrestrial >...
CGGAAGCCTCCCGAAGCCATGTTCGATATTTGTTCTACCCCATATTCGCTCGCTGTGCCACCACTAATCGCGCTACCTGAAACAGAGGCATAAGCCTCCGGGAAATATCCTGTGGGGCGACAACAGCTCGCTGTTTCACTTAGAACAATTGACGATACCCAGAGGACCTCTCGATCCCGTAGACGGATTGACCGCCACTCAGATCATCGACCAAATCGTTATATTTGGTCCTTGGAAGGTCAAAACAATACGCTACACTTCGTGACACGCTCCTGAGCCTCGGATACGAACCAGGTAAGACGTATTTCGAATTTCCATATGACTGGCGACAAAGCAATTATACGTCAGCAAAGCGATTGCTTGCATTTGTAAATAACATCTCACAGTTAAAAGATAAGGAGTTCGACATCTTGGCTCACAGTATGGGTGGTCTTGTCGCGCAGATTTATGTTAAGGAGCTCGATCAGGGGCGGAAGGTTCGCCGGGTCATCAATATGGCTGTGCCCTTTCTCGGATCTGCAAATACGTTCGGGACTCTGACGGACGGCTGGGGTAAAGGAGCAAACCTGATCGCAGGTGGAATGACGACCATCCGGTCGTTCGCGCTTTCCCTACCCTCTTTTTACGAATTGCTACCGCAGTATCGATATTGTTGCATTCTCGGGCGACCCGATGGACCACGAAGACCCTATAATCCTCTCCTTCCCGCCGACTGGGATCAGGTAGCCTGGTCCGACGGTCCCGTGGACCCCGGACGGGCAGATAATCTCTCTCGCCCACCCTGGCCGGCGCTCAACGACTTCGAGATTTGGCAACCACCCCTTATCCGGTTCAGGTGAACGCCTACTTTATCGTCGGCGGCAGTGTGAATACGCGTTGGCAGTACTATGTCGATCCAGCCAGCAGGAGCATCGTTCAATTCAACTCAGGTCCAGGTGACGGCACCGTGCCCGAAGGAAGCGCGGCCAATAACGACGTCACACGAGCCTATGTCTCGCTCGCTCAACATCAGACGATTTTTGAAGACGCGTCCGCGAAGAAGACTTTGGAACGGATACTCAGGAACGCTGGACTGCCGGAGTTATACAACGCCTCCAGCTATGCGGTTAGAACGAAAGAAGGTGCAACCCTTACGATCTCTTCGGTGGGTGTCACCATCGCCCCGCCGGTAATCACGCCAGGCGAGGACGCGCAGATCGAAATTCGGATCGAAGGTGCTGCTGGTGCGCCGCTGGACTCTCTTGATGTAACGGCCGTAGCCGAGGGCACGAAAACCGCAACAGAAACGATTCCGCTTCAATCGACACTCGAAACCGCGGCGAATGCGTCCCAGGGGATCTATCGAGGTATGCTGCAGGGTAATGCCCAGCCCAGGATCGTGACATTGCACGTCTCGGTGCCCGGGATCCCGGCTTCGGAGGACTACGTGATCGTCCTAAACGAGGCGCAGTAATGAGGTTCCCAACAGTCGCCTACCTGTCGGTTGCAGAACAGAGCTCGATTGGCTGCGGCTTCCCTATTGCTGACTGCGGTGTTTGCGTTCGCGGCACCAAGCCGAGCCCAGCCGGAGTGGGATGCGGTCAAACTATCCGTCGTCCGCATTCATGTGACCGGGAAAGATCGGGTTAGCGGCCTGGCCGTTGACAACTGGGGAACGGGTTTCTTCATAAGTGATGATGGCCTCCTTCTCACGGCTTTCCATGTCATTGGGAGGCGTAGCAGTGGCGATAAAATCGATTGGGGAAATGCGGACGGAGGGAAGGGCCTAAAATTACAATCGAGGAATATGGGAGTCATGGGGTTTTGACCCTGTCGCCCGCTTCGGTAGTGGTAGTTAGCGAAGAGGAAATCCTGGATGTTGCGGCATTGAGGGCTTCAGGAAATAACTACCGTTCTGTGAGGTGCCGTACGGACAGACTTTCGGAGAGCCGCCAGGCTTGGGGTATCGGATGGCGGGAAGGCGCCCAAAGCTACGACCATCTCGGACCAGGAATCGTAAGCGCTTCCGATGTAGCCGACGGAGATCGCTATCGATTGACCAATATGGCCGCTAATAAAGGAAATAGTGGCGGTCCGGTCTTCGACGAAAGTGGGCAAGTGTCAGGTGTTATTACTTCAGGACGGGACCAGATGCTTCGACCGGGAAGTAACGAGACGTTTGCCACTCCTTTGTCGAGCTTGACTACGCTGCTGCCGTATTCCGGCTCATGCTCGTCCTCGCGGCCCACAGATACCGCAACCGGCCCGCTGTTTCTCGAGGGGGCTGTGCGAGACGAGCAGGGCAATGCCTCGGATGCGGAAATTTTCGGTCACTGGGATGAGTTACCTGAGACGAAACTTGCGACAACAAAACAGCCGGATGGTCGCTATCGAGTCACAGCAGAACGCGTTGAAAGTGCGAAAACCCTTACGCTGACCTTTGTGCGCCAGGGATTCAAACCAGAATCCATATTGGTCCGACTTACTCAAGGCGGGGCTCTACTACCACCCGTATTCGACATTTTGCTCCGACCTGTCAGTCGAGCCTCTCCCCAGGTACAGGACAATGATCGCAGCCCGGATGGGCGAACACTCTACTTCTTTCCCTATGCACTCCTCGATCAGCGGCTGAGTGGCACGGTTGGTCAGCATATCAACGAGAACATGCCCTTTCACATACGGTACGGGATAGTTACAAAGCTTCCTTTTTACAAGAGATCAATTAGTGTAGAGGACCTCGAGAAAAACAACAATCTTGCCCCTTTACTTCATGGAATAAGCGCCGCGAACGCCGCGGGTCTCCGCAATATTGGCAAACGTCTCAATGCATTAGGGGTCATTACCGGCTTGGCCGGGCCGCATGGCGAGCAGAGCGCAGATTCGGAAATTGATGTAGTCTCCACATACCTGCTTCCCGCAGACGCGGCGGAGGATGTCCTACCCGCCGAGGTCATCGTTGAGGATGTAGTCAACCCAAAAGAGCTCGATAGCCCGGTCTTCGGACAAAACCTCAGTCGAGCGTGGGCACTTCGTACAATCCTTGCGTTGGCTGAAAAGGAATCCCGTACTAACGCGAATACGGTGCCTCAGATACTTGCATACTTGCAAAAAGCGCGTCAAATTGCTGCAAACGACGACGAGCGGGGCTGGGTCGACGCGCTGGTGGCACGTATACAGGGCCAAGGGCCGTGAAGGCCGCCGTTGCTCCAAGCACAGTCTTGATAGCCGCACTCGTCACTGCGACACTTTTCTTTCGGTGCGGCCCAGCCCGAGCTGGCGATGCCACCACGTGCCTTTCGTCAGCAGACAGGGTATGCGATGCCGAGACCTTGCCTGGTCGCCGCCTGAAGGCTGTCATCCTCCGATTTGTTGACCCGCAGGATACCGATACGGGTTTGGCGGTGAGCCGCCTGCTCTGGCGAGAGGTGATTTTCGCAATCATCGATATCAAGGGAGCGGGCGTCATCCACAGCAGCGAGTTCGCGGAACCGTTTCAGGACCGGTACGGCAAGTCGCCTACCAGCTATCTCGATGAGCAGCTTCACACTGCAGCGGTCGAAATCGCGCGCCTGCAAAAGGCCAACATGAGCATGTGGGGCGCAACTATCGCGGATAATGATGTTCTTACTATCTATAGCTTCCTTAGTGTCATCCCGGAGGCGTGGAAGGACAGCTTCGGTTTATCACTCTCCATGATGGAAACGTTTGGCCGGAACCGGGTTAGCCGGCTGTCGTTGGTTGCCCCGCTCTCCAAGACGGATCTCAATTTTGATCCACAAATAGTTACTCGTAGAAAATTGTTCGCGGGGTCATATCGCCTGCGCTGCGCCTTGTCTGACGGCTGCCCGAGAGGCATTTCAGCATATGCTGCACCTCAGGATTCTGCGCCAATTGCACGCTATTTCCAAGAAGGTGACGTCGTGGCGGTTGGCGACATAGTCGGAAAATGGATGGTAGTAGATGCGGGAGATGGTAAGCATGTATATGTAAACATTTATCACGCGGATATTGCGCCTCCCGCCATCTTTGTGCGTAGCCCGGTGATGTTGCAGCGGAGCCCATCATCGCCTGAGCGGATCGATACGGTATCCAGTGGTGCTGCATATAAAGTCGAGGCTTTGGAATGGACCGGCCGCGAGAGAGCGCGACAGCGCTGGTTCAAAATTCGAACATCTACGAAGGAAGGTTGGGTGTCGGGAGATTCAGTCGAGCCCCTCTACCGGTTCCCTGCGACTCATTTTCTCGCAGGTCTGTTCCGTTATGGCGCTCGCCAATTTGAACAGGCAGAGCACGAGTTTCATCATTTCCTGGAAACGCTCACCCCGAGGAGCGATAACGTGCTGCGATCAACAACGCTGCAGTTGATCTCGGCTTGCTGGGCCCAAGTCAAACGATACGAATCGTCCGAGGCCAGCGCTTCCACTATTGCCGATCCCGCGATCTACAATATGAAGGCGCTTGTACAGCTAAGTATGACCGGCAAACTTTCGGCAGCTTTGCCTGATTTAAAACACTCCGTTCATCTTGATGAGAATAATGTGAGCACAAGACAATTAATAACGCAGTTAGTACCTTCAACTTTAACGTCATTCGGAATTCTATCTGATGGCGAAAGCAAGGCTGAACTCGTCGCCCTGCGGGAACGGGTCTCGCAGGCTCAGCTTGCACAACCGCAAGAAGTTGCGGAGATCGCGTCGATCCAGGCAGAGCAGAAGTTCGTGGTGCCGGGTGACCTCTTGTTTCCGGATGGCGGCTATCAATTGGGCCCCCAAGGCCAAGCGGTGCTCAAAGAGTATGTCCCTAAGCCGGACAAGCCGGAACCAAACAGGCGATTTCGAAGACGCTCCGCCCTCGGCCATACGGGCTATTTTGGGATGATCTGCCGATTCACATCCGCCCGAATCTTCCCTCAGCGAACCCAATGGGTTCAAGCCATTACGGCCCATACATCATCGCATCATCTGCGCTTTGTCGCCAATAAATTTTGCTCACAAGCGGCAATGAGTCCGTTCGTAAGGGACTAAACTGAAAGCCCTCAAAAACGCCAAGATCACCGTGTCTGGGTTTACGGAAAACTTGCCTGTCGCGCCCGCTTTGCAGCGGCAGGGCATTTCCGACAACCTAGCTCTCTCAACAAGAAGGGCGGATTCCGTCGCGACATACCTGGTGTCACAAGGCGTCAACCCCAACCTCATTTCGGTCAAAGGCTTCGGCGACACGCGCCCCGTCGTCACGAACGATACACCATTGGGACAAGCGGAGAACCGCCGCATCGAAATCGCCATACAGGGGCCCGGCGCCTGACGCCGAAGGTGTCTTAAGAACTGAGATCGGGAACACGGAGTCCCTCGCGACGGGCGCACCGGCGTCAACGTCGCGTAAGCCTCAGCAGCGCAGCAACGGCGATTCTTTCCCCCGGATGACCGCCATCGCCAGACCAGGGATCCGCCACTTCGTCATTACCTCGGCGGCCAGCTCGTCGAATTGCGCCAAAGTTCTCCGATACTGTTTGAGAATTGCGTTACTCGGCAAATTCGGCGGTGTCCTAGGGGTCGTGCTCTGCTGCGTGGTCTCTTTGCTCCGCATAGACGCACTTCCTGCTGCTTGCAGTCATGACTGCACGGATTCGTCACGCTCCGTCAGGTGGGTGCCGGTCGGTTCGTGTGACAAAAACCCGTCGACTTCGCCGGCCGCGTTGCGCGGAATTGCATGCCGAAGAATTCGCTGTCGGCAAAGCCAAAAGTTATGATCAATAGAGCGGGCGCCGCGATAGTTCCCGACAAAGAAGCCGAAGCCATAGTTTACTCGGCCGATCTCGGCAAAATCCGGGGGGCCGATATAGATCTGCGGCGCCGTCAACTCGGTCGGCGCGGCCGGCGACAGCCGGAGGCCGTCCCGGCCCGTTACCGGATCGAGATGGAAGCGCAGCCAAGCCGCCATTTCCGCGATCGAGGCGCAAATATAGCCGGGCATCCGGTAGACAGATCAAAATCGCCCACAGAAAAAGAACTTCCGACCGAACGTTTGTTGGAACGGCTTCAGGCGATCGAGGACACGCTGCAGGGCAAGAGCAATCAGCTGCAATGGGTGGTTGAGCTTCTTCGCTCTCGCGAGGTGAGTTGGGCCGTCATCGGGGCCGCGTTGGATATATCACGTCAATCCGCATGGGAGCGGTTCACATGAACGGAATGCGAAATCGTCCGTCGTCGCCGTCGTCGTGAGCGCCCGACCCTTCCAATCGGCGCACCCTATTGTGCTAGGCGAGAAGACCCCATGCTGCATTTTTCTGAAGTTCACAATGCACCGACCTCTGAGTTTATACCTGGGCTCGATAGCCTTGCCGTCGATGCCATGGCCGACTGGAAGGTTCCGGGTCTCGCCCTTGCCGTAGTGCAGGACGGCGAGATCGTGCTCGCGAAGGCTTTTGGCCAGCGCGATATCGAGGCGAACCTACCTGTTACCACTTCGACGCAGTTCCAGATCTGCTCGATCACCAAATCATTCACGGCGACCGGTGTCGCGCTCCTGCACAACGAAGGGCGCCTCGACTGGACCAAACCCGTGCGCGACTACATTCCGGAGTTTCGCCTGCGCGATGCGGTTGCTACAGAACGGATCACGGTGCGCGATCTACTGTGTCATCAATCGGGGTTGCCGCGCCATGACTGGGTGCACTTTCCTGGCGATCGCTCGCCCGCTGAAATGCTCGGCCTGATGTGGCACCTTGAATTGAGCCGCGATATTCGCGCGGCCTGGCAGTACAACAACCTCTGCTACAATGTCGCTGGTTTGCTCATCGAGCGCGTCAGCGGGCAATGTTATGAAGACTTCATTCACGTGCAACTGACCGACAAGCTCGGCATGACGGTCAGTTTCACCCTTGAAGATCTTGAAGCCTCGGCGGACGCCGCCCGGCCCTACATGATGCACGAGGACACTCGGTTGCCGGCCATCCGCCTGCCGATACGGACCGTCGCGGGCGGTGCAATAAACACCTCGGTTGCAGACCTCGCACACTGGATGCGGTTGCATCTTGGCAAAGGCGAGCTCAACGGTGAGCGCCTGCTGCCGACTGCGCTGATTGCCGAGCTACATGCCCCACGAGTCTACAACACATCGCCGGGCAATCCAGAGTTCGGCGAGGCGCATTACGGCCTCGGCTTCCAGTGCTTCAGCTATCGCGGTGACCGGATGGTGTCGCACGGTGGCGGTTGGCCGCGTTGGGGCGCGCGCATGACTCTCATGCCAGATTTTGGCATCGGCGTGGCCGTCTTCACCAATCGTAGCCCGAGCGAAGTACCTCAGACGCTGACCTGGTACATCATCGACCGGCTGCGTGGCCACGAGCCGGTCGATTGGCGCGAGCGCTACCGCAAGCGGCGCGAGGAATACCTTGCCCATTTGCCGACCGACAAGGACGCACGCGAGAAGCTTAGACACAAGAATACGCGGCCAGCGCACGAACTCTTAGCCTACACAGGCGACTATGAGCATCCCGCCTACGGCATGACGTCGATCAAGGAGGAGAGTGGCCCATTGCACTGGTCGTGGTGCGGCATGTTCGCGACAATGGCGCACCGCCACTACGAGACGTTTGAATTGCCAGAGGTGCCAGATCGGCTCCTGCCGGACAAGCTTGCCATAACCTTCCTGACAGATCGCGATGGCGATGTCGTCAGTCTCTCTGCACCGCTCGAGCCTATGGTCAAGGATATCGTCTTCGCCCGGCTCGCAACTGGCGACTGCACCGACACGGCGTTCCGCCAAAGGTGTGTCGGCAGCTTTAGGAGCGGCGCGACGACGCATCGCGTGACGCTTGATACGGAAGGTCAGCTTGTGTTGAAGCCCGACAATCAACCGGCCTATCGCCTTACACCTCTGCAAGGGCGAAAGTTCCGTATCGTCGAACAGGAGGGCTTCATCGTCGAATTCCGCGGTGACGCGACGATCGTCGATGGAGTGATATTTCATAAGCCGAACGGCACGTTTGTTGCCAAACGCGTGGAAGGGTAGATGTAGCACCTGGATCCAACACACAAGGAAACGACTGTTATCCTGTTGCTGGCCGCTAAGCCCACTCTCCAGCGACAATGAAAGCGCCAGAGCGTGGCACTATCTGCAATCAGAACTCATCGGAAGCGTCCGAGCGAGCCTTGCTTTCGCCGCGGCCATCGCGTATTACCCCGGTTGTGACACCCGCGACCTGCTCGGCGCTCCGCTCGAAACCGATACCCTAATCCTAATCGGCGATCCGACGATTGGACCCCGGCGGAACGCTGTGCCCGCTGGCGCAATTCGGTCCGGACGAATGGACACTTCTCGGCACGGCTTTGATGCAACCCTGCCGCCGCACTTCTTTGCGGGCCATTATGTCGGGCAGGACCCAGGGACGCTGACCGACGCCCTGATTGCGACCCGGAAGTTCTTCGACGAGCGGCTGATGTTGAAACGACAACCCGAGCGTACTTAAGGCGTCGGTCACCGCGGCGCTCGCGGGCGGGTGCCTCAAGACGCTTTCGGGAGCGGCCTGCCGCTTCGTCGCTGCTGGTCGGTCGCCGCGGGGGATGAGGAGAGATCGTCGGGTTATCCGCCATTTCCCTTCCATCCGAGGCGGTCCTCGATCGCTCCGCATCGCGCTCCGGAACCATCATATTCGTGCTCCCCGCGGCGTCTGCCAGGTCGATGCTCCGTGTGCGGGAGCCGTTGTCGTATCCAATAATAGGCACGATCGCCGGAGGCCCGATTGCGGCAGTCAGCACAGAGGAGCATTGTCGTGCAAGGTATCCGCGGTGTCATTTCGACGCTCACTAATGCCGGTCAGGAGATCATGGGGCCGGGTGTGCTGGTCTGGCACTACCCGGACAACTCTATCGTCAACAACTCTCTGCTCACCGTCGAGAGCAACCATTTCTGCGTGCTAAAGTCACGCGGCGCGATCCTCAACGTTTACGATACCGGCCAATACCCGGTCACGACGCCGGACCGGCCGATCCTCGGCTCGTTCACCCAAGCCTTCTTTGGTGGACAGAGCCCGTGGCAGTATGAAGCGCTGTACATTAACCGCGCCAAGATGGTGGTGAAAGCCAGCGGCCTGGCGTTGTCCTCCGAAATGGCGGAGATGAGCTACGAGGTCGAGTACTACTTCCACGTCGCGACCAAGGACGACGCGGTGGCGTTGGTGACCCACATGCCGATCGCCGAGCACGCGATAACCGCCAAGCAGGTCAACGAATACGCCACACCGGTGGTCGAGCAGGCGATCAATCAGGTCGTGCAGGTGACCCCGCTCGAGCGGGTCAACGAAAAGATCCACGAGATCGGCGAGGTCTTGCACAGCCACCTGCAGGACTTCCTGAAGGTATTCGGCATCACGCTAGATACGGTCAAGGTGCTGATTTTCCCACGCGACGAACGGATGCGCGCGCTGATCTCGCTGCGCGCCTTTGGCCTCCAGGAGATCGACGCGGTACGCTACTACATCGCAATGCTGATGGCCGAACACGGCCTCGTTTCGGCGCCGAACATGGCGATCGGCGAGGCCTTCCATATCGGTGCGCCGGTACAGGCCACGGTCGCGCTGGGCGGCATTTCGCGCGGGCCGACCGGTGCCTGATCCGGTAGACGACAGACCGCTGCCCGGCGAGGACAGCCGCCTCTATCGCATCGGGGTGATGCTGCTCAACGGCTACGGCTACAACTGGTATCGCTTGGACAATCAGATGCGGGCCGACGATCTGCTGGTCCGCTCGCGGGCCAGCGAGCACCTGGAGAGCGTCGCGGCGCGACTGCGAGAGCTCGAAGGGCGCTATCGGCGCAAATACCTAACGCCGCCGACCCGCGAGCACCCCGACTCTGATCCGGAACATCTCACGGCGGCGCAGCACTTTCGTGCTGTCGCGCAACGGATCCTCGAGATCGATACCAGGCTGCGGGGCGCTGCGGTACCACCCGACGACAAGATTTGGGTGCGCCAGCGTGGCGAACTCGAGATTCTACAGCGGCTCGGCAAATGCGATGTGGTCCTGGTGGCAGGTGCCAAGGAGCTGGCCGGCCTCGTCGCCCAGCTGCCCGCCGATGTCGGCATCGATCAGGCAATCGAGCAACGGATCGATCAGCATCTCGACGAACTGACAGGCGCATTGAGCCGGCGCGGTGAGATCCTGGCGGTGCTGCGTTAGCGTCGCTCCTGATCGCGATGGGCCGGTAGTCCGACCTCTGGTTGGGGCCGCGCCCGTTGTTCCCGCAGCCACCTCCGCAACTAAGTATTGTAATCAACCTCTTCTGTCGTCTATTGCCGATGGTTGCGCGAGGTGGAGATCTGTGTTACCAATCGCGTGCGTCGCTGCGGGCTTAAGCTCCAGCGACGCCCTGCCGCGATCCGACATCAACAAGGAAATGCTGCTGCGGCCATTTCGACGGTGCGGCCCCCATCGAGGACTGCGTTCAATTGGCCTCCGAAACGACAGGCGTCTCCGGCATCGCTGAACGTTATGCGGCCGCGCTGTTCGATCTTGCCGACGAGCGGCGGATGCTCGACGAGGTCGCCTCGGACCTGCGTCAGCTGCGGGCGATGCTGGT
>Ga0306923_10008046_pt1 | contig 10557 bp, 9 predicted proteins | sample sta12Can44000108_FD_203841 | JGI IMG/M metagenome (GOLD analysis project Ga0306923, IMG submission 203841) | Lab enrichment of tropical soil microbial communities from Luquillo Experimental Forest, Puerto Rico - statanox.12C.anox.44.000.108 (v2)... | ecosystem: Environmental > Terrestrial > Soil...
CTTGCAGTGCACCGACCGCACACGGCTATCCACCCACGCCCGCCGCACCCATGGCGCCTCAGCTTCAGCCTCGAATCTCCACCAGCTTGACGGACGTGACCAGTTTTGCACTGCGGACCTTTTGTATGTTAAGGTATATAGTATTGTTTACTCCGTATTTCAAGTATTAGCGAGAGCCAAATACAGTACAGTAATACTTGATGCCCTTTGAACAAGGCTGATCGACCCCGATGGCGCATCGCGCGGAGCGATCTTTGGAGGCCATGCCAAGGAGATGAGTTATGGACGGCTCCATCACGGTGTTCGGCGGAACCGGCTTTATCGGCCGCCACCTCGTGCCGCTGCTTCTTCGGAGTGGCGCGACGGTGCGCGTGGCCGTGCGCCATCCAGGTCGAGTTCAACTTGCAACTGAATCCGCCCAAGCAGTGGAATATATCCAAGCGGATATTCTGGACGACAAAAGCGTCGGCAGTGCGGTCACAGGGGCAGGGGCTGTCATTAACCTCGTCGGCATTCTGACCGAGACGGCCGCACAGACCTATCGGGCCATTCATGTTGAAGGCGCCCGCCGAGTAGCGCTGGCGGCACAGCGCCATGGCGTGACCCGCTTGATCCACATATCGGCCCTCGGCGCCAGTCCGACATCGCCAGCGATTTCCGACCGGACAAAGGCTGAAGGAGAACAGGCGGTTCGGGAGGTATTTCCGCAGGCAACGATCGTCCGGCCAAGCCTCACGTTTGGCGAGGATGATCACTTCTTCAGCCGGTTCGCCGCCATGATCAGGAGCAGTCCCGTCCTGCCGCTGATCGGCGGTGGCGCCACAAAGTTCCAGCCGGTCTTCGTCGATGACGTGACCGCGGGGCTCGCGGAGCTCCTGAAGCACCCCGATACAGCTGAAAAGACCTATGAGTTTGGCGGACCTCGGGTTTACAGCTTCAAGCAGCTGCTGGACCTGCTGCTGACTGGGTTGAACCGGCAGCGCATTCTGCTTTCGATCCCGTTCGCACTGGCCGAAATACAAGCCGGGTTACTGGAGCTATTGCCCAACCCACCATTGACTCGTGATCAAGTCAGGCTGCTGAAAACTGACAAAGTGGTTAGCAGAACGGGACCGACACTCGGCGATTTGGGTGTGCAGTCGCGGCCTCTTGAAGAGTTTCTTGCGGTATTAAGGGACAAGTACAGTTAAGTGGTATCGGCGATCTCCATCGAAGCAGATGTCATCGGCGCGGAGCAGCACGGAATACGGGGATGGCGCGGGTTGCTTTTGAGGTGCACACCAAGCTGTCACCTGAGCAGGTGATGTCCATGCTTATCGATTTTTCGCCGCGGCGGCCTGAACGCTGGCCAACGTTGGCGCGCGAGCTGTACTGCGTGCACAAGATCGCCACGACCAGCGCCGACGTGCAGGAGGGAAGCCGCTGGCCCACACTGATGTGGGAACGAGACCATTACGACTGGTCCATGGCCGGTCGAGTGCGCTGGACCGTCCAAGCGAGCAACTACTCCAAACCTGGCAGCTATGTGCAGGCAATCGTACAAGAGACAGCAGTCGGGGGTAGCCGGGTACACGTCGAGTGGAACCGAACGGGGATTGGCCTGAAGGGCAAAGCTCTGATCGCTCTCGTTGTCCTCACTCGTGGCACAAATATCCGGCGAAAAGTCTTCGAGCGAGCGTTCGCGCGTGCAATGCGGCGGGCCGGATAACCGCAGCCGACTTGTTACAATTCAAACGGAGACACTACCCCGCGCCGAGCAGCATGGATGAAAGCGCTCGATCTCGGTAGCATGTGCGGATCTCCGCGTTCATCCTACGGCGATGGTGCAGCCAGCCAGGACGAGCACGCCAACCGAGGTCCTAGCCGGCCTAGTCGAGCGCGTCACCTTCCACAACCCGCAGAACGGGTTCTGCGTGCTGCGGATCAAAGCCCGCGGCCAGCGTGATCTAATCACCCTCGTCGGACATGCCGCGACAATCTCGGCCGGCGAGTTTGTCCAGGCGAGCGGAGGCTGGGTCAACGACCGCACCCACGGTGTCCAGTTTAAGGCCTCGTTCCTCAAGGTTGCGCCGCCAGCGACGATTGACGGGATCGAGAAATATCTCGGCTCCGGGATGATCCGCGGCATCGGGCCGGTCTACGCAAAGAAGCTGGTGCGGGCCTTCGGCGAAGCGGTGTTCGAGGTCATCCAGCAGGAGCCCGATCGCCTGCGCGAGGTGACCGGGATCGGCCCAAAGCGTGCGGAGCGGATCACCGCTGGCTGGGCAGAACAGAGGGTGATTCGCGAGATCATGCTGTTTCTGCACAGCAACGGTGTCGGCACGTCACGCGCGGTGCGCATTTACAAAACTTATGGCGCTGACGCCGTTCGGCTCATCTCGGAGAACCCCTATCGGTTGGCTCGCGACATCCGCGGTATCGGCTTCCGCACGGCCGATCAGATCGCAGCCAAGCTCGGTATAGAGAAGACAGCGCTGATCCGCATACGTGCCGGGATCTCCTACGCGCTCGCCCAGGCGATGGACGAAGGGCATTGCGGTCTTCCGGTCGAAGAGCTCGTTCCCCTCACCGAAAAGCTGCTCGAAGCGCCTTCCGAACTCGTCGAGACAGCATTGCGCCTTGAGCTCGAGGATGGTGCCGTTGTCGGGGACGATCTCGACGGCCGCCGCTGCGTGTTTCTCGCTGCTCTTTACCGAGCCGAGCGCGAAATTGCCGAGAAGCTCAAGACCCTCGCCGTTGGGAAGCCGCCCTGGCCAGCCATCGACGTCGACAAGGCTATCCCATGGGTCGAGCACAGGACGAAGCTGGCGCTTGCTGACAGCCAGAAAGCAGCGCTCCGGGTTGCGCTCGTCTCCAAAGTGATGGTCATCACCGGTGGGCCGGGCGTCGGGAAGACTACCCTCCTCAACTCACTGCTGAAGATCCTGATCGCCAAGGCCGTCACGATCGCGCTCTGTGCCCCGACCGGTCGCGCCGCAAAGCGTCTGTCAGAGAGCACGGGCCGCGAAGCGAAAACTATCCATCGCCTGCTGGAAACCGATCCCAGGACCGGCAGCTTTCGGCGCAACGAGGACGAGCCTCTGGACTGCGATCTCCTGGTGGTCGACGAGACATCAATGGTTGACGTGCCGCTGATGCGGGCGCTCCTTCGGGCGCTGCCGGAACGGGCGGCCCTGCTACTTGTCGGCGATGTCGATCAGCTGCCTTCGGTGGGGCCGGGGCAGGTTCTAGGCGACATCATCGGACCGGGGGCCGTGCCTGTGGTGCGCTTGACCGAGGTCTTCCGGCAGGCTGCCGAGAGCCGGATCATCGTCAATGCGCATCGCATCAACCACGGCCTGATGCCCGATCTCGCCACTGCCGACAGCTGTGACTTCTACTTCGTCGACGCGGCGGACGCGGAAGAGGGAGTGCGAAAGCTGCTGGCGATCGTGCAGCAGCGCATCCCAAAGCGCTTCGGGCTCAACCCGATACGCGACGTCCAGGTTCTCTGCCCAATGAATAGGGGCGGCCTCGGTGCCCGCTCGCTCAATATAGAGCTGCAGAACGTGCTGAACCCTCCGGGCGAGATCCGCATTGACCGTTTCGGCTGGACCTTCTGTCCGGGCGACAAGGTCATGCAAATCGAGAACGATTATGACAAGGAGGTCTACAACGGGGACCTCGGCGTCGTGTCCCACATCGACATGGAGGAAAGCGAGCTCCACGTCGATTTCGATGGCCGCGAAATTACCTACGGCTTTGGCGAGCTCGACGAGCTGGTGCTCGCCTACGCGACGACAATCCATAAGAGCCAAGGCTCGGAGTACACGGCGGTGGTCATCCCGCTGACGACCCAGCACTACCCGATGCTGCAGCGCAACCTGGTCTATACGGGGGTGACCCGCGGCAAGCGCCTCGTCGTCCTTGTAGGGCAGCGGAAGGCACTGGCCATCGCTGTTAAAGGAGCGCGGACACGGGGGCGGTGGTCGAAGCTGTGCGAGTGGCTTGGGTGCCAATCGTCCAGGGTCCCCGCGTCGCGGATCAGCGGGTCCGACCGGTGAAGGGTGTACACAGGTGGGCATTTAAGTCGAGGTTCCGGGCCCATGCCTACGGCTGGCGCGGCTCCGCCCTCGCCGGCAAGCGGCTCAAAGAGGCGGTCGCTGAAATCGCGGCGGTCGCCAAGTTGGATCCAGTGCTTGCAGGAGAAGGTGTCGTCTCGCTTTTCGAACGCCTTTGGCCTGCCTTACAGGACATCGACACGTCCTCGGGCGCCCTTGGCAGTGTCGTCCACCGCACGCTCGACGATTTGATTCCGATATTGATCTCGGCTCCAGCAGACGTGGCAACTCGGAGCGCGTGGCTCGAACGGTTGTTCCAGGCTGTCATAAACGATGGCGTGCAGTACCTCGCGCCGGTCGAGGATCGATGGGGCAAGATCGCCGTCTATCCCGAACTTATGGATGAATATGCGGAGCGCCTTCGCGGCTTAATCCAGCGGGTTTGGGTCGAGGAGTCAGCCGGTCACGTCATTGGTACAACGATCTGCTTGTCCTGCCTGCTGAAAACGGGGCGATACGGCGATCTGATCGAACTGTTGGCGTGCGCTCGGGTGAGGTGGTGGCATTGGCACCGCTTCGGTGCTGAGGCACTCGCAAGGCGGGGAATGTGGGATGCCGCGATCGCCTATGCCGATACTTGCCGCGGGCCGCACGGTAATGAGGACTGGCGGATTGATTGCTTCTGCGAGGATTTACTGATCAAGAGCGGGCGAACAGAGGACGCCTATAACCGCTACGGGCTGAGGACGGTCAGGGGCTCGACTTACCTTTCAATCTATCGCGAGACCGTCAAGAGATATCCCGACAGAGATCGGCGCCAAGTGCTGCTAGACCTGATCGAGGCGCGTGGTCAGCGCGGCAAGTGGTTCGCGGCAGCGAAGGACGCCGGCTTTCTTGATATCGCCCTGGTCTGCGCGCGGGACTTCACCGTCGAGCCTGCCACCCTAGTGCGCGCTGCGCGGGACTTTGCTGCCAAGGAGCCGAAATTCGCGGCGGAAATCGGGCTGCTCGCTCTGGGACGACTACTCGATGGCGGTGGCTATGATCCCGAAGTCTCCCTAATCCAGGAGGCCTTTGGCCATCTCATCGACGCTGCATCGCGGATCGGCGCCCAGGATTGGGCCAGGCAGCAGGCTCAGAGGCTTGCCGAGGGTCCCTGTGATTTGAGCCGTAGCCACATGCGGCGCGTCCTAGCCGAATCCTTAGCGCGTTGGGGCGAGGAACCGGATGGAAATTGAGGCAGACAATGACATCGGGACGGACCGACGAGGAACTCATGGTCGAGCAGGTCGAACGCCTTGGGGCGCGGCGGCTTGCCGAGATCGTGGTCAACCATTGTCACCGGGACGAGAGACTGCACCAGACTGTGAGGATCGCTTTGGCGGCTTCGACACCGGGCGGCCCGCTTGTGAAGACCCTGGCGACCGAGATCGACGCTGTTCGCGCATCTCGGGAGTTTTACGGGTACTGCGACAGCAACGTCCTGGCCCAAGAGCTCGACAGAATCCGGCAGGCGATCACCGAATACCTTCTCCCCACACAGCCCCGCGCTGCCGCGGAGTTGCTCGGACGTCTCATCCGGCTCGACGCGAACGTCTACGAGCGATCAGATGACTCCGACGGCGTGATCGGCGATGCCATCGGCGAGGCGGTAACCGACTGCGGACGAGCCTGGGCCGCAATCCCTGAGCGCGATCCGAAGGTCTTGGCCGCGGAGGTCTTCGACCTCTTCACGACTGACGAATACGGTGCTCGCCACGAAGTGATCACTGCATTCTCAGAGGCACTCGGCACGTCTGGCCTGGATGAACTCGAACGCACGGTGCGCGAGCGCCTCAACCATGCACCTGCCGGAAAGTACGGTTACCGGCAACGAGCGTTGACGATCGCCCTCGAAAACATCGCCGATGCGCGCGGTGACGTTGACGGATATATCGCGGCGCAACGCCTCGCCGGCACCGAAAACGTAGCGGTCAAAGAGATCGGCGAACGCCTTCTCGCTGCCGGGCGTCTTGAGGAAGCCCTTCAGTGGCTCGACCGTCCGGACGTCCTCGAGCACAAGCGTGGCGATATCGGCCAGTTGAAGGTTGACATCCTCGACCGCCTGGGTCGGACCGAGGACGCGCAAGCAGTCCGTTGGTCGATGTTCGCAACCTCTTTGTCCGCAGACATTCTGGACGAATACCTCGATAGATTGCCCGAGGACGTCATCGCCGAGGCTCGCCAAAGGGCGATCGCGACCGCCTGCCGACATCCCGACGTTCATCAATCCCTGCCTCTCCTCAGCAAACTCAGTCCGGATATCGCTGCCGACTTGGTCCACAAGCGTCTCGGTGAGATCCGGGGCGAGGCCTACTGGGTGCTGCGACCTGTCGCCGAACGCCTCAAGGAAAGTCACCCGGTAGCGGCCATCCTGCTCCATCGCCGGATGGCCGATGCTGTTCTTCGGCGTAGTCAGTCGCAGCATTATGACCATGCCGTCCGGGATCTGGTGGCCGCGGAGAGGCTCATATCGAACGTAGAGGATTGGCTGGGGCATCCAACTCAGGAAACTTACCGCCAGCAGGTCGCAACCCAGCATCGGCAGAAGAGGGCTTTCTGGGAGAGGATGCGGAGGGCGGGATTGTTATGGCGACGATGAAGCCAATCGCCGTCGCTCAGCTCGGGGTTTCGAAACGTCCCATTTGTCACTCGGGCGCGCGAGTATATTCCGCGCAATGAGATCTTACACTCGATGTTTGTCTTTTCTTATCGCTCGCAGACATTTCTTTTTTACGCGCGAGTGACAAACGGGACGTTTGGTTGGGGCACCAGACGACGCGGTTTGAGGTCGACTTGGGGGACGTCAAGTTCAGTCAAACCGGTGGAGCTTTCTCCCAAGCGAAGATCGCCTCCCGCCGCGCGAGCCTTAAGCCTGCGTCCCGCGCCCGCGGGCGCGAGTGCAATATGTCTGGTGATATCTACGCTGGGCGGCTTGCGGGGACGGAGGCGTCCGATCACGAGCCTTGGTGCCTGGTTCCGTAGGCGCGGGTCCAGAGCACGAACTGGTCGGCACGACGGTTTAGGTATCGCAGCTGATTGGTATGGCGTCCTTTCTCCTCGCAGGCCAGGCGACAGATCCGCTGTTGCAAGCGTCTACTGCGCAACGCGCGCCGGACCCAGCCCAGCACCCTCAACTGCTGCGCCTGGATTCGGCGCTTACCGCCTCCTCTGCCGGCGGCCCGATGATAGAACACAGGCGATGCAGACCCCGCCTGAGCCAAGACCGTGTCGGCGGGACCGAGAGTATTAGCAGCCCTTCGACGTACTCAAGGCGAAGACGGGCTTCGCGCGAGCGTTGATCAACTTCGACCCTTGGGGCGCTCGGGTTCGGAAATGTTCTTGACACCATGCCCTCCACATCAGAGCCACCTCGGGCCAAAGCCAAAGGTGGTCCCGACGGGATAGCTCAATCGGTGCAGAAGAAGTGTGAGCTACTTCACACTATCGCCTCCTTGAGGGGCGATTTGCGCTTGCCTGTTCCGTCCTCATCGTCCCCGCCCCTTCGACAGTGGATCTTCGCCAAGCGCCAAGGTACGGATGCTCTAGGCTCCGAACTGCCAGCGGGGGAGTAACCGATCGGCCGGGCTGATTGAGAAAAACAGGACCGTACCACTTCGCCGAAATGGAATGTCACCCCGCGAGTTTACCGTTAGAATGCCCTCCTAGCGCCGATAATCTATTCGGCCCATGCGGTTGGGGAGCACCGCTTTGGCCACGGAACGCGTCGAACGCAGGGATCCATGGCCGGCCGGCCATTTTGTCTGCCAAATAGAACCGGGTGGATGTTCAGCGACCGATAGCGCTGGCCCTCGTATTCGAACCCGTCCTCGCGCACGAGGACAGTATGGGTGTGTCCGCGCCACTGCCGCACCAAGGTCGCGCCGGACTTCAGCACGATGCCCGGATCGAAAGAACGAGCGCCTTTTTCGAACTCTCCCGCCAGAATCTGCAGGCGGCGTTGCAATGCGCGGCTCGGGCCGCCATGGGCGCGCTGTTGCAGCTCATTAGCGAGCCCCCGGATCATCAGATCGCGACTGAGGCCCAGAGGCGGTCCAGTGTGATGCAGTGTCCGCCAGGCACACCGCAGCTCCTGTGTCGACCGATCGACCAACCCGACTATTTCGCCATCAAGCTCGGCCAGATCCGGGTGTCGCAGTCGGTCCTTCCGACCGCGGTTTGGACCGAGACCGGACGATGGCTCGCCAGAGTGCTGGCGAGCCGAAGCGTCGTGGACTGGAGCTTTCATAGGCTGGCCGGCTCGACGATGCGGTAAACCCGGCCACGCTCCTCTTTGGCCGAGGCAAGAGTGAGCCCGAGCTTTTTCTTCAAGCTTCCCGAGAAGACGCCGCGAACGGTATGACGCTGCCAGCCGGTCACGCTTGCCACCTCGTCGACCGTTGCCCCCTCCGGCTGACGTAGCATGGCAATCACCACGTCCTGCTTCGAGGGGCGCTTCGGGCCGCGTTGCGGCTCCGGGTCCGGCAACATTTCGATTGCCGACCACAGCTGATCGATCAGCGCATCGCGGTCGCCAACCTTCCTTCGCTTTGGGACGCCAGGCAGCGCGTTCCACAGCGCCAGCAAGCGCTTGCCGCTGAGCGGGGCAGCGTGCAGCTCCTTGTTCGATGCCACGGCGATCTCGCCGTCATTGACTGTCGCCGGCGCCTTGCGGCACAGCGTGATACCGTCGTTGCCAATGATATAAATGCGCATGAGTGGGTGCTCCTGATTGACCCGGCGGCGGTTCCGCCGTGACCCCACTCACGCTCTCTTCCCCAACCAAAGCCACTCCTTTCCGGATAATGTTGTGGCGTTGTTTGGCCGGATCCGAGCATGACATTACTCGGCCGAGACCGCACGATCTGCCGCAAGGCGTAGAACGCCATCGCGCCGACGACCAGAGTGGCCGACAGCGAACTCAGCCGCAGGGGTCAGACCGGACGATTGGGCCTTCGTCTTCTGCGATGGGCGTCGATAGAAGCGGAGTATTTTTTTGTCACACCGCGAAAGCCGGTGCGCGCAAACGCCAGGAATTCAAGTCGGAGCGGGTCCTCTGGCGGGGCTGTCGGCCAGGACTAACGGAATTTGGGCCACGCGATGCTTGCGATATCTTGCTGTAGATGAGAACTGCTAGCTTGAAAGGGAGGGCGACACGATGAAGCGAAGCGACCGGCGAATTCTCACCTCGCATGTCGGCAGCCTACCGCGCCCGGAGGCGCTAATCGAAATCAACCGCGCCAAATTCGCCGGAGAGGCGTATGACCAGAAGACTTACGCTGCGCGGCTGTCTACTGCAGTGAAGGAGATCTGCCAAAAACAGGCAGAGATCGGCGTCGACATCATCAATGATGGCGAGTTCGGCAAGACGACGCGTGGTCCCATCGACTACGGAGCGTGGTCGAGCTACGCCTGGGGACGCCTCAGCGGCTGGCAGCCCGGAGAGCCGGGCCGCCTGCCGGCGCTCGCCGGCAGGCGGGACCGGGCCATATTTGACGAATTCTACCGCGAGCTCGATGCGACCAGCTTCATCTCCTCCAGCGCGATGGGTGGCAGGCCGCCGGTCTTCGTCGGCCCGATCGGTTATGTCGGCCATCAGGCGCTGGCCACCGACATCGCAAACTTCAAGACTGCGCTATCCACCGTGAAGGCGGAAGAAGGGTTCATTACTGCAGTCGCGCCGGGGAGCTTCGCGCGGCGCCAGAACCAGTATTACAAGTCGGATCAAGAGTTCCTCTACGCGCTCGCGGAGGCGCTGCGGGAGGAGTACAAGGCCATCGTCGATGCCGACTTAGTGCTGCAACTTGACGACCCCGGGCTTCCGGATACTTGGGACATGGCCAATCCCGAACCCAGCGTCGACGAGTATAAGAAGTTCGCAATGGTGCGGGTCGAAGCCCTCAACCACGCCCTCCGTGGTCTGCCCGAGGATCGGATCCGCTATCACATCTGCTGGGGCAGCTGGCACGGGCCGCATACCACCGACCTGCCGCTCCGGAACATCGTCGACGTCATGCTTAAGGTTCGCGTTGGTGCTTACTCGATCGAGGCCGGCAACGTCCGTCACGAGCACGAGTGGAAAGTCTGGCGAGACGTCAAGCTGCCCGACGGAAAAGTCCTGGTCCCGGGCGTCGTCAGCCGCGCCACCAATGTCGTCGAGCACCCCGAGGTCGTCGCCGACCGCATCCTCAACTTCGCCAGGGTGGTCGGGCGCGAGAACGTCATCGCCGGCACCGATTGTGGCCTCGGCGGCAGGATTCACCCGCAACTCGTTTGGGCGAAGCTCGCAGCGCTTGTCGAGGGCGCCAAGCTTGCGACAAAGGATCTATACGGGTCATAGCCCGCTGTGGATCGTCGCATCCGGCGACTAGCGGAGAGGAGATGCCATGGCAAGAAACGCCGGCGCCACCGCCTCGAAAAGTCACCGGTTCCTCGCAAAGGTCCCCTCTCCGCGCCACCGGGTCCCGTCGGTGCCGGC
>Ga0306923_10008047_pt1 | contig 10557 bp, 13 predicted proteins | sample sta12Can44000108_FD_203841 | JGI IMG/M metagenome (GOLD analysis project Ga0306923, IMG submission 203841) | Lab enrichment of tropical soil microbial communities from Luquillo Experimental Forest, Puerto Rico - statanox.12C.anox.44.000.108 (v2)... | ecosystem: Environmental > Terrestrial >...
CGGTTTCACACCGCTGCAAACCATGGCGCCGCTACTTACGTCACTCATCAGTGGCTACCAATTGCGTGGAGACAATATGGATTACATCCTTGGATCGTCGCGTCGGTCGGTGTTGGCAGCCGGTCTGGCCGTTTCTGCGTCTTGGCTTGTCGGCCGGGCGCAATCACAAACCCCCGAGTCAGTCATGACCCGACCCATCCCTCATTCCGGCGAGCAATTGCCCATCGTTGGGCTTGGCACCGCGGTGAGCTTTCCGTCGGCCAACGAGTCGCAGCGCGCCGGGCTCAAAGACGTGATCGACGCGCTTGTGGCGGGTGGCGGCAAGCTAATCGATACGGCGTCGGTTTATGGCAACGCAGAAAGCGTAATCGGCGACATCGTTCGCGCGAGCAACGCCCGCAACAAGGTATTCATTGCAACGAAAATCGAGGTTCGGTCTGCGAAGGCGAGCGCGGATGAATTCCAGCGATCCTTGCAGCGTCTTCGGACCGAAAAGGTCGATCTGCTGCAGCTCCACAACGTCTCGCGCGCCAGCCAGAGCCTATCGCAGGTGCGAGAGTGGAAAACCGCCGGCCGTTGCCGGTACGTCGGCATCACCAGCACGGACAGTGCGGACTACAACGCGATGGAAGCGATCATCCGGCGGGAGAAGCCGGATTTTGTGCAGGTCGATTATTCGATGGACAATCGCGCGGCAGAGAAGCGCATCCTTCCAGCGGCAGCAGATGCGGGAGCCGCGGTGCTAACCGCGACGCCCTTCGGGAGAGCGTCATTGTTCCGGGCGGTTAAAGGCAAGACGTTGCCCGACTGGGCCGAGGACTTCGACGCCCGCACCTGGGGCCAGTTTTTTCTCAAGTTCCTGCTCGGCAACAAACAGGTCACCGCTGTCATCCCAGGCACCGGCAATGCTGATCACATGATCGATAACTTGGGTGCGGCCAGGGGCCGTTTACCGGACGCACAGCAACGCGAGAGGATGGCGGCGCTTCTCGCTTCGTGAAAGGGCGCCAACTTTCGGCACGTAGCCCAAGTGATGCTGGCGATGAGATGGGCTCCGTTGAGGGCCGAAACGTAGCGATCGAGTATCGCAGGGCCGAGAACGGCACCGCTCGGTCATCTCTTTAAGTATCGCCGGAATATCGCCCGGGCATCCTCGCGTGCTGCGTCGTCACCATCGCCAACCATGGCGCCCCGGTCCGAGGCCATCCAGACGAGCCTTCTGTTGGTTGTCGAGTGATGCATAGAACTTATCGTATGCCGGCCGAATGATCTTCAACGCATCCAGCAGCCCAGTTACACGCCTTTCCATGACCGCCAGTTGGACGGTTGAAGTTTCCACAGTTTCTCTCGGACATGCCGCCGCTATTGTTTCCTTGGCCTTGGTGGATGCCGCCGACAGGTCGTTCAATAAAGGTTTTTGAGCATCCGTGGGTCTGACTAGGCGCTCGACCCACTGCGCGCGCCATTCAGAGAGACCAACGGAAAGGGGTGCGCACAGGCGCCGATATCCGGTCGGCCCCATCGTTCCGGCTCCTCTCATCGCGCCTGGAATCAACACGACATTCGCCGAAGACGCAGCCGGCTTCGAGCTGCTGATCGGCTGGGCGACCGACGGGCATATCTCAACAAAAGCTGCCAGCAATATTGCCGACGCCAATGCTGGACCGAGTCTGTTCATTGTGTTGCTCCGGTGAAAAGCCAGAAATGCGGGCGGGCCTGGTGATTTGAAGCCTACTAGGGTGCCCCGGTTTTGGGTAGTAGAGTGCGTCAAACCGTCTAAAAGGCCGAATGCCAAACGATGGCTCAACGTCTGCAAATTGAACGGCCTAAATGACGCGCGCGCCACGGATCGCCATCGTCGGCGGCGGCGTCGGCGGCTTGGCCGCGGCGCTGGCGCTGGAACGGCGCGGCGCGGACATCGTCGTCTGCGAGCAGTCCCCCGCGCTGAGCGAGATCGGCGCCGGGGTCAATCTCAGCCCCAACGCGCTAATGGCGCTGCGCGCGCTCGGCGTCGAGGACGCAGCCATCGCACTCGGCTGCGAGTCGGATTTTCTCACCATCCGCAGTTGGCGCAGCGGGCGGGTCATCTCGCGCATGCGCCGGGGCTCGTTCCGCCAGCAATTCGGCGCGCCGCACCTCTCCGTGCACCGCGCCGACTTGCTCGACGTGCTGCGCCGCGCGCTCAAGACGGTCGATTTCCGACTTGGCGCCCGCTGTATCGGCGTCGAAGCGCGCGGCCGCGGCGCCGTCGCGCGCCTTGCGGACGGGGGCGAAATCGAGGCCGACGTCATCGTCGGCGCCGACGGCATTCACTCCGTCGTGCGCGAGAGCCTGTTCGGCCCCGCCGCGCCGCGCTTCACCGGCTGTATCTGCTGGCGCGGCATGGCGACCGCCAGCGCGGTGCCGCGCGACATCGCCGTCGCGGAAGGCGCGATGTGGATGGGACCGCACGGTCATGTCGTTCACTACCCGGTACGACGCGGCGAGCTCATCAACATCGTCGCCCATGTCGACAGCGACGCGTGGACCGAGGAGTCGTGGACGCGCGAATGCGACCTGTCGGAGGTGACGACGGCTTACGCCGGCTGGCATGAAGACCTGCTGCGCCTCTACCCCTACAGCGCGCGCTGGTACAAATGGGCGCTCTACGATCGCGATCCGCCGGAGCGATGGAGCAAGGGGCGGGTCACGCTGCTCGGCGATTCTGCGCATGCCATGCTGCCCTATCTCGGCCAGGGCGCGGCCATGGCGATCGAGGACGCCTGCGTGCTCGCAGCCGCGATCGCGCGCTACGCCGACGATCTCGATCAAGCGCTTGTCGCCTATGAGCGGCTGCGGGTGCCGCGCGCAACGGCGGCCGTGCTGGGATCGCGCGAGCGGGCGCGCGAAAATCATCTCGCCTCGCCCTGGGCGCGGCTCAAACGCGACGTGAAATTTGCGCTGCGCGAGCGCTTCGGCCGTGACAAGACGGTGTTTAAGACCGCGTGGCTCTATGGCTACGACGTCGGCCGCGAGCTGCAATGATCCCCTCGCCTCGATGACAAGCAGACGGGTCATATTGCTAAAGGGCGTCCGACGCGATTGACCCGGAGCCGCTAGCGGCCAATGAACCCGGGGCCCCCTCAATCCTCCAGGAACGGCTTGCCCTGTTCTTTACTCCAATTCCAGCCGGTTAGGAGTTCTTGTACGCTTGAAAGCAATTTTAACTCTTGCCTCACGTCGTCTAGGGCATCACGGCGAAGCAGATCACAAGCCCTCTCTACCCTCTGCAAGAACCGTTTTTGGAACGTTGGATCGGTTTCATTCAGAGTTTGAACGAGGCAAGTGGTTAGAACTGCCACCCCCCGCCTGACATGAAATAGATCGTATTTTGGCGGAGTAGCCACAATGGAATCTCCTTACTATCTTTTCGGTGGAATCGTCGGCAATGCCTCTGCCACGAGAGCGAAGACGCCGCTTTATCCCGAACCGCAGCTAGCAGAACGGCCGAAGTCCAAGCCAAACGCCGGTAACGGCAGCCGGCGCGCCGGCCACGCAGTGGTTCGGACAGTTATGTAAGTTGCCGGAAGAAAGCCGTTTTGTTATTTGTTGCCATTGATTTGCTCTTGCGTGCCGTGCTCTGGGTCGTCCGATGCGCAGAGCTAGTCCCAACTGCTCGATGGGAAAGGCAGCAAAGTCCGGGCGCGCGAGCGCTTCGGCCGCGACAAGACGGTGTTTAAGACCGCGTGGCTCTACGGCTACGACGTCGGCCGCGAGCTGCAATGACGGCAGGGACCCCGTGCGCGACCTGCCAAGATGTTTAGTTTGTCGATAGGAGTTCGCGCTTTTGCACGTCCCGGCCTAGTCCGCCGTTTCGAGTTGCTGGACGAGCGCCGCAAGACGGCTGGGGAGAGGCGTCGCGACAGCGTCGTACTCGGCCTTGAGGCTGTTCCCAATTGCCCACAGCCAAGGGCTTCTGTTGCGAACAGGAGCCGCCCGGTTTCGAGAGTTCGTCCGCGATTGGCGCACGGCATGGGGTGCCGATACGCGCGAGAACGGAGAAGATGGCTTTGGCTGGCCCGCCGACTGCGGTTGAAATTCCGTCGGACGGTAGCGAAGAGGATGCTCAACGACATACCGGCGGATCCACTCGTCAAGGCGATCGGCCGCCTGAACCGTGGCCTTGAGGCAGTGTTTTATCGACGGTGTGGGCGTTTGAGCCCGGTGCGACGGACGAGTTGGCGCGCTGGCTGTCGACATAGGGACGCTCCCTGTGGGCTATGCTTCTGCACCGCAGCAATCGCGCCGCGGCACGGCTAGCCACGTTTCGCCCCCTAATCAACGCCGACTGCATAACGCACGCCGATAAGTCGGGTTCCAGACATTCAAAGAAATTCGCAAAGAAATTAGGCCCGGAACTTATGGGTCCCCCTTGGGATTAAGTCGGGCAGCCGACTTTGCGTCGCGCTGGGCACAAAGGGAGGGTGCTGTGAAAAGAGCCAATGAACTGGTCAGGGAAATAGGACTGGCCGTGGAGCCCCCGCAGGGCGTTCCGATCGTGCTGATCGAGGATCCGCACGAGCAGCCGAATTGGGTTGCGGCCGCAGGCCCGATGGAATCCGCGCTTACGCATAAATTTGGGAAAAAGGTGGTCGAACTTAGAGAGAGCAACCCGCTCATTGACTGGAGGGGGGTGAACTACACAGGAGACACCGAGGCTCGTCGGGTGGTTAAATTTCTGTCCGCGATGGCGGACTGACATAGCAACCAATGCGATCTGCTGCTTATTCCAAAACTCACCTGGAATGACGCACAATCCCGGTTGCCTTTTTCGCTAAGCAAGGGGGCGCGCGGACGGCGATGCCGGGATAGACACGTCCCCACTTCAATTGACGATCCCGGATTCGATCCTGGTCCTCGCCGACGAGGTCATCGACGAGGGGCGCCATTTGCTGCATCTTCTCAAGGCAGGCCTTGGCATAGTCTTCCTATTTAGGTGAACCGGGTCGTCGTTGTGAGTACAGTGTGTGCCCCTAACAAAGATTGCGACTGGCGAGGCTAGCAGATGTCGGACCAAGCTAATGGCCACTTAAGCGATAAGGACAAAATAGACCGCGCAGCACAGCATGAAGAACTGCGGTTCTGTAAGAAGCAGCAGTGGGCTGTCACAACGGCGGGGGTCGTTCTTTTGGGGGCGTTCCTTACGGCCGTCACCAATGTGCGCATCACGGCATTGGATAAATTCTTCGCCGTGATACTTATTTTCTTGGCTGCTTGCGCTGGCTGGTTCGTTCTCGAAAACCTTCAAGAGGACATCGTTAAGGTTCGGCGCGCATTGGACCCCGCCGACCGCGACGCCGCAATTCGTGGCCGCGAAATTTTGAGTCTTCACAAGTGCATTTTGGTAGCGGCTGCCGTGGTTGTTGGGTGGGCTGTCTTGTTTAAGCTCCCCCTTTAGAAAACTGGAAAAAGTCGCCGGCGCAGGGCTATGGCGACGCGCAAGGCCTCGATGGCGGCGTTCGCCAAGCGCTTGCCGGCGCAAATGACCTGAACGATATCCGCTTTTGCGGGTAAAGCGGACATCCTCGACTCCGCGACATGAGGTCTGTTGTCCGCTTATGACCCAAAGCGGACAAAGGCTGCTTCGAAATCCCGCAATGCGGTAGGTTTCCCGCAGTGCTATCTTCCGCTTCGAAGCACGGGAGAAATTGCTGGTGAAACGGCGCGAATTTATCACGCTGCTCGGCGGCGCGGCGGCTTGGCCGCTCGCCGGGCGGGCGCAGCCCGGCGAGCGCATCCGACGCATCGGCGTGCTCATGTATCTGCCCGCGGACGATCCGGAAGGACAAGCCCGTCTCGCGGCGTTGGTACAGACCCTCAAGCAATTGGGCTGGAGCGACGGCCGCAACCTGCAGATCGACACCCGCTGGGCTACGGCCGACGACATTCGCAGACAGGCGGCGGAATTGGTCGCGCTCGCGCCGGACGCCCTCGTGGCTGGTACCGGCACCGCTAGCGTGGCGCCGTTGCTAGAGGCGACCCGCACCCTGCCGATCGTGTTCGTCACTGTTATCGACCCGGTCGGCGCTGGTTTCGTCGCGAGCTTGGCACAGCCAGGCGGCAACGCGACTGGATTCACGATTTTCGAATACAGCATGAGCGGAAAATGGCTGGAGCTGCTCAAAGAGATCGAGCCCCGCGTAACGCGAGTGGCGGTCCTTCGGGATCCGGCCTTGGCCTCCGGGACCGGCCAGTTCGGCGCGGTGCAGATCGTGGCGCCGTCACTGGGCGTGCAGGTGACGCCCGTCGACGTGCGCGATGCCGGCGAAATCGAGCGCGCCCTCACGGCTTTCGCGCGCGGTTTGAATGGCGGCCTGATTGTGACGGGAACTCCATTGGCGTTCGTTCATCGCGACCTGATCATCTCGCTGGCGAATCGGCATCGATTGCCCGCGGTCTACTGGCATCGGCGCTTCGTCGACGGCCCCGATACCACCGATCCATTCCGACGCGCGGCGGGCTATGTCGATCGTATCCCCAAAGGCGAAAAGCCCGCCGACCTTCCGGTGCAGGCGCCGACCAAGTACGAGTTGGCGATCAATCTCAAGACTGCAAAGGCGCTCGGCCTAGAAGTGCCAGCGACGGTGCTCGCCCGCGCGGATGAGGTGATCGAATAAGAGCTGCCTTGCTGCGATTGCTCACAGCCGCTTGTGGCACAAAGCAGACATAGAGACGCACCTACCTTTTGTCCGCTTTCGGGGCAAAGCGGACATCGAAACGCGCGGCGATACCGACACTCATCAGTCCGGTCTTGGGCCTAAATCCACTCGAGCGGGCGCGGACGGAACTCAGAATTCTCATCGCCCGTCTTGTCTCAATCGGATACTTGTTGGTTACTAAGGTCTTGTCCTAGGGGTTATGTGGCTGGGTGGGACTATGGATGTAGGGTTTTCCCTAATTGCGCATCTCACGGTTTGGAATACCGTTGAGCCGTCTAGAGATTCCTCCCTCTAGGCGATGTTGCTTCAAATCCCTCGGAAACCTTGAAGCCCCGACACAGTTCGGGGCTCTCTTTGCTTGTTCCCGCAACGTTTCTTGGAATGACGCCCGAGAGCGGGCGGCGGTTTTGCTGCGATGTTTACAGCCTTGCACCATGGTCTTTTGTGCGTCCTTTCGTTCGCGGCGATCCTGACCATGTTTGCGAGCGCAATCGGCTTAGTTGCCTGGCCCGTGTACGTCGTTTGCTGTAGTGCACGAGTCCGCTTTTGGCACGAAGCGTCGGATCAGAGCTCGATCGCTGATGGTCGCTTTTGGGGAGAAGCGGACACGGGACGCCTCATCCTCCCGACCACTCCGCCGCTTTTGACCCATAGCGGACAAAGGCCGGGTCGAAATCCCGCACGGCAGTAGTCTGCTGCCATACCAGTGGTGTGCTATCCTTTCGCTTGGAAGCACGGGAGACACTGGTATTGAAACGGCGCGAGTTCATCACGCTGCTCGGCGGCGCGGCGGCAGGCTGGCCGCTCGCGGCGCGCGCGCAGCAGGCGATTCCGGTGGTCGGCGTGCTCGGTGCCACGTCGCCCGACCTCAACGCGGACTTTCTGCGCGCATTTCGCGAAGCTCTGAAGGACACCGGCTTTGTCGAGAGCGAGAACGTGGCGATCGTCTATCTCTGGGCCGAGCATCAAATTGATCGGCTGCCGGGTTTGGCAGCCGAACTAACTCGGCGGCGGGTCGCTGCGCTCGTCACCGTAGGAAACGCCGCTACGCTGGCGAGTAAGGCCGCAACCACGACGACGCCCATCGTCTTCCAGATCGGCGACGACCCGGTTAGGCTTGGTCTTGTCGGGAGCCTCGCCCGGCCAGGCGGCAACCTGACAGGTGTCAATTTCTTTGCGGGCGAGTTGGCGGCGAAGCGCCTGGAACTCTTGCATGAGCTGGTGCCTTCAGTCACTCGCGTGGCTATGCTGATCAATCCGGGCAATCCCAATTCGGAGGCCGTATTAAGAGACGTGCAAGCCGGGGCCGGCGCCATGGGCCTGCAAATCCAAGTCCACAACGCTGCGACAACCGGCGAGATCGATGCCGCCTTTGCAACTTTCGTGCGCGAGCGGCCCGACGCGCTTTTCGTTGGGCCCGATCCCTTCTTCCGCGCAAGGCGTGTCCAGCTGGCCCTTCTGGCGGCGTATCACCGACTTCCCGCAACATATGCGTTGCGTGACTATGCCGAAGCTGGTGGGCTGATGAGTTACGGAGCAAGCCTCAACGATGCTTTCCGCCAGGTCGGCACCTATGTAGGCCGCATCCTCAAAGGCGCGAAGCCTGCGGATTTGCCGGTCGTGCAGTCGAGCAAGTTCGAGCTCATCATCAACCACCAGACCGCTCGGATGCTCGGCCTCACCGTGCCCGATAAGCTGCTCGTGGCCGCCGACGAGGTGATCGAATAACGCTGCTCTTTTGCTGCACCGCGCTATGTCCGCTTATGGCACAAAGCGGACTTAGCCTGGAGCCCTGCTGCTTGTCCGCTTTCGGTGCGAAGCGGACATGCTGCGAACCCCTCCGTGCGGGTGCCGCCGGAACTACAATGATGTCTCGCGGGTTTCGGCGGTATGACGGATTTCGTGTTCGAGCCACCGCTTCGTCTCGCGCGCGACGTTACTGTACGTACCCTCGACGATGCTGCTGAGTTCGTACGGACGTATGTAGGTCCCCGGTTGCCACATCGGCGCGATCGCCTTGTGCGCCGCCTCCAAGAGGTATCCGACGACGCCAGCGCGCGTGTCGCTGCACGAGCATTTCGCGCATGGGCAATCGCGGAGGGACTGCTGGCTGAGGAAAGTTAGAGACTCTCTTTGGAACCCCGCTCGACCAGCGAGGTTTGCCTTCCGCGAGCTGCGTTGCCGCTAACGGCGACGCTCAGGCCCGTGCCAGAAGGGATCCGATCGGTTGTATAGTCGAAGGGGCGAGGGAACTGGGGCTGATATGCAAACTTCAGCAACGGAGGTGTGCCATGAAAGTCAAAGACGTGATGCACAAGGGCGTTGACTGGGTCAGTCCAGATACGCCTGTCACCTCGCGAAATTGATGCGTGAGCACGACATCGGCGCCATCCCAATTGGAGAGAACGACCGGCTGATTGGAATGGTGACAGACCGCGACATCGTCTGCAAAGGCTTGGCGCAGGACAGCTTCGATGCCCGCCGCGCGATGGCGCGCGATGTGATGACCCCAGGCATCCATTGCTGCCGAGATGATGATGACCTCGCTAAGGCAGTGCGGCACATGGAAAAGCTGCAGGTGCGCAGGTTGCCTGTGATCAACAAGAGCAAACGGATGGTCGGCATCCTCAGTCTAGGTGATGTCAGCAATTCGGCGCCCGGTGATCTACTGTCCGAATGCGTCAAGAGCGTTTCGGCTCATCACTGAAACCGCATATGATGCTACTCGCCCCGCGGAAGACGTGTGGCCGCCGGGCGTGCTCCATGTCGATGGTGCGCAAAACCGGAACACGCGGGTTCCTTCACGCTCCTGGGCGCGCGGACGAGGTGATCGAATAGACCGCAGTTTGCTGCGCTGCATAATGTCCGCTTATGGCACTAAGCGGACATCAGTCAAACGCCACCTTTTTGTCCGCTTACGGCGGAAGAGCAGACATCAGCGCCCACCGATTGAGATTTATCCGCCGAGCGATGTCGCTTCGATTGCCAGACGTCTCGATGCGGCTGCCGCCGCTATACTTGCGTGACGGGTTTTCTGTTCAGAGACCATTCAGATCGGGCATGACATCGTTATTTTGCCATGACAATCACGGTGAAATTGCTGGCGGCTGGAGCTGTCGTGATCTTGATGCAGGCATCCTACGCCAAAGGAGGCCAGCTTCTGGTGCGCGGTCCCGGCGGCTACGCCCACGTATCCTTGAAACAGCGCTACGCGGCACCGCGCTTCTACGTGTGCCAGCCGCCCGATCTCGGCGCCGCGCTAGCCGGCGCATTGGCGGGTGCTGCCGTGCAGTTAATTCCTAGCGCAATCGAAGCACTCATGGCGAAGCTGCCACCAGGGGCGCCCACGCCCCCAGCAACACCGCCTATTGTCATGGCACAAGCGCAGGGTTCGCCACGGGCTGGTGATGTACTGGACGACATCGAAGGCAATTCGCGCGGAATTACGCGGCAGGAAGTGGAAGCCGCGTTGGCCGACTGGTGCGCAAGCCATGTCGACGCCCCGCTCTGTGTCAAATTGCGGGTTACCCCGCCTGCGGCCCGCCCTACATACCAGCCGGTACCCCCTCCGTATTATCTCGGGCACAGGGACCCCGGTCCACGCGGCTATTATCGCCCTGGGCGATTTCAAACCTGGAACGGCTGTCAATCGGGATGGACCGTACAAGATGGTCTCTGTAAGCCTTACCGAGGTTATTAGCCGAGCATTACGGCGAGCCGCACAATTTGATCAGCGCGATGTTCCTATTAATCAGTCGCTGAAATAGTCTCCCCCATTTGGGGGCAACCGTTCCGGCGTGGGGCGCTGGGAGAACGGTCAGGAAGAGGATCTATCGATGGATCACCGGTTGGTTTTTGC
>Ga0306923_10008050_pt1 | contig 10556 bp, 10 predicted proteins | sample sta12Can44000108_FD_203841 | JGI IMG/M metagenome (GOLD analysis project Ga0306923, IMG submission 203841) | Lab enrichment of tropical soil microbial communities from Luquillo Experimental Forest, Puerto Rico - statanox.12C.anox.44.000.108 (v2)... | ecosystem: Environmental > Terrestrial >...
CGACGACCTTGGTGATCCGCGCGATGGCTCTGGGTGAGATTCACCTGAGGGATTGGTTCCGTGTGATTCGTCGCGAGATTCTGGCGGGACTGACGCTGGGCGCGATTCTTGGAATGATCGGCGTAACGCGCATTTTGGTGTGGCATGTTGCGCGCGGCACCTACGGGGAGCATTATGCGGTGATTGCGTTCACCATCGGTTGCAGCCTGATTGGCGTGGTGATGTTCGGCACGCTGGCCGGCTCGATGCTGCCGTTCATTCTGAGGCGATGCGGCCTGGATCCCGCGAGCGCGTCGGCACCGTTCGTTGCCACTCTGGTCGACGTCACCGGACTGATTATCTATTTCAGCGTAGCCAGCGTGATTCTGCGAGGAATCCTGCTCTAGAGCACTGCGCCTGGGGTGAAGACTTGTGGATTATTCGGGCATACACCGTTTGCCCGGGCGGCGGTGCGTTCACCAACTAGGATCGCTACACGCTTCATGAAAAACTCTTCGAAGCTCTACGTAAAGATTGCCAGGAATTTCGCTGGTTCGAGCAGCGGTGTAGCCGCTCTTCCTTTCAGATAAGATACCGGCGCCGCCACTCGAAAATCCCGCAGTGGAGGATCCCATGCCGCAAACTCCTCACACCGAGACCCATTTCACCGGCGGAGAACTTGTTCGCGACATCGTCATCGGTATGTCTGACGGTCTTACAGTTCCCTTTGCTCTGGCTGCTGGACTTTCCGGTGCTGTTTCTTCGTCTCACGTGGTGGTGGTTGCGGGCCTCGCGGAAATCGCTGCCGGTTCGATCGCCATGGGCCTTGGTGGTTTCCTTGCCGCTCGCAGTGACGCCGAGCACTATGAGCAGGAGTTACGGCGCGAAAAAAGGGAAGTTGAAACCATTCCAGAAGCAGAAAGCAAAGAAGTCGCAGAGATTTTCGAGTCGTACGGACTTACCCGGGAGGAATGCCAACCCGTTGTCGACGCCCTGCGCCGTAAGCCCAAAGCCTGGGTGGATTTCATGATGCGCTTCGAACTAGGGCTGGAAAAACCGGAGCGCGGCCGTGCCTTACGTAGTGCTCTAACCATTGCCCTCGCGTACGTTGTCGGCGGTCTCGTTCCTCTCTCGCCCTATATACTTGCGCCGGAAGTTCGCACGGCCTTCCTGCTCTCCGTTGCTGTCACTCTGATTGCGCTGTTTATCTTTGGCTTTGTAAAAGCCCGTTACACCGGAGCACCAACTCTGCGCGGAGCGTTTCAAACGCTGATTATTGGTGCCTTGGCCGCCGGTGCCGCGTACCTTATCGCTCGATGGATCTCCTGACCGTCGCCAGATACTAAGGCCGCCGAGCACTTGGATTTCGGGTGCTCTTGGCCCAGGCCCTCGCCAGCTTCCAGCTTCTGATTTACTTCGCAAAGCCCTAGAACCGACCCAATTCTTCCGCCCTCACACGTAGGATATTTCGCACAGACTTTCTCCGTCTACCTCTTCGTCAGCATGTCTTTGCTCCAGGCCACGAGCGTAAGCCTGATTCTGGTCGCTGTTGAAGCTCATAAAGCAGGGAAACAAATGCACGGTGAATGTGTATTGGTTCGGAATAAATGAAGTACCACATCGGTTTAGATCGATGAAACGCGTTGAAATCGAAGCACCGTGTCCTGAGCTTGAGGCGCCGTTCTTAAGGCAGGTGTATGAGAGGAAAGCGCAGTTGAAGAGGAAAACAAGAGTCTAAGAGAAAAAGGTGAGCTTCTGAAAGGAGAAACACAATGTTTCGTGTCGATCAGTTTATTGCAGCTTGTTCCGCCATTATTGCTTTCGGGACTACGGCTTCGGCCCTCACTCCCGAGATTAGGCGTAACGAAGATGTGCCACCGGTTATGGTGTCCGTGCCGACAGAGGGCCGAGAAATAGTTCAAATCATTGATTTACAACCCTTCACGCACATCGCGTATATTCCGATGGACTCCGACCTTTCATCGCTCAAGGTTGAAGGCATCAAGATGGTCAAGGCCGCCACGAAAGTGCGTTCGGTGACAAAGCCAAGCGACTGCGACGATCCAGGGGGCGAGCCAGGAGCTCCTCCGAACTGTACGCGTACCAACTACGCATCGCGCGTTCCGGCAGTCCGAGTCACGTATTCGTATAGGGCCCCGTCGGACGAGTCCGGAAGCGCCTGGTCCACTTTCGACGTTTACTTCCGCGAGGATGAGATCGCTCCGCGACTCCGCCGAGCAATGTCCACAGGCAAAATCAGCCGGAGCGCCGCAGCCGAGCTGTTTGCGATCAGCACTGTCAGGGGTTCCGTTCAACAGCTAGTGCTAGACGACACAAATTCGATACTTTGCGAGGGGTACTACGTGGATGGCAGCTGGGTTCACACGAATCCGAGGTGCGAAGACAACGTAACTTACAGGAAAATTGCCAGCCCGTCTCCTTACATTACGGTGAAAGTTGATTTTGCTCCCTCCTCCCTGGAAACAGTCGTGGCGACAAAGTGAGCCCGGAGCAAGAACTGGTGCCGTTCCGCAGCCCGGTGTCCGCAGGCACCGGGCTGCATCGCGCATTCTGAGCCCTGCCTGCCGGAGCGCGGCTGACGAAGTGATGGTGTTAGCCGGGGGGGCGCCGGCAACCCCGAACACCTGTTCCTTTGTTTTGGGTTAGGAGGAGGAGTCAGCACGTTGCCGCGCTGTTGGTTTCCGTACCCACATGTTCCACTTGGAATCTGGGGCTAGGATCAAGTACTAACCTTTGCCGCTAAACCTTTCCCATTAAACTTTTCCAGCGCTCCCAGGCCTTGCTGCGCGCCTTCTTGTCGGCCTCTTTCGCGTCAGGCGCTTCGCCGGAACGCATGAAGCCGTGCCCCGCGCCATCGTACGTTACAGGCTCGAAGGTCTTCCCCGCGGCCTTCATGTTTGCGATGGCGTCCGGAATCATTGCGCCGATACGCGCGTCATTCCCGGCAAAGAATCCATACACCGGGGCTTTGATGCGCTCCATCGCGTCCTTACCTGGCGGCGGCCCATAAAAGACGAACGCCGCAGCCAGGTCGGCACGATTCGTCGCAAAGCGGAAGGTTTGCCCGCCCCCCCAGCAGAATCCGCCCACAAACAACTTGCCGTTCGAAGCCGGCAACTTCCTTCCGTAGTCCGCAGCGGAGTTCAGATCTGCCGTTACTTGGTCAGGACTCAACTTGCTAACCGCCTCGTTGGCTTTCCCTAGTTCAAAGGACGAGCTTCGCCCACCGTTGGGGCCCATACCCGAAAGCAAATCCGGCGCAACCGCGATGTATCCAGCCTCCGCCACCTGATCCGCCAAATCTTGCACCCAGTCTGTCATACCGAAGATCTCGTGAATAATCAGCACCACCGGACGCTTGTCCTTCGACTCCGGATATACAACAAACACATCGACAGACCGCTCATCGTGCTTGACCGTCACCCATTCGAAGTGCCGCGGGGACCTCGCTAACTTCTCCTTGGCCCAATCCTGCGCCAACGCCGCTTGCGTCATCGCCAAAATCATAAGGCTCAACCGGAGTGGTTTCATAGTTTCCCCTTCGGTGGTTGCTCTCGAGAGCGCTCCTGCCGGGTTCTTGTGCTGCTGTTTTTCTTCGACTTCGCCCCTCGCATGATACATGCGGTATCTCTCACTCTTCAATCCCGGGATGTCTCATCAATGACGAGCGCTCCGCAGCCTAGAGAGAAGAGATCGACTCGACGATTTCCTTTGTGGCCACAATAGCATTGGCATAGCTCGGGATATTAACGTCGAGAGCCGCGTGCATCTCCTCATCCGAGTAATCTGCGGTCGCGTCTTTTACCATCGTGACCTCGTAGCCTAGCTCAGCGGCAAAGCGAACTGTTGCCTCCACGCACGTGTGTGCGATCACGCCGATGACGATGAGCTTGTGGATGCCATGCTTTTTGAGTTGCAAATCCAGATCCGTGTTGGCAAAGCCGCTGGAACACCAATGCTCGAGGGCCACGATATCGCCCTCGCCCGGTTGCGGCTCGAATTCGCGGCGGATCTCGCCGCCCCACGTGCCGTGTTCGAAGGTCTTTCGCAACCACGCTGCCTTCTGGATGGGCGCAATGTAGTTCCAGGTCTCATAGTCGCCTGGGCGGTATCGATGATGCAGCGCATAGAAGACGCGAAGCCCCGCCTTCCGCGCGGCATTCAGGACCCGCAACATATTAGGAACACAATCATTCGCTTGTGCAATCGTCTTCAAGCGATCCCATACCTTGCCTCCCTCGGAAATGAAATCGTTATACGGATCGATCACAAGAAGTGCAGCGATCTCCTTGTCATATGTCATATTCGCCATGCTTCCTCCAACCTGCGCGAACACCCCTGACGTATTTGAATAACGGCCATTTCTCGACAATTGCTGTCATGCGCGAGTTATATCACGCCTCACTGGAGCGAGTACGTCTGTGCCCGATGCTTCGGCCTAGCGAAAGGTGGCTCATCAAGATATCCGAAACCCTGTTGCTAGGAGTTGAGAACGAATCGGGAATGGTCTAGGTTAAGCTACCATTAGGGAGTAAGAACCATGATCCTTAAACAGTTCTATCTGCCTTGTCTAGCGCATGCTTCCTATGTGATTGGCGACGAGAATACGGGCACGGCGGTGGTCGTCGATCCACAACGGGACACGGACCAATACCTTGCGTTCGCTGCAGAGAATGCCCTGCAGATCAAACACGTATTTCTGACTCATCTTCACGCTGACTTTATCGCGGGACATTTGGAGTTGCGCGACCGTGTGGGCGCAACCATATATCTCGGTCGCGCGGCGAAAGTGGCGTATGCATTTAGTGCGGTTGGCGATGGTGACACTCTCGACCTCGGTCGTGTTCGTTTGAAGATCATGGAAACGCCGGGCCATACTCCCGAGTCGATCTCGATTCTTGTTTACGACCTTAAGATCAGCGAGGCACGACCCTATGCCGTGCTCACGGGGGACACGCTCTTTATCGGGGATGTCGGGCGGCCGGATCTGCGTGCGGCGCTCGGCTGGTCAGCAAAGGAGCTCGGCGGCATGCTTTTTGACTCACTGCACGCGAAACTCCTGGGGCTGCCGGACGAAAGCCTAGTCTATCCGGCGCACGGCGCAGGTTCGCTCTGCGGCAAAGCGATCAGCAAGGAAACGGTGTCCACTCTGGGAGAACAGCGGCGCAAGAACTACGCACTGCAGCCAATGAGCAAGGAGGCGTTCATCCAGGTGGTGACCGCGGATCAGCCGGAGGCGCCGGCGTATTTCACTTACGATGCGGTCCTGAACAGTGAAGAGCGCCCGACTCTGGACCAGACGCTGACTCGCGAGATGAACCCGTTGACTCTCGACGCCTTGCTGGAACTGCGGGCAAAAGGAGCGCAGATCTTGGATACGCGGGATCCGGACGAATTTGCCGGGGCGCACCTGGTAGGCAGCATCAATATCGGCCTTGGAGGTCAATACGCGACATGGGCAGGAACGTTGTTGAATCGAACCGATCCGATCGTGATCATCGCGGATCCTGGGCGGGAATACGAAGCCGCTGTGCGCCTCGGCCGCATCGGGTTTGATCATGTGGCCGGATACCTGCAAAACGGATTGAACAACCTGGTCGAGCGGCCGGAGCTGATTGCGTTTAGCGAACGATTCAGTCCGCAGTTCGCCGCCGAGCTTCTCCTGGCGAAAGAGCCGCCGCTGGTTATAGATGTCCGCGAGCCGCACGAACGGGAAACAAGGCAGATTGATGGAAGCGTGAGCATGCCTCTGAACCGCCTGGCTGAGACTTTATTCACGCTGCCGAGAGATCGAGCATTGCTGGTTTACTGTGCAGGCGGCTACCGGTCTTCGATCGCAGCGAGCTTGCTCCAACGACGCGGATTTGAGCCCGTAGCGGAAATTGCCGGAGGGATCGCCGCGTGGGAAGCGGCAAAGTTGCCTATTCGCGGTGCGACAAGTCCGGGGAAGTAAGTTAAGCCTTTCCTTTGACCTTTGCCGAGTTCAATGAACTGATCCAGAACTGGTGACCATGGGCGTATACGCAAGATATCTGCTGCCGCGCTTGATCGACCTTGCCATGAGAAACAAGGACACGATGCAGCTACGCGCTGCTTGGGTTCCCCACGCACGCGGGGACGTGCTCGAAGTGGGCCTCGGTTCGGGGCTGAATTTACCCTTCTACTCATCTGAAGTTCAGCGCTTGTATGGAGTAGAACCGTCGGCGGAGCTTCAGCGAATGGCACGAACCAGAGCGGCGAGTTTGGTTAGGAAGGTCGAATTCCTTTCGCAATCAGCGGAAGAACAACTACCTCTGCCGGGCAACAGTATCGATACGGTCGTAGTAACGTGGACGCTTTGTTCGATTGCGGACCCGCTTAGGGCTCTCCGACAGGTCAAGCGAGTGTTGAAGCCAAGTGGGCTTCTCATCTTCGTTGAGCACGGACGCGCACCCGATCCCAAAGTTTCCGGCTGGCAAGACCGTCTCACTCCCTTATGGAGGCGCATCGGGGGCGGCTGCCACTTGAATCGAAGAATTGATGCGCTGCTTACGGAGGCCGGTTTCAAGGTTGACGAGCTAAAGACCAGTTATCTTCCTGGACCCCGCCCCATGACTTACACTTACCAAGGATTCGCACGTCGTTTGTCGTGAATGTGTCTGATTTTCTGAACACGTCCCGTGAGTCAGCTTACCCGTAACTCAGTTCTAGGAACTCCGTACTCCTTAATCGCTGTCTACATGGGAAATGTGTACTATTGCGCTGATTAAAATGACCCACCGATGATAGAGATATGCCAAATCTCTATCTTTACCCCTTTCTTTTTGTTGGAATCCTGGTTGCCGTTGCAATGCTTAGGCTAAGGAAGGCCTCGAAACGCGAAAGAAGGTGGAAGCCTGACATCCGGCGCGTAACCTGACAAGAAGACCTGGGCGCTAAGCAGGTCATCCTGAGTGTGTAAACTCTCTAAGCCTGTTCTGGCTCGTTATTTCCGCTGGGTTTTCGATCCCTTCTGGGGCGTGACCCGATTCCTCGGTTGAGAACGTGGTCGGCAGGCTACATTTATAGGCAGGAAGCCGCAGACGTGATTGCGGCGCGGAATTTGCAAAAAAGCCCCGAGGTTGGGCGGACACCCCCGGGGACCCTGCTTGGGGCTATGAGAAGGGGCGAACGAGGTGCGGCCAACCGCCGAGTCTTCCCCGCTCGAATAGCCTCCTCACGGAATATTCTGACTACCCAAAGATGGAGTGTCGATGCCCTGCAGCAGTTCCAAAGCTGCGCCAGAGCAATGTCACGCGACCACCGCCATAAGCTTGCTCGGAATCGCAAACAACATGCGCTCCAATTACGGTTTTTCCGTTTTGAGACGATGATGCGTCGTGCGGGCTGGGTAGCTCGCAGACGGCCCCTTGCGGGACCGTTGTCCCCGTGCGGCTCCCAACCCGCGACTAAGACGTTACCCGGCCGTTTTGTCTCTCCCAATGGGCCTGCAGGATTAACTGTGGGAGTACGCGAGTTGCGGTACAAAGGTTCCGCCCTCGCTCGTTGCGCTAGTCAAAGGCGAGGCTACCACAGGCCGCTTGATAGGCTTACGACCGTACCCTCCATTTCAACCACCGGCTAACTGTTCGCGCATTTTATCTGGGCGGTTGATTGTTGCTGGATGACAGGAGAGGGCTAGTCTCCTACAATCATCCCCATGCGGGAGTGGGGAGTAACATGCTAAAGGCAACTCTTTTGTTTCTGCTGGCCGCCCTACCCGTCTTGTCTGCCGCGCAACAAGCATCTCAGCCTGACCAACGTACTCGTCAAGACGGTGTTGTTCAACGCGGCGACCACGTGATGGGCTTCTCGCATAATGCGACTACACATCATTTCCACTTGCTTAAAGACGGCGGCGAGATCGTGGTGACAGCGAACGATCCGAACGACAAATCCAGCATCGAAGAGATCCGCATGCACCTTATGCACATTGCTAAGATGTTTTCAGACGGAAACTTCAACGCGCCGATGTTGATTCACGATGCGAATCCGCCAGGCGTCACGACGATGACTCGATTGAAATCACAAATTCACTATGAAGTTTCGCAGATTGACCGTGGCGGGAAGATCAGGATTACTACCAGCAGCCCCGAAACTACCGACGCCGTGCACGCATTCCTTCTTTTTCAAATCATAGACCACCAGACCGGAGATGTACCCACCGTTGCTAGCTAAAGGGCGTATTGTTCGGGCTGCTTATCGAATTTCTGCTTGCAGCCAGCGCAGCAAAAGTAAAAAGCACTGCCACGAAATTCTGATTTATGTTTCGCCGTACTTACTTCAACCATCATGCCACAGATTGGATCTTTGGCTTCCTCCCGCTTGGCCATAGGCAGCTTTACCTCGCGCTTCTGCGTTCCTTTGGGGGAGCGGTTCTCCTGAATGATTTCTGCAAGGATGCTGACAGCGATTTCCTCGGGTGAAGCCGCGTGAATGCCAAGCCCGGCGGGGGCCTTGAGCTGGGCGAGCCTGGGTGAGGTGATGCCTCGCTCTTGCAAATACTCAATGATTTTGCCGGTTTTTGCTTTGCTCGCTACAAACGCCACATATGAAGCGTCAGAGCACAGAGCCTTCTCCAAGGCTTCCTCGTCGCGCTGTCCCTGCGTTGAGACAACCACGAAAGTTTGCGGTGTGACCTTGATTTGGCTCAAGTCCAGGTCAGTAAGTACGAGATCGCAATCCGGAAAGCGCTCGCGGTCCGCCTCCGGAGCGGCAACGGAAACCGTGTAATTGATGGCCTTGCCCAGCTTGGCCAAGGCTACCGCAACAGGAGAGCGGCCAAGAATGAGAATGTGTGGCTTGGGCAGCACAGGTTCAATGTAGATATCCAATGTTCCTCCACTGTGACAAGTCATGGCGTAGTTCACGATGCCTTGTTCCGGCGGTGACGATGGGCTGATGCGAATCAGGCGAGGTTGACCGTCCGCTAACGCTTTCAAAGCTTCTTTGACCACTACCGGCTGCGCGCAGCCACCGCCAATCCATCCCCAAATCTTGCCATCGGGGAGAATGATGGCTTTGTTTCCAGGTTTGCCCGAGATCGGGGCTTGATAGCGCACAACCACCGCCATCGCAAAGGACTCGTGATTGGCCAAAAGCTCACCGGCCTTGCTGAGGAATTGATCAAACATCGCGGCTCACCTTTTTGCGATCAAAGGAATTTTTCGAGTTCGAGCAGGCTCTCCAGATTGTGCGCCGGTGCAAAAACATCGATATAAGGCAGTGCGGCAATCATGCCACGTGTGACAGGCTCGTACTCTTTCAGTCCTAAGAGTGGATTCAGCCAGATTAGTTTTTTGGCCCGGTAACTGATCTTGCGGAGTTGCTCACTCAGCATTTCAGGTTCCCCTGTGTCCCAGCCATCGCTGAGGATTATGAACACCGTGTTGCGGGAAAGCAATTTTCTGCTGTATCGACGATTGAACTCGTTGAGTGACTCGCCGATCTTAGTGCCTCCAGCCCAGCCGGCGGCTTGCTCTGAAAGCCTATGCAAAGCTTCGGTCAGATTGCGGGTCCGCAGCACCTCTGAGATTTCAACGACATCTGTACTGAACAAAAAGGTATCTACTCGCTTGAAGTATTTTTGCAGTGTGTAAGCGAATCGCACAAGAAACAGGCTGTACGAGTTCATGGAACCACTGATATCCAGAAAGATCACCAGTCGCGGCACCTGCGATTTCCTTCCCTGGAAAGCCAAAACAATGGGATCTCCGCCCCGATGAATGCTGCGCCGAATGGTCCGGCGGAGGTCTACCCGATCGGCAAACTCGCGGATCCTGAGTCTCCGCGACAGGCGCAAACTCATTCTGCGGAACAGGCGCAACGATATTTCTTCGAGTGAGGCCGAATCATCCTGCGAAACACTTGAGAAGTCCATTTTTCGGATGCGTCGCTCGGCGCTTGCTCCGGAAACTGCCTTGCCTTCGGCTTCAGGCCGCGATGCGTCGCCCACGGATTCGATGCTCAAAGTACGGGAACTCGCTTTTGATTGGCTGGTGTTGGCCTTTCCCGCTTTGTCTGAAGTGCGTTTGCTTTTTGGCGCTGAGGTATTCCAGAACGAGTCAAAGAGCTCAAAGAACAGGTCCCATTCCTCTTTCGACGAGGTCACGGCCGTGCGCAAAGTAAAGGCAAATTCCTGACGGTCCACATCTCCAATCAATTTGGTAGCTTCAATCGCGGCCAATACCTGTTGAATGCCTGCGGACAAGCCGTGCGTTCTCGCAAACTGGCAAAACTCGATGATGGAAGTCGCTGAGCGATCGGGTTCCTCTTGACGCATCATGACCTTCCCGTGCCAGCTATGAAAGCAACTTTTCGATTCCGGCGGCTTTGAGCTTGGCGGTGTCTTCCACCGATTTAGTCACGCACCCGAGGGTCTCCTCGACCGTTTGCATATCCAGCTCATGTTTGCCCAACGACATCGCGGAAAGCGCGCAATCCAGAGTCTCAGTCACTCCGGGAGGTTTCGCGAGGTCCAACTGCCGGGCCGCTTGAACAAACCGCACAACCTGCCTGCCGAGCGCTTCTTCCACGCG
>Ga0306923_10008053_pt1 | contig 10554 bp, 12 predicted proteins | sample sta12Can44000108_FD_203841 | JGI IMG/M metagenome (GOLD analysis project Ga0306923, IMG submission 203841) | Lab enrichment of tropical soil microbial communities from Luquillo Experimental Forest, Puerto Rico - statanox.12C.anox.44.000.108 (v2)... | ecosystem: Environmental > Terrestrial >...
CACGATGAGATCGATTCCGCCGCGGTGGCGGCCGAGATCAAGGCCCTGCTCAAGCGCCTCGACCTCGGCGAGGCCGGCACGCCGGTTGCGGTGTTCGTGCCGTGGCGCGGGTCAGCCACCTTCCAGCGGCTCGATGCATTCTGCCAGGGGCTGACCGACGGCCTCGCAGCCATCCTCGCGGACGGCCACCCGCTGGTGCTCGCGGGCGACGGCGATGTCGGCGGCCTCATGGGCATCCATCTGCGCGAGGAAATGCAGCTCGACAACGCGATCGTCTCGGTCGATGGCCTCGACCTCAAGGAGTTCGACTATATCGACATCGGCACCATGCTGCCGAATTCCGGCGCGGTGCCGGTCGTGATCAAATCGCTGATTTTTCCCGCCAGCGCTGCAGCGGGGATGGAACGGCAACCCGTCCCACGCGTGGTGGCGGGCTGAAAGAATCCACGCAACGCTAAGCCATCACAGGCCGTAGACACGGGTGGCGGTGCCTCCCATCACCGCGTGGCGCTCGTTGGCGGGCAGCGCCTCGACCAGGTCGTTGATGCCGTTCCACGTCTCCGCGTAGCTTGCACCCAGCAGGATCACCGGCCAATTGCTCGCCGCCATGACGCGATTGGGGCTGAACAGATCGAGCACGTGATCGCTATAGCGCCGTATCTCGTCGGTCGACCAGCGCCAGCGCATGATGATATCGAGGCCGATCGAGAGCTTCATCGATACGTTGCGGTGCTCGGCGGCGCGGGCAATATGCGTCGCCCACGGCTCCCAGCCCCGCTCCGGAAGCGGCGGCCGGCCGAGATGATTGATCACGATCTTGAGCTTCGGCAGGCGACGCGCGATGTCGAGCACGGATTCGAATTGCGCGGCGTTCACCGGAATGGCGTCGAAGGCGAGCCCCGCCGCAGCCAAGAGCTTGAGCGATTCGACCACGCCGTCCTGCAGCAGCCAGCGTGGATCCGGCTCGTTACTGATGAGGTGGCGCACGCCGACGAGCTTGCCGCGGGAGCGCAGCCGCCCGAGCGCGTGCGAGGTGGCGTCGGGATCGGCAAGCGGCAGCCAGCCGACCACGCCGCGCACGAAATCGACCTCTTTGCAGAGATCGAGGCACTCCTCGGTCTCGCCGCCGACCTGATGCAGGACCTGCACCAGCACCGTGCCCTTGATGCCGCAGCGCGCAAGCTCCGGGCGCAGGTCGTCGGGCGTGAAATCGCGCGCAAGGCGATCTGCGACGCGCTCGGGCCAAGCGTAGGTGTGCCGGCCGGTCCACCAGAAATGATGATGCGAGTCGATCATATCCACCAAGGTCCCGGTGCCGCGAGAGCGGCGTGCCCCTTGCGCGGCTATACGCTGCCGGCCTGTCGAAGGGAGCCCATTTTAGCGCCTCGCTTTTCCAGCCGACATAGGCGTTGCCTTCGACTTCCCAACACCCGCCCGAGCGCTCACTTTCCCGTCCATCGCGGCTCGCGTTTGTCCACGAACGCCTCGACGCCGCGGCGAAAGTCGTCGCTGCCGTAGCACGCGCGCACGAGATCATCGCCCTGTGGCAGGCCCGCGTGCAGGAGGCGGGCGATTGCCTCCTTGCTCACGCGCATGGTTATGGGGGCATGCTGCGCCAAACGCGAGCACAACTCGGCGACCCGCCGCTCGAGGTCCCCCGCCTCCACGATCTCGCCGAGAAAGCCGGCCGCCAGCGCCTCCTCGGCGGAGAGGTTCTCCGTTCGACGCCTTTACATTATGTTGCACGACGTTGCGTGATAATGCAAAATATATCGATGGCATCGGCATATCTCCTCTTGCAATCCTTCGTTGACGTTGTTTAATGTTGTATCGGAAACCGCGTCCTGTCCGTGGATAGGGGCGTGGATTGGACGTCCGGGAGGAAATCATGGTTTTGACCGTTCGTTTCGTCCAAACTGCATCGCCTGGTAAGTACTGCGATGGCGGAGGCCTCTGGCTACAGGTGAGCCCGTCGAATACTCGCAGCTGGTACTTTCGCTACACCGCACTGACCAGCCCGCGCGAGCGCTACATGGGCTTGGGTCCCTTCCCTCTTATCAGCCTCGCCGAGGCGCGGAGGAAGGCCGCCGATGCGAGAAAGTTAAGGCTCGAAGGGGTTGATCCCATCGAGGCCCGAAAAGCTCGCCAGCGGGCCGCGCGGCTCGAGGCCGCCAGGGCGGTTACGTTCAAGGCCGACGCCGAAGCGTATATGGACCTGCATCTCGACTCGTTCAAAAACAAGAAGCACAAGGCTCAATGGCGCTCGACGCTGGTAACGTATGTTTATCCGAAGATCGGGAATATGATCGTGGCTGATATCGGTTCGGCCGACCTCCTGCGCTGCATTGAGCCGATCTGGCACAGCAAGCATGTAACGGCGACACGGGTGCTCGAACGGGTCACACGGGTCCTGGATTACGCGACCACTCGGGAACATCGGACAGGTGACAATCCAGCCTCCCATGTCGTCGAGTCATTGCCCGAGGTCAGAAACGGCAAAGAACACCATGCCGCGCTGCCCTATGCCCAGGCCCCTGAGTTCATGTTTTCGCTGCGCGCTCGCGATTCATTGGCAGCTCGGGCGCTGGAATTCTTGGTGCTCACGGCCGCGCGCACTGGCGAGCTGCTCGGCGCGACCTGGGATGAAATCGACCTGAAGGCGAAGACCTGGACAATCTCGGGCGCCAGGATGAAATCCAAACGAGAGCACAAAGTGCCGCTCTGCGCTCGCGCGGTAGAAATCCTGCAAGGCCTCGGTAAGGACGCGGAAAAGAACATGCCGCAGAACAAGCGAGTGTTCCCGCTCAGCGACTGGACCATGCGCGCGTTGCTGCAAGAACTCCGCCCCGGCATTACCATACATGGCTTTAGAAGCTCATTCCGCGATTGGTGCGCCGAACAAACGAACTTTCCACGCGAAGTTGCCGAGATGGCGCTCGCGCACGCGATTCCGAGCGCCGTTGAGGCCGCATATAGGCGCGGCAACCTATTTGAGAAGCGGATCAAACTTATGCACAGTTGGGGTCAATACTGTGGAAAACCTATTTCCACCGGCAGCGTGACTTTGTTGCGAAAAACTTTTTGACGTTGCTCTTGATGTTGCCTCACGCTGATCTATTCATCGGTACGTCCGAAGCGCGGATGATTCGACTGCGACACCCTATGGGTTGAAGCGGCGCAGTCAGAAAACGGCGTAGAAAAGCTTCGGCAGAATCCCTTGCGAAGATGGCTCTCTTCGCGTCCGGCATTTGCCTCGGGGCAATGCCAAGGAGGAATATTTATGCCTAGCGCACGTCTCGCCCCACTCGTCGAACTCGAACCGTTTGCTGTACGCCCGAAGGAAGGAATGCGCCTCGCCGGCTGCGGTGAGTCCGAGTTTTACAAACGGATGAATGCTGGCAGATACGAGAGTTTTCTCGACGGCGGCGCGCGCATGGTTACAGTCCGCTCAATCCGCGCAGACCAGGAAAAACTCCTCGCCGCCACTCGTGGAACGCCGAGCGACAACCCGTCAGTGCGCCACGGAACGACCCGTGGGCGCCCCAGAAAAGTTGTCACCCCCTAGCAATGCGAAAGCCCCGCCGAATAGCGGGGCCTCGCATTTCGCCAGAATTTCCGCGGCCGTCACGCCGCGAGCAATAGGAGCTGAAATGGTTTACCCAAGTTTGACTCCCTCTTCAAGTGCTGTCGTCCCTTTCCCTAGCATTCAACCGAGGCCGGGGCCTGAAAGAGTGCGTGAAGCGGTTCGCCCGTTCCTGCATTTGCTCAATGCCGACGTGAAAGGTTTCACGTTTCAGGCATTCACCGAAAAAGGTAATCAAGATGGCGATCGCAAAAGTAACTCATGATTGGAACGAAGTCGTACAGCTCTACAACGAGCAGGGCTGTGGCGTCTACGTCACCGTCAACGAAACCGACCTGATCGGTCGCAAGTCTGAGAACATCCGTCGTGTTCGGGCGGTCTGGCAGGAGGACGATAACGGCTTCGACGGAATATTACCACTTGAACCATCGATGGTCGTCGAAACTTCGCCCGGTCATTTTCACCGGTATTGGCTCGTCTCGGATAGCTGGCCCGCAGACGAACAAGGCCGTGCCGACTTCGCTGCGGTCATGGATCGCATGGTCGAGAGCTATGGCTGCGACAAAAACGCAAAGGACATCACGCGCGTACTGCGCGTTCCCGGTTTTTTGAATCGCAAGGGATATCTGGAGCGCCCGTTCATGGTGAGTATGGTGGAGGCAAGCGGCCGTCGCTATACGCGCGAAGAAATCATGCGGGCGTTTCCGCCGGTTGAACGTGAGAAGCCGCAACAGCGTGAATTTCACCCGGGCGACTGCGATGACCGCATTGCCGAGGCTTTGCGCCACATCCCCGCCGATGATCGCTATATCTGGCTGCAGGTCGGCATGGCCTTGAAGGACGAGCTTGGCGATCGAGGCCGCTCCATTTGGGATGCGTGGAGCAACCATTCCGAGAAATTTAATGCCAGGGATCAAGAGAAAACCTGGCGCTCGTTCCGGCGCAACGGCATCGGGATCGGCACGTTGTTCCACCACGCGAAGCAACATGGATGGACACCACGGCAAGACGCTAAAAAAAACGCTACCCATGGCACTGGTCCAACTTCCTCTAGCACGGGGGCTTCGGTCGCTTCGGAGGGGCCGCGTCCGTTGATGCGCGAGATACCGCCTGCGGATCCTTTCCCCGTCGAGGCACTGGGCAAGGTACTTTGCCCTGCCGCACGCGCCATACATGACAGGGTACAAGCTCCGTTGGCGGTTTGCGCACAATCCGTGCTCGGCGCCGCCGGCCTCGCAACGCAAGCGTATGCAAATGTCGAGCTTCCAATCGGAGGCAAGCGCGTCAAACCTATTTCGAGTTATCTCATTACTATTGCGGAATCAGGCGAGCGAAAAACCGAAGCAGATTTCCAATCAAACTGGGCAATCCGAAAATATGAAGAAAGCCTGCGCGAAAAACATGACACGGCGATGCTCTCCTATACCAACGACAAGCTTGCGTGGGAGAAAGCGCGCGATGCAGCCGTGAAGAAAGCAAAAGGCAATCGCGCTGCCGCCAAAAAAGAGCTCGACATTCTTGGGCCCCCGCCTATGGCCCCTCTCGCGCCCATGCTTACCTCGACCGAGCCGACATTGGAAGGATTGATCAAGCAATTCCCGAATCATCGCCCAAGCCTGGGCATCTATTCAAGCGAAGGCGGCCAGTTCATCGGCGGTCATGGGATGAACGAAGAAAATAAGCTCAAAACCGCCTCCGGTTTGTCTGCTCTATGGGATGGCGAGTCAGTGCGCCGTGTCCGTGCTGGTGATGGCGCAGCAATCTTCGCGGGCCGGCGCCTTGCCGTTCATCTCATGGTGCAGCCGGAAGTCGCGAGCATTCTTTTTCAGGATCGGTTGTTGGCTGGGCAGGGATTGCATTCACGCCTGCTGGTATCGGCGCCGGAAAGCACGGCAGGAACGCGACAACCGAAACACGAAAAGCCTGACACCGCCAAGGACTTGGAAATTTTCGGCAAGCGCTTGCTCGAGATCCTGAAAACGCCGCTTCCCTTGAAAAAGGACAAGATAAACGAGCTTGCACCAAGAACGCTCTGCCTTTCGACAGCGGCGATCAAGCGATGGAAGGAGTTTGTCAGCCATGTCGAAGGCCAAATAGGTCGAGGCGGCGCATTGGAGCCGATCAAAGGGCTAGCCAATAAACTTCCCGAGCATGCTGCTCGTCTTGCCGCGGTGACCACCCTGGTCGGTGACATCCACGCCATAGAGATCGACGACGACGGGATGAAGGCTGGCATCGCGCTTGCGGAACACTACGCCGGGGAAGCTCTTCGGGTCTTTGAGGCCAGCAAGGTGAATGCCGACCTAGCGTTGGCGCAACAGTTGCTCGATTGGTTGCACCGGCAATGGCGCGAGCCGGCAATTTCCCTGCCGGACGTTTACCAGCGCGGACCAAGAGCAATCCGGGACAAGGCGACAGCCAAGCGTTTGGTCGCGGTGCTCGCCGACCATGGTTGGCTGGCGCCGATCGTGGAGGGAACGGAGATCGGTGGCAGTTGGCGAAGGGAAGCTTGGCAAGTTGTGAAGGCGGAGGCGTAGATGTCGGGGTACAAAAAATTCAGCGATAGCTGGCGCACCAGCGCTGAGCGGGACCCGCCCCAAACTTTAGCACCTTTAGCCACTTTAGCCGGGGTCCATGCGGAAAGTGAAAATGTAGATCGCCATGGAACTAAAAATGATGAATCGCCCCAGGGGGCGGCTAAAGCGGCTAAAGCGGCTAAAGTTACCCAAACTTTAGCAACTTTAGCAACTTTAGCAGGGGTACATGCGCTTGAAGCATGCTGTCCCGACCATGTTGATGTTGTACGTTGGCAACAGTGCCTCGATGACGGCCACCGCTTCCTAGCGACCTGGGGCGAGCAGGCCGAGGCGCTCGGCTGGACGGCGGCGGACCTATTCGGTCTCCACACCCCGCCAGAGAAGCCACACCCCTCCTACACCCGCCTAAGCCGTTACGACTGCACCGGCCTGTGCTGGCTGCTGCAGGGCCGCCGCGTCGTGGCGCTGACCGTGCTCACCGCCGCGATTGAGAACCCAACCAGCGGCAGCATCACCGTCTATCGGAGGTAATGAAATGATGAAGACCAAAACCCTACCCCCGGGTCCCATGAGCAAGTCCGACCACATCGATATGCTCAAGCGCGCAATCGGCGCCAATCTCGCAGCCCGCGTCGATCATGACCGACGACAGGAAAGAGCACGATCGCGCCGGAACGAGGAACCCAAGATCGAGGCAATATGCGCCGCCGATCTCATGAAAGCCGACGACAATTGGCTTGAGCTGGACAGCATTATCAAGGACCCGGTCCGCAATGCGCTGCGTGAGCAACTCAGGGATCTGGGTCAGCGCCTATTCGAAGTGCTCGGCGGTACCAGTGAAATGGTCGACATCGCCACTGACATCGCCAACCTCGATCGCAAGCACTGGGGCCACCGCATCAATATCATCGATAAGGCCTGGGATGGCGTGGGCAATAAGACTGATATTTGGGTTTCGTAAACTGGGCTGTCGGAATGAGATAACCATGTCAGATGAACTTGTTGCCGAACGGATCGCCGAGCGTTTGGTGGAATACTCCGATAACTGCCGGCGGCGACATTTCTCTGTGATCGACGAATACAAACCGGTGCCATTTCCCATTCATTGGCGGCGGAAGATTTTGGCGGGAAGCAGTGAGGATGCGAATATGAGAAAAGGCGACAACATGGATTCTTCCCTCGATAGGCCATGCAAGCCGAGCGATTTCCCCGAGGCGCGCCATTGGTTCGACTTCAGCCGAGAGCCGCCGTGCTTCCACGAGAACGGCGTTATGGAAGCTTGGTGCTTTATATGCTGCCGCTGGGAGAGCTGGCGTCTGTACGGGGATAGCAAAATCCGCTGAAAACCTCACAGAATCTCGCGGCTACGTCATGCCCCCCCTTCTAATATATCCAACCTCCCATATCTGGGGCCCCAAATCTTGGGGGTACCGTATCCAGAGGAGATGCAAAGCGACTCCGCCGCCGCCACTCGCTAGGGGGGCGGTCCCCCGCCTCCCACCCTGGGACTCCATTGCCGATCGCCGACAGCCGGAAGCGGGGCGAAATCGCCGCAAAAGCCTTTGTCCGCGGCGGAGATCTGTTGATTGACTCGTGGATAGAAAACAATTTGTTGCTGATTGTTAAATGATATCAATGCGAACTAGCGGATGATCCCTCCGCTGTTATGCGCGTTTTGTTAGTGTTTTCAACGGTCATTTGTTCGCCAGTCGAATGGGCTGGCTTCACACCAACCAGCGCAGCAACAGCACGATCCCAATCATTGATAGGGCAAGGACGAGCTGGAGAATTGCATCAGGCGGATCGAGCTTTGTGTTGCGGGCTGTATCGCGCGGAGAGCCGTCTATCCACCTAACGAATCGCACAGTTCAATTATATTCAATTCCCCGCACCTAGGCTGAGGAAGCAGCATGCCCAGCATAAAGCCCCATGAACGGGGCATTTCTTGTGTGTTTTCGCACGAAATAATCAACTGAGGAGCAATAATATGTGGTCAACCCCATATGGATCTGGGCCTGAGGCAAGACAGGAGATTTTAGACTCTTGGCGGGAGGAAAATCCCGGAAAGCCCGATCCAAGCGACATCGACTTGAGATCACGTAAACCAGTTCACGGGCACTCGGATATTCCAAGAATCGTACCGTTTGTTAACCTCTCCCCGCGGTCGTGGTCGTTGGCGCCGCCGCTCCAAAATGTCTTGGCGTTTTTTCTTGTGCATCGGCTTATGATCGAGGCGCCATAGATCCCGATCATCGCGTGTCAACCATCGCTGTTTTTTGGAGGATTGCTGCGACCTGTATCCGAGGTCATGACAGCGGCGGCAAGCACAGTGATCTGGCCCCAATCCCTTTCCTCGGTGAAAATAGAGCCGCCTGCGTGTCTTCCCGCAGTCAGGACAAACCAGCCAGCGGGCTCGCCGCCAAGGGTCGCCGTGCGGCATATCGTACAGCTTTACGCCAACAACTTCGACGCGCCCATTGAAGTGGTGCACCTCGATGTTATAGAGCGACACCACCAAGCGCCGGCACCACGGAAAGCGGAACCCCTCGATCCGGTTGCGGTTCCCTTGCTCCAGCCGCTGGTTGGGGAAGGCCTTTAAGAAGAGCAATTCCTTGATATCGAGACGCTCGCGAACGCGCTCGACAAGCTGCCGAGGTGAGGAGCGTCGTGGGCGGTGGGCGCGCTGCAGTTGAGGTGGTGCAGCCATACGTCTGTCTGTCTCCTAATTTCCTAGCAGCATAATAGCCGGCGCAGCCTCCGATTACACAGAAAAAGACATCCCTTTCTCTTATATAAGCTAAGTGTTGCATGTGTGTATGTAGCGATAATGGTGGACCCTAGTGTGTCCCGTTCTTTCTGTGTAAGCTGCTACAGAACTGAGGAAGAAACCTATGGCGACCACAGCCCGAAATACCCTCACACAAAGCACCCTAGCCCAGCGCTTTCGTGAGGTATTGATGGACTTTGCGCTTCCGCTCGATCCGAATGACGAGGAGACGACGGCGGAAATTGCGGGGCTGTTGCTGCTGGGTGCCGGGTGTCGTTCCCAGCTAACCGATCCACAGATTGAGGCCGCGATCAGTTTGATTGATACCTTTGTCAGCGGGCTCGAAAAACTCGCGCGCGAAGCGTCTGCGAAATAAGGGGGCAGCGTGCCTAGGTTTCCCTACACGATACTTACCTCCCAGACAGTGCGTGAGCTCGAGCAACACGCCCGCAAGTTGCTCGAAAAACTTTACAGCAAGCGGTTAGAGATTGAGCCTCATGCCGCCCTCATCCGCCTCATGCGCCCAGCACTGCGATATCCGCAACCGGCAAAGAGGCACTCCGTCCACACAGTCGGTTCTTGCCCCAGCGGCCCGAGCAGCGCCCGATAGGTGCGCTCTTCAAGGTCAGATCCGGCATGACACGGTGGAAAGAACGGCAAAATGCGCGGCCGTGATCACGACGCGCTCGTTGTGCCATCCGAACCCAGCCCTTCCTGCGTCCTTCACGATGAAGCCTCTGTCGTCACCAACTCGGATAACTGCGTTCATCATGATTCCCAGCCGCGCGTAATCGTCGTCATCGCGACCCTCGCTTCACGGGGCGCCGGCCGCGCCTTGTCGTGAAAGGGTCGAGGGCGGTCAGTCTGTCGCTGCTGTAGGCGCTGCCGTGAGTGCATGCGATGAACCGTCCGCGATTTGTCACGCGGCTCCCGGCGTTCGAGTAGTTCTGGATTGAGCCCTTCGGCTACGGTTGCTGGCAGGTAGCATGGCTCCTAGAGGGCGAAAGATTCTTGCCACTCCAAACCACCGGCGATGCTTCCGCGATTTCGTTTCATCCTTAATCCTTCCACCCAGCCCTTGAACCGGGTCGGGGCCAGCTCGGTGTATCGGACGGTGTGTTGGATGTTTTTGTGGCCCAGATAGGCTTGCAGCGAGCGTGTGTCCCGGCCGGCATTCGCTTGGTGGAACCCGCAGGCGTTGTCGGAGCATGTGGGGATGCGCCTTGATTTTGAGGCCAGCGGCCTCGCAAGCTCGGTTAATCAGCTTCTGAAAGTTGGATGCGGTCATGGGTGAGCCGCGCTCGGATAGGAATAGGAAGGGCGACTTGTTTTCAGTTTCGCGGTACAGGCGACGTAGCGCCCGCAGCTCCCGGCCTGTCAGCGGGTGAGTCGACGGCGTCCCGTGCTTCACTCGGGTGACTGCCAGCGTTGCATGATCAAAATCAACCTGCGTCCATTGTAACCGGCGCACCCGACACGACGCATTACGCGCAGCAACCGTCCTTCAGCGACTACCGGCCGATGTATGAGGGTCGGCGTTCGCTAAAAGTTGGCGGCGGGAGCAGCTAGCTGTGAAGCCTCAAGAGGTTATCCCCGGTCAAACCGAGTCGGCTGATCGGTGGCTTGCGTGCGAGGCTAACATGAGGCCTGTGCCAGTTGTAGCGATG
>Ga0306923_10008055_pt1 | contig 10554 bp, 7 predicted proteins | sample sta12Can44000108_FD_203841 | JGI IMG/M metagenome (GOLD analysis project Ga0306923, IMG submission 203841) | Lab enrichment of tropical soil microbial communities from Luquillo Experimental Forest, Puerto Rico - statanox.12C.anox.44.000.108 (v2)... | ecosystem: Environmental > Terrestrial > Soil...
CGAAGCTCCCCTGAAAGTAATCCGTCTTCTTCGCCAACTCAAAGATCTTCTGGCGGTTGGCGTCCGACATCGTGAAGTCCTGGCTGAACGAATCCCCATCGCCGCTTTCGATCGGGTTCCCCACGCCTTCAAAGTGCGCATTACCGGCGTCATCGACGGTTAGGGTGTACTTCAGCCAGGGCCTTCCCTGGTCCCAATCGAATTTGAATGCGATGTAGGAACCCGTGGGCTGTGGCACAGCGGTCACTTGATGCACCGTTTGGGCGGCTACCCCCAGCGCGCACACAGCCCCTATGATGACTACGACGTACCTCAGGCCCGCGAATGGCATCTGGCGATTGATTTTAACCGAATGCCGTAGGGCGAATCTCGGTCATGGTGACAGCAATCCACAAGTTACGACTCGATTCACCTCGGGTAGGGACGACGAGGGGCTTGCCTGCCTTCGTAATGTGACTGTTAAATACCTGATTGTCCCAGCGCAATGACCGAATTGCCGCCGGGCAATGACGGACCGGCGGCGATATGAGATGGTTGTTACAGTTCAGCACCGCTAGTCAATGACTTCGGTTGTGAACATTGACTGCGGAGGCTTTCGTTTGGTTGGCGTCGTTCTTTCGTGTCCTGATTGTCGATGACTTCGAGCCATGGCGTCGAGTCGTCCGGTGGATGTTACAGCCTTCCCCCGAATGGCAAATTATCGGCGAGGCGTCAGACGGCATCGAAGGTATCCAGCATGCCCAAAGGCTCGAACCGGACGTGATCCTACTCGATGTAGGGATGCCGAGGCTCAACGGAATTGATGCCGCGAAGGCGATCCTCAGCGCTGCCCCCCAGTCCAGAATTCTGTTCGTCAGTATCGAGATTTGCCCCGAGTTTGTACAAGGAGCCTTGCCTACAGGGGCGCAGGGTTATGTCGTCAAGTCTGACGCCGCCTCCGATCTCCTATATGCCATGCGAACAGTCATGGATGGTCAGCGGTTTGTCGGCAGTCGCTTCGCGAATTACGACTTCTTCCTGCCGGACGCTTCGACTAGCGCTTAATCCTCTGTCTCGCAGCGGATTACTCTAGCGTGGCGAAAACGAATCCCTTCATTTAGCGGGCTTTAGCCCCGGGGATGACGGCTTGCGCGGAGCGCCGCCGAAGGAATCTGCTTTCACGGCGCGTTCCGCAACAGATTCGTGTCAGGCGACTTTATGGCTTGTCGGAGAAATCTGCTTTCGACCAGCTTTGAATCAGGGCACGGCTTCAGCGTGCCGTTCGGAACCCGCTTGCAAATTGGGCTTGGCCCCTGAGGGATCAAGTCTTTTCTTGGCGGATGGTTTTTTGAAACAAGCGCTATTTTTCCTGCGATACCTGTTGCGATTTGACTCGCCCCGGAAGTGCTCTGATAATCTCCCCTACCGCGTAGGTGTGTAAGGCATGACTCCTTCTAAGCTTTCCCTTCTCATTAGGCAGCTGAGGCCGACCATCCTGGAGAACTTAACTCCGTCCGAGACGAATTATGTCTTGGCCGCCGCACAGCAACGCCGCTTTTTGGCCAACTCCTTAATCACCAACCAGGGGCAACCGGCGTCACACTTCTATCTGGTGATCAGCGGCGGAGCCAGAAGCTTCTTTCTCACTCAGGCTGGCCAGAAACTAAACCTTCATTGGTACCCGCCGGGAGATGTCTTCGGAGGTATGGCACTCGTCAAGAGATCTTCTGTCTACATCGCCAGCACCGAGGCCATTGCAGACAGCCGGATTCTGGTATGGGATCGCAAGACTATTCGAGACATCGCGGCGCAACATACAAAGTTGCTCGACAACGCTCTATTGATTGCATCCGATTACATGAATCTAGCGATCGCCACACAAGTCTCGCTCACCAGTCACACTGCTCGGCAACGGCTAGCATCGGTGCTGCTCAATCTGGCCAGCGGAATTGGCCATGAGGTCTCAGGAGGCATCGAACTCAAGGTCCGCAATGAGGAACTGGCTTCCACGGCCAACATCACAACTTTCACCGCCAGCCGCATCATGAGCGAATGGGAACGCACCCGCATGGTTCGGAAAAGTCGCGGCAAAGTCCTAATCCCCTCTCCCGAACGACTGCTGCTCGAAGACGTCGGATAGCCAGGGCACGGCTTCGCCTGTCGCGGCAGGGAAAAAGTGGCTCTCCGACCAGCTTTGTCTCAAGGCACGACTACTCGTACCGCCAAGCTCTTTACTTTTCGTCGCCGCGGACTTTACTCCGCGGCGATGTTTCGAGCCGAGTTCCACGGCGGCCTAAACCGACAACAAACAGGCATCCATGACCAAACCACCCCGCTCTAGTCCATGGTTGCTTGAGCGCAATCTACATGCTGCGATCCGGCAACGACTCATTCCCGCCAGACTCCGTCATCACTTCTCTGTATTCTAGGGCTATCGTCTCCACCAGCGCTCATCCGCCGTCATCCTGGTTGCGGATCAGTCGACGGAAGCTCGACGTTTCCCCTTTGGTCATGAGTTCGCCATGATACGCCAAAACTGTCGCCAGCCCTTCCGCGTCAACCCTGAAAGCCTCGTTCGGCACCTGAGGCGGTGGATTGTCGTTAGCAAGATCCTCTGGGCCCGCGGCGCGAGCATTCGCTAGGAGCCGGTATTCGTGCTCCGGGCTCCTCCATATAGGTTCCAGCCTTCGAGCGCCATTTCAGCACGCGTGGTAGCGCGCCCATACAAGATTGCACGTCCCTGTCGCTGCCATTACCGTCTGGCGACAGCACGTCCTCCAGCCGCGCCAGCGATTCTACGATGGTCCCGGCGCAATGGGCCGAGCAAACATCATCAACACAGGCACTGTGATTCCCTCCTGCCTGGTATTGAAGCTCCCCGAAAATGAGTTGCGTCCGTCCTCACTTCGCCCCCGCCTGCTGCCGCTGCAGGGTCGCGGCTATATGCAAATGACAGATCGCAATCGCCAGCGCATCCGCCACATCCGGTGACTGAGGAGGCTCAGGCAGATTCAACAGCCGCGCCACCATCAATTGCACCTGCGCCTTTTCGGCCCGACCGTACCCCACGACAGCTGACTTGATCGATAACGGCGAGTATGCGATCACTGGAAGCCCTGCCTGAGCGGCGGTCAGCATCGCCACTCCGCGCACATGTCCCAGCTTCAGCGCCGACTTCACGTTCACCGCATAGAACACATCTTCAATGGCGACGATCTCAGGGGAGTAGTCGCCAATCACGACGGTCAGACTATTGCAGATCTTCATCAGCCGAACTTCCAGCGCCTCGCGTGCCGACAGCCGGATCGCCCCGCTGCACAGGTGCCGCAGCGTGCCTTGTTCGTCCTGCTCGATCACACCGTAGCCGGTGTACTCCCCGCCGCAATCTATGCCCAATACCCGCATGCTGTGCGCCGAGTGTAGCAGGGCATCGCGCTCCCTTGGAAGTTACGACTGAGGCATCTGCGGCTTCATTCGTGCTTCCAACCTCCCAGTCACCATCAACCCGATCATCCTGAAGTCGCTGATGAACGACCAAAACGGATGCCCGAACGTCGCCGGCTTGTTCTTCTCCAGCAGGAGATGTCCTGTCCACGCAAACCCGTACCCGATGGGAAAGAACAACAGCGCGTACCACGGATGCCCGGTGACAAACGCGCCCACGACCACCGCTAATCCCAACGTCGTTCCGATCGCGTGTAGGATGCGATTTCGCGGCTCGCTGTGCTGCCGCAAATAGAACTGGAAGAATTCGTTATACGTCGCAAACTTCACCGGCTCCGCCATTCCACCCTCCTCACCGATGCCAACATCCTGCTGACTCACGCCCCGAAAGTGTACTACGCCCCGCACAACACTCTTCCATACGTTACTATCAATACAACCACTCACAGGAGGATGGCTTACGCAATGAGAGTTGGCGTTTTGACCGGCGGTGGAGACTGCCCCGGCCTGAATGCGGTCATCAGGGCCGTGGTGCGCAAGGGCATTTTGCACTACGACGATGAATTTATCGGTTTCATGGAAGGCTGGCGCGGTGTTCTCGAAAACAAGAGCATGGTGCTCGACTACGAATCCATCTCTGGCATCCTGCCTCGCGGCGGAACGATTCTGCGCACTTCCCGCACCAACCCCGCCAAACGTGACGGCGGGCTGCAGCGTTGCATGGAGACCCTGAAGCACAACAACCTCGACGCCCTCATCGCCATCGGCGGCGATGACACCAACAGCGTCGCCCAGAAACTCTACGAGCAGGGCATCAAGGTGGTCGGTGTTCCCAAGACCATCGACAACGACCTCAGCGGCACCGACTTCTGTTTCGGCTTTGATACCGCCGTCAACACCGCCATGGAAGCCATCGACCGCGTCCACACCACCGCCGAAGCGCACCAACGCGTCATGGTGGTCGAAGTCATGGGCCGCGATGCCGGATGGATCGCCATGTACAGCGGCATCGCTGGCGGTGCCGACGTAATCCTCATCCCCGAAAAGCCGTTCGACATCGAGGAAGTCGCCGAGCGCATCCGCCTGCGCCATGCCCGTGGACGTTACTTCAGCGTCATCGTCGTCGCCGAAGGCGCCAAGTTCGCCAGCGATGTCGATCCTTCCCAGGGCGCGCCCGTCCTCACCGAGATGGGCAAGGACGAATTCGGCCATGTGCGCCTCGGCGGCGTCGGCCAGATCGTGGCCCGCGAAGTCGAGCGCCGTACTGGCCTCGAGACCCGCTACGTCGTGCTCGGCCACATTCAGCGCGGCGGATCGCCCAGCGCCTTCGATCGCGTCCTGGCCTCGCGTTACGGCATCGGCGCCATCGACATGGTCCACCGCGGCGAATTCGGATGCATGGTCGCCTTGCGCGGCAACGACATCGTCTCCGTGCCACTAACCGAAGCCATCAACAAGAACCGGCACGTTGACCGCGCGCTGGTCGATGTCGCCCTCGGCCTGAGTGACCCGCTGAAGACCGAAAAGAAATAAGTGCCAGCCGGGTCTCGCGGTGACGCTGCCCACAGCGTGGACCGCAATTTTTTGCGATCATTTACGCCCAAGCGCTTAGGCTGTGTTTGATTGGTAAGCAGACTTATCCCTTTGGCGCCCCCACTTAAGTCGTGGCAGGATGGCAGGATATAACGCTTGCATAGCGCTTCGCAGGGCCGTAAAGTCTGACCTTGAGTTTTTTCTCGCTCTCTGCGCCCATGAAAGAAGAACGTCTCACCGCCGTCCCTTGCGTCATTTGCAACAGACTTGTGCGCTTAGACGAGTGCCAGGTTACCGATCTCGGAGAGCCGGCGCACGAGTCCTGCCTCGCCGAGCGACTGAAAGAGGAAATCAAAAAGCGTAAGGCTGCGCTCAAAAACTGCCAAGCGTGAAGCGACACGATATGTTGTTGTGCTGGATATGCGGCAAGTCTATCGCGTTCGAAGACCGCAAGTCGGATGCTCGTGGTCGGCCCGTGCATGAAAATTGCTACATGGCCACAGCTCTCGGCGAAGTGCGCACACCTTTCGTTCCCAAGGCGAAGGCTAGCTGCTAGTTCTCAGCGGCTTGCGCCATTTGCCTTCTTAGCCCGAGTCTAAGGAGCACTAGCGCCAGGGGAGCGGGCTGACTCCAACCCGCAAATGGACACATACAACTTCATCCAGTCAATCGGTTACGATGATCATTGGCACATGTCTCCCGGAGTTCCCGTGAACGTTACCTGGATGAACAGATCGGTTTGCACATTGCTCCTGCTAGCAGGCGCCTTCGCCCACGCGCAAAGCCCCTTCGCACCCAAGATCACCGGGCCGCTTTCGCAGCGGGTAATCGCCTACCAGATTGACGCCAGATACGATCCTGCACTGCACGCGGTCGATGCGACGGAGACCTTGACCTACCTCAATCTCACCGGCCAGCCGCTCGACCACTTCCCCTTCCATCTCTATCTGAACGGTTTCCAGCCGGGGTCAACTTGGGTCAGCGAAGCCCACCGCGACGGTAACTTCCGCAGCAGCATTCTTGGTGAAGCCTGGGACCCGAACCACAGCGGCTCAAACACAGTGACCTCGCTGGAAGTCGTCGGCATCGGCGATCTAACCAAGCAGATCAAGTTCATCTCGCCTGACGACGGCAACGTGAACGACAAAACGGTCTTCGACATCGCGCTACCGCATCCCGTTCCGCCCGGCCGGGATGTTGTCTTCAAGGTCAAGTTTCGCGCAGTCTTCCCCGAAGTGATCGCGCGCACCGGTTACAAGCGCACCTTTCTGCTCGCCGGACAGTGGTTCCCCAAAGTCGGAGTCTGGTGGAATGGCGCGTGGAACTGCCACCAGTTTCACGCTATGACCGAGTTCTTCGCCGACTTCGGCACCTACGACGTCAAGATCACGCTGCCGAAGAGCTACATCATCGGCGCCACGGGCGTACAGACCAGTGACACGGACAATGGCAACGGCACCAAGACGGTCGCTTTCCATGCTGAGGACGTTCACGATTTCGCCTGGACCGCTGATCCCAATTACAAAGTGGTCGAGAGCACGTTCATCGGCAGCGTTGGTGCGGTGAAGATCCGACTGTTGACGTACCAGAGCAATAAGAGTTCCTGGCAGCGCTACATCGATGTCATGCAGGGCTCGATGAAGCGCTTCGACGACTGGTATGGCCCGTATCCTTACGCGCAGATCACGGTGGTTGATCCGCCGCACGGCGCGATGGAAGCCGGGGGCATGGAGTATCCGACGTTCATTACCGGAGACACAACGTGGTGGGCTCCTAAAGGACAGAAGCTGTTTCCCGAGGTCGTGACCGAGCACGAGTTCGGCCACCAGTACTGGTACGCCATGGTGGCGACGAACGAGTTCGAAAACGCATGGCTGGACGAAGGCATTAACAGCTACACCGAAGTGAAGGTTTGCGACAGTCTGTACGGCAAGAACACTAGCCTGATTAATTCGATGGGCGGCCAGATGGGCGATCGCGACTTAGAACGCTTGGAATATGTCGGAGTCGCTGAGACCGACTCGCTTGCGGAACCCAGCTTCCGAGACATGAGCATGAGCGCCTACGGCGGTGTCACCTACGGCAAGGCCGCTACGATGCTGCTGACCCTCGAAGCCGTGGTCGGCGAGCAGGTGTTGCAGAAAGCGCTGCACGCCTACTTCGTGAAATACCGCTTCACCCACCCTACCCAAGAAGACTTCCTGCGCACGGTGAACGAAGTCGCGGGACAGGACCTCGGCTGGTATTGGCAGCAGGCGGTGTATGGAACGCAGGTGCTCGACTACAAGGTCCGCAAAGCCGAGTCCGTCCGCGTGGACTGGGCCAACAAGGACGCTCCTAAAGAACAGAAAGGCGTGACGCTCTACCAGACTGACGTTCTTTTGCAGCGGCTAGGCGACTTCATCTTCCCAGTGACGGCGGAGATCAAGTTCGATAACGGCGAGACCATCCGCGAGAAATGGGACGGCGTCGACCGCTGGAAGCGATTCGTGTACGTGAAGAAAGCGCAGGTGCTGTCGGTCGAGATCGACCCCGACCACCAAATCAGGATGGACCGTGACTACCTCAATGACAGCATCGCTACGGAAGCCCATCGCGGCGCGATCCTGAAGATTTCGATGCACTGGGCGTTCCTGACACAATTCTTCGCGCAGGTACTGAGCTGGTTGACATGATTTCCCCTTTTCGCGCCTTCGCTTTTCGCTTTTTGCCATTCGCGAAGCAGCGACAGGTAAACCTAGAAGCGAAGAGCGAAAGGCGAAGAGCGGCACGTCAGGAAAGTTGGTAGCGCAGAAGATGACAATGGCCGATAACAGCAAAGGACTGGTAGCTGCTGGCGCCGCTCTCGTGTGGCGCCGCCAGCGGGTGCTGTGGTGGGTGTATGCGGTGAACCTCGCGCTGGGACTGCTGGGCACAGCGGGCGGGCGCACCCAACTGGAGCATTTGCTGAAGTACAGCCTCGCAGGCGAGAGCCTCAGCAAAGGCTTCGACCTCGAGATGTTCTTCGAGCTAGTGAATGTTCCATCGGCAAACCTGATGCGCTCGATGGGCAGCTCATTGCTGTTCGCTCTTCTGTTTCCGCTGTTCATGCTGTTTGTCACCGGAGGCATTCTTTCGGTGTATCGCGAAGATCGCCGCTTCGCCGCGGGAGACTTCTTCGCCGCTTCCGGCGCTTTCTTCGGGCGTTTCGTTCGGCTGGCGCTGTTTTCGATCATTCCGTTTGGGGTACTCGGTGCGGCATTCAGCGGAGTACGACGCTTGTCCAACTATCTAGGCGATCGCGCTACGGCAGCACGGACCGGTTTCTACATCCTGCTGGCGGGAGGCGCCGTTGTCGTTTTGCTGGTGCTGTTTGTCCGCCTGTGGTTCGATATCGCACAGGTACGTGCGGTCGTTCAGGACAAGCGTCGCATGTGGCCGAACTTATGGAAGACCCTGGGGATCACCTGGCGTCAGGCGCGTACCCTGTTTCGCGTGTACCTCTGCATCAGCGGAGTCGCATGGGTGACGTTGGCAGTCGGGCTCTTCATCTGGGCCAAGCTTCCGCCCCAGGTAACCCCGCTGACGCTTCTCCTGTTGCAGTTCATTGTGCTGATGCAACTTGCGACTCGGCTCTGGCAGCGGGCGAGCGCAGTCACGTGGTACAAGCGGCATGCGGCAATGTTTCCGGCGGACACGGTGGACTTTACGACACCGGGGCCGGTTGAGTTGGTAGAGCCGGTTCCGGCACCGTCCCGGCCCTCTGATGCGGCATGTCCACAAGAACCGGCGCTGTCTGACGGACCACTTGAAGCTGATACTCCACGGACGAATGAACCGGGTGCATAAAACAAAGGGGCGCATAAACGCACCCCGCTTGGTATTCAGCCCGGAGGTTTTCGCTATTCCGCCGACCCGAACTGTTTCAGGTCTTCCGGTCCTTCTTGCAGCGCGACTGCCTCTTTTCCCTGCACCATAACGCGGACATTCTCGACCACGTCAGGATTCGCCAGGGTGGTGACATCTCCCGTGTTCATGTTGTTGGAGATCGCTGCGAGGATACGCCGCATGAGCTTGCCGGACCGGGTTTTCGGCATGTCCGGAACAATGAGGATCCGTCGTGGGCGGGCAATCTTGCCAATGATGGTCTCAATGGCATGGATGACCTTGTCCACAATCTCCTGGCTGGGCTGCACGTCCGGCTGCACGACGATATACACCTCCGGCACGCGACCTTTGATTTCGTCGACGACCGGCACCACGGCAGCTTCTGCCACCTCATTGACCGTCAGGCATGCCGATTCGATCTCTTTGGTGCCCAGGCGATGACCGGCCACGTTGATGACGTCATCTACGCGACCCAGAATGCGGAAGTAACCATCGACGGCGAGCACAGCTCCGTCCGCGGCGAAATAGGGCCAGTCTCGCCAGTCTTTGCTCTTGGGATCTTTGCAGTATTTAGCGAAGTACTGGTCAACGAAGCGCTGGCGATCGCCCCAAATGGTCTGCATGATCCCGGGCCAGGGGTTGCGAATACAGATGTTTCCCGCCTTACCCGAACCGGCATGTACTTCCTCTCCCATTTCGTCGATGATGGTGGGGTAGATGCCGGGCACACCTGGGCCTGCGCTTCCCGGCTTCATGGGATCGAGTGCCGGCTTGGTGCTGCACAGGAACCCTCCGTTCTCAGTTTGCCACCACGTATCCACAATGACGGCCTCACCTTTGCCGACCGTATTGTAATACCAGCGCCACACCTCAGGCTCGATGGGCTCGCCCACCGTGGTCATGTGCTTGAAGTGGTACTTGTACTTGGTGGGTTCATCGGGACCGGATTTGCGCAGCATGCGGATCGCGGTAGGCGAGGTGTGGAAGATGTTGACATCCAGGCGCTCGGCAATTCTCCATACTCTGCCGGCGTCGGGGTAGGTAGGCACACCTTCGTAGATAACGCTAGTGGCGGCCAGGGCCAGAGGTCCATAGACGATAAATGAATGACCGGTGATCCATCCGATGTCAGCCATGCACCAGTACACATCTTCGGGGTGAATGTCCTGAATGTATTTGGAGCACCCCGTCACATAGGCCAGGTAGCCACCAGTACGGTGTTGACAGCCTTTGGGCTTTCCCGTACTGCCGCTGGTGTACATCAGAAACAGCGGCGCCTCCGCATCCATGGAGACGGGAGGCACGATTTCACCCGAATAGTTCGGGAGAATATCGTCAATGGGATAATCCCGCCCTTCCACGTACGTCGAAGCGGTTGAATTCTTTCCTGGGTGACGTCTCCAGACCAAGACCTTGTCGATGGTTCGGCCCTCCTGCTTGGCGATTTCCAGCGATGTCTCTGAGGTCACTTTGTGGTCGATGAGCTTGCCATTGCGGTAGTAGGCATCCATCGTAACAAGGATATGGCTTCCGGAATCGGCAACCCGCCGACCACAAGCCTCGCCGCTGAAGCCGCCGAACACAACCGAGTGAATGACCCCCAGGCGGGCGCAGGCCAACATGGTAATGGGTAGCTCAGGAACCATCGGCATGTGGATCGTGACGCGATCTCCGCTCTTCAGACCGCAGAAATCACGCAGCAGCGCCGCGAATTCATTCACTCTCACGTAG
>Ga0306923_10008058_pt1 | contig 10551 bp, 5 predicted proteins | sample sta12Can44000108_FD_203841 | JGI IMG/M metagenome (GOLD analysis project Ga0306923, IMG submission 203841) | Lab enrichment of tropical soil microbial communities from Luquillo Experimental Forest, Puerto Rico - statanox.12C.anox.44.000.108 (v2)... | ecosystem: Environmental > Terrestrial > Soil...
AGCCACCAGCAGTTCTTCCGCTCTAACGGCGCCAACAGCCCAGCCACAAACTCCCGGGCAGCGCGCCGCGGCTCCGCCCGGCCAAACCGGCCCGCGACCAGGAACATCAGCTCATCGAACAGCACCCGCCACCGGGCCGGGTCTACGCTATGGCCAGCGGCCACCGCATCATCATCGGGCGTCCACACAACCCCGCATGATCACGCGGTGGCCGCTCCCTCTGCCCCGGTTACGCCAAAGATCACGAACTGACGCTGCCGTACTAGTGCACCAAGCCATGCACTCGGGCGCGGAATTCACGCAGAACAGGTAGATCTGACCGTTCGCGCCGGGACTCGACAGCCACCTGACATCCGCGCCGATTCGGCAACCTGTTTAGCGGAGTCGAGCCCGGAGCCGGGTGACGCTCGGTAACTAAGACCGGCCGCCTCCGGGGCGCGTATAATCGCCTGATTGTGTTTCCGGTAGGCGCTACGGATCTGGCTGACCAGCCCAACGCTCGCGCATCAACGTAAGGCGCTTGTCGTCAAAGGTTGGTCGGCCCGAGGCGCCCCGGGCCGATTCGGCCTGGGGCGCCGGATGGAGGAATGCGCTGAGGATCATGCGTATTCCTTAGCTGTGGCCGCGGTCAGGGGCTGGTGATGGCCTGGGCTGGGGAGAGCGTGTAGCTGCCGCCGAAGGCCAGCTGGTCGCCGTTGTGCCAGGGGGGCGGGCAGGTGTCGTGGTAGAGGTGCAGGGTGCCGCCCCTGATGAAGGTGAGTGTGTGGGTGGCGTTGTGGTACCGGAACCGGATCGTGCCGTTGTCCGCGGTGGCGCTGGTGCCGTCGACGATCCCGGAACAGCCCGGGGAGCCCGCGGAGGTGTAGGCGAGATGGATGCCGCTGACGCGCCCGGCGGTGACGCCGGTGGCGGCGTTGTAGGACAGGGCATCGAGGTGCCAGGGGTACCCGCTGCTGGTGTAGGTGGTGCCATCAAAGCAGTGGGACAGGGACAGCGCGGTGACCGAGCCGATGCCGCGGCCGGGCAGGCCGCTGCCTGGCTGCAGGCTGCCGGTCAGGCTCGAGGTGCGGCAGGTATCGAGGTAGGTGCTGGTGGTGATGTCGGCGAAGATGGCCAGGCCCGGGTGGTTTAGCGTGGCCGTGGTGGGCCCGCCGGGTGTGACCGTCCAGGTTGTGGCGGTGGCGGCAAGAGCCGTCGTGCCGGTTGAGCCGAGCGTCACGGCCGCGGCGGCGAAGGCGATGAGGGTGCGGGTTCTGGTCAGCATGTTGACCTCCTGTGTTCGGTGGCCGCCGGGAACCCGTTGGGCCCGGCCAGGCCGGTTCTAGTGACGGTTTGAGGTTCCCCGGAGGTGCTCCAAGATCGCTCCAAGCCCTGGAGGTCATCGCTGGCATGGAGGCTGGAGTGCCTATGGGGGCCGGGTCGCGGGGCGGCCCTTGGGGTTATCGCGTTGTGAAGTCACCGGCTTCCAAAGGACTGGTCATGTGGCAGTCAAAAGCGGGTCGTGAGCTGGACTAAGCCGGGGATCGGCGTTAGGAAGAGGGCGGAGCCGCGATGCTGGCACGGGACGCGGTAGCCACACGGCCGCGACTGTTGAGCGTGTGTTCACGTCAGGCGGTTTCGGCTCGGCTTCTGGGTGGCCGGTGGGGGGGCGATGTTACCGGGTGAGCCCTCCGGGGTTGTGTTTTGTGTGTTGGGGCCGTTGCGGGTGGAGGGGCCGCACCGGGAGGTTCGTATCGGCGGGGTGCGGCGGCGGGGGGTGCTGTTGCGTCTGCTGGCTTCGCGCGGCGGCCCGGTGCCGGTGGATGTGCTGGCCGAGGACGTGTGGGACGGCGATCCTCCCGCGGCGGCGGCGTCGACGTTGCAAAGTCATGTCTCGGCGCTCCGCCAGGCGGTCGGGGCAGGTCGGCTGATCTTTGTCAATGGTGGTTACCAGTTGCTGGTGGGGGCGGGTGAGCTGGACTCACTGATGTTCGAGGCCGACGTGGCGGCCGGCCGGGCGGCAAAGTCAGCCGGTGATTTCGCGGCGGCCGCCGATGCCTTGAACCGGGCTTTGGCGCGGTGGCGGGGCCAGGCATTTGCTGATGTGTCGGGGGCGCCGTGGAGCGTGCTTGCGGCCGGGCAACTGGAAGAGACCCGGAGGCTCGCTGTGGAGGATTCGCTGGAGGTCCGGCTGGCCCTGGGCCATCACCATGAGGTGTGCGGCCTGGCGGAGGAGGCGGTAGCCGCCGAGCCGTTGCGGGAACGGCGGTGGGCGGCGCTGATGCTGGCGCTGTACCGGGCGGGCCGCCAAGCCGCGGCGCTGGACGCCTACCGGCGGCTGCGGGCTACGCTAGCCGACCAGCTGGGAATCGACCCGTCGCCGCAGTTGTCCCGGCTGGAACACGACATCCTCGTCCAGTCACCCGATCTTGATTGGGCCGGCGCCACCACCGCAGGCGCCGCAGAGGCGCCTGCGGTACCCGCCCATGCGCCCGCTTCCCAGAGCAATCTGCCCGCGCCCGTGGCCAGCTTCATCGGCCGCAAGAGCGAGCTTGCAGAACTCGGCAAGCTGGTTGAGCGCGATCGGCTGGTCACGATCGTGGGCACCGGGGGAGCGGGCAAAACCCGGCTGGCGATCGAGGTCGCCGCGTCCCTCCAGGATGAGCACCGCGACGGCGTGTGGTTCGTCGACCTTGCCGAGCTATCCGACCCCGCCGGCGTGCCCGGGGCGGTCGCCAGCGCTATCGGGGTGCGCCAAACCACCGGTCAGCCGGTGGACCAGCTGCTGGCCGAACGGGTGGTCGGCATGCAGGCCTTGCTGGTAGTCGACAACTGTGAACACCTGGTGAATCCGGTGGCGGCGACGGTGGAGCGCATGCTGGAAGCCGGGCCCGGGGTACGGGTGCTTGCGACCAGCCGACAGCCCATCGGCGTGCCCGGCGAGAGGGTGTGGCAGACTCCGCCGATCTCTTTCCCCAACGACGCCGATCTTCGGAGCCCGGCGGAGCTGGCCTCCTTCGACGCAGTACGGCTGTTCACCGAGCGCGCTGGGCCCCTGGGCACAGCCGGGGACGTGCCCCTTCCTGATTTGCGTGTCATCGCGGAGATTACCGCCCAGCTCGATGGCATCCCGCTGGCCATCGAACTCGCCGCGGCCCGGGCCGCCCAACTCGACCTCGATCAACTCGCGACGGTTCTCCAAGACCGGCTCGGGCTGTCCTGGCTGGAATCGCGCACCGCCCATGCCCGCCAGCAAACCTTGGCCGCCGCGATCGGCTGGAGCTATGACCTGCTCACACCGCAACTGCAATCAGCGCTGAAACGGCTGTCAGTTTTCTCCGGCGGGTTCACCCTCGAAGCAGCCGGCGCCGTCACCGGCGCGCCGGGTCATATCACGGTAACAGTTGCCGCGCTCGCCGAACGGTCCCTGATCGTGGCCGACCGCAGTGCCCACGCTGACCAGGCAGGGAGACCCCCGGTCCGGTACAGGATGCTCGAAACCATCCGACAATACTGCGCCGAGCGGATCGCCGACGACGACGGGCCCGACGGGGAACAGGCGGACCGGGACGCGCACAGCCGGTTCTTCGGCGGCCTGGCCCAGCGGGCATCCGCTGCACTGACCGGCTGGCAGCAAGGCCACTGGCTGACCACATTGGAAGCCGACCACGCCAACCTGGTCGCCACCATAAATCACCTCCTCACCCGGCCGTCAAGGGCGGGTGAGGCGCTGCGGATGATCGTGCACCTGGACCGGTTCTGGCACAACCGCGGCCACCTCGCCGAATGCGCCACCCTCCTCTACCGTGGCCTGGCCGCGTCCGGCCAGGATGTCAGCCCAGCCGTCCGCTGCGGGGCGCTCAACCTGGCCGGGCAGGCCACCGTGGGCTATGACGTCCAGGCGGCACGCTCATACTTCACCGGGTCCCTCGACATCGCCCGGAGCGCCCGCGACTATTTCGACGCTGCGCGGGCGTTGTGGGGTCTTTCGTTTGCGGGCTATTACACCGGTGACATGGAAAAGGGGAGCGCGGCGGCGAAGGCGGCTGTGGATCTTGCCCGAGCCATGGGCGATCCGGTTCTGCTCGGAGAATGCCTGGTTGCCTACGGGCTGGTCAGCGACCCCATGGAACGCAAGGCCATCTACCAGGAAGCCCTGGCCGTCACCCGTCGCTCCGGGGACCGCGTATACACGGGCTGGGCGCACAACAACCTCGGCGACTCCTTCCTCACAGAGGATGACCTAGAAGCAGCGCGGCAGCATCTCGAACAGGCCCGGATGATCCTCGGAGAGGTCGGCGCGCCGACCCTCCTACCAGTGGTGAATCTCGGCTGGGTGCATCTGCGCCAGGGGGACCTCGATGGCGCAGACGGCGCCTTCATCGAAGCGCTTCGCGGATTCGAATTGCTTCGCCTTCGCCGCGATGCGAGCGTTGTGATCCTCGGCCTGGCATGCACCGCTGCAGCCCAGCGCGACTGGGAACGAGCCGCCCGCCTGCTCGGATTCGCCGACGGGGAACTCCAGCACTGCGGGGCGTCATGGTCCGACCCCGAGCGAACCTACCGCGAGCAATCACTCACCAACATGGAACGCCAGCTCAACGCCGAATTTGACCGACACTACGACTCCGGGCGTGCTGGCGATCGCGGCGACCTCATCGACTACGCACTTAGCCAACGGCAGATCCCCTGACATCTCGGCGGCGATCTGGGCAACTCCCCGGGCGGAACAACCCCGCATCGGCCGTTTGACCACCTGGCGGCCTGAAGACGTCCAGAACAGGCCGATCTGAATGTACGCGCCACGATTACCAGCTACTCGGATACCCGATCCGATTCGGCGATCTGTCTGCGACTGAGATATCAGGCACGACGCCGCGCCGCTGAAACCGCTGCCCAAGCCAGTCGACCCCGACCGGTACCGCATCCGGTGGGGGGCTCATGCCGGTGGCCTGATCAACGAATACCGGCCTGGTCGCGTGACGTGGATGAGGTTTCCGGATGCACAGGGCAGCGGCTGCGTCAGCTACTGGTTCGCATCCAATGGAAGCGCCATGCCTCCCGGACCTCGCGCCATTCGGGTGTGATGCGCCCGGTGGCCCTCGGAAGGACAGGCCATGATGGTGTGATCCGCATCCGGGTGATCGCCAGCACGGCGAGGGCCGCGGCGCCCATCAGCAGTCCGTCGAAGGCCGGCGAGCCGGTCGCTGATGTCAGCCAGCCATTGCCGTAGGCCGACAGCAACCCGGCCACGTGGTCGTGGGGCATGGGCGCGCCGGCAGCGGCAGGTGGGGGAATCGGGATTGAAGGCATGATGATCATCCTTACTTCAGATACACGTAGCGTTTGCCTGGTGAGCAGTAGCCGCCTGGCTGCCCGGTCACAGCCCAATACGCTATGAACGGTAGGTGGAGGGCCTGATACGCCGCTGATACGCCGCTGAAACGCGCTGGCCAGCCTGGGCCGTGACAAGACTCGTCTGATAGCCGCTGACCAGGCTCTTCGTGCTCGCTAGGCTGCTTTTGCGGTATTCGGTGACCAGGCCGCAGAGGACCTTGTGGGGTGCCAGAACTCGGCCATCGTCTTTCACCAGGGCTTCCACGCAGCACGCTTGTATTCGTTGATGAGGCAGCACGGCCGCGATTTCATCGTGGGCCTCCGCCAGCTCGGAACGCAGTTTCTGCCGACCTTGGCCCCGCTGGCGCGCCAGTGATCACAGAGCGTGGTCCGTGCCCTATGCCGGACGCGCGAAAAGCCGCCGTTATGGCGGAGGTCCTCGCTGGGCGGCGTGGCCTGCTATGCCACACCGATTGGATGATCTGCGCGGACTGCCCAGGGTGGCAGACCGAATCCTGTCGTCGAAGGTCAGTCATGGCGGGTCAGCATGGACACGGGCTGCGTGAGCTGGCCTGGCGGGGGCATCGGGAGGCTATTATCACATCATTTTCGTGGGCGGATTCGAGGCGAGCAGGGCGGGGACATGAGGGAGCCGCAAGACGCGGGTCCGGCCGCTTCGCGGGGCACCGGGCCGGGTGAGCTCGCGGAGGCGGAGCTGCCGGCCGGGACGGTGACGTTCTTGCTGACCGATATCGAGGGGTCTACCCGGTTGTGGGAGACGGCACCGCAGGCCATGGAAGAAGCGCTGGAACGGCACAACCGGCTTGTCAGCGAGGTGATCGGGGGGCACGGCGGCGTGGTGGTGACCTCGCGGGGGGAGGGGGACAGTTTTTTCGCCGTCTTCGGCAGCGCAGTGGCGGCGGTGGAGGCGGCCGGCGCGTGCCAGCTCCGGCTCGGGAGCGAGGACTGGCCGGCGGGTGCGGTGCTGCGGGTTCGGATGGGGCTGCACACCGGGGAGGCGCGCATGCGCGGGAGCGGCCAGATTGACCATGGACCGATCAACCGGTGTGCCCGGGTGAAGGCCGCCGGGCACGGCGGGCAGGTGCTGGTCACCAGCACCACGCGCGGACTGGTGCAGGGGCGGCTGGGCGGCGGGTTCGGGCTGCTGCGGCTGGGGGAGTTCCGGCTGCGCGACCTCGCCGAGCCGGAGCTGATCTACCAGCTGACTCACGCCGACCTTCCGGCTGATTTCCCGCCCATCCGGACGCTCGCGGAGCGCCCCGGCAACCTCCCGGTGCCGGTGAGTTCGTTCATCGGCCGGGAGCGCGAGCTGGAGCAGACCGCGGCGGCGCTAGGTGCGGCGCGGGTGGTGACGCTGACCGGGCCGGGCGGGGTGGGCAAGACCCGGCTGGCGCTGCAATCCGCCGGGCAGGTCGCCGACCGGTTCGCCGACGGGGCGTGGCTGTGCGAGCTGGCCCCGGTACGCGACCCGGCTGGGGTTGACGACGCCGTCGCCGCGGTGTTCTCGGTGACCGCCCCGGCTGGGCAGGGCACCCGCGAGGCGCTGGCGGAGTTCTTGCGCAGCAAACAGCTGCTGCTGGTGCTCGACAATTGCGAGCAGGTCCTCGCCGAAGCCGCGGCGCTGGCCGGGACCCTGGCGCGGTCGCGTGAGCGTCTGGTGATCCTGGCGACCAGCCGCGAGGGCCTGGGGATCGAGGGGGAACAACTGCTGCCGGTGCCGCCGCTGGGGCTGCCCGGCGCCGGCGCTGATCTGGCGGCGATCACCGATGCGGAGGCGGTGCGGCTGTTCACCGACCGGGCGGCCGCGGTCAAGCCCGGCTTCGCGGTGACGGGCGGGAACGCGGCGGCGGTGGCGGCGGTGGTGCGGCGGCTGGATGGGATGGCGCTGGCGGTCGAGCTGGCGGCGGCGCGGGTTCCGGCGATGACCCCGGCCGAGCTGGCCCGGCGGCTGGAGGGCAGTTTCGCGGTCCTCGGCACGGGCCGGCGCGGGGCGGCCGACCGCCATCAGACGCTGCGGGCGGCGATCGACTGGTCCTTCCAGCTGCTCGCCGAGGCTGAGCAGGTCCTCCTGTGCCGGCTGGCGGTGTTCGCCGGCGGCTGCACGCTGGAGGCGGCCGAGGCGGTCTGCGGCGGGGAGGGGGTCGACCTGGATGCGGTACTGGAGTTGCTGGCGGGCCTGGTGGCCCGGTCGCTGGTGGTGGCCGAAGAAAAGGGGCCCGGGACCCGTTACCGGCTGCTGGAGACGATCCGCCAGTACGGCGAGGAACGCCTGGAGGCGGCCGGGGACGCCGGGTGGCGGCGGGCCCGCCACGCCGACTACTACGCGGACCTCCTCACCCAGCTGCGAGACCATACTCACGACCGGCAGGAGGAGGTGTTCTGGGCGGCCCGGCTCAGCGCCGAGCAGGACAACCTGCTCGCGGCGTGGTCGTGGGCGATCGGCTCCGGCAACGTCGGCACCGCGTTTAAGATGCTGGCCGGCTTCGCGCCGGTGGAGATCTGGAACAGTTACCCGGTGCCGCTGGCCGGCGAAGCGGCCCTCGGGCTGCCCGGCGCCACCGGGCACCCCGGTTACCCGCTCGCCCTCGCGGTCAGCGCGCTGTTCGCCTCCATCCGCGCGGACGTCACCGGCACCGAGGAACTCTGGCGCCGGGCGACTGAGGCCAGCGCCCGCCAAGCCAGCCCGGACTGGCGGGTCGAGGCGACCATCTGCGCCGTCCGCCAGAACATCGCGCTTACTACCGGCGCGTTCGCCGACGCCGCCCGCCTCGCCGAACAGGCCGCCGGTCTCGCGCGCGCAGGCGGCGACCTCGCCGATGCCTCCCTTCACCTCGGCATCGCCGTGGGCAGTCACATCCTCGCTGGTGACACGCCCGTGGCCGTCCCCCTGGCGCGCGAGGCACTCGCGCTCGCCCGCCAGACCGGCGCCCCGGCCCTGATCGCCAGCGGCCTGCTCGCCGTCGGCCTGGCCGTCGCCGACACCGACCCCGGCCAGGCCCGCGCCTGCCTGCGCGAAAGCCAGGAGCTCAGCACCACGCTCGGCTATCAGAGCGCCATCGACCTCGTCTCGGCCACCGCGATCGCGTTTCTCCTCGGCGACCAGGCCGGCACGCTCGAGTTCGGCCGCCGTGCCATCCGCGGCCTCCAGTGGGGCGGTGACCGTCTCAAGATGGGCACCATCCTCTACATCATCGCGGGCACCCTCACCAGCACGCGGCCTGAGGCCGCCGCGATCATCCAGGGCGCCGCCGAAACCTGCATGGTCGAGTCGCCGATATTCGCCCAGATGATCAGTTTGATCATGACGCAAGTTCTGGGCGAAGAGCGCGCAGGGGAACGCCGCGCTCAGGGCGCGGGCATGGACTGGGACCAAGCCGTCGCCTACACCCTCACCCAGGCCACCCAGGCCCTCAGCGAACTCCAATCTGAGGCCCAGCCATGAGGGAGCTGCCGCTTCAAGGTGCGGATACTGCCTATCCGAGCGTCCGGTCGTGCGCGTGAGTAACCAAAGCGGTCATGGACGGGAACTGACCCGCCGAAGCCAGTCCACCGAGCCGCGGAGATTGCCGGGCTCTGGCAGGTCCGGCAGCGCCCGAACTGGCTGTTCTGCGATGCTGAGCGCCGGTGAACTCGGAATTCACGAGCCGCTCATATTCGGCGTTATACGGGTGATCCTGTCAAGTGCTGGTGACGGTGGGCTGCTCGTGTTCTTCATGGCGTCGCTTACCCGCGGAGTCGGCGGTGCTCGGCGACCCGGCAGGCTGGCGAGCAGTACCGGCGGGGTTGCCCGGGGCTGTGCAGCGCGTGGTGGACGGGGCGGTTGCAGAGGAACCGGCGGCAGCGGGTGAGGTAGCAGCCGGTGTGCTCAGGGCAGGGCCCGGGGACCTCGGCTGGGGTGTAACGATATTCGCCGTCGTGGCTCACGGCGCGTCCTCTTCCGGCATGGGCATGTGGCATGGCTCGCCGAAGAGGTCCTCGCCGTCGGTTTGGCCGAGGAGGAAGGCGAACCGGTGCAGGTCGGCGCAGAGGGTGGCGGTGTTGTAGGCGGGGTGGCCAACGAAGGCGGCGAAGCTGTCGGCGAGGATCTGTTTCTGGCTGCCCGATAGCCAGCTGGCGAGGAAGGTAAGCGTCTCGGCGAGCTCGGCTGCATCGCTAAGGTCAAGGCGTGTCTGGGGCATTGGTCAGCTCCGTTCGGTCTTGGCGCGTCGGATGAGCCCGTCGAACAGCGCGGCCCGCTCGGCCTGCCCGTGGTCGCGGGCGTGGTCGCGCTGGCGGACCAGGACGGGGAGGAACTGGGTGCCGGTGGCGAAGTAGGCGCAGGTCTCGCAGGCCGATTCCAGGCGGCAGTCCAGTTCGGCGGGGCGGGTGCAGAGCCCGTTGCCGAGCATCCGGGCGTGGGCTTCGCGGCGCAGCCGGGCCATGCCGGTGGTTTCGTAGTCGGCGGGCAGATCTGAGGGCTGGCCGTAGAGGGCGTCGATCTTGGCGCTGACCGCGGCGTATTCGTCGGCGACGACCCGGTTGGCGATGCGGGCGTAGATGAGGGTCATCTCCATTTTCTGGTGGCCGAGCAGGGCGGCGATGGCTTCCAGGCGCATGCCGCGGTTGATCGCCTGGGTGGCCAGCGTGTGCCTTAGCCGGTGCGGGTGCACGCCAGGGACTCCGGCGGCGCGGCCGACCCGGTGCACGATCCGGCAGATGAGGTGGCGGTCTAGCACGCCACGATGGTCGGCGACCAGCCGCTTGCAGCGGCGGATGTGCTCGATATTGGCCGCGGTCCAGGCGGCGAGCAGCTGTACCAGTTCAGGGTGAAGGGGCACGTAGCGGTCGTTGCGGAGCTTGCCGAGCGGGATCCGTAGCCAGTGGCCCGCCCCGATCCGCACCACCGCATCGGCGTCCAGATCGGCCAGCTCCCCGGCGCGCATCCCGGTCCGCGCGAGGAGCTCCACGACGAGCCGGTCGCGCGGGTCAGTGCTGGCCCGGGCGGCGGCCATCAGCCTGGCGGCGTCCCGGTCGTCGAGGAACTTGGGCAGCGGCTCGGGCTTTTTGGGAATGTCCCAGGCGATCACGGGGTTGCGGGGCGGAGCGCCGGGCCAGTCCCACTCGATGATCCGCTCGAAGAACTGGCGCACGGTCCGCATCCGCTGCCGGTGCGTCTCCTTCGTGATCGTCTGGCCGCCGCCGCGGGGCTGGGCGGCCAGCCATACCTTGTAGTCC
>Ga0306923_10008059_pt1 | contig 10551 bp, 7 predicted proteins | sample sta12Can44000108_FD_203841 | JGI IMG/M metagenome (GOLD analysis project Ga0306923, IMG submission 203841) | Lab enrichment of tropical soil microbial communities from Luquillo Experimental Forest, Puerto Rico - statanox.12C.anox.44.000.108 (v2)... | ecosystem: Environmental > Terrestrial > Soil...
GGGGTTAACCCACTGGGACTGGCGATCCTGGAGACCCGGGGGTGGCGCTCCGGTAAGCCGCGCCGCGTCCCGGTGGGCAACGGCCGCCAGGGCGACTCGTTCTGGATCATCGCCGAGCACGGCAGCCGGGCCGGTTACGTGAACAACATCCGCCGCGACCCGCGCGTCCGGGTCCGCCTGCGCACCGGCCTGCGCTACCGGTGGGTCCCGGGCATCGCCACCGTGCTGCCCGATGACGACGCGCTGGCCCGTCAGCGCCGGATCATCGCCTGGCACCCGCTGCGCGCGCTCAACGCACTCAACGTCCGCGTGCTGGGCGCCGACCTGCTCACCGTCCACGTCCAACTGCTGCTCAGTCACCCAGGCACCCATCCCGACCCCGCTCCCGCACTGCTGCGACGCTGATGATCGCGAGGTCGATCTGTAGCTGCGTGGGAGCCGGCCCGCTCACGGAGCGACGGTGACCGCTACCACCGGGCAACTGCCCGGGATCTCCTTGACCTCCCTGTGGCGGTAGGCGAAGCACGCTCGCACACCGGAAACCAGCAGCGCGTGCCCGGGGCGGACTGCACGGTAGGTCTGTGTGGCCCGGTCTTGGCTCACCGCACCGGGCGCCAGCACGGCGGGGACCGAGCTATGCGGCAGCCGGACATACCCGTTCATGTGCACGTCGATCCGCTGGCCGACAATCAGCGTCACCTTCTGCGGCGGCTTGGAAAGCCCCTGGCCGCAGGTGCCCACGCCCATCACATGCCCGGCGGCGCGAACCAGGGCGGGCGGCCCACATGGCGTGATCACCCTGCTCTGCGACCACCACGGCGTGCCGCTGGCAGAGCTGCCCATGGCCGGAGCCCGCTCTGGCGCCGAACCAGGGGCCCGCGCCGGCGCCGAACCGGAGGCGTGCGCCGGGGCCGAACCGGAGGCGTGCGCCGGGGCCGAACCAGACGTCCGTGTCGGTGCCGAACTGCAGGAAACCAGCAGGCCGGCCGTTGCCAGAAACCCACCGATAGCGGGAAGCTGCCTGCTGCTCGTCCTCATGGTCCTTTGACGCCAGAGGACCGCTCGCGGTTCCAGCCAAACCCGGCCCGGGACCGGCCGCCGCACCGGGGCTGAGCGTGCACCGGGCCGCGCCTCCCCTGGCGACCCTGCGGCTCATGGTCAGGGCCGCCCAGCGCCGGGGGCGTCGACGGGCAGGGTCAGGATCTCCCCGGTGCGGGGCCCGTTGGCCAGCCGGTCAAGGTTGACGACGTGGTCGTCGGCCAGCCGCCACTCGGCGGTCAGGATGAACAGGGTCCGCCGGTCCGGGCCGCCGAGCATCAGCGCGAACGGCGCCCGGTTCTCCTCCAGTTCCACGCGTTGCAGGACCTGGCCGCCCTCGGCGACGCGGGAGACCGAGAACGCGGTCTGCACCCAGACCGCGCCCTCGGCGTCCATGGTGATCCCGTCCGGTGCCACGTCCCCGGCGAACACGCGCCGGTTGGACAGCCCGCCATCGGGATCGATGTCGAACGCGGTGAGCTGCCTGGCGAACGATTCGGAGATGATCAGCGTCCGGTTGTCCGGGGTGATGACCATGCCGTTGGGGAAGGCGATGTCGCCGGCGACCTGGCGCATGTGCCCGTCCGGCGTGATGAGCTTGATGTAGCCGGGCGTGGGCGCCGCCCCGCCGACGAAGTCGAAGTCCGCGCCGTTGATGTAGATGTTGCCGCGCCCGTCCACGACGATCTCGTTCGCATGCTGGTCGGCGACCGTGACCACCGACCCGTCGCGCTCGTGCCGCCGTACCATGTCCCCGGTGGTCAGCAGCCTGCCGTCGGGAAGCCAGTCGATCGAGTAACCCATCGAATGGCTGCTGGGGTCCCGCTCCACCATGACCTCCGCCTTGCCGTCCATGTCCACGGCCACGACCTGCCGGTCGATCCAGTTGCAGAACCACAGCCGGTCCTCATGCCAGCGCGGCGACTCCGGAATCCCCAGGCCAGTCAGAAACACCTTTGGCTCAGCCATGACGCCCTCCTCAGATCGCCGGGCCGCGCCGCGTGCCGGGCGGCCCTTTCACCCTCTACACGAACGGCCCATCGCCCGATCGACACGGTAAGCCCGGCGCACGCCGGTCAGGTCAGGCGTCATGTCAGCGGCTCCGGGCAGGCCGAAGCCGGGCGAGGACCTTTCTGATGAGCGCGATGGCGTGGTAGGCAACGACGACGGAGATCGCCAGCGCGACGGCGGGATCCAGCCAGTACCAGCCGCCGGTGGCCAGGATGATCGCACCGACCACGGCTACGGCTGCCGCCGTGGCAGCATCGGCAATGGTGTCGAGCAGGACCGCTGCCACGGAAAGGTCCAGCTCCCCGTCTTCCTCATCATCTTCGTCTGCGCGGAGGATGAGCGCGGCGCCGAGCATCGCCACGGCGGCAACACCACTCATGACAAGGACCGGCAGACCGTCCACCGGCACTCGGTGCGTGAGCAGCCGGTTCAAGGCCACAGCAGCGACAAGCACCTCCAGTATCAGCAGCCACCCGGCGTTGATCAGCGCCGCAACGCTGGTCGCGTTCGGATAGCCGCCCGGCCGTGTTCGGGTAGCCGGGCGTCCCGCCAGCCAGATGGCAGCCAGTGCCACGCCGATGCCAGCGGCATCGAGCAGGTAGTCGCCGCCTTCGGCGAGCACGGCGATGGAATGAGCGGTCACACCCACGACGACAAGGCCGGCCACGAGCCCCAGGTTGAGGACGAGGACGACAATCAGCCGCTGTGTCCGCGACATGCGCGCAGCGTACGGCCAATTGGCCGCACGCTGCGCGGCATAGCTCCCACCTACGGCACTCATCCCGGCCGCGTTTGGTTGCCCGGCCGATTCCACCCAAACCCACCGCGCCGCGCAACGGCAAGCAATCGCAAGCATCCGCCGACAGGCCCGCGAGTTTCGTGCGCTGCATTGGTAAAGAGCCCGCCCGGACTCATGCATGCCCGCATGTGACATTTCAGAAGGCCGCGGATTCACGGCCTATTGGCCACCGGACACGATAGTTCCGTTCCCGAATTATCCACGCCACACCCGGCCCGGAACCGGGCAGACGTCACACTGTTCACAGGAGTCACTGGTTACTCCCGGGTAACCCGGATACCAGATTTCCTGAGAATTTCCTGACAACCGCCACGTCGGCGCATATATATGCGCCAGAATGCTGCGCGTTTGCCGGGCAACTAAAACCCGCTGTCGAATCCCTGGAGGAGACGAAGTGCCCCGACACCCCGCTACCCTCTTCGGCCCGCCTCGCCTGGCCGCAGTCACCACGGTGCTCGCGGTCGGGATGGTGTTGCCGAGCATGATCCATTCAGCCAGTGGCCAGGTGGCCGGCGGAGCTAGACCGCCAGCCAGTCACAAGGCCGCTGCCAAAACGGTGTGGGCGGTTACCGCATCGGGCCGGAAGGTCCGGGTGTCCCCGCCGAAATTCAAGCCGACCCCAGTCCATCCGGTGAAGCTCACCCATCCCGGCCGCGACACAATGCAGATCGTCACCGCCGCCCACGGTAAGTGGCAGCACTCGGTGCGAATGCGGCCCGCGCAGACCGCGATGCAGCTCCCCGGGATAGACATCAGTGCGTATCAGGGGAACATCAACTGGGGCGCCGTAAAGCCCTATATTGATTTCTCTTACGCAAAGGCAACCGAGGGAAATTATTACACCAACCCTGATTTCTATAACCAGTATGTTGGGCCCTACAACGCCGGCATCATACGCGGCGCCTACCACTTCGCCATTCCCAACAATTCCTCCGGGCAGTCCCAGGCCCGGTACTTCATCCGCCACGGCGGCGGCTGGTCTTCCGACGGCAGGACCCTGCCCGGCGCCCTGGATATCGAGTACAACCCGTACGGCAGCGAGTGCTACGGGTTCACCCACTCACAGATGAAGGCGTGGATCGGGGACTTCGTCAACGAGTACGCCTACAAGGAGGGCGTCTACCCGGTGATCTACAGCACCACCGACTGGTGGTCCACATGCACCGGAAACGCCACCCGTTTCCACAGCAACGACCCGCTGTGGATCGCCAACTACGGGGCCAGTGGCGGCGGCCCACTGCCGGGGAACTGGGGCTTCTACACGTTCTGGCAGTACTCCGACTCGGGCAACATGCCCGGTGACCAGGATGTCTTCAACGGCGACCACAACCGCCTGAAGGCCCTCGCCACCAAGGGCTAGCCACGACCGGTCCGGCCGGAGCCGGCCCGGCGCACCATGCCCGGCTCCGCCACCGGCTCAACGAGACGGTCACAACCTACTTCGAGGGCCGAAAACGCCTAGGCAACCGTTAGGATTGTTTCCTACCCAAAAATTGACTCACATTCTGTGATTCGTAGGGGGGAACGGTGTCGCACGGTTCCACCGGCCGACCGGTCAGGAACGTCTTCGTGGGACGTCAGAACGAGGTAGCGGTCCTCCGTGCGGCATGGCAATCGGCCGCCGGTGGTTCGGCCAGGGTGGTCGCGATCGAGGGTGACCCCGGTATCGGCAAGACCGCCCTGGTCGAGACCCTGCTCACCGGCATTTCCGCGCCGGTGGTCCGGGTGGCCGGGGTGAGCGCCGATTCGAAGTACCCGTGGCGGATCCTGGACGAGATCACCCGGCGGCTGGCAAGAGCGCGCCCGGAGGGGCGCCCGGGCAGCATGGACCCTCTGGCCAGCCCCAGCTTCGTCGGGCAGGGCCTGACCGAAGCCCTGCAGGCCACCGGTGACGTGGCATTACTGGTCGACGACGCACAGTGGGCCGACCGGGCGTCGATGGCCGCGCTGCAGTATTCGGCCAGGCGCCTTCGTGACGACCCGGTCCTGCTGATCCTCGCCTACCGGCGGCATGGCGACGATTCGCAGCTGGAGTTCCAGACCGTCAGCCCCGGGCTGTCCAAGTCGTGGCGGCAGATCTTCGAGGGTGAGCACGGGCTGCATCTGGCGCTGGACGGCCTGCCGCCCGAGGATCTGCTGCGGCTGGCAGCCGCGAACGGCTACCCCGGGCTGTCTCCCGAGGGGGCGGGCCGCCTGCACGAGAGCACCGGCGGGAACCCCGGTCACGTGCTCGAACTGCTGGCGCTGCTGCCGATGCACTCGATCGTCGCCGGCAGCGGGCCGCTCCCCGCGCCGCGCGGCCTGGCCCACACCATCACCGCGCGGCTCGCGTCCTGCTCCCGGGAGACCAGGGAACTGGTGGCCGGCGCTGCGGTCCTTGGCCAGCGCTTCAGCGTCGCCGCGCTGCGCGAGGTCACCGGCATCCAGACCACCGCCGCGCCGCTCGCGGAGGCGATCGACGCCGGGCTGCTCACCGAGGTGCCCGGAACGGGCGGCCGCGAGCTGGCCTTCACCCAGGTCCTGACCCGCGAGGTGATCTACACCGACCTCAGCCGCAGCGTCCGGGTGCAACTGCATCAGCGCTGTGCCCAGCTCGGCGGGCCGGGCGCGCTGCAGCACCGGATCGCCGCCGCCGATGGCCCCGACGAGCGGCTCGCCGCGGACCTGCAGCGGGCGGCGCGGGAGCGGATGGCCGCACAGGACATCCCCCGCGCGGCGGCTTATCTGCGCCAGGCACTCGACTGCAGCCCGCCGGGCCCGGCCAGGCTGAGCCTGATGCTGGCGACGGTCGAATCACTGCTGGTGGCGGGGGACGCGATCGCCGCGCGCGAGTACGAGGGCGAACTGGCCGCGGCACCGCGCGGGCCGTGGCGCGACTACGTCCTTGGCTACCAGACGCTGCTGAACGGCCACGTCGACGAGGCATCCATGTTGTTCCGTGGCGCGCTCGCCGCGCTCGACGGGCCCGGCCCCCTCGAAGGCGGCGCGGGCTCCCCCGGTCCGGCGCTGGCCACACCAACGGATCTGCGCGCCAGGATCGCCACGCAGCTTGCCATCATCGGGATTGTCACACTCTCCTACCCGGAAATGGTCGAATACGGCTCGGCCGCGGTGGAGGCGGGGTCCGCCGAACCGTGGGTGAGCGGGTTCGCCTGGTTCGCCAAGACGGTCGGAATGGCGCTGGCCGGCCAGGCCCCGGAAGCGCTCGCCCTGCTCGCCGACGTCGGCGAACCGGGCGACGAGTCCGGCCTGGAGGGCCTGGTCGCGCGCGGCCTGATCCGGCTGTGGACCGAAGACCTCAGCGGCGCCGCCCAGGACCTGCGCACCGCGGTGTACCGGGCCACGCGCGGTGAGGCGCTGCGGGTCAGCCAGGCACTGGGGTTCCTCGGCGAGGTCGAGTACCGGCGCGGGATGCTCGGCGAGGCCGTCCTGTTCACCGACCTGGCCGCGGGCAACGCCGAGGACAACGACCGGTTCTGGGACCTCTCCGTGCTGCACGCGCTGGCCACCTTCCCGCACGCCGCCCGCGGGGAGTGGGCCGAGGCCGAGTACCACGCCGGCCAGGCCGCGACCTGGGCTCGCACGTTCGGCACCCCGGCCGGGCTCGCCTTCGCCGCAGCTGCCAGGGCCGCGATCGCCCAGGCCAGGGGGGATGCGCAGCGGCTGCTCGCGGCGGCCACCCAGCTCGAGACGCACTACGACTCCGCCGAGCCGGGCACGCACCTGTTCGGCCCGGCGCGGGCGGACGCCCTGGCCCAGCTCGGCCGGATCGATGAGGCGGCCGAGGCGCTCGAACGCTTCGCCACCACCGTCGCGCGTACCGGCCGGAGGTCCGCCGTGATGAGCCTGGCCCGGGTCGCGGCGCAGATCGCGATGGCCCGCGGAGACCATGACCGGGCCCAGGCCGAATGCGAACGGGCGAGCAGCCTGGCCCAGATGATCGGGCTGCCGCTGGAGGCCGGGCGCATCGGCCTGGTCGCTGCCCGGTGCCATCACCAGGCCGGACGGCGCGCCGCGGCGGAACGAGCGCTGCGCGCCGCCCGCAAGCGGTTCATCATGATCGGCGCGAACGCCTACCGGCAGCTCGCCGACGAGTGCGCCACCGAACTGGGCATCCTGGTGGACGATAGCCCGGACCCGTTCAAGGGACTGACCCAGCGGGAGCACGACATCGCGCTGCTGGTCTGCCAGGGCCTGTCGAACAAGCAGATCGCCGACCGGCTCTACCTGAGCCCCAAGACCGTCGAGACCCACCTCACCCGCGTGTTCGCCAAACTCAACGTCTCCGCGCGCGGCGACCTGAAAGGGCTCCTCGACACCGCGAATTAGGCGCCTGCGGGATAGATGCGCGCCGTATCAGGGGTGCCGGGGTGAAAATTAAGGGGTCTGCCCTGACGCGCGGGGATGTGGGCGCACTCTACCCTTAACCGAAGGTTGGCCAGAAGACCTCAATTAGGGGGGGCACGCGGGTTGCATATCGTCCTCGACGTGCGACAGACCGCTGATGGACGCCTGGCGGGGGATGTTCGGATGGCGGGTTCGCGTGCGATCAGACCGTTCGAGGGTATTATCGAGCTGGTCGGAGTAATTGAGGCCTTTCTGGCCAACCCGCCGTCTGCGCCCGGAATAGCCGGTGCCGACGTCATCACCCCAAGCACCACCGCCGGATAATCCCATTCCGCAAAGCCAATCCGGCCCCGCCCTCACCGTGGCGAATTAATGCCGCGCTACGATGGCCCTCGCTAACAAGAGCCCCACCGGCCGCGAGCAGGCCTGGGCCATGCCTTGGCAGGCACCGCCCCGCCCCGTAGGGTCGTGATGAAGCCCTGAATCGCTCCTGAACGCGAAGCGACCTTAGGGGGTCACCTATGAAGTGGCTGGGTTGGGTGCTCGTCGTCTTGGTGATTGCCATCGGCATTGCGCTCTTGGCAGGCAACGGCGATCTTCGCCGGTTCCAGCGCATGCGCCGCATGTGAGGCAGCGACTCCTGGACCGGTCGCATCCGGCGAGGCGCCTGCCGCGACGGATATGACGGGAGCCATGAGCGTGCCAGGCCGTGCCTGGATCGAGACTTGCAGCTCACCGGGCCGCGGCTCCCGCCACCGCGTTGCCGGCGTGGTACGAGGCCGACGCTGCTGGGCCCGGGATTCACTGGCGGACGTGGCTTGCCTGGTGTACCAGGTCAGCGGGGTTCCGCCGCGCCGTGCCAACGACTTGAGGGCACGTTCGCGTGGCAACTGCGGTTGCTGCTGTACGCCCCGGATGTGGCGCCGCCATCGTTCCTGGTCGGCGACGAGCGCCTTGAGGTATGCCACGCAGAGTTCCGGGGTGATCAGTGCCAGACGGCCCAGAGCCGCTTTCAGAGCCTCGGTCATTCGTGCCCGCTCGACTGGCCCGATGCCTTCCGACCGCTCGACCATACAGAGCACCTGCCCGATGAAGAGCCGTCGCTTAGCCAGGAAGTCCTGCCAATGCTCAAGATCCCCGTCCGGGGCAGTCTTCCCCTGGTCGAGCAGCCAGAAGATGCCCTCGGCGAGCACGTCGCCGAGTTCCTGCGCGCGCGCCCGCTCGGCCCGGTAGGGATCGTAGGGATACTGCAGCACCTCGCCCACGGTCGCCACCGACTGCAACCGTTTCCCCGAGTCCAGCAGGTAGAACCAGTCTTCGTTGTAGATCTTGGGGAAAAACGAGCGGTTGCGCTTGACCTCAACGGCCATGGCCCCGCCGCCGACGAACGTCCCCTGGTCCCCGCCGGCGTCTCGGAACGCGTGGCACACCACCGAGTTGTCGGGGTAGCCGCCGATGTGCAGCCCGACGGCGGCATGGGTGTCCAGCAGCCCGGTGGCCTTGCTCAGGTCGCCCGGGTCGGGAATCCGGATGTCATCGTCGAGGAAGACCACACGCTCCCAGCCGAGCATGTGGCTGAGCATCAGGCCGAGATTACGCTTCGCGCTCAGATCGGACCGCTGCTCGAAGACGGTACCGGCCAGCAACCGCGTCGTCTCCAAATCGGGCAGCCGGAGATGGGCGGGCTCGGGCACGTCGATCGCGATCAGGTCGACCCAGCGGTCGACGTACCGGATGGCATCGCTGGCACATGTCCATTTCCCGCTGTGCAGGGTGACCAGCGGACAGCCAAGGCGGCGCGCGGCGCGGGCGGCTTCTTTCAGGTAGGCGACCCGGCGGGTGGTGGGCACGATGATCGCGTCGACCTTTGCCCCCGGCACCAGCTCGTCGGCCGGCCAGACGAGGCGCCGATGGGATCCGTGGTGGTTGGGTGTTCTGGCGCGGGGCATCGCTAGGGCCTGGACCATTCGAACAGCCGCATTTCTGGCAGCGTCCAGTCCGGTGTTAGCGTCGCGCCCGGTCGCACCTTGACCCTGGTGAGGATGCAGTAGGCGTCACTCTCCCCGAACCTCTGCCGGACATACTCAGCATTGCGGTCACGGAAGCGGGCATCGGTCAGCGCCCGGACCGCGCCCAGGCTGCCGCTCCCGTACATCCCATTGCAGATCGTTACGGAGCGCTTCCGGTTGTCGGGATTGACCGCCCGGGCGAAAAGCGCGACATCCTCCCGCAGGACTTCCCGCCCGCCTGACTCGTCCAGCACGGGGCGGTGCGCGACCTTGCTGCCGTCCGCGTTCTCGACTTCGAAGTACGCGCCTCCCGGCTTGTTCCAGTCGTTGACCTGCCGCACAGGGAGGTCGAGGCTGTCAAGGACGGAGCTCGTCGCCAGATTCCAGTCCACCCCGCCCAGCGATATCAGGTGCGACGAGTAGTCATCGGCCTGAAGCTCGTGTGCCAGCCGGAGATTGACCTGGCTAGCGGGGTTGGCAGCGCGAAGGTGGCCATACAGCTCGAAGAGAGAGTCGAGTTCCGAATACCGGTACAACTCGATGAAATCCGGACTGGATGGATCCGCGTAGGGCATCCGCTCCAGCATGTCCGGAGGCAGCTCGGCGCAGACGATGGTGATGTCCAAGCCGGGCTCGAAGCGATATGGCCCCGAGCTGAGCGATTGGGCGATCTCCTGCGCTGATCCTGGGATCACTGACTGGAGCCCGGACCCACCGGCCGTGGCAAGCGCCTCGGTGCGCAGGCGGGTGAGTTCATCCAGGAGCTTCTGCTTCTCCGCCCGCTCCTGCACAGTCATCTCGTCGGGGCTCAGCAGGTGGCCGTTGTGCCCGTTGAAGGACCTGGGGCTGGCGAAGAAGGTAGCGATGTCTTCGATCCTTGACTCCGGCGGCACCTTCGGGTTGTTCGGCGATTCCCATGACGAGACGAGCGGCACGCTGACACTGAGTGCGTCTGCAAGCTGAGACTGGTTTACCTTCCGCCCAGGCCAGCTCGTTTCTCTGAGCGTGCGCAGTCGGTGCGCCATCGCCTTGTGCGGATCCTGATCGCTCACCGCGAACCTCGGTTCACTGAAGTTCAGTAGTGCGGGTAAACATACCATAGTTTGATATGAGCCACGCAACCCCATTGAGCCAGCTCATCATGATAATTGAGCATCCAACACCGCGGCTGCTCACGGCCCGGTTTTCCTTCAGGGTCTTGCGCATCGCATCACCTGAATCTACCGTGAAAAATGTAACCATGCTGAAGCCATCTGAAGTTCAGTTGAAGGTGATGTGGATGCACAGTCTAGCGCAGCCCGGCCGCATCTCCCTTCGGCGGGCCGACTCCTCCAGCGAGTCGGCCGG
>Ga0306923_10008060_pt1 | contig 10550 bp, 7 predicted proteins | sample sta12Can44000108_FD_203841 | JGI IMG/M metagenome (GOLD analysis project Ga0306923, IMG submission 203841) | Lab enrichment of tropical soil microbial communities from Luquillo Experimental Forest, Puerto Rico - statanox.12C.anox.44.000.108 (v2)... | ecosystem: Environmental > Terrestrial > Soil...
GCACCGGCAGGCCGGTCCGCGCCGACCCGTTGCTCACCTCCATCGGCGAGAACGCGTGCACGTGCATCTCCGGGCAGCGCCGCTTGACCTCGGCGGCCAGGTCGAAGTAGGCGGTGCCGGGCAGGTCAGGATGGATGCCGCCCTGCATGCACACCTCGGTCGCGCCGGCCTCCCACGCCTCCTCGGCCCGGTCCCCCACCTGGGACAGCGACAGCGTGTAGGCGTCGGCGTCGGTGCGCCGCTGGGCGAACGCGCAGAACCGGCACCCCGTGTAGCAGACGTTGGTGAAGTTGATGTTCCGGGTGACCACGTAGGTGATGTCGTCGCCGGCCACGTCCCGGCGCAGCCCGTCGGCCAGCGCGGCGAGGGCGTCGAGTTCCGGGCCGTCGGCGTCGAGCAGGGCCAGCGCCTGCGCGTCCGAGATCCCCGCGGGATCGGCTTCGGCCGCGCGCAGGGCCGCCGCCACCTCTGGGCGCAGCCGCTGCGGGGCGGTGCCCCCCCGGCGCGCCGCCGGGTCGATCCGGGTGGCCACCTCATCCCAGTCGCCGTACACCTCGGCGAAGTCGTCGCGACGGTCGGTGGCCCGCCCGGTCGTGTCGATCGTGACGTGCAGGTCGGTGCGCCCGGACGCCTCGCCCCAGCCGCCGTCGGGTTCCTGCCAGGGCAGGCCGCGCGGGATCGCGCCCTCGCGGGCCAGGCCGGTCGCCGGGTCGGCGAGCGCCGCCACGTGCCGCGACACGCGCGGGTCGAGCCACGGCTCGCGCAGGTAGCCGGGGTAAATCGTGAGACGTTCCGCGAGCCGCATCCCAGCGGCCTGGGTGCGCCCGGCCAGTTCCTCGATCTGCGGCCACGGCCGCTCGGGGTTGACGTGATCGGGGGTGAGCGGGGAGACGCCGCCCCAGTCGTCGATCCCCGCCGCCAGGATCAGGCCGTACTGGTCGCCGATGAGGTTCGGCGGGGCCTGGATCCGCGCCGCCGGGCCGAGCACCAGCCGCGCGACCGCGATCGTCGCCGCCAGGTCGGCCAGCTCAGCGTCGGGGACGCCGCGCATCTTGGTGTCGGGTTTGGCCCGGAAGTTCTGCACAATGACTTCCTGGATGCCCCCGTACTCCCGGGCGATCCGGCGGATGGCGAACAGCGACTCCGCGCGCTCCGTCCGGGTCTCCCCGATGCCGATGAGGATGCCCGTGGTGAACGGGACCGAGCAGCGGCCAGCGTCCTCCAGCACCCGCAGCCGGACCGCCGGGTCCTTGTCCGGGCTGCCGTAGTGCGGACCGCCTTTCGCGGTGAACAGCCGCCGCGCAGTGGTTTCGAGCATCATGCCCATGGACGGCGCAACCGGCTTGAGCCGCTGGAAGTCACGCCAGGTCAGCACGCCGGGGTTGAGGTGCGGCAGCAGGCCGGTCTCCTCCAGTACCCGGATGGCCATGGCCCGGACGTAGGAGAGCGTGTCGTCGTAGCCGTTCTGGTCGAGCCAGGCGCGCGCCCCGGGCCACCTGTCCTCGGGCCGGTCGCCGAGCGTGAACAGGGCTTCCTTGCAGCCGAGCGCGGCGCCCTGGCGGGCGATGGCGAGCACCTGGTCCGGGGACAGGTAGGGGCTGTCTAGCCGGCCGGGCACCGTGGCGAACGTGCAGTAGCCGCACCGGTCCCGGCACAGCCGGGTCAGCGGGATAAACACCTTGCGCGAGTAGGTGATGACACCCGGGCGCCCGGCGGCGGTGAGCCCGGCGTCCCTGGCGCGCCCCGCGTACCCGAGCAGCCGGTCCAGGTCGGCGCCGCGGGCGTGCAACAGGGTGGCCGCCTCACCCTGGTCTAGCGGCTTGCCGTCCCTGGCGCGAGCCAGGGCCCGCCGGATCGCGGTGGCGGGCGGCGTGTCATCGGCGGGCCCCACGGGCTGCGCGCCGCGGGCGCGCGCATCAAGGCTCATCCAGTCACACTACGGTGCGCCGCCGGCGCGGCCGCGGTGCGGCCCCGCGCCCGCTTGGGGTGCACCCCGCGCCCGCCTGAGTGCGCCCTGCGCCCGCGCACACATGGACGGCCGTTTCCCAATCTATTGCGATATCGTATAATCCGATATCGTGATAGATACCGAGTACCCGGGCAGCGTGACCCTCGCCCTGCACCGGGCCACCCACGCCACCCTGCACGCGCTAACCACCACGCTGGCCGACCTGGACCTGCCGGCCGCGGACATCGACGCGCTGGCCATTCTCGCCGACGGCGCGGGCCGGACCGTCGGCGCACTGGCCACCGCCACCGCCACCAGGCCGAGCACGCTGACCAGCCTGCTCGACCGGCTGACCAAGCGCGGCTACATCATGCGGGAGCAGGACCCGGCCGACCGCCGCTCCTCCCTCATCTCGCTGACCCCGGCCGGCCGGTCCGTCGCGCAGCACGCCGCCGCCGCGATCGCCGATCTCGATCGGCAGGCGCTGGCCACGGTGACGCCGGCACAGCGCGCCGGTTTCCATGCCCTGATCGACGCGCTCACCGAGGTGACCCGATGACTGCCCGTGAGCCGCACCGCACGCGCCGTTCGCACGGCCCGCACGATGCCGCGCTGCCGGCGGACCTGGCCGCGGCCCTGGCGGAGATCGTCCCGCCGGGGGGCGCGTTCCGCCACCGCGAGCACATCCACCTGGCCTACCTGGCGGTGCAGCGGCACGGGGCGGGCCGGGCCGCCGGGGTGGTGTCCGGCTGGATCCGGCAGCTCGCGGCGTACCAGCGCGTACCGCAGAAGTTCAACGCCACCGTGACCAGGGCGTGGACGGAGCTCGTCGCGTATCACATGGCCGCGGCCCCGCCGGGCACCGACTTCGCCAGTTTCGCCGACCGGTACCCGGCGCTGCTGGACAAGCGCCTGCTGGCCAGGCACTACACCGCGCGGACCCTGGCCTCGCCGGCCGCGCGGACCGGCTGGGCCGAGCCCGACTTGGCATCCTTCCCGTGGCGCAGCCCAGCTGGCGGAGGAATACGGGCTGAGCCCGCCAACGATTAGCCGGGCGGTGCGGCAGCTGGCCGAGGAGGGGCTAGTGACGATTACGCCCGGATGGGGGACGTTCGTGCCCGAGCGCTAGTGCTGCATCAAGCATCTTTGCCCGGCCGACGATACGTGTAATCGCTCAGTGTCGAACTGTGCGGGTTTCGGGTCCTGGTTCGTCGGGTGGGGGTTTGATAGCTGCGTCGATCACTCGGCGGATGCCGGACGTAATGGTTGCAGGACCGATGGCCGCCACCCCGACCGCGATGCTCGCCACCCCGAACCCAATGACCGCTGCGCCGGCCAGCGCCTGCCGGTCAGCCAGCAGCACCACCCCAAGCCCGATGAGCGCCACCCCGCCCCCGATGACCGCTGCGCCGATCAGCGCCTGCCGGTCAGCCAGCAGCGCCACCCCGCCCCCGATGCTCGCCACCCCGAGCCCGATGAACGCCGACCCGCCAATTGCCTGCTGATTGGCCAGCAGTGCCACCCCGGCCCCGATGAATGCCACCCCGCCCGCGATGGTCGCCGCGCCCATCAGCGCCAGCCGGCTAGCAAGAATACCTATCCCGTACCCGATGCACGCCACACCGAGCCCGATGCCCGCTACCTCGTACCCGATGTGCGCCGCGCTCAGCGCCTGCCGGTTGGCCAGTTGCGCCATTGCGAACCCGATGACCGCCACCCCGAGCCCGATGCCCGCTGCGCCGGTCAGAAGTCGCCCAGCGGCTTCCAAGCCAGCAGCCAGCAAGACAGCGCCCCCTGTCAGGACCACAGCCACGGCGGTCAGAATCCCGGCGCGTGATCCCGGATTGAACGCCGCGACGACCGCCACGGCGGCGGCCGGTATCAGGAACAGCCATGGGGCGTAGCGTGGCAGCCAGGCCCGGGCATCGAGCTTGCGTATCCACGTCGTCGCGCTCAGTACCCCCGCAGCCGCCACGACCCCGGTCAGCCCACGGTAGCCGACCGTAGTGCTGATGTCGCTGACTGCCATGCCACCGGCTAGCCCCATGAGGCTGCCGGTGAGCCAAACGCGCAATCCGGGCTTGGCCCGGCGGCCCTGGCTGTTATCGGGTCCCGTGGTATTGGGCTGGGCATCCGCCTCAGGTGGCGGGTCAGCCACCGCACCCACCACCTGGTATCCGCAAAATGACGGAAGATGGCCCGGCCATCGAATGCACTCCCCCCAGCACTGGTCCTAGAACTGGCAGTTGCACATATGGCCGCCCACGACGCTTCTGCCGACTGGACCTGCTCTTCTGATTATGTCGTGCTGCCTCATGACATGCCAGGGAAGCGTGCAGGTCCCCGGGTGCTCCAGCAGGCGGAGGGTAACTGACCTGGCTGCGCAGCATGAGGTGAGCCCGCCTACTGTCTCCCGGGCAGTGCGGCAGCTGGCCAGCGAAAGGGCTGCTGGTGATTGTGCGGGGCTGGGGGACGTTCGTGCCCGAGTGGCGCGGATTATGGCGGGATTGCCGCCTACCCAGGTAAGGTCCGCGTAATCCACCACCCGGCGCGGGGCCGGGTGCCACAGTGGCTTCGTGGCCAAGCCCTTCCCTGCCGACTTCTACGTCACCTCCGCGACCGTCATCCCGGTGCTGTTCCTCGCCGTCGCCGTGCAGGGGCGCGCGTACGAATCGGTCCTGCGGACCAGCAGGGCGTTTGTCGGGCAGTTCTGGTGGTCGTTCCGTCGCTCGGCGGCTGAAACAGGGCGGAGTAAATGGGTGCTCCTGCCTGTGGCGTTCGTGCTCGGCATGTTCGCGAATTTCTCGGCCGTCGCCATCGTTTTCGCCGGAGGACTGGGCGAGTTCCTGGCGCTCTACACGCTGTACACAGGAACCGAACAACATGGAACTCGGGCGTTTGTGTTCGCGGCGACGCTGGTTCTGCTTGCCGCCGTCGTGGCTGGCCCAGTCCTGGCCGCTTGGCACGTGCGCGCGGAGGATTACGGCTACGGCCCAACTGCAGAGCAGGCAGCATCTGCCGAGGAGGGGATTACCGCAGACCAACATGAAGGGCGGGAAACAGCTGAGGAGCCAGCGGCTGAGAAGACGGCATCTGCGTCAGATACGGTAACCACTCCCGGCAAGCCGGTAACGCCCGTTCGTCCTCCCTCAAGCCGGAAAGCCCGCCGCGGCACGCCCAAGCCTCCAGCCGGGTAATCGGGGCCTGGCCGGACTGGCCGGGACGTGTGGGGTCACCGGCCGCGAGTCCGCAGCCAGCCGGTGCAACTAGCCCCGAGCGCTACACTCAGCCCCTGACCTGGCCAGACGGTCACAGTTCTATATCACCCGAAGAGAACACTGTCAGAACAACACCAGGCTCACATGACCGAGCGCGCGGCCCGGTATGGGGGTGATTGTCCGGTATTGCGGGCCAGCCGGGCGTGGCTTTCGTCATGGGAGCGCCCACCATGACGGGCGCCCGGGTCCTAGATGCGCCGGTAGTCGCGGGGGGCGTTGCGCGGGCCGTGCCGGGGCGGGCCCTGACCGCTCAGCTCCAGCAGCCAGGCGGCCCGGTACCGGTGCCCGGCGTAGGGGGCGAGCAGCTCACACATCCCCGCGTCGTCCACCTTCTGCCGGATCAGCGCCCAGCCCACGATCGACGGCAGGTGGTAGTCGCCGACCGACAGGGCGTCGGGGTCACCGATGGCGCGCTGGCGGATCTCGGCGGAGGTCCACGGCCCGATCCCGGACAGCGTCCGCAGCCGGCGGTCAGCCTCCCCCGGCGTCATCGCGGTGATCTCCTCCAGCCGCTCGGCGACCCGGGCCGCCCCGATGATGGTGCGCGCGCGGACCAGTTCCACCCCGGCGCGGTGCCATTCCCAGGAGGGGATGCGCACCCACACCCGCGGTGGCGGGCAGACCCGCATCCCGGACGGAGCGGGCCCCGGCGCCCGGTCGCCGAACCGGAGCAACAGCAGCCGCCAGGCCCGCTTTGCCTCCGCGCCGACCACCTTCTGCTCCAGCACGGCGGGGATCAGCGCCTCGAACACCCGGTCCGACCGGCCAATCCGCAGCGCATGATGCCGCCGGGACATCTCCTGCAGCAGCGGGTGTACCGGCTCGAAACCAGACGGGTCGTCGGCGGCCCCCAGCAGCCCGGGCAGGGTGCCGAGCAGCCACGCCGCACCTGGGCCCCACGCGGACGCACAGACCGTGAGCCGCCCGTCCTCTCCACAAGGCACCGCATCCCCCGCTGCCCCGCCGAGGGCCGTGCTCGCGGGTTCCCCGCGAGGCACGGCGTGCCGGTCTCCCCTCGCGGGCACGGCGTGCCCCTCTCCCCTCGCGGGCACGGTGTGGACCCGCATCGTCGCCGGGCCGTCCGGGGTGAGCGAGGTGCGCCACGCGGCCCCGTAGGCGTCGACCGCGTAGGCGGGGTCGCCCCGGCCACGCCGGTGCACGGCCAGCGTGCGGGACCAGTCCAGGGGGAACGGCGGCTGCCACTGCCGGGTGAGCGCACCCGTTAACGGCGGAACGGCTACCCCGGCGGGCGGCGCGGCGTGCCCGGCCCGGGGGCCGTGCCCGGCGTAAGGCACCACCTGTGGCCCGCCGGGGATCCCCGCCAGCACACGGGACATCGACCGGCGGGGCATCGCGTGCTACACGTCCGTGGAGAAGCGGACCGAGGTGGGGCCGAGCGTGACCCCGGGCCACACCCGCGCGCCCGCCCGCAGTTCGTTGCCCTCGGCGATGACCGCGCCGTCGCCGATCACGGACGAGTCGATCACGACGCCTTCGCCGATCCGGGCACCCTTACCGATGGCGCTCTGGCGGACGAAGGCTCCGGCCGCGATCCGCACGTCGTCGAAGAGCACGCTCCCCTCCACCAGCGCACCGCTCCCGACGACCGCGCCGGCCCCCACGACCGTTCCACCGGAAATCCGGGCGTCCGGGGCGACCTCGGCGCCGGCGAGCACCAGCGCCTCGCCGCGGGGCGCGGGAAGCGCGGGCGAGGCGAGCCGGCCGAGCACCAGGTCGCAGGATCCCTGGACGAAGGTCTCGGGCGTGCCCACGTCCAGCCAGTACGCGATGTCCACGAAGCCCATCAGGACCTGATCGGACGCGATGAAGGCCGGGAAGGTCTCACGTTCCACCGATACCACGCGGCCGGGCGGAATCTCGTCAATGACACTCCGGCGGAACACGTAGCAGCCCGCGTTGATCCGGTTCGTCACCGGGTTGGGGGTCTTCTCCAGGAACGCGGTTACCCGCCCGGCCGGGTCCAGGGGCACGCACCCGAACCGGGCCGGGTCCGGCACTTCGACCAGGTGGAGGGTCACGGCGGCATCCGCCTTGCTGTGCACGTCCAACTGGGCCGCGATGTCGTGGCCGGACAGGACATCCCCGTTGAAAATGACGACCGGGTCGTCAGGGCCACCACGCAGCCCTCCGGCGGCGTTGCGGATCGCACCGCCGGTACCGAGCGGCTCCTGCTCGTGGACGTAGGTGATCTCCAGGCCTAGCCCGGACCCGTCGCCGAACCGTTCAGCGAACATTTCCGCGCGGTAGGACGTGGCGAGCACCACGTGCGTGATGCCAGCTTGCGCCGCCTTGGCGAACTGATGCGTGAGGAAGGGGACCCCCGCGGTCGGCAGCAGGTGCTTGGGCGAGGCCAGGGTCAGTGGGCGAAGGCGCGTGCCGTAACCGCCGACGAGGAGTATTGCTTCCAGCGGTTCACGGCGGGCGTGCTCGGTCGGCATACAGACGGAGGCTACTCGCCCTGCTGGGCCGCCGCACGCCGGCCGGAGGCCAGGAGGCCATGTGCGCTTCTGCCGAGGCCGCCCAGGTGAATTCCTGGGCCCGGGCCTGTTCCAGCTTGCCCAGCGCCTCGCGCCGGGCCGGGTCCTCCAGCAGCGCCCGCAGCCCGCTCTTGATGCTGTCCGCGTCGGGCTCGGTGTAGGCGACGGCGTCGCCGCCCACCTCGGGCAGGGACGTGCGGTGCGTCGTGAGCACCGGCGCGCCGCACGCCATGGCCTCGAGCACCGGCAGCCCAAAACCCTCACCGCGGCTGGGGAAGGCGACCACGAGCGCCCCGCCCAGGTAGCCGGGCAGGTCGCGGAACCGCAGGTAGCCCGGGCGGACGAGGCGCAGCCGGGCGGGCACCGACGCGATGGCCGCGTCGACCTCTTCGCTCCACCCGGAGCCGCCGGCCAGCACCAGGGCCGGCGGGTCCTCCATGTCCTCGACGGCTGCCGCCCACCCGGTGATCAGCTCCGGGACGTTCTTGCGCGGCTCCAAGGTGCCGAGGTAGGCGATGTACGGCTTGCCGTGCAGGCCGAGCCGGTCGGACACCGCGTGCACCGCCGTGAGGTCCGGACGATGGAACAGGTCGAGGTCGACGCCGTGGTAGGCGACGTCGATCCGGGTGGGGTCGGCGCCAAGCACCCGCACGAGTTCGTCGCGGGTGGCCTTGGACGGGACCAGCAGCCGGGTGGCGCGGCGCGCCGCGGTGCGGATGTTGGACCTGTAGAACGTGGCGGTGACCGGGCTGTGCGCGTCCGGTTCGGTGAAGAACGTCAGGTCGTGGATGGTCACCACGACCGGCACGCCGGGGCGCAAGGGCATCGTGGAGTGCGGGATGTGGATGACATCGACACCGGCTTGCTGGGCGACGAGCGGAAGCCCGGTCTGTTCCCAGGCCAGCCGGGCCGGGCGGTGCGCGATGGCGGTGGGGCCGGCGATGACGCGCGCGTTCGGCACCATCCGGCCGTACCGCTCCTCGTCAGCGCGCTGGCAGGCGACCACGATGTCGGCCCCGCCCTCACACAGCGCGATCACGAGCCCGTCGACGTATCGGCCCAGCGCCCCGCGATCCGCGGGGACCGCGGTCGCGTCAACCAATACCCGCGGCGCCACGACCAGTCTCGCTCCTCTCGATCCGGGCACAGTCCCAGATGTGAACGTTCACTTGAGCCCGTCCGCTGTCCAGGATCTCCCGCCACCACCGAGCGTACGCCCTCCGCTGAGGTCCCCTGACATGCCGCGCGCTATCGCGAAGCGGTGGGACTGGGCGTCGGTGCCGGCGTGGTTTTCGGCGAGGTCGTCGCCCCGTGGCCAGCCCGGGCGGCGGCCGCTCGCGCGTTGGAGATCTGCCCCGCCATCTTCGCGATGTCCTGCGCGTACGCGGCGAGGTCACCGGCTCGCAGCGCGGCCTGCGCCTGCGCGTAGAACTGCTGTGCCTGCTTCAGGTCGGCGATCACCTGCGCGTTGACCGAGCCCCCGGATCCGCCGCCGCTGGGGGCGGCCTGGCCCGACGTGCCGGTGAATACCTGCGCCAGTGCCTCCTGCAGGGTCGGCTGGAAGCCCACCGGATGCCCGGAGTAGAAGGCGAACACCCGCTGCAGCGACGGGTAAGAGCCGGTGGACCCGGCCGCGTTGGCGCTGACGTAGACGGGCTCGATGTAGAGCAGGCCGCCGCCCACCGGGATCGTGATCATGTTGCCGAGGGAGACGGTCGAACCACCGCGGCGCAGCAGGGTGAGTTCCGCGGACGCGGCCGCGTTGCTCTCGAACGCGCCCTGCACCTGCGACGGCCCGGCGGTCACCGCGTTCTGTGGCAGCTGGAGGACCGAGATGGTGCCGTAACCGTGCTGCATCGGGTTGCTGTCCACGGTCATGACCGCGGCCAGGTTGGCCCGGTTGCGCGGCACGAACGTCGTGGTCAGCGAGAATTCCGGCTGCCGGTACCCGGGGATGGTTTCGGTCAGGTAGTACGGCGGCTGGCTGTGCTGGTTGGCGGCCACCCCCGTCGGATCGTTCGGTATGGTCCAGAAGTTCTGCCCGCCGTAGAACGACTGGGCGTTGCCGACGTGGTACTGGGCGAGAATCTCGCGCTGGACCTCGAAGAGGTCCGTCGGGTAGCGCATGTGCGGGAGCAGGTAGCCGGGGATGTCCTGGGTGGGCTGGATGATGCCGGGGAAGGCGTTCTTCCACGCTTGCAGCAGCGGGTCGGGCTTTCCCCACTGGTACAGCTCGACGGCGCCGGTGTAGGCGTTCACCACCGCCTTGACCGAGTTGCGGATGTAGTTGACCGCCCCGGCCGGCTGGCCCGCCACGTTCCCGGCCGGTGTCTGGCTGGTGCTGGTGGCGGCGGTCATGCTGAGCCGCTGTGAGTACGGGTACAGGTCGGTGGTCGTGTAGCCGTCCACCACCCAGTAGATCTGCCCGTTCGCGACGACCGGGTAGGGGCTGCCGTCCAGGGTGAGGAACGGCGCGACCTTGGCAACCCGGGCGAGCGGATCGCGCACGTACAGGATCTTCGAATCGTTGTTGATGGCGCCGGACAGCAGGATGTTGAGCTCGCGGAACTTGATCGCGTAGAGGAGCCGGTTGAGCGGGGAGCCGACCGGCACGCCGCCGCTGCCCTTGTACGTGTAGTTCTGCTGCCCGCCGATGTTCTGGTAGGGGTAGTCGAGTTCCTCCCCGCCCGGCCTGCCGGGCGGCCCGCCGACGATGACGTAGTTGTTCTCCGCCTCGCCGAAGTACACGCGCGGCTGGAAGGTGCCCAGTTCACCCCGAGGCGGGATGTCGCTCTCCACGAAGTCGGGGGTACCGCCGCCGCTCAC
>Ga0306923_10008061_pt1 | contig 10550 bp, 8 predicted proteins | sample sta12Can44000108_FD_203841 | JGI IMG/M metagenome (GOLD analysis project Ga0306923, IMG submission 203841) | Lab enrichment of tropical soil microbial communities from Luquillo Experimental Forest, Puerto Rico - statanox.12C.anox.44.000.108 (v2)... | ecosystem: Environmental > Terrestrial > Soil...
GGTGGGATCGGCGACCACGCGCAGCGGCCGTCCGTCGGGCGACTGCAGTCGCGCGATCGCGCTGCGCGCGGCGTCGGCTTCCTCGCTCACGCGCCGGGCATGCGGATAGACCAGACGTCCCGCCGCCGTGAGCTCGAGGCGACGCGTGGTGCGCTCGAGCACGCGCACCCCGAGTGTCTTCTCGAGATCCGCGACCGCGCGACTGACGGCAGCCTTCGGCACCCCGAGCGCCCGGGCTGCGGCCGAGAAGCCGTTGAGATCCACAACCTTCGCCAGCATGGCGAGCTGGGCCGGCGTCCAGATCAGGTTCATGGCGGCCTCAATACCCCCTGGTGACCGGGAACATTGTTTCACCCGAGAGGCGCTTGCGCCAGTCTGCGCTAAACTGCGCCCCTCTTCCCACCGGAACGGCCTGAGAAGGACGACCCATGAAAGTCTCGATGCATGCGATGTCCGTGGACCTGTTCGCGCACACCCTCGGCAACCTGTCGTCCATTCTCGAGAAGGCGGCCGCGAGTGCCACGCAGCGAAAGTTCGACCCGGCCGTGCTGCTCGCCGCGCGCCTCGCGCCCGACATGCTGCCGCTCACGCGGCAGGTGCAGATCGCGACCGACATCGCCAAGAACGCCATCGCGCGACTCGCCGCCCAGGACCCGCCGCGCTTCGAAGACACCGAGACCACGATCGAGCAGCTGCGCGCGCGTCTCGCGCGCGCCATCGACTACCTGAGGAGCATCCCCGCGAGCGCGCTCGAGGGATCCGAGACCCGCGATATCAAGCTGCCGGCCGGTGAGCGCACCCTCGAATTCAAGGGACTGGAGTTCCTGCAGCGCTGGGCGATCCCGAACGTGTTCTTCCACGTCGTCACGGCCTACGACATCCTGCGTCACAACGGCGTGGAGCTCGGCAAGAGCGACTTCCTCCGGGGCGGTCGCGACCCCTAGACATATGACAAATTGCGACAAGACCTGTCGCTTTTTGCGAACAGAACGCGAGGGAAATCACGGCGCCGTCGAGCCCGCGCTGCCACCCTGACATCCGTGGTGGGCGATGGGCCTGCCCGCGCTCACAACGTTCCGGGTCGGGGGATTTTCTTGCTGCGAAACAAAGCCTCGGCGGCCCGCCCGCCTGCCCTGAAGCCGGTGCCCGCGGCGCCCGCGCCTGTGCGGGTCGACCCGGGTCCCGCGACCGTCGAATCCCTCGGGGAGCAGCTGCGCCAGGCGCTGCCGACGCGCCGTCTGCATTCGGTTTCACTCTGCGACCACGAGGCGAACGTGTTGTGGTTGAGCGAGGGCGCGCTCGGACCCGACGAGCACAACCTGGTGGTCGACGCGCTCGAGCTGCTCGCCACCGACACCACGCTCAACATCCACGAGATGGGCACCGAGGATGGGCGCCTCGCACTGTTTCTCCCGGTGCGCAGTCCGACCGCCGACCTGGTCGGCATCGCGATGATCCTCGGCGATGCCAAGTCCCTCGGCGATGACGCGTTCGAACGCATGTCCGCGGCGCCCGTCCGGTCGATCATGCTGCGCCTCGCGGTGCTCCTGAAACCAAGCTCCCCACCCGCGGCCCCGGCCGATGCCATCCCGGTGGCGAGTGCGCGATCGCCCGAGAGTGCGCCATCGCCGGACATGCCGGACGCACCCGATGTCGAGCAGGCTCTCGCAGCGGTGCCCGCCGCGTCGCTCATGTCGGCGGAGGAAGTGGACCAGATACTGGAATTCGACCTGGAGGGGGAGAAGCTGGAGAAGCCGCTGCCGCCGCTGCGCGACATTCCGGTCGCCCGCCCGGCACCCTCCGTCCGGCTTCTGCCGCCGACCGAGAGCGCGGACGCCGACATGGTCTGTCTCGAGATGCTGGATGAGCCCGCGCCGGCAACGGCCGCGAAGCCCGCGACGCGGGTCGCGCCAGCCGCAGCGCCGCCCGTGCCGGCGGCTGCCGCACGCGCATCACGGCCCCCGGCGCCGGCGCGCGCGCCCACGCCCGCCCCGGCGGCGAAGCCCGCAGCGCAGGCTGCGCCGATCCCGAAGCTCCCGCCGAGGCCGCAGCCGGCTCCCGCTGCGCCGGTCCCCTCAGCACCGACCCCCGCAGCCGCACGCGCTGCGGGCACCAGTGGCGCGGCCGATGCCAACGTGCACCTGGAGGTGCTGCCCTTCGGCAAGCTGCGCGCCGGCGGACAAACGCGACGTTTCCAGGTGCAGCCGCGGGTGGCCGGCGGCGGGCGCGACCCGGCAGCCCAGGACACTCTCGTGCTGCAGCGCCTGATGGGCTGGCTCGCCGCGCATCGCTCGGCCTGGAACTCACAGCCGACCGGCTTCACTCTGAACCTCTCCATCGCGACGCTCGAGGACGAGCGCTTCGCGCAGAAGCTCGCCGCCGCGCTCCATTCACACGGCATCGCCGGCGACACCTTCGGCTTCGAGATCGCGGAGCCCCTGTGCACGCAGCGCCGCGCGCAGGTCGAGCGCTTCATCACACAGTGCGAGAAGGTCGGTGCCTGGATCGTGATCGATGACTTCTCGTTCGATTCCCAGGTGCTGGCGCTGCTGCGCTCGAAGGCGGTGCGGCTGGTGAAGATCGACAGCAAGCTCACCTCCTCCGCGCTCAAAGACAAACTCTGTCAGGCCGTGGTGGTCGCCACCGTGCAGGCCGCCAAGGTGCTCGGCATCCACTGTGCTGCCAAGAAAGTCGACTCCCAGGCGGCGCTGCAGTGGCTGACCGCGATCGGCTGCGACTTCGCGCAGGGCGCAGCCCTCGGCGCGCCGCAGACGCTCGAATCCCTCGCCAGCTCCCCCGATCCGACCGGCCTTTCGCCGGTTCTGCGGCCGACCTGAGGCCGCTCCCGGAGACCTCACCGGCCCGCTCACCCCGGGCGGGCAACGCTCTTGCGATACCCGCCTGCGACGAAGCGAGCCGCCCGCGCGCCACGGGGGACAACACCCCCCGGCCCGTATGGCCTAAGCTCTGATGGGGTTGTTCGCGCCACGGAGGCCACCGAGACGCCCGTCCGCCCGCCATGAAGATGCCAACGCCCGAACAGATCCGCTCGAACCGCAACGTGCTGTTCTGGAGCCTGCACACGGCGGGCTGGGCGGTGTACGGCCTGTCGCAGTACACCGGCGCGCTGATGTACGACAAGCCCTCGAGCTACGGCCCGGTGATCGCCGTGTCGGCGATCGCCGGGTTCGTGCTATCCATCCCGCTGCGCTACATCTACCGGCGGCTGTGGAGCCGTCCGCTGCGCGACCGCGTCCTCGGGGTGCTCGCGGGCTCCTATGTCACTGCGGCCGTGTTGCGCCTCGTCATCAACCTCTCGTACCTGGCGTTTGTCGAGCCGGAGGAGCAGCTGCCGGGGCTCAAGCTCTTCGGCGGTACCTTGTCCACGACTACTCTGCTGCTGTGTTGGAGCGTGCTGTACTTCGGTATCAAGTTCTACGAGTCGGAACGCAAGCAGGAAGAGGCGATGCTCAAGGCCGTGGCGCTCGCCCAGGAGGCGCAGCTGAAGATGCTGCGTTACCAGCTGAACCCGCATTTCCTGTTCAACACCCTCAATGCCATCTCGACGCTCATCCTCGACAACCAGAACAGGAACGCGAACCACGCGGTCACGCGCCTGTCAGAGTTTCTGCGCTATACGCTCGACCAGGACCCGATGAAGAAAGTCACCCTGCGTCAGGAGATCGAGGCGCTCGATCTGTATCTCGGCACCGAGCGGCTGCGGTTTGGCGAGCGGTTGCACCTCGAGTACGCCATCGAGGAAGGGGCGCTCGATGCGCTGGTGCCGAGCCTGCTGCTGCAGCCGCTGCTCGAGAACTCGCTGAAGTACGCGGTGTCGGCGCGCGAAGAGGGCGGCAGCGTACGCATCGAGGGCCGCGCCCGCGAGGGTCTGCTCGAGCTCTCGGTGATCGACGATGGCCCGGGGCTGCGCGAGGGCATGCCCGCCGGCGAGCGTCGCGGTGTCGGGCTGCGCAACACCCGCGAGCGCCTCGCGGTGCTTTACGGCGGGAACTACCGCTTCACCGTGCTCAACGCTCAGCCGGGGCTGCGGGTCGAGATGGCGCTGCCGCTCGAGTTCGCCGCAGCCGGTGCGGAACCGCCCGCGCGCGCGGCGGCCGCGCGTCTCTCCGGCGGGGTGGGCGCATGAGGATCCGCACGCTCATCGTCGATGACGAGGTGCTGTCACGGCGGGGCGTCGAGCTCCGGCTGCGCGACGAGCCGGACTTCGAGATCCTCGCCCAGTGCGCCAACGGCCGCGAGGCGCTCGCGGCCATCCAGCAGTACAAGCCGGACCTGGTGTTCCTCGACATCCAGATGCCCGGCATGTCGGGATTCGAGGTGCTCGCGCGCCTGCCGCAGCAATCGATGCCGCTGGTGGTGTTCGTCACGGCCTACGATCAGTACGCCATCCAGGCGTTCGAGGCGCACGCGATCGACTATCTGCTGAAACCGATCGACGAGGCGCGCTTCGCCACCGCGCTCACGCGCGTGCGCGAGCACGTGCGCGCCAAGAGCGCCGCCGAGCAGCGCGACCGGCTGCTGCAGATCATTGCCGAGATCACCGGCTGCGGCGAGCTGGCGCTCGATGAGCTGCTCGCCCACGGCTCGAAGGCGATCGGCGAACGTCGCCCGGAGGTCCTGCCCATCCGCCAGGGTCGCGAGACCGTGCGCGTCCCGGTGGCCTCCATCCAGTGGGTCGATGCCGCCGGCGATTACATGTGCATCCACGCCGGCGGGGACACGCACATCCTGCGCGGCACCATGAAGGAGCTCGAGGAGATCCTCGATCCGAAGCTGTTCCAGCGCGTGCATCGCTCGACCATCGTCAACCTGCGCCTGGTGAGGAGCCTGCGTGCCCACATGAACGGCGAGTACTTCCTGACCCTCGAGGGCGGTCACGAGCTGAAGCTCTCGCGCACCTATCGCGACAAGGTCGAGTACTTCCTCAGCGGCGCGCGCTGAGCCTGGCCGGGGAGACCGCGCTGCCGCGGCTGCGAGCGAGCACCCTCGGGATCCCGGGGTGCGTGATGCAGTTCACGTCGCGCGTCCCCGTCGACGCAATTGTGACCCGCGTCACGAACACCAAACACGCGCGCGGGATCTGTGAGCCATCGCGAGGCGGTGCGGCCTTGGTCGTTGCTTAGATATGTCGACCTATGGAAGCTGCGTCCCGACCGCCCCTGGAAGCCCTTCCCGAGTTGCCGGCGGAAGAACCCCTGGATTCCGCCAGGGTGCGCGCCGCCGCGCCCGCAGCGGCCGGGGCTGCACCGGCCACCGCGGAGGCGGACAAGCCTGAAGACTCCTCCCCGACCGGGCTGAATTTCGTCGACCCGGAGATGTTTCTCGCGCCCGGTCAGGCCGCGAGCGCCGTGCCGGTCGTGAACGCGGCGGAGCAAACAGCCAGGGCGCCCGAGCCCTCACCGGAGCTCGAGCTTCTCGAAGATCCGGTCGTCGACGATCTGCTCACCGCGCCGCCGCCACCCCCTGCGCCGCCAGCGCCGGCGGCAGCGCCGATCCCGGCGGCAGCGCTGAAGTCCCCCGCCGAGTCCCCCGCCGAGGCGGCCGCCGTGCGCGCCGCGGCGCGGGTGCCGATCGCGAAAACCGCCTCGCTGAGCGCCGCGGCCACCAAACTCGCGGCGGCAAGCGGCGCGGGCCGCCCCGCCGCCAGGCCCGCCGCAACCGGCAAGCCCGCTGCCGCGCCGGCGGCGGCGCCCGCCAGTGCGGCGGCGACCAAAGGCGAAGCCGCTGCCAAGCCTGCAGCGGCCGCGCCCAAACCAACACCTGCCACGACGGCGAAGGCGGAATCCCCGGCTGCCAAGCTCGATGCGCCGAGTCTCGCGAGCTGGGCGAGCGCCCGTGCGGCCGCGGCGCAGAAGGCGCGACCGGCGGCGGCGCCAGCCGCGGCCCCCGGCGCACCCGCAGCGGCGAAGACGGCCTCGTCCCGTCCAGCCGCGACCGCCACCCCGGCAGCCGCTGCACCCCCCGCGACGCCCGCGCCGCCGGCCGCGGCGGCGAACGTCGTACCGCCAGCGCCGGTGATGGACCGGGATTTCATCGCGCGCAACCAGGTGGTGGAGCGCTACCTCTCGGGGCGGCTGCCGCTGAAGGCCGCCACGGAGTTCGAGCGCTACTGTCACGATCACCCGGAAATGCTCGATCAGCTCGGGTTGCCCGAGCGGGTCAACGCCGGATTGCGGCTCCTCGAAGCCGCCGGCAAGCCCGAGCCCTGGCAGGAAGCCCCGCGCCCGGCATGGCAGAAGCCCGCGGTGACTCTGGCGCTCGCCGTCGCCGTCGTCGTGCTCGGGATAGCGCTCGCCGGGGTCGCGGCGAGCAACAGCAGCAAGAGCCACCGCATGGCCGAGCTGCAAAAGCAGAACAGCGAACGCGCGCTCGATCCCGCGACCAGCACGCGCGAGATTCGCCTGCTGCCGAGCCGCTCGGGCGCATCCAACTCACCGGCGATCACCATCGGCGGCGGCGCGGGCGGCGCACAGCTCGCCGATCTGAAGATCGACGAGTCGCGCTCGCCATATCACACCTTCCGCATCACCATCGACCGCATCGACCAGGGGCGCGTGGCGGTCATCAGCGGCCTCGACAAGGACTCGAACGGGCATCTGCGCATTGCGCTCAACAGCTCAGCGCTCGGTCCCGGCAACTACCAGCTGACGCTCGAAGGCCTCGACTGGCGCGGCCAGCCGCAGCCGGATTCCTGGGTCACGATCGGCATACAGCACTGAGCTCAGGCGCGCAGCGTCGTGAGCGGCGGCTGCGCGACGACACTGCGCGTCGCGAGCCAACCGCCCGCCGCCACCAGCAGCGCCCCGCCGAGCACGCCCTCGAGCCACGGCAGGAGCTCGAACACGTAGTGCAGCTCGAGCCACTGCGTAGTGAGGAAATACGCCGCCAGCGAGGCACCGAACGCGGCGAGCAGTCCCGAGAGGCTGCCGAGAGTGGCGAACTCCGCGAGCACACCCTGCACGACCGTGCCGCGACTCGCGCCGAGCGTTCGCAACATGGCGCTCTCGTAGCGGCGCTCGTCACGGCTCGACTGTACCGCCGCCAGCAGCACCGTCAGCCCGGCGAGCAGGGTGAAGACGAAGACACTCTGTACCGCAAGCGCCGCCTTGTCGAGCACGGCGCGTACCTCACCGAGCAGCTCATCGATGTCGAAGATCGATACGCTCGGGAAGCGGTGCGCGAGCTGCGCCAGCGAGCGGGCGGCGCCCGGTGTGAAATAGGCGCTCGTGAGGTAAGTGCCGGCGGCGCCTTCGAGCACCCCGGGAGGAAAGACGATGAAAAAATTCGGCTGGAAGGTATCCCACTTCACCTTGCGGATGCTCGCGACCGTCACCTCGCGCGTCTCGCCGGCAATATCGAAGGTCAGCTGATCTCCGACCTTGAGGCCGAGCGCCTCCTGGAATTCGCTGGCGAGTGAGACCAGCGGCCGGCCGGCATCGGCGGCGTCCCACCAGCGGCCGGCGACGACGCGGTTGTCGGGCCCGAGCTCCGCGGCCCACGTCAGGTTCTGCTCGCGCGTCGCGAAGTTGTCTTCGCCGCGCGGGCCACGGATGCTCTCGATGGGGCGACCGTTGATGGCGATCAGGCGTCCGCGGATCATCGGCAGCATGCGCGTGGTGCGCGCCCCCTGCGCCTCGAGGAAGCTCACGAACTCGGCGCGCGCCTCAGGGGGGATGTTCACGAAAAAGTAGTTGGGCAGGTTCTGCGGCAGGGTGCGCCGCCAGTCGCTGTTCAGATCCGTCCGCAGGATGGACAGCAGCAGCAGCACCATGATGCCGGTGCCGAAGGCCACCAGCTGCACGACACTCTCCGCGCGGCGCCGGCTCAGGTTGGCGACACCGAAGCGCCACGCGACTCCGACGCGGCCCCGCAGCCGGCCCGCGAGCGCGACCAGCAGCACGCCGGCGAGTGTCAGGACCAGCACGAAAACGACGAGCCCGGCGGTGAAGTAGAGGAACATGCGCCGCTCGGGCACCACCCAGTAGATGAGGAGCAGCACCACCGCGAGCGCCGGCCCGAAGGCGAGCAGCACCAACGGTGGCGGCGGCCCGACGTCGCGCCGCAGAACGCGCAGCGCCGGCACGCGCGACAGCTGCAGCAACGGTGGCAGGGCGAAGCCGGCCAGCACCGCGACCGCGGTGACGAAGCCGACCGCGAGCGGCGTGGCGCTCGCCGCCGGCAGCTCCGTGACGCTCAGCAGTCCGCGGATGGTTCGCAGCAACCACTCCTGCGCGATGAAGCCGAGCGCGGCGCCGACCGTCGCCGCTGCGAGTGCGAGCGCCAGCAGCTGCAACACCGACACGCCGAGCGTGAAGCCGCGCGTTGCCCCGAGTGTCTTCAGCAGCGCGACCGTATCCAGGTGACGGTGGACGTAGCGGCGCGCCGCCATGGCGACCGCGATCGCGCACAGCAGCACGCTCACGAGGCTCGCGAGACTCAGGAAACGGCCGGCACGCTCGACGGCGTTGCGCACCTGGGGACTCGCCTCGGTGATATCACGCAGCCGCTCGCCGCGGCGCTTGTGCTCAGCGAGCCAGCCCTTGAACGCATCGATACGCGAGCGGTCCGCCGCGAACAGGCCGCCGTAGCTCACGCGGCTGCCCGGCTGGATCAGGCGCGTGGCCGGCAGGTCGGCGGCATTCATGAGGAGAGTGGGAGCAAGCTCGGCGAAGGTGCCTCCCTGGTCCGGTCGCGAGATGAGCACACGGCCGACGCGGAACTCCGCCGCACCAATCGTGAGCCGCGAGCCGACCTGAGCGCCGATCGCGGCGAGCAGCTTCGAGTCCGGCCACACTTCCCCCGGCGGCGGTACGCCGGCCGCCGGCGTGCCCCTGGCGAAGGGCTCATCGGCCACCAGCACCCGGCCGCGCAGCGGGTAACCGGCGGTCACTGCCGCGATGTTGGTGAGTTGACTCGCATCGCCGTTGAACACGACCGACAACAGGTTGGTGCTGCGCGCCGCGCGCACGCCGCGCCGCGCGGCTTCGACGAAGTACGCCTCAGCGAGCGGCTGCGGCGAACCGAGCCGCAGGTCCGCGGCAAGCACCGCGCTCGCCTGGAGCGCGACGGCGGCACTGATGCGGCTGACGAGAAAGCCGACGCCGGTGAGCGCCGCAACCGCGACGGTGAGCGCGAGCAGCAGCACGCCGAGCTCGCCCGAGCGCCACTCGCGCCCGAGCGTGCGTAACGCCAGGCGCAGCGCCTTCACAGCGCGCGCCCGGCTTCCATGTGCACCACCCGGGCGCAGCGCGCGGCGAGCTCACGGTCGTGCGTAACCAGGACGAGCGTCGTGTGCGCCTGGGCATTGAGCTCGAACAGCAGCTCCCCCACCCGTGCACCGGTCGCGGTGTCGAGGTTGCCGGTCGGCTCGTCGGCGAACAACACTGCCGGGCGCGTGACGAAGGCGCGTGCGATCGCTACGCGCTGCTGTTCCCCGCCGGAGAGCTGCCGCGGATAGTGCCCGGTGCGCCGCGCCAGCCCCACGCCCGCCAGCGTTTCCGCGGCGGTACGGCGCGCGTCGCTGCGACCCGCCAATTCGAGCGGCAGCATCACGTTCTCGAGTGCCGTGAGCGCCGGGATCAGGTGAAAGGACTGGAACACGAACCCGACGCGCTGAGCGCGCAGCCGCGCGCGGCCGTCCTCATCAAGCCGGGTGAGATCATGACCTTCGAGCAGCACGCGCCCGCGGGTCGGCAGATCGAGTCCCGCAAGCAGTGCGAGCAGCGTCGACTTGCCCGCGCCCGAGGGGCCGCGCACCGCCACCGACTCGCCGGCGGCGATGGCGAGCGAGACATCGTCGACGATGGTCAGCGATCCTTCCGGGCTGCTAACCTCCTTGGAGAGGTTTTCAGCCTTGAGGACATCACTGCGGCTCGCCGGGGCCTGGGCGCTCGGCATCGGGTTGTTATGCATCGCGCTCCAGAACGCGGTGGCCTCCGACCGTACGATCCTTGTGTTCGGCGACAGCCTGAGCGCCGCCTACGGAATCCGGGCTGAGCAGGGTTGGGTGGCGCTGCTTGCGCAGCGATTGCAGGCCCAAGGGTACGGATACCAGGTCGTCAACGCCAGTGTCAGCGGCGAAACCAGCACCGGCGGGCTCGAGCGACTGCCGCGGGCGCTGCAGCTGCACACCCCGGAGATCGTGATCCTGGAGCTCGGCGCCAACGACGGCCTGCGGGGTCTGCCGGTGAGCTCCCTGCACGAGAGCCTCGCCCGCATGGTGCAGCTGTCGCAGGCGGCCGGGGCACGCGTGCTGCTCGTTGGCATGCGCATTCCGCCGAATTACGGCCCGCGCTACACGGAGGAGTTTGCCCAGGTGTACCCCGAGCTGGCACGGCAGTACCACCTGCCGCTCGTGCCGTTCCTGTTGGATAAGGTGGCGCTCGATCCGGCGCTGATGCAGGAAGATGGCCTGCATCCCAATCCGGCCGGCGAGCCGCGAATTCTCGATACACTCTGGCCGTACCTCAAACCGCTGCTGAAGAACAAGCCGCAGAACGGGGGCCGCTGATGGACCGAATCTGGCTGAA
>Ga0306923_10008065_pt1 | contig 10549 bp, 10 predicted proteins | sample sta12Can44000108_FD_203841 | JGI IMG/M metagenome (GOLD analysis project Ga0306923, IMG submission 203841) | Lab enrichment of tropical soil microbial communities from Luquillo Experimental Forest, Puerto Rico - statanox.12C.anox.44.000.108 (v2)... | ecosystem: Environmental > Terrestrial >...
CGCCTGGCTCGGTGCGCTCGGCGCCAAGACGAACCAGGTGCAGATCGGCACCAGCGTCGCGACCCCAACCTTCCGTTACCATCCCTCGGTCGTGGCGCAAGCGGTCGGCACGCTGGGCGCCATGTTCCCGGACCGGGTGATCTTTGGCGTCGGCACCGGCGAATCGTTGAACGACGTGCCGGCGACCGGCATCAAGTGGCCGGGCTTCCGCGAGCGGCAAGGCCGGCTGCGCGAAGCGATCCTGCTGATGCGGCGGCTGTGGACCGAGGAGCGGGTGACCTTTGATGGCCAATATTACCGCACCCGCGGCGCGACCATATACGATCGTCCCGCCACTCCGGTACCCATCTGGATTGCGGCCTCAGGCCCGACCGCAGCGGCGATGGCCGGCGAGCTCGCCGAGGGGTTCATCTGCACCAGCGGCAAGGGGGATACCCTCTATCGCGACACCTTGCTGCCCAAGGTCGAGGAGGGGCTGCAACGCGCCGGGCGCCCTGGTAACAGCATCGAGCGGATGATCGAGGTCAAGGTCTCGTTCGACATCGACCGCGACCGCGCGATGGAGGACACACGGCACTGGGCAGCACTGGCTTTGACTCCGGAAGAGAAGATGAACGTCGAGGACCCGCTCGAGATGGAGAAGCTCGCCGCGGCATTGCCGCTCGAGCGGGCGGCGAGCCGGTGGATCGTCTCGGCCGACCCCGAGGAGCAATTGGCGCAGATCCGGCCCTATTTCGAGCTCGGCTTTACCCATCTCGTGTTTCATGCCCCCGGTCCCGACCAGTCCCGCTTCCTGAGGCTCTACGCCGAACAGGTATTGCCGCTGCTGCGCGCCAAGCTCGGGTGATGATCCGAAAGGTCACTCTCACCGCGCTTTCCGGCGTCAAGCTGGTCGAGCCCGGCGACGATCTCGGCGCGATTGCCGTCGTCGCGCTAGGGGACAATGGCCTAGTTCCAAAGGACGGCGATGTGCTGGTTGTGGCGCAGAAGATCGTTTCCAAGGCCGAAGGACGGTATGTCGATGTCTCCACCGTGCAGCCGTCGGAGCGCGCGATCGCACTCGCCGCCGAGATCGACAAGGACCCGCGCTTTGTCGAGGTGGTGCTGTCCGAGGCGAAGCGGGTGGTTCGCCATCGCCCGGGCCTGTTGATCGTCGAGCATCGTCTCGGTTTTGTGATGGCCAATGCCGGCATCGACCACTCGAATATCGCGGCCCCGGATGACGGCGAGCGGGTGCTGCTGCTGCCGGTCGACCCGGACGGCTCGGCGCGGGCTCTGCGCCAGCATGTGATGGAGGTCTTTGGCGTCGGCATCGGCGTCATCATCAGCGACAGCTTTGGCCGGCCTTGGCGCAAGGGCACGGTCGGCGTGGCGCTCGGTGCTGCGGGGCTGCCGGCGTTCGTGGATCTGCGTGGCCATCCGGATCTTTTCGGACGGGAATTGCTGGTGACCGAAACCGGCTTTGCCGACGAGATCGCCGCCGCCGCCGGGCTGTTGATGGGGCAGGCCGACGAGGCGATGCCGATGGTGCTGGTGCGCGGCCTCACCTGGTCCGCCCCGGAAGTGCCCGTCGGCGCGCTGATTCGAGCGGCCGAGCACGACCTCTTCCGATGAATGGGAGCAAGGATTTTGTGCTTGCGCTGTCGGGCGGGATCGGCGGCGCCAAGCTGGCGCTCGGTCTTTCCCGCGTCCTGGCCGCCGGGGCGCTGACCGTCGTTGCCAATACCGGCGATGATTTCGAGCATCTGGGACTTTCGATTTCCCCCGACATCGACACCCTGCTCTACACGCTCGCCGCTCTCGACAACCCGGAGCTCGGCTGGGGCCGGCGCGACGAGACCTGGACCTTTATGAAGGCGCTGGGCGATCTCGGCGGCGAGACCTGGTTCAATCTCGGCGACGGCGATCTCGCCACCCATGTCGAGCGGTCGCGGCGGCTGGCGGCCGGCGAAAGCCTGTCGCAGATCACCGACGATTTCCGCCGCCGCCTCGGGATCTCGGCCCGGCTGTTGCCGATGAGCGACGACCGGGTGCGCACCCGGCTGCGGACCGCGGAGGGTTGGCTCGACTTCCAGGACTATTTTGTGCGGCGGCGCTGCGCGCCGGTGGTCCGCGAGATCACGTTTGCCAGCGCCGATAAGGCGCGGCCGCAGCCGGCGTTTCTGGCGGCGCTCGCCGACCAGAGCCTGCGGGCGGTGGTGATTTGCCCGTCGAACCCGTTCATCAGCATCGATCCGATCCTGAGCCTGCCCGGGGCTCGCGAGGCGCTGCGCGCCTGCGCGGCGCCGGTCATTGCGGTGTCGCCGATCATCGGTGGGAAGGCGGTCAAGGGCCCGACCGCCAAAATGATGGCCGAGCTCGGCCTCCCGGTCGATGCGGCGGCCGTCGCCTGGCACTACGGCGATATTCTCGACCATTATGTCGCCGATGAGACCGACGCGAATGAGATGGGCGATCTCGGCGTGCCGGTGACCTTGACGCGGACTTTGATGGTGTCGCTCGAGGATCGCGAGGCGTTGGCGCGGGTGGTGCTGGAAGCGGCCGGCCGAGGCTTCTGAAATGGCGTTGTGGGCGGTCGTCCCGGTCAAGGAGCGGGTCGCCGCAAAGGAGCGGCTCGCGCCGATATTGCGGCCGGAGGCGCGGCAGGCGCTGGCATTGGCGATGCTCAAAGATGTGCTGGCGGCGATTACCGAGACACCGGGCATCGCCCGGCTCCTGGTCGTCACGGTCGATGCCGAGGCCAGCCAACTGGCGGCGCGCTACGGCGCGCGAGTGACCGAGCTGGGCGCTCACGATGGCCATACCGGCGCGGTGACCGCGGCGGCACGGCTGCTCGCCGCCGAGGGACATGCCGGGATGCTGACCCTGCCGGGCGACATCCCGCTCGTCACCCCAGCCGAGATCGCCGGCGTGCTGGCAGCGCATGCACCGGCGCCGTCATTCACGATCGTCCCGTCGCATGACGAGCGCGGCTCGAACACGATCGCCTGCTCACCGCCGGATGCGGTGCCTTTGCGTTTTGGCGAGGACAGCTTCTACCCGCATCTCCGGGCGGCCAAAGCCTGCGGCATCCGGCCGAACGTGGTGCATCTGCCCGGGATCGCTCTCGACATCGACAACCCGGAGGATGTTGTATCCTTTATGCGGACCCCATCGCCGACCCGGGCCTGGGCCGTACTCGCGGAGGAAGGCATGCCGCTCGCAGGAGGTTTCCGCCGATGACCACAGACGAGGTTCTGACACGGGCGGCATCAGGGCGACGGCTGTCGGCGGCAGAGGCATCGGCGCTCGCCGACTACACCGACCTGCGCCCGCTGATGCGCGTTGCGGCAGCATTGCGCGACGCGGCGCATGGCACCCTCGTCTCCTATTCGCGCAAGGTTTTTATCCCGCTGACCCAGCTGTGCCGCGACGTCTGCCATTATTGCACCTTTGCCCATCCGCCCCGCCGCGGCGAGCCCGCTTATCTCGACGCCGATCAGGTGCTGGCGATCGCCCGTGCCGGGGCGCGCGCCGGCTGCCGTGAGGCGCTCTTCACCTTGGGCGACAAGCCCGAACTGCGCTATGGCGCGGCGCGCGAGACGCTGGCGCGGCTCGGCCACGACACCACCCTTTCCTACCTCGCGGCGATGGCGGAGCTGGTGTTGCGCGAGACCGGGCTCCTGCCGCATCTCAACCCCGGGGTCATGACGCGGACCGATATCGATCGGTTGCGCCAAGTGTCCGTGTCGCAGGGGATCATGCTCGAGAGTGCCGCCGAGCGGCTGCGCCACCGCGGCGGGCCGCATTTCGGCTCGCCCGACAAGGACCCGGCCCTGCGCCTCGAAACCATCCGTATGGCCGGCGAGGCGGCAGTGCCGTTCACCTCGGGCATCCTGATCGGCATCGGCGAGACCCGCCGCGAGCGCCTCGAATCGCTGCTCGCCCTTCGCGACCTCAACGAGCGCTACGGGCACCTGCAGGAGATCATCATCCAGAATTTCCGGGCCAAGCCCGGGACGCGGATGGCACCGGCGCCGGAGCCCGACCTCGACGATCACCTGTGGACGATCGCCGTCGCCCGGCTGATCTTCGGCCCGGAGATGAACATCCAGGCGCCGCCCAATCTGAACCCGATGGGGCTCGCCGAGATGATCGCCGCCGGGATCAACGATTGGGGCGGGGTCTCGCCGGTCACCCCCGACCACGTCAACCCCGAGGCGCCATGGCCGGCGCTCGACCGACTGGCCGAGCGCACCGCCGCCGCCGGCAAGCTCTTGGTCGAACGGCTGGCGATCTACCCGGCCTACGCGAGCGACCCAACACGCTGGCTCGATCCGGTTCTGCGCACACCGGTGCTGCAAGCAATCGACGCCCATGGGCTCGCCCGCACCGATGAATGGGTGCCCGGCGCCGGCACCGAGCCGCCTGCGGCCCCTCACCCCTACCCTTTCCTCGCGGGCGGGAAGAGGGAGGCGCGTCTCTCGACGATCCTCGATCGGGCTGCGGCCGGGGACGTGCCTGGTGAGCAGGACACCGTGCAGCTCTTCCAGGCGCGCGGCGCGGGTTTCGATGCGGTGTGCCGAGCCGCCGACGAGCTGCGCCAGCGGGTCAACGGCGACACGGTCAGCTATGTCGTGACCCGCAACATCAACTACACCAACATCTGCTACTTCCGCTGTCAGTTCTGCGCCTTCTCAAAGGGCAAGCTCAGCGAGAATTTGCGCGGCCGGCCCTACGACCTCGACCTCTCGGAGATTCGGCGCCGGGTCGAGGAGGCCTGGGAGCGCGGCGCCACCGAGGTGTGCCTGCAAGGCGGCATCCACCCGGAATATACCGGCGCGACCTATCTCGCGATCTGCCATGCGATCAAGGACGCCGTACCCGGCATCCATATCCACGCCTTCTCGCCGCTCGAGGTCTGGCAGGGTGCCAAGACCCTCGGGCGGACGGTGCCCGGTTTCCTGAGCGAGCTGAAGGAGGCCGGGCTCAGCTCATTGCCCGGCACCGCGGCCGAGATCCTCGATGACGAGGTCCGCGCGGTGATCTGCCCCGACAAGATCAAGACCGCCGAATGGCTCGAGGTCATGGAGGCCGCGCACGCGACGGGCCTCAGAAGCACGGTCACGATCATGTACGGGCACGCCGACCGTTACGAGCACTGGGCGCGCCACCTGTTGCGCATCCGCGCGCTGCAGGCAAAGACCGGCGGCTTCACCGAGTTCGTGCCCTTACCGTTCGTGCCGATGGAGACGCCGATTTATCTGAAGGGCCGAGCCCGCCGCGGTGCGACCTGGCGCGAGGCGGTGCTGATGCACGCGGTGGCCCGCCTAGTGCTGCACCCGGTCATCACCAACATCCAGACCTCGTGGGTCAAGATGGGCAACGAAGGCGCCGCCTTTTGCCTCGACGCCGGGGCCAACGACCTCGGCGGAACCCTGATGAACGAGAGCATCACCCGGGCGGCCGGTGCGGTGCACGGCCAGGAGATGCCGCCCGAGAGCATGGAAGAAGTGATCCGCGGCCTCAGCCGGGTCCCGCGCCAGCGCACGACCCTCTACGGCGATGCCCCCGTCGAGCGCCGGGCGGCCTCGTTTGCTGCCGCGCCGCTGGTCGACCCGGTCAACACCCCGGCGCGGCGCTGGGAACGCCATCCCGAGTCCGCCGCGGCCGATTGATCAGCGTTTCCCTGAGCTCAGGGAAAAAATTTTTACGGGCCACTTCGCTCACGGTAAAACGCTATTTTTATCAAAGTTTTGGCAGCTTTCGTGACCTCTGGCTGAGGGAGCGCTTCAGGGACGAAAAACGCGATGCTGAGGGAGCGAGCAGGGACGGATTTTCGCGCTCTTGGCGGCTGTCCTCCTCCCTGCTTAATGGGGCGATATATTCCCCGATTGTGGCGGTTTGATGTGAGGACCGAGACATGACCATCACTCTCTACGACCTCGCCGGCGCCGAGCCGAACCGGCGCTTCAGCCCGTTCTGCTGGCGCGCCCGCATGGCGCTGGCACATAAGGGGCTCGCGGTCGAAACCGTGCCGTGGGGCTTTACCGAGAAGGACAAGCTGCCGCAGCCCAACGCCGGGCGGGTGCCGGTGATCGTCGACGGCGGTGCCGTCATCCATGATTCGACGTCGATCGCCGACTATCTCGAGGAGCATTACGCCGACCGGCCGTCGCTTTTTGGCGGCGAAACCGGCCGGGCACTCGCGCGCTTTGTGCAGAACTGGACCGAGACAGTGCTGCAGGCGGGCATCATCCCGCTCGTCGTCCTCGACATCCATCGCCACTCGCGCCCGCAGGATCAGGACTATTTCCGCCGCTCGCGCGAGGAGCGCTTTCGCAGGACCCTGGAGGAGGTCGTCCGCGATCGCGATTCGCGGCTGCCGGCGTTTCGCGCGAGCCTCGATCCGTTGCGCCGCACCGTAGAGCGCCAGGATTTCATTTCCGGCCAGGCGCCGGCTTATGCCGATTACATTGTCTTCGGCGCCTTCCAATGGGCGCGCGCGATCAGCGACTTCGAATTGCTCGCGTCCGACGATCCGGTCAAGGCGTGGCGCCGCCGCATGCTTGACCTCCACGGTGGTCTCGCCCGTGGCACTCCGGCATATGGGGACTGACGAGCTCCCGATCCCGTAAAATGGCCTGATGAACCGACGGCGCTTCCTGTTGCGGGCGGCGGCGCTATTAGGCGCGCCACCCTTCCGTGCATGGGCGGCGCCGGTCGTGTCCGGGTGGCCGCGATTGCGGCTAATCGACGCCCGCACCGGTGCAACTTTCGACGGCGCCTATCGCGACGCCAACGGCCCGATCGCACGGGTCATGGACGAATTGTGCGTCTTCCTGCGCGACCAGCACTCCGGCCGGATGACCAGCATCGATGTCCGGGTTATCGACTTTCTTGCCGATGTCATGGCCGCCACAGGGCAGATGAGCGCTGTCGTCCTATCTGCGTTTCGCACCCCCGAAACCAATGCGATGCTGGCCCGCACGACCTTTGGGGTTGCCGAAAACAGCCAGCATCTTTACGGCCGGGCGCTCGACGTGCGGTTCCCCAGCAGGCTTGCCGATGCGATGGCCGCAGCGCGCGCGATGCGGCGCGGCGGGGTCGGCTGGTATCCCCATTCCGGCTTCATCCATCTCGACAGCGGGCGGGTGCGCAACTGGGACCTCGACAATGACGGGCTGCAGGACCTGCTGATCGCGGTGCGAGGGGCACCGCTCGGGCCAAGCGGCAAGGGCGAGATGCTGGTCAATGGACCTGGCACCTTGATCGTCGGCGGCCGCAAGCCGCCCGTCATCCTACCGGGCAAGGTTCTGGCGTCGTCAAGACAACCAGCCGGTTTTTCGCGCTGATTGGCCGGGCGGCGGTCATGGGCGCACTAACCCTGTCGCGCCGATCTTGTAGTATCTCTGCAAATGTAGTATCCGTAGCATCATAGAGGAATCGACGGAGCGCCAAAATGCCAGTCCTAAGCAGTCGCGAATTCAACCAGGATGTGGCACGCGCCAAACGCGCAGCGAATGACGGGCCGGTGATCATTACCGACCGTGGGCGACCGGCTTACGTGCTGATGCGTCACGATGCCTACCAGCGCCTCGCTGGCCGGGGACCAGGCATTCGTGCGTTGCTGGCGCATCCTGAAGGCGAAGAAATCGCCTTCGAGCCGCCGCGTCTGGGCGACGACCGGGTACGCGCCGCTGTCGAGTGATGTTCCTGCTCGACACTAATGTCGTCTCGGAACTCCGCCGGCCGCAACGGACCGATCCCAAGGTAGCAGCGTGGGCTGACAGCGTTTCCCCGCCAGAGCTGTTCCTGTCCAGCATCAGCATTCTAGAGCTAGAGACGGGCGCTCTGCTGCTCGCGAGGCGGGATGGCGGCCAAGGCAGGCTCATCCAACGATGGATCGAGGAGCGCGTATTGCTAGCCTTTAGCGACAGAATCCTGGCGGTCGATACCGAGGTAGCGCGGCGATGCGCGCTTCTCCATGTTCCCGATCCGAGACCTTACAGGGATTCGTTGATCGCTGCGACGGCCATGGTCCACCGCCTGATCGTCGTGACCCGGGACTGGGCTGACTTCGAACCAATGGGGGTGACCGTGCTGAACCCGTGGGAGTAAACCTTCGGCGTAACTCGCCGGGTAGACAACGTGATGTGCCGGCGAAAGGCTCCGATGACGTCGCACTGCGACGGTCGGCAATCCTGGCACCAACCGCGCATCCCACCGGATCGGCTCGCCTGACTTGGGCGGCCGCTTACACCACGAGGCGCAGGCGGAAGATGCGCTGCACGACCAGGATCAACAGTCCGATAATGACGATCTGCATCGTCGACGCGGCGGCCATGGTCGGATCTCCCTGCCACTGGATCTGCGAGAAGATGTGCACCGGCAGGCTGGTCGATTGCGGACCGGACAAAAACAGCGCCAGGTTGATGTCCGAAAAGGAGATGATGAAGGCAAAGATCGCGCCGGAGACCAGGCTCGACCGCAACAGCGGCAACGTGACCTTGAAGAACGCCTGCACCCGGGTGGCGCCAAGGCTCATCGCCGCCTCTTCTAGGCGCGGGTCAAGCCCGACCAAGCCGGCGGTGACGCTGCGGATCACATAGGGTGTACAGATCACCAGATGGCCGCAGAGCAAGGTCCAGATCGATGCCTGGACGGCGAGCCGCGCATAGAACAGGTACAATGCCGCTCCCAGTAGAATTTCCGGCACGAGCAGCGGCGCGAGAAAGAAGGTTTCCACCGCTTCGCGCCCGAAAAACCGAAAGCGCACCAGCCCCAACGCGGCGCTCGTTCCGAGCACCACCGCCAGTGCTGCTGCCAGCAGGCCGACCACCAGGCTCACCCGGAAGAAGGCGGTGACAAAAGCCGGGCTGGCGAAGAACGCCTCGAACCAGTGCAGGGTCACACCGCGCGGCGGGAATTCGAAGGCGGCGCTCGGCCCAAAGGACACCGCGATCACGACAACGAGCGGCGCCAGCAGCCCGAGATAGACGGCCATGACGAACGGCAGCAGCAGCCGCGGCGACCGAGCGTTCACGAGGCCTTCTCCCGCCGGCCGGCGCGCCGGGTCGCGAACAACGCGCCGAACATCAGCGCCGCGCTCACCAGCACCAGCGTGAGAGATAGGCTGGCAGCGCCCGGCCAGTTGAAGGAGACCAGCACCTCGTCATAGATCTGCTGCCCGACCATCCGCTCGCGCGGGTTGCCCATCAGCGCCGGTGTGACAAACGCGCTGATTGACAGGCTGTAGACAAGCAGACAGCCCGAGATCAGCCCGGGCAAGCTCAACGGCAGGATCACGCGCCAAAACATCCGGTACCAGTTCGCCCCGAGGTTCTGCGCGGCCTCTTCGAGGCTCGGCGGGATGCGCTCGATCGAGGCCATGACCGGCAGCACCATGAACGGCACAAAGATGTTGACGAGGCCGATGACCACCGCCGTCTCGTTGTACAGCAGCTTGACCGGCTCCAACCCGAGCGCCATCAACGCCAGGTTGACCAGTCCCTTGCGGCCGAGGATGACGATCCAGCCGAAAATCCGGATCACCGCGCTGACCATCAGCGGCATGATCAGCAAGAACAGCCCCGTGGCCTGCCATCGCGGCCGCGCCCGCGCGAGGCAATAGGCGAGCGGATAGCCGAGCACCACACACACGGCCGTGGTGATCAGTCCGAGCCGCAATGTTCGCCCAAACAGCCGGACGTAATAGAGGTCGAAGATCCTGCGGTAATTGTCGAAGGTCAGCTCGGGCAGGAACACCTTTGTCGGCGAATAGGGGTGCAGGCTGTACATCGCGATATTCGCGAACGGCACCAGCAGCAGCACGAGCAGGAACAGCGCGTAAGGGCCGGTCAGAAAAGCCCAGACCGGCCGCGACCCGCCGTGACCCATTGGACGCCGTTAACGGCTTAGAAGCCGCAGATCCGCGGCGTCGATGACCAGCTCGACATTCAGTGCCGGCGCCCAGCCGCGTGCTGCGTTGGCGTTCTTGACAGAGGCGCGTAGCCGCTCGCCGCCCGCGAGTTCAAGACTTAGGTGAAGGTCTTCGCCCAGATAAGTTACGTCCGCGATGCGCGCGGACAGCCGGTTTTGTCCCGGAATGGCGCTTCCGCCGGGCGCCTCGACGTGGATGCGCTCGGGCCTCAGCAGGATCGACACTTCGACGCCTTCAACTCCGCCTTCGGACTCTGGACGGCAGCGCAGCCGCAACCCGGTCTCGGTCGCGACGATCGTGCCGGCCTCGCCCCTTTCGACAAGGCGGCCCCGCAGAATGTTGGAGCTGCCGATGAACTCGGCGACAAAGGCGCTCGCCGGGCGCTCGTAAATTTCGGCGGGTGTGCCGATCTGCTCGATCCGGCCGTGCGACAACACGGCAATGCGGTCCGACAAGGCCAAAGCCTCGGTTTGGTCATGCGTGACGTAGATCGAGGTCTTGCCGAGTCGGCGCTGTAAATTGCGCAATTCCTCGCGCATCTGGATGCGCAGCTTGAAGTCGAGGTTGGACAGCGGCTCGTCGAACATCAGGATGCGCGGCTCGAGCACCAGCGAGCGGGCGATCGCC
>Ga0306923_10008066_pt1 | contig 10549 bp, 11 predicted proteins | sample sta12Can44000108_FD_203841 | JGI IMG/M metagenome (GOLD analysis project Ga0306923, IMG submission 203841) | Lab enrichment of tropical soil microbial communities from Luquillo Experimental Forest, Puerto Rico - statanox.12C.anox.44.000.108 (v2)... | ecosystem: Environmental > Terrestrial >...
CCGGGGTTCCGCATGTCGACTAGTTCGTGGCGGGCATCAAACAGAGGACCGCGAAGGTGCCGACGGCCCGCACCTGGTTTGGATACGTTGCGGCCTGGAGCTGCGCGTTGATCGCCAATCAGGAAAAAACTCTCGACGGTGTTAACCTGGCGCGGGCGTTGGGCGATTTCAAGCTTCCGCCCGAGGTCGCCCTGATGCCGAACAGTCCGTTCTACCGGGCCGGCGATCATCAACTCATCCCCTCGCTCTATGTGGGACACGCGGTCGCGCAGGGTGACGGGCAGGAAGACTTGTTCAAGGTGGATGAGGTCGTGAAAGGAACCGACGTGGCGCCGCCGGTGGCCGACACCGGCTGCAACCTTACCTGGCCAAGCTAAGGTGCGAGTCGGCGTGACCCCGATCGGCGTCCCGCGAGGACGCGGCGCCGGAGCGTGAATCGACGATGCTGCTTTTAAAACGCCTGCGGCAGACAACTTTTCATCAACGACTGCAACGGCGCCAGAAAACCGGATGACCCAACTCGTTCTGTTTAATCTCTTCAACGGAGTGATCACCGGGGCTTTCTATGCGCTGATGGCGCTTGGGCTGTCGCTGATTCTCAATCTCAGCGGGGTCATCAATTTTGCACATGGCGGGTTTCTGGCGCTCGGCGCCTATTTGGCTTACTCACTCATGCCGGCCATCGGATTCTGGGGTGGCCTGCTCGTCGCCCCGCTGCTGACCGCGCTGCTCGGCATCGTGCTCGAACAGACATTGATCCGCCGCCTCTACGGTCGCGATCCGCTCTATGGGCTGCTACTGACCTTCGGGCTGGCTTTCCTGTTCGAGGATGTCACCCGCTCCATCTGGGGAGCTCAAAGCCTGCCCTACCAGATTCCCGGCTGGCTCGCGACCCCGCTGAGCACACAGTTCTTTTTCCTCACTGGGTATCGGGTGTTCATGGTTGTCTTGGTGCTCGTCGCGGTTACCGGGCTGTTCCTGATCCTGACGCAAACCCGGCTTGGGATCCGCATTCGCGCCGGGACACTCGACCTTGAGACGGTCTCGGTCCTGGGCGTGAATGTGCGCATCTTGCGCACCCTTAATTTTGCACTGGGTATCTATCTGGCCGGGCTCGCCGGCGTGCTGGCGGCCGGCATGCTGGGCCTGCAACCGACCATCGGTTTGTCGCTGATCATGCCGAGCTTCGTTGCCATTATTGTCGGTGGACTCGGTAGTCTGCCTGGCACGCTGGTGGGGGGTCTCTTGATTGGCATCGCCTCCGGCATGACCACGGTTTTCTTCCCGGCCGCCACCGAAGCCGTCATGTATGTGATGATGGCTCTGGTGCTGCTGGTGCGACCGCGCGGCCTCCTCGGCGAGCAAGGGAGGCTGCATTGAGCCTCCGCGCGCGTCAGCGGACGTCGACCGCGGTGATCTGGCTGATACTACTGACCGCCCCGTATTGGATCAACTGGGTGGGCGGCTATACGCCGCTTGGTAGTCGGGTGCTGGTGCTGGCGCTGGCGGCGATGTCGCTGAATTTTCTGCTCGGCTTCACCGGCGTGCTGTCCTTCGGCCACGCGGCCTTCTTCGGCCTGGGTGCTTATGGGGTCGGCATGACCATCAAATATCTGATCCCGAGCACTCCGCTCGGCGTGCTGGTGGGTATGCTGGCCGCCCTTGCGGCCGCCATGGTCATCGGCGCGCTGATCGTTAAGCTGCGTGGCGTCTACTTCGCCATGGTGACAATCGCGTTTGGTCAGGTCTTCTACTTCGTTGCATTCCGCTGGAATAGTGTAACCGGTGGCGATGACGGGCTCTCCGGGTGGCGCCGGATTCCACTCGATTTTGGTTTTGCCCGTCTCGATATTCTCGGCGACGACAAAGCGTTCTACTATTTTGTCCTACTCTGCTTTGCGATCGCCACCGCATTGATGGGGTTGCTGCTGCGCTCGCCGTTCGGGCGCACCTTGCTGGCGATCCGCGAGAACGAACGGCGCGCGCGCTTCCTCGGCGTTCCGGTCGATCGGCACATCTGGCTTTCGTTCGTCGTCTCTTGCCTGTTTGTTGCCCTCGCGGGGGCGCTGTTCGCGCTCCTCAACAATTTCGCCGACCCCAGAACGCTGCGCTGGGATCAATCGGGCGATTTCGTCATCATGGCGGTTCTGGGTGGGATGCGGTCGTTCTGGGGACCGCTCATCGGGGCGTCGATCTTTGTGGTCCTCCAAGACTATGTGTCGAGCATGACGGAGAACTGGATGTCGTTTATCGGTCTGTTCTTTGTGCTTGTGGTGCTGTTCTTTCCGCGCGGCATCCTGGGCATACTGGCAAGAAGGGCTGTGTCATGAGTTTGCTGCGAGTTGAAAACGTTTCCAAGGCTTTCGGCAATCTCGCGGCGGTCCGCGACGTTTCGCTTGACGTTGAAGCGGGCGAGCTATTTGCCGTGATCGGACCCAACGGCGCTGGCAAAACCACGCTATTCAACATGATTAGCGGCATGTTCCAACCATCAGCGGGACGGATCATCTTTCAAGACGTCGACGTTACCGCGCTCTCGCCGGAACGTCGGGTGAGCGCCGGGATGGCCCGCACCTTTCAGATCACCGAGATTTTTCCGGAGCTTTCGGTGCGTGACAACATTCGTATCGCCGTGGAGGTGGCGTCGGGCTACCGATTGCGGCCTTGGTTGTCGCGCTCGCGTGCGACCGAGGTCGAGGCCCGCGTCGAGGAGATCGTCGCCATGGGCGGGCTCGATCGCCACGCCGACCGCATCGCCGGGGAATTGTCCCACGGCGATCAGCGCGCCACCGAGATCATGATGACGCTGGCGCTGCGGCCCCGCCTGCTGCTGCTCGACGAGCCCACGGCCGGCATGGGCGATGAGGAGACCGTCCATGTCACCCGGTTGATCGACCGCCTGCACCGTGACCAGAAATTGACCATCATCCTCATCGAGCACGACATGCGCGTCGTCTTCCATCTCGCGCGCCGTATCATGGTTTTGGCAGAAGGCGCCGTCTTGGCGCTCGGAACACCGGATGAGATCGCCGCCAACGAGCGTGTTCAGAGCGCCTATCTGGGGAAGGCCGCATGAAAGCCCTCGAAGTTGAGGCGCTGCAGACGTTTTACGGCAAGAGCCACATCCTTCACGGCATCAGTCTCGAGGTCGGCGAGGCCGAGACCGTGACACTGCTGGGGCGCAACGGCGCGGGTAAAACCACGACGCTGCGCAGTATTGTCGGCCTCACGCCGGCGCGTACAGGTCGGGTGTGCCTGTTTGGACAGACCACGACCGATTGGCCCCCCTACCGGATCGCCGCGCTCGGTGTCGGCTACGTCCCGGAAGGCCGACGGATCTTTGCCAACCTGACAGTCGAAGAGAATCTGCTGGTTCCGGTTGAGCGCGCCGGCGAATGGACGCTGACACGCATCTACCAGCTGTTCCCGCGGCTTGCGGAGCGCCGCGGTCAGCTCGGCGCGCAATTATCCGGCGGCGAGCAGGAAATGCTGGCGATCGCCAGAGCTTTGCTGATCAATCCACGGCTGCTGGTGCTCGACGAGCCGTCACAGGGCCTGGCGCCGCTTATCGTTCGGGAACTATTCGCCGTGATCGCTGCGGCCCGGCAGACCGGCCTCTCGGTGCTCCTGGTCGAGCAGAACGTTCGCGCGGCTGTCGAGATCGCCAACCGAGCCTACGTGCTTGACGACGGCCGCGTAGTCTATGAGGGCCCTGCTGCCGAGCTAGCGGCCGACGAGGCCCGGGTGCGGGCGCTTGCCGGTGCCAGCGCCGATACGTGGGCGGAGGTCCGATAGCGGCACGGCGCCGGCACCCAGCATCCCGACGGGGCGTAACACGGCGCGCACCGAGTTTCGGGTTTGTGTCAACGCCGCGCACCGTGCATGCAGGCGTTCAAGTCGCGCTCGGATCGCCGCGCGATGGAGAGTTGGCCGTTGCTACGGGCTGCCCGTCGGCCCGACCCAGCCGGCGAAGCCGCTGGGACGTTTCCTCCACCCGATCCAGCGCCTTGATGACGGCGCGCGCCTCCTCACAAAGCGACGGCCATAGCCGCTCTTCGACCCGCCGCAAGCTCGCGCCGAGCTTGGTTTCGAGGGCCGCAGGTACCTGATGGTAGGACGCCAACCGGTAGCGCAGCAGCGCACGCGCGGCCACTTCTACCCGCGGATCTTCATCGACCGACGTCATACCCGAGCCTTCCCGACAGATCAGGCGGAGTTAGCATGGCAGGTTGGTGGGCAGCAAAACCGCAACCAGTCTTTGTCGGCTGCACCCGTTCATCACGCAGTATTGCGGGGATGAGTCGCCCATCACATCGCGATGGCCTTGACGGCCGCAACCCATCCCCGGTGAGGGCTCTTGTGGAGCGATTCGCCGACGGGCTGTCAAGCCGTCATCGGACGCCCAATCCGCGCGCGACGATACCGCGCAGGATCTCGCGGGTGCCGCCGCGGATCGAGAACGAGGGGGCGCGCATGACCGCATGGGCGAGCACGGCGTCATAGGAATCGTGGGGCCTCGACCCGGACTCGATCAGTAATCGGGCGACCTCGGGGATTTCTTGTTCGAGCGTGGTGCCCAGATCCTTGACCAGGGCGGCCTGGAGCGCGGGGTCCTCGCCGGCCTGTAGCATGCCGGCGACCGACCGCGACAGCCGCCGCAGAATGATGATGTGCCCGGTCAGACGCCCGGCCGCGATCGCGGCGCGCTCCGAGGGCTGCGATCCCAGCGCGCGCAGCAATTCGACGAGCAGCATGTAGGTCGAAAGGAAGCGTTCGGGGCCGCTGCGCTCATAGGCAAGTTCGCTGGTCACTTGCCGCCAGCCAGCCCCCAACGCGCCGATCAAAGCATTAGCCGGCAGGAAAACGTCTTCGAACACCACTTCGTTAAAATGATGCTCGCCGGCAAGGTCGCGGATCGGCCGGATGGTGATGCCCGGCAGGCTGAGGTCGACCAGAAACTGGCTCATGCCGGCATGCCGATCCGCGCCAGTCGCAAGCTCAGTGCGGCAGAATAAGATCACGTAGTGGCACTGATGGGCGTTCGAGGTCCAGATCTTGGTCCCGTTGACGAGGAAGCCCCCTTGAACCGCAACCGCGCGGGTGCGGGTGGCCGCAAGATCGGAGCCGGAGTCGGGCTCACTCATGCCGATGCAGAAATAGCATTCCCCCGCCGCGATACGCGGCAGGATGGCCTGGCGCTGTTCCTCGGTCCCGAAGCGCAGCAGGAGCGGGCCGCTCTGGCGGTCTGCGACCCAATGAGCCCCCATCGGGGCGCCGGCCGCGAGCACCTCTTCGAGCACGACGTAACGCTCGAGCGCGGTGCGTTCGTGGCCACCGTAGCGCTTGGGCCAGGTCATGCCGATCCAGCCGCGCGCGCCCATCTTGCGGCTAAATTCCGGATCGCGACTGCCCCAGGAGCCGGCCCGCGCTCGGGCCGACCGTCCGCGCAGTTCACCGGCGAGGAACTCACGAATTTCGGCCCGGAGTCGCTCCGCTTCGGGCGCAGCTGGCGGCGGTGCAAACGTAAAGGCGACCATGGTTCAGGCTTCCGGCAGCAGGATGGGTTCAAGCACGATCAGGGCGTCGACCACGGAACATCCCTTGCCCGCGGCGTGGACGAGCACAGGATTGAGCTCGATTTCCCGGACGCTGTCGCGGCAGGCGACCGCAAACGCCGAGATCCGCGCGATCAGATGCGCCAGCGCCTGAATGTCGGCACGCTTGGCGCCGCGCACGCCTTCGAGCACTGTCTTGATCCGCAGGCAAGCGAGGATCTCGAGCGCGCCGCGACGATCGACCGGTGCCAACCGGTAGGCGACGTCCTTGAAGAGCTCGGTCGCGACCCCACCGGCACCGACCATCAGCACCGGTCCAAACAGCTCATCGCGGATGACGCCCACGATGATCTCGATGCCGGCCGGCGCCATGGGCTCGAGCCGCACGCCGTCAAGTCTTGCGCACGGCGCGCGGCCCGCGAGCGCGCTGATGACCTCCTCATAGGCGACCCGCAACGCAGCCGCGTTAGCGATATTCAAGCGAACACCGCCGACTTCCGTCTTGTGAGGAAGATCCGGCGATTGCACCTTGAGAGCGAGCGGATAGCCGATCGCGCGCGCGGCCTCGTCGAGTTCGTCACGGTTGCGGACGAGGACACCGGACGCAACGCGCACGCCATACTGGGCCAGGATCGCCTTTGATTGATGTTCGGTCAGGGTTCCGGCCGCCTCGCGCAGCCGTTTGCGCAGCTTGGCGGGTACGGCCGCGCCGCTGATCGGTAACGGCGGCGTGACGCGGGCCCGCCCCACGAGCTCCTGCACGGCCCGGCCGATGGCGGCAAGGCCGGTGAAGATCACCGCGCCCGCCTCCGCCATGCTCTTGCGGGCGATCGGCGAGGGCAGCGTGTAACTGTAGAATAGGATTGGTTTGCGGCCGCGCTTGATGACGCGCCCCAAGGCCGCGGTATCGAAGGGGACCCGGGTTTCGCGCGCCATCGAAGCCACAACCACGATGATATCGACCTCCTCGCTCGCGGTCAGAAGCTCGATGGTTTGTAGGAATGCCCCGGTGTGAACCGCCTGCGCGGTGATGTCGACGGGATTGCGCGCTGAACCGTAAGAAGGGATCAAGCTTCGGATCGTTTGCTGAAGCCCACGGGAGAGTTCCGGCAGTTCGAGCCCACGCGAAGCGAGCGTATCGGCCGCCCAAGCGCCAGCCCCGCCCGACACCGTGAGCACACAGGTTCGCGGCCCGGCCGGCACCGATGTGCTTGTCAGGGCGGCCGCGATGGCGATCGCTTCATCAGGGTCCGAGGCACCGATAATTCCGAAAGTTTTGAACACCGCCTCGTAGGCTGCGTCCCAACCGGTCATGCTGGCGGTGTGGGAAAGCGCAGCACGCGCCCCAGCCGATGAGCGGCCGACCTTCACGGCAATGATCGGCTTGCGTTGATCGAGTGCCCGCTGCGCCGCGGCGAGAAACGTCCGCGGGTCGCGCACAGTTTCCAGAAACAGAAGCACCACGTCGGTCGCGTCGTCGCCGATCATGTGGTCGAGAAAATCCGCCAGCGTCAGGTCGGCCTCATTGCCCGTCGACACCACGTAGCTAAAGCTGAGCCCTTGGGCACGGCCACGATGGTAGAGCGAAAAGGCGATCCCGCCGCTTTGCGCCACAATGCCGATCCGTCGACTGGTGGCCACGATCGGTTCGGCAGCACGGCCGTGATCGATGGCCGGGCTGAATGTTGCCGACACGTTGGCGATCTCGTTGTGAAATCCCTCGGTGTTCGGACCGCAGATGCGAATGCCGGAGCGGCGGGCGATCTGGGTCACGCGATCCTGGAGCTTGCTTTGCGATCCGCCTTCCTCGGCGAATCCCGACGCGATGATGACCGCGTAACGCACCCCCGCATGCGCGCAGGCTTCAAGTGCGCTTGGAATCTCGGCGGCCGGAATCGCCAGCAAGGCAAGCTCCACCGGCTCGCCGATGGCGCCGATGCGCGGATAGCAATCCAGGCCGTCGATCCGCGCGTGGTTCGGGTTTACCGGATAGATCCGGCCCGGATAACCGTTCTGGCGGAGGACCTGCAGGAGCAGGCCGCGGATCTTGGTGACATCGGGTGACGCGCCGAGGATCGCGATCGAGGACGGCGCCAGTAGACCGTGGAGCGCGGAGCGGTTGGGGCTGGCGGACGAAGGGGCTGCGGCTCTCACCATACTCACCCGGCCGCCGTGATAGTGGCCCACAACTGCTCGCCACCGGCTTTCGCCGCTAACTCGCCGACGCGGCGATTCCAGATCGCCTCGGAGCCAAATTCGTCGCGCCACGACCACAACCGTCGGGTGAGATAGTTGAGCCGGTGTTCCTGCGTGAAGCCGATCGCACCGTGCACTTGATGGGCGATCGCAGCGCCGACGCTGGCGGCTTCGCCGGCGCGCGCCTTGGCGGCCGCGATCGTGAGCGCGGTGAAAGCGTTTGCGGCGGCCTCCTGCGCCAAGTCGGCGGCTGCGCCCGCCGCCGCCGACTGACCGGCGAGCACCGCCAGGTTCTGCTGGATCGCTTGGAACTTGCCGATTGGACGCCCGAATTGCACCCGCTCCTGAGCATAGCGGACCGTGATGTCGAGGACCTCAGCCAAGGCCCCTGCGATCAGGATGGTCCGGGTTGCGGCGCCGAACAATTGCAGTTGCTCGGCGCCGAAGCCCCGCGGGGCCTCGGCGACAGCATGCTGCGGCACGCTCACCGCGACTCTGATATCGTCGCGGGGCTCGCCTGCAAGGTTTTTGCCTGGCGCAGGCGTGTAATGTTCGCGCCGCAGCCGCACCACCATTGGTGCGCCTCGCGCCTGGGCCAAGATCGCGATGGAGTGCGCCTGATGCGCCCAGGGAACACGCGCGGCATGCCCACTCAGACGCCAGCCGGAGGCCTCGGGCTCGAGCACAAATGCATCGAGTGGCGTGACCGGAGCGATGCTATGCGGTCCAGATTCGACGCCCAGGCCGGACGTCGCCAATAGCCAGTTCGCCACCATGCTCTCGGCCAACGGGACCGGCGCGCAACTCCCCCCCGCGACCCGCAGCACGCCGAGCGCATCGGCGATGCCGACCCCGGATCCGCCCGCGGCTTCCGGCACCAGGGCGGCCGCAAATCCGGCCTCCTCGATCGCGTGCCACAACCCTTCTGGCCACTCGCCGGCTTCGGCGCCGGCGATAAGGCTTTGGTCGCAGTGCCCGGCGAACAGCCGTCGCGCTGAATCCTGAAGCAAGTCGCCCGTTTCGCTCATACCGGCTCCTCTGCTCGAGGGCACCGCTCTGCGGCGCTTCGCACTCCACCCAACCGTCTCGGCGCACCCTCCCCGGCGACCCTCCTGGGAGCCAACTCCACGCCGCCAACCTCATGGGAGGCGCAAAGCGGCTTGGGCGCACGCGGCGTCCGCAGATCGGCAGCGGCGCCATCAGTTCTCACTATGCCGTATCCGATCTCAGGAGTCCTGCCTCACGCGAACGCAACACCACCCTGAGCGCCCGCCGCGATCGCAACCATTGAGACACGCGCCACATCGAGCCATCGCAAGGAGGGTCGCTTGCCGGCTCGGGCAGAATGCCAACGCCAAAACCACGGCTCACCCGCGCCAGGATCGTCTGATGACGCCAGGCCCATCATGAGACACGACCAGCGCCGACAGCGTTTTAAAGGCCCTTCTCCCTCAGGCCTCGCCGACGACTTCGACGGGCCGCAATCGCGAGCCAGGCTTGCACGCCCGGGTCAAAACGCGGCTATAGTCAAGCGCCCTTGGGCCCGCCGAGGCACGACAGGCCCCGGCCATCGTCAAAAACGCAGGAGGAAATCATGATCCACGAGCTTCGCGTCTACAACTGTGTGTCGGGGCGCTTGCCTGATCTGGTGCGGCGGTTCGAAACCATAACGCTTGATCTATGGAAACGTCACGGTATTCGGCCGGTCGCATTTTGGACGGTCCTGGTCGGAGAATCCAACCAGCAGCTGATCTATCTCCTGGCCTGGGAATCGCTTGCGGAGCGCGAAAAGGTATGGAGCGGCTTCATGAGCGATCCCGAATGGATCAGCAAACGCGCGGAAACCGAACGCAATGGTCCGATCGTTGCCTCGATTAGTAATTCGCTCCTGCAGCCAACCGCGTTCTCCGGGCTCAAGTGATCGCGACGCGGCGCTTGAGCGACCGGCATCGGTTGCCTCGACCATGGGCTCATGGCGGCGCGGCGTTTGCGGGTTTGGTCATTGACCATTGAGCGCCTGGGTCGCCTGCGGACCCCGCATGCGACCCGCAGCCCTGGTATCGGCACCGGCGCGACCGCGGCTCAGGGGGACCCGTTCGACCCGCTCCAATTGAATTTGTAATTGATGCCCGCCCGTACCGCATCTTCATCGAAATGCACCCGCACGGGCGGCCAGTTGATATTGCCGAAATCGACATGCAGATAGTCGAGCTTTATCGTCCATTTGTTTGACAGGACGTACTCGATGCCGCCCCCGACGGTCCACCCCGTTTGGTCCGAACTGATCGAACCCGATCCTGGCGTGCTCACCTTGAGATCGCCGAACGCGGCGCCACCAGTGACGTAGGGCATGAAGCGATCGAACGCATAGCCGATACGACCCCGCACGGTCCCCAGCCAGTCGTTTCGGCTGCTGCACGTGAGCCCTGCCACCGAACAATTGCTGCTCCCCCTGACGCCAGCGGCATCGAAATCGCTTTCCAACCCCAGCACCAGGTGTCCGATCTGGTAATTGGCACCGGCCGTACCGCCAAACATGCCGCCCGCGGTGCTGACGTGCGTGGTGCCAGGAACTGCAAGGTTAAACCGTGAAATTCCCCAGGAACCGCCGCCATTGAGGCCGACATAAAGGCCGCTCCAATCGTAACTCGGCGTCACGACCGGTTGATAGACCGGGCGCTTATCAGCAACTGAAACGTCGGCCGCATTGGCAACGCCGGCGAGGATCAGTGCAAGGGGCGCACTGCATCCAAGCAAGAAGCTTTTCATCCAACGATCCGCAACCGGTTGATGGTGCC
>Ga0306923_10008070_pt1 | contig 10546 bp, 10 predicted proteins | sample sta12Can44000108_FD_203841 | JGI IMG/M metagenome (GOLD analysis project Ga0306923, IMG submission 203841) | Lab enrichment of tropical soil microbial communities from Luquillo Experimental Forest, Puerto Rico - statanox.12C.anox.44.000.108 (v2)... | ecosystem: Environmental > Terrestrial >...
CGTTTTCTCAGAAGAGATCCGCTTGGATACCGAATGGGCGCGGGACTCTACATGTACGCGAATGACATCCCGGAGTCGCTCGTGGATCCTTTGGGGCTCGCCTCGCAGGACTATCGGAATGCTCAAGGTTTTCGCGAACAACGGCAACTGGATTTCGTGAGGGGAGGCCCAGGTTACTGTATATGCAACGATCATCATGTGAACCCGACAGTAACAGAGACCGCCGTCGTTACGCTGATTGATGGAACGTCTGGCGGAGATTCTGCCAACCCCCTGAGTTCGGACTCCAGTGGATTTGGCCCTGAGACAGCAAGTCTCGACATTACCGCGGACGATCTACCAGTTCCGTGCCCCGGCTGTTACCACATCGAAGTGGTCTATTCCAACGGCGACTCAGAGACCGAGCGCCCGTCACTTCCTCCTCCACCGCCGATGCCATCTGGAGGATGGGGGCGGCTCTCGGATTTCGGCGACGACTTGAGTTTTTATTCCGGAAGGTCCGACATCCAGAGGATTCCTGGATGCGACGAGTGCGCGTTGGAGGCACTCCGCCGCGGGGAGTCGCTCGGCCCAATTGAGCACTACGGCAAGTACGAGAAGATGTTCGTCGACCCATTACTCGCGCAGTTCGCAGCAGTATCAGTAGCGGGGGGCGTAGCTGCTGCCGCCTTGATAGAGTCCGGTGTAGCTGAAGTTGGCACGACAGCAATCAGAACGAAGTACGCATTAGAAGTGCAGGATGCCAGCGCGGAGGCGCAAGCCGCGTTGGCCGAAGCAAGAGCCGGTGCAACGCTATATCGGGTGGGCCAGCTTGGTGAATCCATGACGGGCGAATCACAGTATTGGTCGTTGACAAATCCTCTTACGGAGGGGTATGTAAATGGAATCGGCATGCCTGCCGTGACGCCGGATTTCATCATGGGCGGGACACTTGCTCCCGATGCTCTAGCCATTACGAATGAAGCCGCCGCGCTCGGCGCGAACGCAGGCGGCGCAATTCAGGTGGTTACGTCGCCTGGCGGGGTCACTGGACTATGGTTTAGCATGTTGTGAGGCGTCGATGAGGCCACTCGCTGGAAACAATGAACTACTTGAGTACTTGCGTAATCTCGAAGCAATACTTTGTAGTCGCGGTTGTGAGGACCTAGCAGAGGTGGTTCAGAAAGCCGGCCGACTCGCTTCGGGGCTTAGCACCGAGTTTCTTGGGGAATCACGAATAGCCTTGCGCCGTGTCGCGGAAAGTGCGCCCAAGGTTCTTACAAATAGCGAGATTCAGACTGTTAAGGATGTCTTATTGCAGCTTGATAGTGCGTTGGAGAATCGGCAAAAGAGACGCTGAAGCCCATTGTGCTCCGTAGACCCTTGTAGGGGTCCAGGAAACCACGTTGCGGAACGAGGCGCGATTGGGAGGTCGAAGTCCATTTCGTTGAGGCGCTGGCAGGGAAGGGTGAAGGCTGCCATCGATTTTGCGTTGTCAGGTTGACGCGGTTTGACGCGGTAGCGCGGTAGCGGAGGCCGTTCGGGTCATGGGAATCGTGAGATCGGTCGCCGTGTATGGTCGAGGTCGTGAGTTGGGCGTGGCTCTCGCGTCACGATCGACCTTCAAGCGAACCGATGCGCAGACGGCACCATGGGTTTTGCCGCGACGAGTTGCGAGCGACGATCTGTTACGCGACGCGCTCGAGTTCGACGATCGGCATGTGTCGGCGACCTTCGACGTAGCTGACGTGCAGTTCGAGCCGTGCACCGCGCCGACCATCGATCTTCGCCCGCGGAGCTGCGCAGGGAGATCGAGCGGGCCACTTCCCTCTCGGCTCGAACCTCGGCTTCGCGCACGCGGCGGCGACGCGCGCATACACCTCGTCGGGGCCCGCGCCGCGAAGTGTCTCATGCGGACGATACCGGTTGTACCAGGACTGGAAGGGCAGCAGCTCGGTCTTCATCGCGGCATCGGAGTAGGGGACGATCAGGCGACGCGTGCAGTCGCGCTTCAACGTCTGGATCAGACGTTCGACGAACGCGATGCTGCCGTACTTGCCGATGGCCCCGAAACGCTGCTTGATGCCGAGTCTTTTGATCCATGCTTGGAACGAGTCGGCCCGGAACTGCCGGCCTTGGTCCGTGATCAGATGCCGAGGGCGCACCTTGGCCTCACGGAAGACGCGAGAGAGGAATCCACGTACCGCCCGAGACGTGGGTTGCTTCCGGTAGCGTTCGACTCCCATGATCCGCTTGGAGAACTGATCGGCGATGACAGCGATCCACCAGCAGAAGGGCCAGCACTGTGGCCACGAGAACGGGAGTGCCGACGTCCAGAACCCGAGCGAGGTGGGCACGACACTGAGATCGGCATGCCAAACGTGGCTCGGGTACCGCGCGATGACGGTCTTGCCCTTCGACTTGGCGACCGGCCGTTCCTTCTTGGGCGACGGCTTCGCAAGGATCATGCGGCGGATGGTCGTGTCTCCAAGGTGCAGCCCGGCCCGGCAAAGGAACTGGGCAAGCTTCGTGTACCCCAGGTTCGGGCAGGTCACCTTGAAGCGCCGAACCATGTAGCCTACGAACTCGGGGAACTTGTTAACGGGGACCGGAAGGCGGACGAGGGCCGCTTCTCCCTCCTCGTTCAGGCGCTTCATCCACGACGACAGGGTGTTCGTGGTCAGCTGGAATCGCTCGGCGGCTTGGACGACGGACCATCCCCGGAGGGCCCGAAGCTCCAGGATGGCCATTCTCTCGACCGGCGGGTAGTGCGGCCGCTGATGGGCCGGAATACGCAGCATCCGCTCGTTCTTGATCCTCAACTCCTCCAGGAGCAGACTGATCTCTTGATTGAGCCGTTCGTTTTCGGCCTTGATCCGGAAGCGAGCGTTCCAGTGATTCGCCGCCCAGCCACGGCTTGCGGTGAGGGTCGCGTGCGCCAAGGACATCGCATGGATAGCGGCCGAGCGGACGCGGCTCGGCCAGCCCCTCGGCAGGGACGCCCCGAAGGGTGGAGAACTGGGCATGCAAACCCCCGGAAAAGATCAGGAGAGCGATCGACCCGGGAGCAGGATAACGTGTTGAAGGTGCAGGAGATCATGACCGTCGAGGCGACCCCCAAAATCGCTGGCACCCCCGCTACGACGCCGTCGGCGAGAGGAATGGCTCGGCTGAAACCCCCATCCTTTAGATAGAGCTCTCTGGAGAGCATCGGCCGCGACGGAATCTCAACCCTTTTTTGTTCGTATTTGCCTATCGCTTGGGGAGCCAGACGTGAGTTTTTCGAACTTTGGCTCTCCGGTTGACATCCCCCTCGCCATTTCGACGTTTCTCGCCTGAAAGAGGCCACAGGTTCGGACAAGTTGTCGGCGAGCCAATGGTGCGCGGCTATCTCGAGCTGGGACGGAGCGCGAACAGCGGTTAACAGCCGGGGAGAGCGCGAAGTGGCTCTCGGGCTCTGTGTCGACCTGGGAGAGCCCCATCTTGACCACCCCTCCGACGAATTCGTCCTGATTCAATCATTTTCCGAGTTGCGGTAGATACACCGCCATCTGCGCGGTCCGGGAATTGGTGGGTCAACCCTGAAAACGCGGGTGGTCAAGGTGAGGCTCTGCGTTCGTGGCCGAGAGCGTCTTGCATCGAGTCCGACGTCCGACGGACGAGCCTTTCAAGCTCAGAATCAGTTGGCAGGACAAATCGAACTCGTTCGAGTCGTACCACTGCTCGTCCGACCGTATGATCCTGCTCCGCAGGAGTTGCGCCCCCGGATCAGATAGTAATAACCGGCCCCAGGGGGTGGATCGAGCAGGTCGTTCGCAATCGTAGTTGGAGATGCGGTAATGATGCACCGCTCCGAGGGACCGCCGCCAACGGGAAGCTCGGCGAGATTGCCGGACAAGACGTCGTACACAGTGCCTGAGCCGGAGTGCGCGGTGTCGGAGTCCCATGAAATGCTCCCATCCGACATATCCACCCCTGTGATCTCCAGCGGCGTCGCAAACACCGTTGCATCCGACGGTGCGCAGTCGCAGGCATCGCCGTGACCGTCGCCGTCGGCGTCAACCTGCGTCGGATTGAACACCGCTAGACAGTTATCGGTGCCGTTCAATACACCGTCGCCGTCGAAATCTCGGTCTGGGAAAAGCCCGCGCATGTCGTCGTCCAAGACCCATCCATCATCGTCCAAATCGAGTGTTGAGCTGTAACCAGGATCCTCTGTCGAAGAACCAATCGCGCTCGCGAGTATCGAATCGTCGGAGGCGTCACAGACGTCGTCGCCATTCTGATCGCAAAAATTGCCGCCCCCAGACATGCCGTCTGCCGCTTCCGGTGCCAGCCCTGATCCGCCAGCTGGTAGCTGACACTGATCGATGCCGCCGTATTCGGACGCGCGAGCACGTCTCCAACGATTGGTCGTAGGTTCGAATACCTCGTGAATGGATGTGAGCGTTTTCGTCTTGACGTCAAACTTGAATATGCAACGGTCCTCCATGCCCGGCACACCCTCTCCGGTGCTGCTTCCCTCCCTAGATGACCAAAAGGACCTAATAAAACAGTCGTAGATTCCATCGTTGTCCGAATCGCCTGGCGTAAAAATGTTCCCAAAATTGAGACCGCTAGCCCACACACACTTTGCGGCGGAAAGAAACGGGTCCGTCCCGTCCGGGTGGTACCGCAGATAGAATGCCGAGGCCGTCGCCGGTGGATCGGTTTCGCACGTCAGTCGAAATAGGGCGCCTTGTTCGTCGTCCCACTCGTTCTTGGTATTGTTCGGGTCTCCCGGGTCACAGTGGAAATCGTCTACAATGCCACCCGTGGTGTTATTCGAAATTGGAATTTCCGGGCGGGTCTCACAGCCCTCGAATCTCCACGTGATACTGGACCGCTGCTTCGCAACACCTGTCTGCCCAGCGGGAAGGTCCAATGAGAGCTGGTGTTTACCGTAGAGGGTGTGGGTCCCCGCCGTCAGATGAACCGAACCGCTAGCACTCAGCGCCGCGTTGGTGCAAACCACCGTGCCACTGTCGATGTAGACGTTGACCGAGAGCGCTCTTCCCGCTGGGCCGCTCCCATCGACGCTGCAATCTGCGACCAGATCGTACTCGGTGTTTGTCGAGAACGTGTAGAACCACTCGAAATAGCCGCTCGTTGTGCCCTCTCGGCTTGTGTGACTGATCGTGCCATCGACCTCTGCCGTCGCGCTTCCGGCGTAAGCGCTCTTCCACGAAGCCGTCCCCTTACTCGTCCCGTTGATGGTGTCGTTGGTGCAGTGGCAGCTGGACTGCACAGAGTTCCGCAGTGTGCGGAGCGACCCTGTCGGGTCACTCGTTTGAACCTCGCTGGTAAAGCAGCACGTATCTTGGCTCGGGACGGTATTCGACCCGTTGAGCACGTCCAATAGGGTGGAGCTGGGTGTCACAGTCGCAAGAAGCGCGGTGGCATAGCCGGCGACTGTTGCCGTGATGGCCCCGCGGACGGCGGCCCTAAGAAATTCCCCCGAAGCCATGGTGATATCTCCCCGAGATTGGTTTCGACCCTCATCGTTCGTCAATCTTCAATGCCGTCGCCGTTAGCCTTCGAACCGTGCTCAGTTCTTCCGCGGTTGGGGACCACACGTACACCTCCCCCCAGGGACAACGTCCAATCGCTTCCGCAGGGCCCCAATGCTTTTCATCCGGCTTGAAGGGCTTGATCGCGGAGGCGCTCGCCGTTACCCAAACAAAGACGAACGGGTCGTCCTTGCTCCGGCGGCCATGGCTCAACGCCACGGTCGTACCGTTCACCGATGATCGTCCGGCGGGGACTACATCCCCTTCTTTGACGAACTCAAGACGCCAGCCGGACGCTTGCACCGCGTCAAGCAAAGTTCTTGCTACTACTCGCGACGGTCGCACTGGGCCTTCCGCCACCCGGATTGTGACTGCGTTCGACGCGGGAATAGCTACCTGGCCAACATCTCCGACATCCTGACCCCTGAACCGAACCTTGTAGGTCCCAGGCGACGTCAAGAGATACTGATCGGCGATGTCAAGCTTGTCGAATAGGACAGTGCTTTCCCCGGGATTCAAGACCTTCCCTCCCATTCCGGTCTGGACGCTCCCTGCGATATACGGCACGTTCGTGCCGTCGCTTCTCTCGATGGCCATCGACGAATTGACGGCCACCTGCGCGGTCTCGATCCGAACCGCCCGGGTCCCCAGATTCTCCAGCACGAGGCGAAACCACATCGGCTTTCCCAGGGCGAATCCCTCTTCTCCTGCGGACAGCGCTGTTCGCAAGCCATCTTTTTGCGGACCCCACTCCAGCCGCCCGGAATCGCTCGTACCACGATTTGTGGAGCTTTGCGCGTCCGCCGACGCGGCTCCCAGTAGTGCCAAGACGGCCAGCATGACGCTGACGACAGCATTCCACCGAGCGGACTTGCCGAGTACCACTTCGAAGATCCCCATTTTCGAAAGTGCCTCCTGGACGACCGCGGCCACACACATCGGCGTCTGTTACCGCGTGTGTTGCAACGGATTTTAGCTGGTCCTCACGGGGACGCAACCTGCAGACTCGTGACATTGCGGAGTAGAAACGGCAGGTTGCACTTGAGCGGTCAGGCAGCGGCGCTCGGCTGGTCGATCACCGGCCCCAGCCTATTGGGGATTTCCCAATTCGTACGCCAGCACGGAAATCGTGTCCCCCGCACCCCCTGCCGCCTCGTGCAAGCGCCGGGACGGCGGAGTGCGACGGGCTGAAGCGCAGCGGACCGTCGTCGTTCCGAAACGTCGGCGGTACAAACAGCTCACGTTGAGCCACACACCTCAAGCTATCTCCTCAAGTGCGACCCGCGTAGCGTGTGCTGCTGCGAACGCGAACCCGGCCGCGCAAGAATCGATGTCGTGCCATTCTATGGCAAGCAGGCGACACGAAAATGCCATTTGCAAGCGCAGGCTTTCAAGTGCATTTCTGACTGCCTGCTCAACAACCGAGTCGTAATTGTCACCGGCCGGCCACTCCACTACAGACGAAAAGGAGAACGCTGTCGCCCGCTCAAACTCGATCGTCACACAGCCATGGACACCTCGGGGGCCGACATTGCGATGTGTTTCGCATGTTGCACGCGCGTAAGCGGGGCGTCGTAGATTCATCTTGGCGTCGAACGCACGGCTAACCCCCGGCCCGAGTGGCGCGGCCGTTGCCCCGCAAGGGCCGTGACACGACGTTCGACGGCCACTGATTACGATACGCCGAGTTCACTTGGACTTTCTGGCACCCACCCGAGACCGCCGCAACGACAACCGAAACGGTGCGCTGCGACATCAACCACACCTAACCCACCACACTGCTCGCAGTCGGGTCGGCCAACGGGACGTCCTGGCAGGAGTTCCGCCAGTTCAGGATGACGAGCCGCAGCGTTGACAAGCGCCACCGTGATCCAGAGCAATTCGGTCACCGGCTCGACAAAGTCTTTGGTCGCTTCCGAGTTTATGAACACGATGTCGCCCGCCGGAGACAGAGCGAGATAGCCAGCCCAACCCGAATACACTGGCAACAGGTCATGTGGTGCCCGGCTCAGAGTCGTGTCGCGCTCAATCTCCGCGGCCAGGGTTCGAACTGCCGCCGCCACTCGCTCTGTCATCTGCACTCGCACTGGCTCTTCCGATTCTTGTCCGTCGAACGCCCGCGGTAACGCACGCGCCCGCCGCCGCGCGTGCTGCCGCGTGCAACCGCCGGGGCGGAGGAGGGGGGCGCGCTGAGCGTGTACCGGGATGTTAGGCGGCCCTGCTTGGCGATGTTCACTTCTTGGCCTTCTTGGCCGGAATCAGCCACTCTGCCGGCTGGATTTGGACCGTGTATGTGACGCCACAGGCGAAAGCCTGACCGTCTGGCAGCCGCGACGGCGCATAGAGACGCCCACCGAGCGTATCTACCACGATCTTGTCGATGGCAGGATGGACGGACTGTGTGACCACGAGCTTCTCGACTTTGCCTTCTCGCGAGACGGTGCCGATGACTTGCAAGGTTCGGCCCACCTTGTTTGTCGATTTGAGGTAAGCGTCCGGTAAACCCCACCCCACCTGTTCGAAGCGCCGGGCCGGGGGCGCCTTGCGGCAATATCAAGCGGCGACGTCGAGTGCGGGCTTCGGCAGGAGGAGTCCGATGTCGGATTGTTTCCAGCCGGAGGCGAGCTTTTCGAGGACGTCCTTGAGCCACGCGAACGGTTCGACGCCGCGCAGGCGGCACGTGCCGAGCAGCGTGTAGATCACCGCGGCTCTCTCGGCTCCCTCGTCTGACCCCGCAAACAACCAGTTGGCTCTTCCGACCGCGATCTTGCGCAGCGCGCGTTCGCACGCGTTGTTGTGGATCGCCAGACGGCCGTCTTCGAGGAACCGATTCAGCGGCTTCCACTGGTTGACCGCGTACGTGAGCGCCTTGCCCATCGGGCTCTTCGGCAGCGCTGACTTCCACGCCTCCGCGATCCAGGCTTGGAGATCGTTCAGGATCGGCTTGCTCTTCTCGATGCGAAGCGCCAGCCGGTCCTCCGGTGTCTTCCCAGCGGCCTCCCGCTCGATCATGAACAGATCCTGGATCCACTTCAACGCCACTGCGGCGCGCTTGTCGGTGTCGAGCGCCTGCACGAAATGGCGCCTGCAGTGACTCCAGCACCCGGCCTCTTTCGCGCGTCCCAGTTGGAAGAGCGGATCGAACGCTCCGCCGGCATCCGCCTGGATCCACCCTTCGCGAAGTCCAAGGAACTCACACGGACCCGACCCCTCGCCCGTCGGCCGGTAGTCGTACACGACCCAGGTGTCGTCGCCGAGCATCGCGTACATGTGCCCGCGCTTTGAGCCCCCGGGCTTGTCGCGGTCGAGCACGGTCAGAGGTGTAGCGTCCACCTGCACGACGTCGCTCACCAACATCTGCCGTCGGATTTCCTGCGCGATCGGGTAACCCGACTCCGAACCGGCCGTCACCCAGTCGGCCAGCGTCGAAACCGGAATGTCGGGGCCGTGCCGCTTGTAGATCTCCCGGATCCGATGCAGCGGCAGATGCTCGGCGTACTTCTTGATCAGCACGTCGGCCATCAGCCCGAATCCCGGAAGCCCGCCGTCGATCGGCTTGGGCGGCACCTTCGCCACGACGACCCCTTCCCCTTCGCACGCCTTGCAGGCGTACTTCGCCCGCTCGTAGACGATCACCTTGAACTGCGCCGGAATCAGCTCGAGCACCTGGCTGCGCTCGCATCCGATGCGCACCTTCGAGACGCCGCAACCGCAGATCTTCTCGGTCTCGGCGGGCTCGATCGGCACAATCTCCCGTGGGATCGAATCCGGGATCGCGGCCTTGGATCCCTTGCGCTCGATCGGCTTGCGGCGGACGTAAGCGATGACCGGGCGCGTCCCATCGGAAGCCGAGTCTTGCCGTCCGAGCTCTTCCAGGAACAGCTTGAGCTGCGCGGGATCCATCCGCTCGGTCTTCCGGCCGTAGCGCTCCTTGATCATCAGGCGAAGCTGGTGAGCAAGCTTGTCGTGCTCGGAAGCCAGCTGCGACAGCAGCGACACGACCAGATCGAGCGCGTCGTCCTTACGATTGTCGTCGAGCAGGGAGGACAGCGTCGACTTGATCGAATCGATCTGAGACGTGATCGTTGACGACGCGACGCTCATGACGTGCGGATGCTACACGATCGCGTGCGTGATCGAACGTCACGATTCGAAGAATTTGTCAGCGCGTCGCGACCGCTTGCGGCGTCCAACGTGGCTGCCGTCGAGCACGCGTCAGGTCGAGCCCTTCGAGAATCAACCCGAGATCCCCGGCATCGATCTCGAGCCGCGCGGTGTCACCCGTGGGAAGCTTGAACGTGCCGCGCTCGAGCCGCTTGTAGAAAAGGCAGAGCCCGCCGCTGGCAAAGAACAAGACCTTCATCCGGTCTCCGCGCCGATTCCGGAACACGAAGAGATGACCGGAGAGAGGATCCTCCTTCAGGGTCTCGCGCGTCAGGCCCGCCAAGCCGTCGAACCCACGGCGCAAATCGACCGGGGAGGTCGCCACGAACACACGGACGCTCGCTGGTACCGAGAACATCAACGGGCGGGAATGCGCGCGAGAATCGCCACGACGTCGTCGACGCGAGCGTCACCCGTCACGCGCAGATGAACCCCACCTGACAGCTCGATCTCGATGGCCGCAGTCAACGAACTCGAACGGATCGTCACCTCGCTGAAGCTCGGCGAGCTCGAACGCGCCGCATCGGTCGGGGCCAGCCGCCGCTTCCAGCGGTACAGCCGCTCCACCCCGATGCCTTGCTCCTCCGCAAACGCCTTCACTGGGATCCCTCGCCGCTCGATCTTCTCGAGCATCGCGCGGGCCTGCTCCACGGTCCAATAAGAACGCTTTGACTTCGGCTTGCTCATGCTGGCCACCTCCTTTGAGGTGGCGATCATCCCGACGCTATCGGCCGTCCGGAAGGGTGGGGTTTACCGGACGCTTACGACTATCGGACAGGCTCCGAAGCATCTCGTTGCGGTGAGTTACCCTGAGCGTAAGCACCAATGATCGCAAGGCCTCGAGTGTCGGATGG
>Ga0306923_10008073_pt1 | contig 10546 bp, 10 predicted proteins | sample sta12Can44000108_FD_203841 | JGI IMG/M metagenome (GOLD analysis project Ga0306923, IMG submission 203841) | Lab enrichment of tropical soil microbial communities from Luquillo Experimental Forest, Puerto Rico - statanox.12C.anox.44.000.108 (v2)... | ecosystem: Environmental > Terrestrial >...
AATAGGCCGAGGAAGCCGCAGCGAAACCCGAAGCCGAGCGCAACCGAAGTTTCGGGCTCGTACTCGAAGCTGGCGTCGTTGAGCCGGAGTTTCGCGAGGCTGTCGCGCAATCGCTCGTAATCGGCGGCGTCGGTCGGGAACAGGCCGCAAAAGACGACCGGCTGCACCGGCTTGAAACCAGGCAACGGCGCGGCAGCCGGCCGGCGGTCCTCCGTGATCGTGTCGCCGACCCGGCAATCGGCAACTGTCTTGATACCGGCGGTGATGAACCCGACCTCGCCCGGGCCCAGCGCCTCGACGGCCACGCCTTTCGGCGTAAAAACGCCGACCCGTTCGATATTGTGCACCGCGCCGGTCGCCATCAGGCGGATCTTCTGGCCGGCGGAAAGCGACCCGTCCTTGACCCGCACGAGGATTACGACCCCGAGATAGGGATCGTACCAGCTGTCGACTAGAAGCGCCTTGAGCGGCGCTTCGCGGTCGCCGGAGGGCGGCGGCAGGCGCGTCACGAGCGCCTCCAAGACCTGGTCGATGTTGAGCCCAGTCTTGGCCGAGATCAGGAGCGCGTCCGACGCGTCGAGGCCGATCACATCCTCGATCTGCTCCTTAACCCGGTCGGGCTCGGCGGCCGGCAGGTCGATCTTGTTCAGTACCGGGACAATCTCATGCCCGGCCTCAACCGCCTGATAGACATTGGCCAGGGTCTGCGCCTCGACACCCTGGCTCGCATCGACGACGAGCAGCGATCCCTCGCACGCGGCGAGCGAGCGGCTGACCTCGTAAGAAAAATCGACGTGACCCGGCGTGTCCATCAGGTTGAGAACATAATTCTCGCCGTCCTTGGCCTGGTAATCGAGGCGCACGGTCTGCGCCTTGATCGTGATGCCGCGCTCACGCTCCAATTCCATATTGTCGAGCACCTGCTCGCGCATCTCGCGCGCCTCGAGCCCGCCGCAAGCCTGGATCAGTCGGTCGGCGAGGGTCGACTTGCCGTGGTCGATATGCGCGATAATCGCGAAATTCCGAATATGGCCGAGGGCGGTCATGACTGGCGCGCAAGATAGGGTCGCGCCGTCGCCGGATCAATGAAACGCCCCACTTTATGCCGGCTTCTTATAATTCGGCTGCAGCAATCCCCAGCGCATGCGCCGCGGCGAGCAGCCTACTGTCATAGCTCGCCAGCTCTATCGAACCACCCAGCGAGCGCAGGTGCTCGACGGTGGCGAGATGCAGGGCATCGAGCGTCCGAATCGTGATTGGCCACGGTTCCAGAGCGCGCGCCAGCAACGATTTTTCCATCTCCAACAGTTCAATCCCGATCAGCAGCGATCGCGCCTGGTCCCCGTGCGAACCCATCAGACCATACGCATGCACCCGGTTCCAGACCTCGTATTCCAGCAATCGGCTTGAGACCAATGGCGCCTGCCAAAACTCTAAGGGGGGAGCGCGCGGTTCCAACAGCAATCGCGAAAGCGCGACCGAACTGTCAATGTAGATCACCAGCGATCTTTTCGGTCCTTATCCAGATCTGCCATCAGCTGTTCAAATGTAAGTCCCGGCACCGGCTTTCCCCGCGGCGGCCAACCCGGACCGCGGACCGCAGGTCTGATCCAACCCTCACGCACACCACGCTCGATGATCGACTCTGGTTCTCGTCGCGGCGGTACGATCTCCGCGACCGGCCGGCCGCGATCGGTGATGACGACGGTTTCGCCCGCCGCCGCAAGACGGACGTATTCGCTGAGCTTGTTCTTGAGGATTTTCAGTCCTACCGCACGCATCTCGGTTCAAGTAGCTTCTTGAAGCTACATCGTCAATAGAGGGTCTGACGTTTCCCTACCGGCGAGCGTCGGGAGCGGCGCGCTCCAGTTCGCTCGCCGCGACCGCGTGCAGCATCGCGCGCAGCTCGGCGCTGCGCTGCTTGCCGAACGCCGCCTCGAACCCGGCCTGGGCTTTGACCCAGCCTTCGACGGCGGTGCGGAGCCGCTCGGCCCCGGCATCGGTCAGGCGGATTTCCCGGCTGCGGCGGTCGGCGCGACCCTGGACGACGGCCACGAGCCCTTCGCGTTCCAGGGGCTGCAGGTTGCGGCCGAGCGTCGTGCGATCCATGACGAGATCGGCGGCGAGCGCGCTGATCGTCATCGGCCCGAGGCGGCGCAGTTTCGCCAGGATCGAGAACTGCGTCGTGCGCAGCCCCGTCGCCGCCAAAAAATGGTCGTAGAACTGGGTTACATGCCGGGCAGCCTGGCGCAATGCCAGACAATTGCACAGCTCGTGCTTTATGCTTCAAACATTAGGCGCATACGCACGTATTTCAAGCGTGCGGTGCCTAAATGGAGCCCGTAAATGTCATTGAGCGAGGCGGCGCTGCCGCAGACCGCTCCCCCGTCGGTCACGGTCGCATCTACGCCGGCGCAAGCCCGTTTCGATCCGCGCACCCGGTTGCTCCTGGAGGCGCCGATCGGGGTCACTCTCGCGAAGCTGGCTGCCCCGAATGCGCTCGTCATGTTCGTACAGGCCTCGGTCGGACTGATCGAAACCTATTTCGTCGGCTGGCTCGGCACCGACGCGTTGGCCGGCGTCGCGCTCGTCCTTCCCCTGGTCATGCTGATGCAAATGATGTCGGCCGGCGCGATGGGCGGGGGGATATCCTCGGCTGTTGCCCGCGCGCTCGGCGCGGGCCGACGCGCCGACGCCAATGCGCTGACCTTGCACGCGCTCGCGATCGCCGGGATGTTCGGGCTCCTCTTCATGGTTGCGGTGCTCGGCGGTGGCTCAAGCCTCTACCGCGCGATGGGCGGTGACGGAGCCTCTCTCGCGGCAGCGCTGAGCTTTTCCAATGTCGTCTTTGCGGGCGCTGTCCTCCTCTGGATCTTCAACTCGCTCGCCAATGTGATCCGCGGCACCGGCAACATGACCGTCCCGGCGCTTGTCACCTGTGTCGGCGTCGTTGTGCTGCTGCCGCTGTCGCCCTGCCTAATCCTCGGCTGGGGGCCATTCCCCCGGCTCGGCGTCGCCGGCGGCGGCGTGGCCGTGGTCGGCTATTACGCGATCGGCAGTGCCGCCCTGGCGGCCTATCTATGGTCGGGGAGCTCGGTCCTGCGGCCCTCGTTTCGCAAGTTCCGTTTCCAGCCGCGGCTGTTCCGCGACATCCTGCGCGTCGGCGGCGTCGCCGCGCTGATCACGGTGCAGACCAATCTCATTATCGTCATCGCAACGGCCCTCGTTGGACGGTTCGGGCCGGCCGCGATGGCCGGCTATGGCGTCGGCTCGCGCCTCGAATATCTGCTGGTTCCAATCGTCTTCGGTCTGGGCGGGCCGCTCGTCGCGATGGTCGGCACTAATATCAGTGCCGGGCGGCGGCGGCGCGCGTTGCGCATTGCATGGATCGGCGCCGCGGCTGCAGCCGCCGTCACCGAGGCGATCGGGCTCGCAGCCGCGGCCTTCCCGCGTTTGTGGCTTTCGTTGTTCGACACCGATCCGGCCATGCTCGAGGCCGGGGCGCGTTATCTCCGCGTCGTCGGCCCGTTCTACGGAATGTTTGGGCTCGGCATGGCGCTCTATTTCGCCTCGCAGGGCGTCGGCCGGCTGCGCTGGCCGTTTATCGCGAATTTCACCCGCCTCGTCATTGCCGGCGGTGGCGGCTGGCTGGCGCTGCGCCTGACCGGCGAGGTGTCGCTTGTCTTTTTCGCGCTCGGCGCGGCGATGGCTGCATTCGGATTGATCAACGCCGCAGCGGTCGCGGGAGGAGCATGGTTCGACAGACCCGCCACTGCCGGGCGCGTTTCGCTGCTGTTCGTGCCGCGGCGATCGGCATAGAACTTTCCGAGGCGAATTCGTGTTTACTGCGACTATGCGGCCTCGCCGTCCTCATTAGACGCTACGCCAGATGATCGGGGGCTCCGACGGGTCTTCGCCGATTCCTGAGGAAATCCGCGCTCGGCTTGCGCGCCCGACGGTCCTCTATCGGGACCGGTCGGGCACCTGATGGTGGCCAGCTTTTTCGATCAGCTTCTCCCGTTGATGGAGCTCGACGGCTCCATTCTGATCGAGCTTTTCACGGATGGCGGCGACGCCGAAATTGGCCGGCGCCTCGCCGAGGAGGTGCGGTTGCTGCACCGGGAGCATGGCCGGGATATCTGGTTTTTGGGCAAGACCCTCGTTGCCTCGGCCGGCGTCACGGTGATGGCAGCATTTCCCAAGGAAAAGCGATGGTTGACCCGCGACGCCGCGCTGCTGATCCATGGGCGCAGAATGGTCAAGGATCTGCACCTGGAAGGGCCTTTGGGGAGTTGCCGGCGGGTGCTCGAAGAAATGATCGCCGACATCGACCACGGGCTGCGGCTCGAAGAGCAGGGGTTTGCCGAGCTGATCGACGGCGCGGGCGTCGACGCCGAAGAGATCGCCCGGCGGGCCTATGGCGGCTGGTATCTGTCCGCGGAGGAGGCCTTGAGCAGAGGTCTTATCGCTGGTCTTGTCTAGTAAAGTCCCCGCATAATCTCCAATGCCCCTGTCAAGGACAGCGATGCCGCAATATCCGAAATACACGACTACGGTGATCGGAGCCCACAGCGTCCCCCGCTGGTATGAACCGCTCGACGGCCTCGTCAGGATAGGGCAACTGCTCCCGGAAGACATAGCAGATGCACAGCACCGGGTTATGCAGGCCGCCGTGGTCGAGCAGGAGACGGCGGGCATCGACATAATCACGGGTGGGGAGACGCACCGCCGAACCCATAATCGGCATTCGCCCCCCAATGCGATGCTCAATCACTTCTGGCAAAGAATACCGGCGTTTCAGGGTGAGACCCGACCACGGCCGATCACGAAATACGACCCGAATGTCACGCATCCGGCAGCTATTTGCCAGGGGCCAATAACCGATTCTACAGATTTGGGTCTCGTCGACGAGTTCGAAGAGGTCTCGGCCTTCGCCCGTAAACCCGTAAAGATCACAATGACGGGCCCTCATTTTCTCACCGCCGTCGCCTACGATGAGCATTACAACGATCCAGTGCGAATGATGTTTGACGCGGCAAAGCTATTGCAAAGGAATTTCGTCCGATTGGCGGAGGCGGGTTGTAAGCACATCCAGATCGACGAGCCATACCTGACCCCGCCGAGCGACGAGGAAGTGCAAAGCGCGGTCGAGGCAATAAATCTGTCGATCGACGGTCTTCCCAAAGATGTTCATGTTGCCGTGCATGTCTGCCAGGGAAATTATGCGGTAGGCCCTCATTATGATGGTCAGATCGGGCATCGGTATTTTGATGCCGGCCGCTACAAGGCCGATCTGATTTGCCAGATCGAATGCGACTCCTATCTCATCGAGCATGACCGAACAGATGCGTTCGAGGGTGTGCTCGGAACCAAGCAACTCGGCGTAGGCGCGGTCGACGTGCAGGACCCGAATATTGAAACGGCAGAGCAGGTCGCAGAGCGTATTTCAGTGCATCGATGGCTTGCGCCTGAGCAGACCATCATCACGAGCACTTGCGGGTTCAATCATCTGCCTCGCCACATCGCGCTCGGCAAAATGCGGGCGATGACTGGGGCAAAAGCAATTCTCAGCCGCGGCTCGCAGTAGATCCGGCGTGAATAAGGCCGGCATGAATAAGGATAGGTCCCGCGTGGGCCAGATCGAGCAACGGCTGAAAGCAACCGAGGAACGTTTTCGGATTGCGCAGGTCGCGGGCGGGATCGGCTGGTTCGAGTGGGATCTCGTGACCGATGCGTGGGAATGCTCAACCCACGTGGCGGTCCTGTTCGGTTTCGATCCTGGCACGCCGCGACCTCTATTTGCCGACTGGCAACCGGCGATCTTCATTGATGACGTACCGAAGTTGCGTTCCGCTGTCGAAGCTGCGGGTGGGCAGGATCCCTATTACGTCGAGTTTCGGGTTACGCATCCTGATGGCGGCGTCCACTGGATCGCCGGAAAGGGCGAGATCACGAGAGACGAGATTGGTCAGGCTAGGCGTTTGGCCGGGGTCTTTTATGAGGTGAGCGAGCGCAAAACTCTCGAAGCCCGCCTCCTGGCTCTCAATGAGAACCTGGAAACGACTGTCGCCGACCGCACCCGTCAGCTAGCCGCGACCGCCGCCCAGTTGGAGGAAACTGAACGCCGGTTTCACCTTCTCATCGATGCGGTCACGGACTACGCGATCTTCATGCTCGACACGGCCGGCAATGTGGTCAGTTGGAATCCCGGAGCCGAGCGAATTAACGGGTATTCATCTGGCGAAATAATCGGCCAGCACTTTTCGCGTTTCTATACCCAAGAGGACCGTCAAAACGGATTGCCCCAGACTGCACTCGCAACAGCAGAGCGGACCGGGAAATACGAAGCGGAGGGTTGGCGCTGCCGCAAGGACGGGACCGCCTTCATGGCCAGCGTTGTAATTAACGCTATTCGCGATGCATCCGGCCGCTTGTTGGGGTTCGCGAAGATCACGCGGGACATCACGGAAAAGAAGGCGACGGAAGAACAGCTTCGTCAGGCCCAAAAGATGGAGGCGGTTGGACAACTGACCGGCGGGGTCGCCCACGACTTCAACAATCTCCTGACCGTAATAATGGGCAATTTGGAGCATCTCGATCGCGTTCTGCCGCCCGCCCAGCCTACCCAAAGAATTATAGCGGCAGCGCTCCGCGGCGCAACGCGAGCGGCAATGCTTACCCATCGGCTGCTTGCGTTCTCTCGCCGCCAGCCGCTCGCGCCGGAGATCCTCTCGGTCAACAAGCTCGTGGCCGGCATGTCGGATCTAATGCGGCGGACGCTCGGCGAGGCTATTCTGATCGAAGCGGTATTGGCGGGTGGGCTTTGGCCCACTTTGGCGGACAGTAATCAGCTTGAAAATGCACTCATAAATCTTGCCATCAATGCCCGCGACGCGATGCCCGATGGCGGCAAGCTGACCATCGAGACCGCGAACACGCATCTCGATGAACCTTATGCCCGTATGCACGACGAGGTTCAGCCCGGTCAATACGTCGGCATCTTTGTTACCGATACTGGTACCGGGATGGCCCCCGAAACGGCTGCCCGCGCCTTCGAGCCGTTCTTTACGACCAAAGAAACAGGCCAAGGAACAGGATTGGGGCTTTCCCAAGTCTATGGATTTATTAAGCAATCGGGTGGACACGCAACGGTCTACAGCGAAGTCGGCGAAGGCACGACGGTGAAGCTGTATTTGCCGCGTTATCGCGGCGCGGAAAACAATGTCGACGAGAAGTTGAAAACTCACGAGCTTCCGCGCGGTCGATCGGAATTGGTCCTGGTCGTCGAGGATGACCCGGATGTGCGTGATTACACCGTCGAGATGGTGAGCGATCTTGGATACTCGGTGCTGAGCGCTCCGGATGGAGCAAACGCTCTTCGATTATTGGATTCGCACCGCGAAGTCAGCCTGCTGTTCACCGATGTCGTACTTCCGGGCGGGATGAACGGCCGACAACTCGCCGAGCAGGCGCTGCGACGGCAACCGCGGCTCAAAGTCCTCTATACGACCGGCTACGCCCGAAACGCCATCGTCCATCAGGGACGCCTCGATCCAGGCGTCGAGGTTGTCTTCAAGCCGTTCACGTACTCCGATCTCGCGACAAAGATCCGCCAGGTATTAAAGAGCTAGCCGGTTAAGCGCTATTGGCCGACAATCGTGGCGGCGGCGCTCGGCGCGCCGCCCCACGAAACGCGTGTGTCAGTTGATCAGCTCGTAGAATTTTGCGGCGTTCTCGCAGGTGATCTTGTGCACGATCTCGGGGGAGAGGCCGGCCAACTGCTCCTCGAGGTACTTCGAGGATTCCGGCCAAATGCCGTCGGCGTCCGGGGTAGTCGGAGCCCCACCTCATCGTCTCGACGCCGATGTCGTCGATGAGCTTGGCGATAATTGGGTCAAACTGGTATGTCGCTTTGCACCGGCGGCGCCAGTATTCGCTTGGGCGCAATTTCATAAGGTCCTCGAACTCGAAATCCACGCAGCGCAATGCATAGGCCATCTATCCGGCGCCGCTCTCGCGCACGAGACGCACAGCCGCGGATAGTGCTCGAACACGCCCGCCCCATCATCCCGGCGATGATGTGGATCAATCCCATCCGCAACGCCGAGACGCCGGTGAACATCGCCGCGCGGCGGACTTTTGGCGCCCTCCTAGCGGGCCCGCGGCGGGATGGTTGGCAAGGTGTGGAAATGCAGCGGCAGTTGCACCTCGTCGACCGCCTGCCAGAACGGCTACCAACTCGGGTGCCACATCGGCTCCATGTCCCAGCAGCACGACAGTTCGAGGCCTTTGAGACCCATCTTGGCGACGCGCCGATTTCGGCGTAGGCCACGCTCCAGGAAATGGCTGCAGCAACCAAGCAGAGTAACCATGTCTCCTTTTGGTAAGGATACCTTCAGCGAGAAACTACGATGCCCCGGCATAGCGCGTCAGGCGCTGTTCATCAGCCATGCCAATCCCGAGGATAACGCCTTTACGCTATGGCTTGGTGCAAAACTCACCGCGCTGGGTTACGAGGTCTTCGCAGACATCCTTCGGCTCAGGGGCGGCCAGGATTGGGAGCGCATCCTCGAGGATGCCATCCGCAACAAGGCTGCCAAGGTTCTGTTGGTTGCAACGCCGCACGGTGTTCAGAAGCAGGGGGTCCGCAACGAAGTCACAATTGCCGTTGAGACCGCGAAAAAGATCAAAGACAGTGCATTTATCGTGCCGCTCAGATTGGCTCCTTACGAGTCTCCGCTCCTCATAGCGCACGCTCAGTACATAGATTTCGAGAAAGGGTGGTCCGCAGGCCTTTCCGAGCTTCTATCACTGGTCGCAGAGATAGGGATACCTCGACCGCACGATATCGGAAATTTGGAGTTGTGGCGCGGTGTCCAGTTGAAAGACGCCCGCATTATAACGCCGGGACCCGAGCGCTTGGTATCAAACTGGCTCGCTATCGACGGAATGCCTCAAAATATCAGATTTTATGATTTCAAGGGGAGCATCTCGCACGGCGCCGTACTGGGGGCGATTCGCAACTCACCCATACCTCTTGCTTCTTTCAACCGAGGCTTCCTTTCGTTCGCCTCCCTTGCAGAGTTGCAGGACCACTTTGGGCCCGATCTACCCGTCGAAGTCATCGCTGAAGGCCCAACTGGCGAATTTCTCGAAGTCGGTTGGTCAGACCCGCGGATTCTTCCCTACGACGCCCGAGCCAAATTCGCTGATCTGGCCCGGCAGGGTCTCAATGCGTTCTTTGGAAGCCGAGGGTTGAGGCCGTTCGAACTTGCCTCAGAGCGCTTGGCGTGGTGGCCGACATTGGCGCTGGCCACGATGAGGCAGCGCCGGTTCAATTGGCCGGATGGCCCCTCGGGCCGCCGGCAGCTCGTCGGCCAGTCTGCTAAGCGTCACTTGTATTGGCATTACGGTGTGAGCTGCTGGGCCCGCAATACGCCCGTTCCGCACGTGCGGGTAGCAGGACACGTAATATTCACTTCGGATGGCCAATCAGTGATAAGCGAGGGGGCTGCGCGGCTGCATCGAATGCGCCGCTCTTTTTGCAAGTCATGGCGCAATGATAAATGGCGAGACCTCCTGTTAGCATTCTGGCACTGGCTTTCGGCCGGCTCGACCGCGATCGAAGTGCCATTAGGGGAGGCCGTCGCTCTTCAGCTCTGCCTTCCGCCCATGATGTGGGATGCGCTCTTCGGGATAGAAAGTCCGAGTGATCAGGAGAGCGTCGGAGTCGAGGGAGAAGACGAGGAGCAGCAAGAGGGCGACGAGATCATCGAGAATGATGGTGAAACGCCCGACGTGGGCGAAGAGGAGCAGGACTTGGAGGAAGAGCCATGACTTCCTTGAAGCTCATACATATCGACGAGCCCTACATCGAATTCCGTTATGGTCAGAAGCTGTATTACCCGCGCGATGGTCTGTTCCTCTACGGCCCAGTGGACGGTGGTCGCCCGGAAGTGCATTACGGCGCAATCGGCACCTCGACTGGGGTAGCCCGTTTGCAGCATTGGGCGCAAATGATAGCGGGACTCGTGCCCCCTCCGCCGCCTCGCCATGGTGCTCGCATGCTTGAGCCGCAGCATGTCCCTTTTCCGGGTTTTGCGCCGGCATTTAACGCCGTCTGGCCCACCGAGCCGCGGACGACGATTACCTCCATAGACGCTCAGGCGTTGTCCCGCGCGCTGCGCATTTCTAACCGCCACGAAGCGATCAAGGCCGCGGTGGATCTCTATGTGACCCCGCTTTTGGCGGCGGCCGCGCGGCTTGAGGATCCGCCGAGCTTTTGGTTCGTGGTGATCCCCGAGGAGGTCTACGAACTCGGGCGGCCACTCTCCAAAGTTGCGGCAACGGAGCGCATCCAGGGCGAAGTTCAGATGACGAAAGGACGGGCACTGAAGCTCGAAGCCGAGCCTACCTTGTTTGGCCTAGAAGAAGCCGAGGCCGGTATTTACCGCTACGCTACGCACTTTCGACGCCAGCTGAAGGCGCGACTGCTCACGGAGAAAGTCGTGACGCAAATTGTGCGCGAAACGACACTTGCACCGAA
>Ga0306923_10008075_pt1 | contig 10544 bp, 9 predicted proteins | sample sta12Can44000108_FD_203841 | JGI IMG/M metagenome (GOLD analysis project Ga0306923, IMG submission 203841) | Lab enrichment of tropical soil microbial communities from Luquillo Experimental Forest, Puerto Rico - statanox.12C.anox.44.000.108 (v2)... | ecosystem: Environmental > Terrestrial > Soil...
CACGTGCCCGGGCGCCGCGATGACCGCCTGCCGCATCGCGGCGGGCATGTTGTGCAGGCCGTTGGAAGCGGTCATCCGGCCGGCCGCGCCGTCTGATCCGGTCCACGCCCCGCGCAGCCGTCCGTCGGTCCCCAGGTGCTCGTCCAGCCAGGCGTAGCCGTACGTGGTGGCGATCCGTTCGGCCTTGCGCCATTCGAGGAGCTCGGCGACCAGCGGATGCGAGTCCCTGAACTCCTCCAGGCGCCAGGCTCGGGTATCCGGCACATCGACCCCGGCCGCCGCGAGCAGTGACCGCACCTGAACCGGGCTTCGCAGGTCGGCGGTGACCCCGGCGGGCGCGTGCCGCAGCACCACGGAGTCCCGCGCGGCCCGCATCGCGATCGCCTCCGGCTCTCCGCGCGGCCGCGGCCCGATGATCCCCGCGAGCACGCCCTCCGCGGTGCCTCGGTCCATGGGAAGTCCCTCCGCGGAAAGCTCCGCGCAGAGCAACTCGGCAGTCGATTCGGAACGGGCGGTGGCGGCTCCCAGGTCCCCGTCGGCTCCAGCGCCGAGCGCGGCCGCCTGCGCCAGCGCCGTCTCGCGGGCGAGCCGTGCCCACGCGAGCAGCCGGGCCGGCGCCGCCGCCCACCCGCCGCGGACCCAGTCCGGCCGCAGGTATCCGTCCGGCGCGACCGGCTCCGCCGAGTCACCCTCGGCGCCGGCCGCGCGGGACCCGGCCGCCGCGTACTCCAGCGCCGCGTCGAACAGGTCTGGCCCGGCGGCCGGCCCGCCGGTCGCGGCCGATGCCACGCCCTCGAGCGGCAGCCCGCGTACGCTGGCCCACGCCCAGCCAGGGTCCGCCCGCCAGCCGCCGAACAGCAGCCGGTGCACCGCGGCGACGTCCCAGCACGTGGCGAGGCACACCCCGCACGTGATCAGGTGCCGCGCGGACTCCTGAGACCAGGTCGCCCACCGTGGCCGGATCTCACGGTCGGCCAGCGCGAGCTCTGCCGCCGAGGACACCCAGCCGCTGTCCGCTGTCGCCACCGCCGTGGCGCCGTCGGGGGTGACGGCGATTCCGACGAGGTCCCCGCGTGCCACCCCCGCGCGGCTCAGCCCGGGGACGAGGGCATTGTCGCTGGTCAGTCCGATGCCACCGCCCATACGGGGAGCCCTCCTCGATCGTCGCGTTCCGCCCGGACCGTGACCGCGACCGGCTCCGCGCCCGGGGCGGGCAGCGCGCGCACCCGCGCCAGCGGATAGCCGGGCTCGTCGACGGCGACGACCAGGTGACCGCCGGCCACCGCCATGCCGCATGCCCACACGTCGGCTAGCCAGCCGACCGGCAGCGACGCGTGCAGCCGCCGCGCGGTCCCGGTTCCGGTCACCGCGAGCGTGCCCCATCCCGGGCCTTCATGCGGGGTGACGGTCACCGCATCGGGGGCGATGCCGAGCCAGTCTCCTGCCGCCGGAGCGAGCCGACCGGTCAGCGCGGCGGCGAACGCGGGCCCGCGCCCGGCCCTCTCGCCCGCCCTGTCCGGTGCCGCCCACGCCGCGGACACCGTCCCGCTCAGCCGGAACTGGAACTCGGGCCCGAGCGCGAGCAGTTCGAGCAACTCGATCAGGTCCACTTGGCGGCGACGAGTCTCATCGATCCCGTACCCGAGGGGCCGCAGCGTGGCCCGCCCGGGCACGGCGGGGCCCGTCAGTCGCGCCACCAGCGGTACGGAGACCGCCTGCGTCCAGCCAGGCGGCAGGCTCGCCCGCTGGGCGGCGACCTCGTCCCTGTCGACGTGGACCCGGTCCGCCGCGCACCGCGGCCCGGTGGTCAGGACCGCCAGGTCGGCGGCGTGCCTGGCCCAGGTCTCGGTGAGCGTCACGCACTCCGGCTTGTCGCCCCCGAGCGCGCCGAGCACCAGCTCGGCCTCGGCGTCGGGGTGCGCGGGCAGCGTCAGCTGCCCGGCTGTCCAGCGGACGGTGTGCGCTCCGGCGCCGCACGGCACCGTGACCTCCGCGGGCGGTAGCGAGTCAAACCAGCTCATCGGATACTAGAGTCTCCTCCTACCACGTCAGGCGCTACCACCGGGCCGGCAAGTCGACGGCCATCTGCTGGCTGGGGCCGGTGACCTCGATGGTCAGGCTGGCGGTCTCGTGGCACAACGGGGGCAGCAGCGCCAGCCGGAGCACCCCCGCCGTACCGCCTGCCGGGCTGATGTCTTCGACCGTGCCGAGGTGCCAGCCACCCGCGTCGTCCCTGGCCCAGACGGAGAATCCGGTATCCCAGCTCGTCCCGGGCGGGCGCCGCCGCGGCAGCGGTGCCAGCCCCTGGACGGCGGCGTGCAGGAAGCTGCCCGCGCCGCCGCTGCGGACTCCGGCCATCGCCAGCCGCACGCCGTCAATCTCCGGCAGGACCATGCCGATGGCGGCCGTTCCCGTCACCGGCGCTAGTCGCCTGCGGCGCCCGTAATAGGCCATGATCTCGGTCCAGCGGGCGGGCACCTCGCTGGCCGGCCCCTCCAGTGGCAGCCCGAGCAGCTGGCTCAGTGCCGCGAGTCGCGCCGGGGCGGGGCTAAGCGGCGAGAGCAGGCCCGCCGCCTCCAGCGTGCCGGCCAGTTCGGCCAGTGCTGACTGGCTGAGGGCGGGTTTATCGTGGATGCCGAGTGCGAGTTCGGCGAGCATCGCCTCGGCCCGCCTTGTCAGCAAGCGCTCGCCAGGACTTTCCTGGACCGAGCGCGGCGCGGCGCCCGGCGCCGCGCCGTCCGCCGGAACGTCGGCGACGTCGGCGCGAAGCACCGGCCCGGCCGGGCCGGTGATGTCGAGCTTCCTAACGGTCGCGGGCGGTGCGGGTATCAGCACGACCGTACCGGTCCAGGTGCTGCCGGCCCAGGTGCCGTCGGTGAAGCTGAGCCGGTACGCGGTCCCGAGGTTGTCCGTCGCGGTCAGCCCGGTCAACACCGGGACGTCGGACTCGGAGGTCCCGACAGCGGGCGAGAAGCACAGCGTCGCGGGCGCCAGCCCCTTGTCGTTGAGCAGGATGAGCGCCATCAGGCGCGATCCCAAAGTTGGCTGACCGGGCCGCAGGACCCGCCATGACGAGGGCTGCCCGCTGGCCAGGCCGCTGCCCAGGCCAGGCGCGCCCGGCGCGAAGCTGCCGAGGTGGCGCAGTCGTCCGCCGGGCACGAAAACCTCTTGCCGCCCCCGGACGTGGAGCGATAGCTGGAAATCGGCCAGGATCCGCGCGGTCAGCGGCTCGGTGAGCACGCCAGCTTCGATGAGCAGGTCGGCCGCGCGCCGGATCCGGCGCGCGTGCCCATCCGATCCCGGGCGCAGTGCCGCCTCGGCGAGCAGCCGCAGGTAGGTTTCGGCGCGTTCCCGATACTCCACGCTCTAACGGTAAGGGCGGCACCCGGCCCGGTGGACGGGGGAATTGCCCGGGCCGAGCGCCGCGGCGCCCAGATAGCCGGGGAAACCAGCTGGGCGCGGCCGGGCGGCTGGAGCGGGAACTCGCCGCCTGGCGACCAGTTGCGGGCCATCGCACCCGCATCTATGAAAATATTGGCCTATATAGCTGAATGTCGATTGAAAGATTACTGGACACTGCCTGAAAGTTCGCAGTTCTTTCGCCGAATCAGCCACTTACCAGCGTATCGCCCCGTGCGGGCTGGCTTGGGACGCGCGCCATCGACCAGACGCGCACTATGTCTCTCATGGACAGCAGCCCGATGACCTCGTGACCTTCCACCACCACCAGGTGCCGGAACCCGCCGCGGACCATCGCGACCGCTGCCTCCTCCAGGGTCCAGTCCCGCGCCGCGTAGACGAGATCCTGGGTGCAGTGCTGGGCAGCGAGCTCGGCGTCCGGATCTTCCCCGGCGGCCACCGAGGTGAGGATGTCGCGCTCGGTGAGGATGCCGACGCCCGAGTGTTCGGGGTTGACCACCACGGCGGCGCCAACCTTTCGGGCCGCCATCATGCGGGCAGCCTCACGCAGCGTGTGGGCAGGGCCGATCATGAGGACCCGCTCGGACATTCCTTCGGCGACTTTCATTCGCATCACCCCACGGCCCTGTGGTCTCGTGTCCGCCCAGCTAGATCACGATAGAGCTAGCTTGTGAACTTGTGATATACCCACTATCAGGCCGCGAAACGCGTTCGTAAACCCCCTCGGGCCGCGTGAAAGAACGCACAAACTCCCGGTCGGATCCGCCCATCACGGAGACTTTGTCCTGCGCGGAAGTTTTGAGCCTCCCAGGGGGCTTGAAGTCTCCGCGGTGACGAAACCTTCCGCCCTCAGGCCGGGTGATTCTCCGCTAGCTGGGCGAGGACCTCGTCGTGCAGGTGGCCGTTGGTGCAGACGACGCTGCCGCCTTGGGGGGTCGCCGTCCCCGACAGGTCGGTGAACCGCCCGCCGGCCTCCTGCACGATCACCTGCACAGCGGCCAGGTCCCACAGCGAGACCTCCGGTTCCGCGGAGATGTCCACCGCGCCCTCGGCGACCAGCATGTGCGACCAGAAATCGCCGAACGCCCGGGTCCGCCACACCGACTGGGCCAGCGACAAGAACCCGCCGAGCCGACCCTTTTCCGCCCAGCCGCCAATGCCCGAATAGGAGAACGACGCGTCACTCAGCTTGGTCACGCCCGACACCTGGCATCGGCTCGCCTTGGTCAGGCTGCGCCCGGTCCACGCTCCGCCGCCCGTCGCGGCCCACCAGCGCCGGGCTAGCGCCGGCGCCGACACGATGCCCACCACGACCTCGTCGCCGTCCATCAGCCCGATGAGCGTGGCCCACACCGGGACACCGCGGACATAGTTCTTGGTGCCGTCGATCGGGTCGATGATCCAGCACCGGGGCCCGCTGCCGGACCGGCCCGACTCCTCGCCAAGGACGGCGTCCCGGGGCCGCGCCCGGCGCAGCACGTTTCGCAACGAGTCCTCGGTGGCGCGGTCGGCGTCGGACACCGGCGTCAGGTCGGGCTTGGTTTCGACGTGCAGATCCAGCGCGCGGAAGCGCCGGGCCGTGATGTCATCGGCGGCGTCAGCGAGAACATGCGCGAAGCGCAGGTCGTCGTCGTAGCTTCCCACCGTCGAAACGGTACCGTCTACGGCGTCACGCTGACCATAGCAGCCATAATCATAGTCATGGACCCCGTGCTCAGCGACCTTCCGGACCGGTTGCGACCGTTCGTCAGAGACGGGCGGATCTCGGCCATGCCCGCACGGCGGTCGGCGCGGCTGCTGCTGCTCGACCAGGTGGCGCAGGCGTTCGAGCCGGGGCGCCGCTACCCGGAAGCCGTGGTCAACGAGATACTCAAGGCCCTGTACGACGACCATGCCGCGCTGCGCCGGTACCTCGTGGACGAGGAACTGATGTCCCGCACCCCCGACGGGACGTACTGGCGCTCCGGCGGCACGGTCACCATCAGCTGATCAGTCAGCGGCGTCGCGGCTGCGCAGCAGGCGGCGCAGTGAGTCCAGGCGGCTTTCCGCGTGATGCTCGGCCGCCCACTCGTCTAGGGCACAGTCGGGGGACAGGTGATCGCAGCCGGGGGGACAGTTAACGGTCCCTTCCGCCAGGTCGCCGAAGGCCTCGACGACACGCTGCGGGGTGACGTGACCGAGCCCGAAGCCGCGTACGCCGGGCGTGTCGATCAGCCAGCCCGAATGGTCGGGGAGCCGCAAGGCGACCGCGGACGACGAAGTGTGCCTGCCGCGGCCGGTCACCGGGTTGACCGTGCCGACTGCCCGGCCCGCGTCCGGTACCAGCTCGTTTACCAGCGTCGACTTGCCGACGCCCGACTGCCCGATCAGGACGCTCACCCGGCCGCCCAGCGCCCGGCGCAGCCGGGACAGGGTCTGGGCCGGCAGCGGCTGGCGGGTGGTGATCATCGGCAGGCCGAGCGGCCGGTAGAACGCGCGCACCTTGCGCGGCGGCGCCAGGTCCGACTTCGTCAGCACCAGCAGCGGGTCCAGGCCAGCGTCATAGGCCGCGACCAGGCAGCGGTCCACGAACCTCAGCCGCGGCGCCGGGTCGGCGAGCGCACAGACGATCACCATCTGCTCCGCGTTGGCGACGACGATCCGCTCGAGCGGATCGGCGTCATCCGGGGACCGGCGCAGGACGCTCGTGCGCTCGGCGACCCGGACGATCCTCGCCAGGGTCCCGGGACTGCCCGAGGTGTCGCCGGCCAGCGCCACCAGGTCCCCGACCACGACCGAGTTGCGGCCGAGTTCACGGGCCTTCATCGCGGTAACCATCCGGTCGCCCGCCGGGTCGCTGATGAGGCACCCGTACCTGCCGCGGTCCACGTTGACGACGAAGGCCTCGGCCGCGCTCTCGTGCGCCGGGCGGCGCCGGGTACGCGGCCGGGAGCCGCGGCTCGCCCGGACCCGGACGTCGTCCTCGTCGAGATAGGCCGAACGCTTCTTCAGGAGTCTGACTCTCTGCCAGTCCGAGGGGGCTGACTTCCCGCATGGGGGGCTCCCGCCCCCCATTCCCCCTGGCCCCCGGACCCCCCGGCTGCCTTCGGCGACATTGTGCTGGTGGATGAGTTCCCGGTTTCGACCATCTCTCCCCACAGGGCCGTGAAGTCGGGGAACGTCTTGCCGACCGTGGCCACGTTCGGCACCTCGATGCCGGGCACGGCCAGCCCCAGGACGGCCGCCGCCATCACCATGCGGTGGTCGTCGTAGCTCTCGAACGGCCGTCCGCCGTCGGCCCGCAGCGTCCGCGGCGTGACGGCGAGGCCGTCAGGCAACTCGGTGACGTCGCCGCCGAGCGCGTTGATCTCCTTGGCGATTGCGGCCAGCCGGTCGGTCTCCTGCGCGCGGGTGTGCCCGACGCCGGTGAACAGCGACGGGCCGGTCGCGAGCGCGGCGACCGAGGTCAGCGGGAGGCACAGTTCGGGGATGTCGCGCAGGTCCGCCTCGATACCGCGGATCGTCCCGCTGCCGGTGACGGTAAGACCGTCGGCACCGAGGGCGCACTCCCCGCCCATTCGGCGCAGCACGTCCGCGATGGCCCCGGCCGGCTGCAGGCTATCGGCCGGCCAGTCACGAACCGTGACCGAGCCGCCGGTGACCAGCGCCGCCGCGAGGAACGGCCCCGCGTTGGACAGGTCGGGCTCGACGGTGAAGTCCCCCAGGCCGACCGGCCCCGGGTGCACCCGCCAGCTGGTCGGCCGCGCTCCGGCACCGACCTCCACGTCCGCGCCGGCGGCGCGGAGCATGCGGACGGTCATCTCGATGTGCGGCAGCGACGGGACCGGCGGCCCCTCGTGCCGCACCTCGACGCCGAGCTCATAGCGCGGGGCGGCCAGCAGCAGCCCCGACACGAGCTGTGACGATCCGGACGCGTCGAGCGTCACCGGTCCGCCGCGCATGGCGCCGTGCCCGGCCACCGTGAACGGCAGCGAGCCGCGGCCGTCATCGTCAATCGACGCGCCGAGCGTGCGCAGCGCGCCCAGCAGCGCGCCGACCGGCCGCTCGCGAGCGCGGGGATCGCCGTCGAACGCGACGGACGCGGCGGTCAGGGCCGCGACCGCCGGCAGGAACCGCATCACCGTGCCAGCGTTTCCCACGTCGACGGACAGCGATGAGCCGGAGCGGGGTGCGCCTGGGGAGACAGCGAGGTCCGTTCCGTCGTCATCGATCGAGCAGCCGAGGACCCTCAGCGCCGCTGTCGCCAGCCTGGTGTCGCGTGCCCTCAGCGGGCCGCGCACGACGGACTCAGCCTCGCTGAGCGCGGCGAGCACCAGGGCACGGTTGGTGATCGACTTGGAACCAGGCAACCGCAGCAGGGCGCGCACCGGCCCTTGTGCGGCAGGGGCACGCCAGCGTCCGGAGTCCATGACCTTGAGGGTATCGGCTGGCACCGACTGTTCCCGCGACCACGGCCGTGTTTGACGGTGGCGTTTTCCGGTTATGAAGTGCCAATCCAGCTTCTATCGCGCCGTAAGGGAAGCAACGGCTGGTGTGTGCCGACAGGGAAGTGGGGTTATGTGCGGTCGGTTCGTCTCCGCTCGCAAGAGGCTCGAGCTCCTCGAGGAGTTCGCCGCCGAGCGTGACCTCGTGGCCGAGGACCGCGACCCCGACTACAACGTGGCGCCGACTAAGCGCATCTACGCGGTGCTCAGCCACAAGGACGACAACGTACGGGAACTCCGGCTGCTTCGCTGGGGCCTGGTGCCGTTCTGGGCGAAGGACACGTCCGGTGGTGCCCGGATGATCAACGCCCGCGCTGAGACGGTCGCGGTGAAGCCGTCGTTCCGGAGCGCGTTCGCCAAGCGCCGCTGCCTCATCCCGGCCGACGGCTACTACGAGTGGCAGACCGTGGGAAAGGCCAAGCAGCCCTATTACATATACCGAACGAACGGTGGGATCCTCGCGTTCGCCGGTATTTACGAGCTGTGGCGAGACAAGTCAGTGCCGGATGACGACGAGCGCTCCTGGTACTGGTCGGCGTCGATTATCACCACGGACGCGACAGACGACATCGGCAGGATTCACGACAGGACGCCGATGGTGATAGCGCCGGAAAGCTGGGCGGACTGGCTTGACCCGGCCAATAACGAGAAAGAACTCCTACTCGCGACAATGCTGCCAGCCACATCCTCGGGGGCTGGGGGCCTGACGTCGCACCCTGTTTCTACGGCCGTTAACTCGGTGCGGAACAACGGGCCGGACCTCGTTGAGCCCCTCGGTGACGCGGGCTCGCTGTCCGGCGGGTCAGGTTCCGGCGGCGAGGAGCGGCCGCCCCTGTTCTGAGCCCGCGACGCCTGGCGGCGTGGTTTCCGCCCTGCCTTCAGCTGCCGCGGACGGGAGGCGAGTACTTCAGATGGAAATAAGCGTTGCCCGCAAGCGCCTTGAGGAAATGCGCGACGACCTGGACAAGACCGTCGCGATACTGCGAGGCGAACATCCGCTCGCCAGGGGCGGGGCCGCGGAGGCGGGCGACGCTGGCGCGAACCTGACGGAGGCCGACCGCAACGAGGCGTCGGTGCAGTCCACGCTCGAGCAGCGGGCGGAGGTGACGGCGGCGCTCGCCCGGGTCGACGACGGGAGCTACGGCCGGTGTGTGGACTGCGGGAACGAGATCCCGGCGCCGCGGCTCGAGGCGCGCCCGACTACCACGCGGTGCGTGCCCTGTCAGTCAAAGCGCGATCGGCGCAGACGCTGAGCGCTTAGCCGCGCAGACGACCAGCTGGGCTCCGACGGAGTCATCGCAGCGGGCGCCGAGTTCCGCCGCGACCAGCCTGTCGAAGCTCCGCTTGTAGCGGGCCAGCAGATAGCTGACCGTCCGCGGCGAGAACACCGTGCGCGGGCGTATCCAGTTCACCTCCAGGCCGCTGCCGGTGAAGAGTTCGCGGAGGTGCTCAGCGCCGTAACAGCGGGTGATGCTGCCGTCTGGCCACGGTACGAGCACCACGTCGGCGTTCGGCACGTCGATCAGGTGCGGCCAGCGGTGCTGCTCGGCGAGCACCGCCATGCCGCGATTGAGCGAGTCCACGCAAGCTAGTACCAGCCCGCCAGGGCGGAGCACGCGCGCGATCTCGCTGACTAGGGCCTCGGCCGCGAGCCGCCGGGACAGCGTGCCGTCTTCGGCGATAACTGCGCAGGCACAGCCGTCGGCGAGGAACTCAAGGCCGTTACCGTCCGCGATGACGGCCCGCGGGCCGTCGGCTCCGTAGCCGGTGACGGCTGGCGCTGGGGCCCCGGGTTCGACGACGCGCAGCACGGTGTGCCCCGTGTTTACGGCCACCTCCGCGGCCCGCGCGGCGGGCCCGGAGATATCGACGATGGGCTCTGTCGGAGCGAGCTCCGCCAGCCACTGGGTGAGCTGAGCCTGGGCGACGGCGGCGTAGAAACGCGAGTAGTCCGTTGCGGGACCGGTGTCCTGAACGGCGCTGGCGATTGCCTGCACGGGGTACTCCTGGCCGGTGCCCGCTCGCGGGGCACCCACGGGTTAAACGTTCCCCGGCCCGGGAAGTTCCATCCCTGGTGACCGCCGTTGTCCCGGAATTGCGAGGGACCGCCCGGTGTTACACGCGGCATGGCTGTTGCCTCACCGCCGAACAGTGTCAGCGGCAAACGATCGGCTCACCGTGTACGGTCACACCGGCCCGCGTCCCGCAGGGGCGGGCGGGTATCCTCGTACGGTCTTCGCACGCGTCATGAGGACGCGCCGCGGGTTGACGAGGAGCACCGAGAGGGGGTGAGTCCCGTTCCAGAGACGCTACAGGAGCGCGGTGAGCGCTTCGAAGCGGACGTCATGCCTTACCTGGACCAGCTTTACTCCGCCGCCCTCCGGATGACACGGAACCCAGCGGACGCCGAGGACCTAGTCCAGGAAACGTTCGCCAAGGCATACGCGTCCTTCCACCAGTTCCAGCAGGGGACGAATCTCAAGGCGTGGCTGTTCCGGATCCTGACCAACACGTTCATCAACACGTACCGCAAGCGCCAGCGCGAACCACAGCGGTCCGGCTCGGACGAGATCGAGGACTGGCAGCTCGCGCGTGCGGCTTCGCATAGCTCCGGAGGGCTCAAGTCGGCCGAGGCGGAGG
>Ga0306923_10008076_pt1 | contig 10544 bp, 9 predicted proteins | sample sta12Can44000108_FD_203841 | JGI IMG/M metagenome (GOLD analysis project Ga0306923, IMG submission 203841) | Lab enrichment of tropical soil microbial communities from Luquillo Experimental Forest, Puerto Rico - statanox.12C.anox.44.000.108 (v2)... | ecosystem: Environmental > Terrestrial > Soil...
TTCACATCCGCCCGAATCTTCCCGCAGCGCGGGTGCAAACTCAGCGAACCCAATGGGTTCAAGCCATTACGGCCCATACATCATCGCATCATCTGCGCTTTGTCGCCAATAAATTTTGCTCACAAGCAGCAATGAGTCCGTTCGTAAGGGACTAAGCGAGCAGGCGGAGCGCGCCGGCCTGACGCCGCTGCCTGACCCGGTGCCGAGCAGCGGCGATGCCCGCCGTCCGCCGTTTCCACTCACGATGCCGTGGTATATCGACACCGCCTCGACGAGCAGATGCGCTACTATGCGAATGGGCAGACCGAAAATGAAGAAGGTGTCAGGCGATATCGCGTCGCCGGCTTTGCTGCGGCCGTGATCGCCGCCATCCTGGGTGTGGCCGCATCCAATTTCGGACAGGGATGGTTTGCCCCCTGGGTCGGCGTGATGACGACCCTCGCGGCGGCGGCCGCCGCCTACGGCCTGTTGGATCGACGATAGTATCTTGCCGGCTCCTACGGAGCGATGGTGACGCGGCTGGCGCGCGTCAAGGAGCTGTTCGCGGACGGTACGGGCGACCTGCCGGCGCTGGTCACGACGATAGAGGATCTGTTGCAGAGCGAACACGGCGCCTGGGTCGAGCGCACGACGCAGACGATTGCAGCTCCGCGCAATATGGCATCGGAGGCGACGCGCTAAGAGGCGCCCGCCCCACCTGCTTTGCCGCGAACGGCACTTTCGCGGCCGGTTTCAATCAATGCGACACTGCGGCCTGCCCTCGCGCGTCCAACCCTGGACATGCCTTCCGGTAGGGTTGTCCTGCAAAGAATCCCTGCCACTCGTCTTGCGTAAAATTGCGGCCGGCCGCTCGACAAGCGAGCTCAATTAACAGATCAGGCTTCAAGGCCCAGGTGCTGACTGTGCTGGTATCGTGACTACGGGTGATGAGCCAGCGGCCGTCGTCGCTGAATGCAGCGCCCCATACGTGGTTCCCATCGACCGGCAACAGGATGGACTGCGTCGGCGAGCCATCCTCACTCAGCTTCCATAAATGCGCTGCGTCAGAACTATTCGCCGTCAGCAGCCAATCATTAGCAAAGGCGACCGTCGAGAACCCGGCTTTGTAACGCATAAGTACCTTCGAAGACGCGCTGATATCCTTCGCATTCAAGTTCCAGAGCCGTACCGTGTCGTCGTAACTTCCAGTCACCAGCCAGTGTTTGTCGCGGCTGAACGCTGCCGTTTCCACCGCCTTGTCGTGACCGTGCAACTCGATCGGTCTAGCGCCCACATTCGGCCCAGCCAGTGTCCACAGCCGCGGTACATCATCCGTACCCGTGCTCAGTAGCCAACGGCTGTCGCCGCTTAACGCCATGGGCTTTCCCCCGTTGTTCAACACTCGGGCCGGGCCGGAGGGGTCTTTGGCGGTTAGGTCCAGGAGTGTCGTGACTGGAACCATCTGGGCCTTTTTCTGGTCAAGGGCTTGCTGTTCTCTTTGCAAGCCTAAGCGTTCGTTCGGCTCTCCCTTTCCACTTCTGAGCCCTTTCTCTATTTCGCGCATCTTCGATTGCAGATCGTACTTTCCTTATTTCCGGCAGTGACTAACCAATGGTTATCAGGGCTGATCACGACACTCTCATCACTATTCTCTAAGATCTGGGGCGTCTGACTAGAATCGATATCATTCAAATCCCACAACCTAGCTGATGCGGACTGTCCTGAGGCTACCAGCCAGCGACTATCCTCGGTTATGGCGACTTGGTACACCGCGCCCTCGGTCCTCAATATCCTGGAGGCTGACCACTGGTTGCCGGCATGCAAATCCCACAGCCGAATGGTCTCGTCAAAGCTGCCGGTGACCAGCCAGTGGCCGTCCCGACTGAAGGCAACCGAAGAGACCGTGCCTTCATGACCCTTCAGTTCGATCGCCACGCCGGCCGGATCCCTGGCCGTCAAGTCCCATAGACGAGCCGTTTGATCACTGCTGCCGGTCGCCAGCCAATGTCCATCGTGACTAAACGCGGCCGCAAAAATCGGCCCCTTATGGCCGTGCAGAAAGACCGGTCCGGCAGCGATGTCCCTCGCGTTTAGATCCCATAGAATAGCGTTATCGTAGCTATCAGGCTGGTTATCAATGCCAACCGTCACCAACCAGTGCGCGTCCTGACTTACGTCAATAGATGCTAACTCAGCATGCAAGACCACCGGATCAGCCGTAAGGTGGGACTCCCTCAGCGGCCACCAGCGCGCACTCCCGTCGGCGCCGTCGGTCACCAGCGTTGAGTTGTCAAGGCTAAATGCCGCGGCCGTGACAGCGCCTTCGTGACCCCGCAAGATGCGGGGCGATTTGTCCGGTTCTCGTTCTGCAAGATCCAGGACATAGGCTACGCTGCCACTTTGGATCACCAGCCGGCGGTCGCCCGGGCTTGCGACAAAGCCGGAAACGGGGACCGGACGCCCATCCATCTGGAACACGATTGGCTTCGTGTCCTGCGTACCGCCATCAAGCTTCCACAGCCGTGCCGTCGGGTTGAAAGGCGTCACATCATTCCATCGTTTCTCACCCGCTATGGTCGCTAGCCACCGGTTATCCGGGCTGACCACGACGCCGACGACCCGGGCTTCGTGGTCTGGAAATTCCCGCGCATTGCGGGTTGGGTCGGCCGACTTAAGATCCCAGAGGCGGGCCGTCTTGTCTTCCCCTCCAGTGACCAGCCAACGGCTATCGATGCTGCTGGTCATCGCCGTGACAGGTCCTTTATGGCCTTTCAGCTCGAGGGGGTCTGTCGAGGGGTCATTCTTCGTCAGATCCCACAGGCGGACAATCTCGTCGTGACGCCCAGAGTGCATGAATTGCTCGGCGCTGCTTGTTGCGAGCCAATGACCGTCCGGCGTAAACACCACATTAGAAACCGACTTTGTGATGCCACCGAGTTGCCGGTCCGAGGCTTCCGGCTGCTGAGACTTCAAATCCCAGATCCGGCACGAGTCGGTTTCGACGGCCTGGGAGTCGGGATTCCAACTACTGGTGACCAGCCATCGGCTATCTGGACTGATCGAAACGACGGTCACGGGGTTGATCTGGGGTGTCAGAGTGATCGGCGGGGTAGCGGGACCTGCAGCGCCGAGCCTCCACACTCGAACAGATCCGTCATCGCCACCCGTAACTAGCCAAAGGTTATCAGGGCTGAACACGAGGGGACCTTTTGCGGATTTCAGGACAAAGGATGTGTCTCCAGGGCTCTTTGCTGCCAAATCCCAGAGGCGGGCCGGTTGATCGTTGGCGCCCTCCGTAGCCAGCCATTTATTGTCAGGACTTATCGCCACGGGCCCCACCGCACCTTCCAGTTTGATTGGTTGGGACGTGATGCCGCTCGCCGCCGCAAGGTTCCACAAACTGGCTCCGGTCTCAGCTTTTCCGACCGTAACCAGCCATCGACCATCGGGGCTGAGCGCCAATACCTCGATTGGTTTCTCCCCGCACCCAACCCAATTCCTCCGACATTGGCCAAGGATTGACGGAGCGCCTCTTCGGCCGCGGTGACTGAAGGTTCATGTTTCTCCGCCGTGATATTCAGGGCCTCGACCGCAAGCAGTAGACTCTTTTGAGGGAATTCCGCGAGCGAGATTCGTGATTGCGTTGCGGTCTGGGCGGAGAGCGCGGCCCGCGCCGCACGCGCCTCGTCGTTGGCGTAGATCCTTTGCTGGTTTGCGTAAATGAACAAGCCAAGGAACGTCACGGCGGCCGAGGTAATTATACCTCCACCGATCCAGAAACGCCGGATCCGTCGTTCCTGATCACGCCGCCGAAGTGCATCGTATTCGACATTTAGAATTCCGGCTATTAGCTTTAGGAGCGCGTTCCGCTTTCCATCTCCTTCATCGCGGGCGTCGGCGGCGAGCGGCTCCGCTGCTTCTGCGGTGACCACACCGGACCTGTCCACTTGATAGCGCACCGCCAGTGGGAAGCATTCATGCTTCGCATCCGCTGCGTTTGGTTCACCATCAACGATCAGTGTCAGAACTCGCGATCCACGACCGCTGGACTTGAACGCGATTACCTCCTTGTTTACCCACTCGGAATGCGCTGAGTTTGGTGAGCAGATAACGATTAGTGTACGTGACTGTTCTACAGCTTCTCGGATCTTCTCGCCGAGATCCGCGGCGCCCGAAAGCTCGTCTCGATCGCGAAAGACTGGCGCCAAACGCTTAGGTACAACACCGTCGGACGTCTCCTTGCCAACCAGCTGTTTTGGGAGCCGGTACGTTTCCAGAGCGCGGATAAGCCATTGGCCCCATTTTAGGTCCCGCTGGCTGTAGCTTATGAAAGCCCAATACCTTGCGGTCCGCGCCTGCTCTGCAGGATTGGAGAGCGAAGGAACAGTCATTACCTCAGCCATCCGCCAATCGCTTCCTTCGTGAATTTGTGACCCCGCGAAGCCGGCTCAATAGCTGGCGTGTATGCGCCGGCACCATCGACCCTCACCACTACCTTGCGGATGCGCTCGCCGATCGCCGCGGCGGTCCCGTTGTCTTTGCCGCTGTGGCTAATGAAGATGTCCGCCATCTCGCCCGTCCCGAAGATTACGGGTTTGGGGTTCGCCAATTCGACGGGAGACCGCGGCAACTCGGCTGCCAGGGAGTGTCGGATCCGATGTAACGGGCCCACTCGACCTTTGTAAGATTGCGGCCAGCGCGAAGACAGAGGGCAGCGATCAGCTTCTGTTCGTCAACCAGCCAGATTTTGATGTTGCCGTCGTCGCCGCCGCTCGCCAGCCGCCCGTCCGCGAGCACCGTCAGCGACCAGACAGGGCTGCCATGCGAGAGGATCACTGGTTCGCCGATACTGTCCTTAGGCCAAAGCCTGATGTTGCCGTCGCCACCGCCGCTGGCCAGCCGCCCGTCCGCTAGCACCGCCAGCGAGCTGACTCCCAAGACGGCTCGGCCGCCGTGCGAGAGCATCGCCGCTAGCACCGCCAGCGGGCTAACCCCCGAGACGGCTCCGCTGCTGTGCGAGAGGATCGCAGGCTCACCATCCATGCCGTGCTCGGGCCAGATCTTGATCTTGCCGTCGCTGCCGCCGCTAGCCAGCCGTCGATCCGGCAACACCGCTAGGGCTGAGACGTCGCTATCGCTACCATGCGATAGGACTGCCGGCTCGCCCTCACCGTCCTTGGGCCATAGCTTGATATTGCCGTGTCCGCCGCCGCTGGCCAGTCGCCCATCCGCTAATAGCGCTAGCGAATAGACCGAACCGCCCGGCGAGAGGATAACCGGCTCACCTGTCCCCTCCTTGGGCCAGATCTTTATGTTGCCGTCGTCGTCGCCGCTGACCAGCCGCCCGTCCGTCAGCGCCGCCAGAGAAAAGACCTTGCTACCCTGCGAAAGAATCACCGGCTCGCCTGTGCCCTCCTTGGGCCAGAGCTTGATCGTGCCGTCGGCACCGCCGCTGACCAGCCGCCCGTCCGCCAGCGCCACTAGGCGGTAGACAGGGCTGCCGTTGGTGAGGATCACGGGCTCGCCGTTACTTTTTTTGGGCCAGAGATCGATGTAGCCATTCTGGTTGCCGCTGGCCAACCGCCCATCCGCCAGCACCGCCAGGGAATTGACCGAGCCGCCGCGCGATAGGACGACCGGCTCTCCAGTACCGTCCCAGAGCTTGATTGTGCCGTCCCAGCCACCACTAGCCAGCCGCCCGTCTGCGAGCACCGCTAGTTGGAAAACCTGGCTGCCCTGGGTGAGGACGACCGGTGCGCCGACGCCGTCCTTGGGCCACACCTTGATCGTGCCATCGTCGCCGGTGCTGGCCAGGCGCCCGTCAGCCAATACTGCGAGCGATGTGACCTCGCTGCCGGCATGGGAGAAAATTACAGGTTCGCCCCTATCCTCCTTTGGCCATATCTTGATTTTCCCGTCGTGGCCGCCACTGGCTAGCCGCCCATCTCTTAGCACCGCCAGTGACGTAACCTGCGCGTTGTTCGAGAGGACGATCGGCTCGCCTGTAGCCTCCTTGGGCCAAACCTTGATCTTGCCATCTAATCCGCCGCTCGCCAGCCGTCCGTCCGTCAGCGCCGCCAGAGACCTGACCCAGCTGCCATGCTTGAGAACCGCCGGCACGCCGCCGCCCTTCGGCCACACCTTGATCGTGCCATCTTCGCCGCTGCTGGCCAGCCGACCGTCCGCTAGCACCCCCAGCGACGAGACACCGCCGCGACCGTGCGTGAGCACTATCGGTTTGCCGGCACCCTCCCTAGGCCACAGCCGGATCGAGCCATCCTCGGCACCGCTGGCTAGCCGCCCGTCCGGCAATCCTGCCAAGGACAAGACCCGGCTGCCGTGTGAGAGGACCACCGGATCGCCCTTACCATCCCTGGGCCACAGCTTGATCGTGCCGTCATCGCCTGCGCTAGCCAGCCGCCCGTCCGCCAGCGCCACTAACGGCCACACCGGTCGGGCGTTCGGGAGAACCACAAGTGGCAGATGAAGCAACACGCTCCTGGCAACCTCGATGGCGTCGGCATCCGCAGGCCCGTTGTATTTTGCTGCTATTTGGAAGCTCTCTAACGCTAGAGCCCCGGCAAGCGCGACCTCATCGAGTGATGTTGCCCCTGCGTCCGCTCGGCGCGCCTCTACAGCCAGGAGTTGCATGCGCGCTTTATCACGTTGAATTTGCGCCTCATTCCGTTGGCGTTCCGCTTCTTGCGTCTGGGCCTCGGCGACCTTCGTCTGAGCCACGGCGACGGCTCGCTGCGTCTCGGCAACTCGCCATTGCCAGCCGGCGACGCCCAAGAGCGCGATCAACGCCGCCACCGCCGTCCCCGCGAGGGTTCGGGCCCGGCGCTGCTGCCGTACTTCTTGAGAAAGGAGATCCTCTTTCGGTATCCCTCGGATCGCGGCAGCGAAATCTGCGCCCAGGGCCATGAACTCGGTGCCCTCCGGGACGCCGCCATCACGATAGGGGCGGAGGTCGATCCATCGCGGCTCGACCGCGAACCGATTTTTGAGCGCGGCCGGAAGCGGCGTAGCCTCCGACCAGCAGAAATCGGCGGTCGCTTCGTCCCAATCGAGCTCGCCGTCGGTCAACGCGATCAACACCGTGTCGGCGCTGTTGTGGTCGAGCCAGTAGGCGATTTCTTGGCCGACCCAACGTGAGGCCGCCGCCTCCGGCGAGGCGAGCAGGATCAGAAAGCGCGATTGGCCGAGTGCCTGTTCGATCGACGGCCAGAGATGCGGCGTTGCCGACAGGCTGGTGTCGTCGCGGAACACCCGCAAAGCGCGCCGCCGGTACCACGCCTTGCCGAGCTTCTGCACGATCGCCTGCAGCGCGGTCGCAAGCGGTTTGTCCTTCGCGTGGCTGTAAGAGATGAAGGCGTCGTAGATAACGGCCGCGCGGCTATCCGGTCTTATCGCGGGGCCCGCGCGCTGGTCGCGGGCACCGTCCGCGACAGGAACGATGTCGTTTGCTGGCAATTCGACCATGGTCTGCCCAGGCCCAAATGAGCATTATACGGCCGCGGGATCGATGATCAGCGGTTGGCGTCGGGGAAGCTTGCGGACCAGTTCGACCATGCTCTGCACGACTGGAGCCAGCAGTGCCGTCATGACGACGCGATGCCGAACAACTCGTCGCTGTTTTGCTCCCGCACCTTGGCGCCGTGCGATTTTGCGAGCTTGACCATGTCGGCGGTGCCGCCCGGACCCTCGCCAGCGTTCTGGTTCCACAATGCTACCAGCGTCACATCGGCGTTGGGCCGTAACAGCGCGTCCCGCATGTTCCAGATGTTGCCCCGCTGAAACACGCCGTAATCCTTGATACCTGCGGCCCATGGTGGGAGTTCGTCGCTATCGCTGAGGATGATCGGCGGATGCTCCGCGATAAAGTGGTTGAACTTCTCGACCCAGTCCGGACCGCCATCGGCGACCGACTCGCGCCGGTACGCTTCTATCGGGATCGGCAGGCACACCTTGGTCGGTATCCCGAGCTCCTTGCACACTTCATGGAACAAGAGATCGACACCGCTTGCAGCTCCGGCGATGCCATAGAGCGTGCCCGCCGTCTCCGTCTGTTCCGCCTGGAGCGCCTCGCGCAGCCAACCCTTGGCCTTGTCGACGCACGCGGACGTGTTCGGAAAGCGGCCGGGCGGCGGCCGGCTGGGTGCATCGGCGCGGTGCCCGGTCGCAACGACCACGCGATCGCGCGGCGGTGCTTCTTTCGGCTGGAGATCAGCCGGCGTCGCCCCGAGACCCGCGAATGCGGCGCTACAGTTGTCGGCGAGCAAACCGAGCCGGTGGAAAATCGCAACTTGCGACAGCTCCGATCGCAGCTGGAAACGCTCCCCGAGCGCATTCTTGGCCGTGCGGTAGGTATTCCTTACAAAACTGGGGTTGTCTGAGGTTAACAGCTGGTATTGCGCCTCGGAAACCCGCAACCATTCGTCCGGTGTGCCCGCCCGCTCCGACCGGCTCTTGGCGTTGTCGAGAGAGATTCCGACAGCGCCGGTCAGCTGCTTGAGCTGATCGCGATAATCATCGAGAGCGGCGCTCGCCCTCCTCGCGTTGGGAAAGAGGCTCGCCCAGCTATCAGGCTGCGCCTCTGCCAATCGCTCCAGCGCAACGACGAGACCGAGGGCATTGAGGCCTGAATAGTAGTCGTTGAGATCTTCGGTGAACCCCGCTTGATACCCTTCGAAGGCATCGATCAACCGCTGGTCCGAGATCGCTTGCTGCTGCGCATCTTGAGGTTCGAGCGCAGTGAACTCTTTGGCCCAGGCGGCCTTTTCATTGCGGGCGAGCTGACTGTGCGCGTCTGCTCGTTTCGCCGGCGGGGCCGCTTTGTTTTCAAGCACGCGCCGGCACGCCTGCGAGGCCATCACGTTGTTGCCGAGACGCTGGTAGATCGTCGCCAGCATCAGGTTGGCCTCGATGTCGTCGGGCAGATCCTTACGCACCGCTTCCCATGTCTCGCGCGCCGCTTCGAAGGCGCTCAGACGGCGTTGTGCCCGGCCGACGAGGCGCAAGCCTTCCCGCCCCCACCGCACACGGCGGGCTTCGTCGCCGAGCAGCGCCAGCGTTGTCGCACCATCGCTCGTCTGGGCTTCAGCCTGTTCGACCGCCTCTTGAAACGACCGCGGCACGACCACGAGGCTTGCCGGATCGGGCGGCGAGAGCGCGGGCAACAGTCCAAAGACCGGGCTGTCCGGCCTGCCGCTTTCGCGCATCGAGAGCACGGTCTCCTTGATCGACTGCGTCAGCAGCGCGACCGCCGCGCCGGGATCGTTCCGGTCGTACGCAATGTAGCGGTCAGTCTTCAGATCAAACGGCGTGTCCTTTCCCGGCGTCGAAAATCGGAGCAGAATCGTGCCCTTCGGCCGCAGCCCGTGGCGGATGCCGAGCTCATAGAAGACATTGGCATTGTCGATCGAGATGTCGGCGATGACCAAATCGTAGGTGATCAGCATCTCGAACATGTCGACGCGGATATTGCCAGCTGCGGCGATTACCTCTGTCGTCTCGCCCTCCAGGCCGTTCGCCGCGAGAGCGGGCTTGATCAGGCCTTGGTCGATTGCGTCGAAGTCGACCTCGACCGACTGCCCCTCGGTTATAGCGACCCGTTTTTTGCCGAACGGCCGGACGATGAAGATGCTGGTCATAACCCTTATCTCCGTCTCGGTTCGATCTCAAAAGGAGGCGGCTGGGCAGTCTTCTCAGTTCGGCATGAAGCCGTCGAAATGGCGCTCCAGCACCTTGGTTTCGGCGACTCGTGCCCCCACTCTCCGCAGCTCCGGTATCCCTTCGATCGAATCCATCTGCTGCACCGTCTTGGGCTCGATGTCGCGGCAGCCGAGCGCGTCGAGGCCTTCGCGCGTCAGTTCGGCGTTGTAGCGCAGATAGGTGAAGAGCTTCTGGTCCCGGCGCAGCGGTCCGACGCTGCCGACGAGGTCACCCACTTCGCGGTCGAGGGCTTCGCCCGCGCGACAGTCGCCAAACACCCGGCAGAGCAGATCCTGCTCGTTGAGCGCGGCGAACATCAGGGCGGACGGGATCGTCGTCGCGTTGAAGAGGAGGTTCATCTCGTCCGGCTCGAGACTGAGCCGCGCAGCGGGGCTCGTGCCGGTGCCGACCGATACGACCAGCATATGCTCGGCACCCGTTCGCCAACGCGCCTTTGGCTTGGCGCTCCAATAACGGTCGAGTGTCGCCATCAAGAACATCTGGAAGGCAGGGTTGTTGTACATTGTCACGCCGCCGTCGACGAAAACGAACTCCCGCTCTCCGGCCGGAGCGGCACTCGGCAGCACGATGACCTCGGGCGGGAAATATGTGGGGGCGGCGGTGCTGGCGCGAACCAGCTGCCAGAGCGGTAACTTGAGGTTGCAGTCCGGGCGAGCGCTATCGTTGTACTTGGCGTAGGGGTTGTTAGAGATCGGCCATGGCGAGTCGGTGGTGGCGTTGCGCATCACCAGCAGCAACAGTGTCTGAAGCTTTTCCGAGCCGAGCGTGGTGTCGGAGGCGAACACCTGCCTGAGCTTCGCCGCGAGCGGCTCGTCCTCGAATTTGTAGCG
>Ga0306923_10008080_pt1 | contig 10542 bp, 8 predicted proteins | sample sta12Can44000108_FD_203841 | JGI IMG/M metagenome (GOLD analysis project Ga0306923, IMG submission 203841) | Lab enrichment of tropical soil microbial communities from Luquillo Experimental Forest, Puerto Rico - statanox.12C.anox.44.000.108 (v2)... | ecosystem: Environmental > Terrestrial > Soil...
GCCGGGCATTTCAAGGTGGCCGTTGGCGTCTGTGCTTCGGACCCAGTTCCAGGCATAGCTCAACCAATTGCTGCGGTATTGGCGGCTTTGCTGCGCAAACCAGGTGATCTCATCGTAACCCCAGATCCAGATGCCTCCGGCTCGCGACTGGCCCGGTTGCTTGCTTACTCCAAAATTGTCGATTTCTACCAGGTAAGGTAAATGTTCGCATTTCCATCCGCTATACGTGCTACCGCCCTTGCTTCGGCCATAAATGCCGTCGGAAAATCCCAACTTCAAAATTGCCTCCTGCGGCTTTTCGGGAACTTCCATGATGCGCAGAGGGAATGAATGGAAATCCATCAGGAGCTGGCCATCACGCAAGAGTCCTCCACTGGGAACATGCGAATCGCAAAGGACCATGTGCCTGCGCGCGTGTTGCGAAGCGTAGGAGCGCATTAAGTTCAGCACTTGCGTGTAATTGTCCAGGTGCTTGTCGTTGCCGTTCATCAGCTCTGTTTGTCCAAAGTGAATTGCTTCACATCCCGCATCGATAAAAGACGCTCCCAAAAAATAAAACCATAGACGGGTTTCTGCCTGACTTACATCAGGAACGGATTGACCCGTCCTCCAGTGATCCTTCAAGCGGCCACTGGGATAAAGCATGTCGGCATAGCGGAAGTTACGCTGCTCTGCTGGCTGGCCCAAGGCCGCAAACGCCCAATCCGGCACGGGCACCTGCTCCACCTGGGTGGTGATAATCTCAAAAATGCAGGCTTGCAGGATCATGTCAGTGTCCGCCGCCCGGACCTTGGAACTTTGCAGTTTTGCCCGTTCCAGGTTTCGCAACAGGTTGGCTTCGCCGCCCCATAAGCACAGGCTGCGCCCAATGAATTTCGCCCCGATACTTTTTAACATTCGGATGTTATCATCGAAATCGCCTCGCCCGTTTAGCAGGCCTTCCATAGTGATGGACCGCGCTAAATAATTCTCAAGAACCTCTCGAGAAATGCTGCGATCAAACTGATAATTTGGTGACCCTTTCGCGGGCGCCTCATCACTTGCATAGATTGCCTGGGAAAGGACGAGTGAGAGTAGTGCCTGGCAAAGAATTCGGACCGCGCGCATGTGGGACATTATCGGTGGGATAATTCTGCCGCAAGGCAACTCATGCCCTTCGAACAAGACGACGTCATCTCGAGGCAGCCGCATCGGATGCCGAAGCACTCTTCGATTTCGCGCTTAATGAAACGACGCGCTTTTTAGTGCATGGAGGGAGCAATGCGTTCCCGCTGGCAGGGGGTCAATTTTGCAAAAAAAGTGGCAGGTGAATTGGGGGGTTGCACAAAATGCAAATACGGCATATAATTTGCTATCGTAGTCCGTTTGAGTTGCACTCATGTTGTGCCATGAGAGAGTATTTAGACAGGCTGCATAGGCAGCCAGGCTTGCGTTGCTGTCGGGCTCGCAGCACTGCACGGGCAAAGGCCTTCACGCTAATCGAGCTGTTGGTAGTGATCGCAATTATCGCCGTGCTTGCGGCGATGCTGCTTCCTGCGCTAGCCCGGGCCAAGCAAAAGGGCCAGGGCATCCAGTGCATGAACAACCATCGACAGCTTACGCTGGCGTGGCGCATGTATGCGGACGATAGCCGTGACTACCTCGTGTACGCCAGCGGCAACGTCGCCCTCGATGCAACCACTCCTAACGCGGGTTCGAACCCATGGAATCAATATGCCTGGTGTCTATCGAACATGGATTTTGACCCCAACAATCGGTACAACTGGGACCCTACTTTGGACATGCAGAAGCGCCCCCTTTGGCAATACGCCAAGACGGCCAATATTTACAAGTGTCCGGCCGACCATTCCTCCATCCTGGTTAACGGTGTAGCAAAGCCTCGAATCCGCACGATGTCGATGAACCTTTATGTTGGAGGATTTGTAAACGATGACGGCAGCAGTCAGGGGACCGCGAGTTGGGCGTTTGGGACCAACTACATGATTTACGGCAAACTTTCACAGTTTGGCGCTTCTTCGGCTGCTCCGGCAGACAAAGTTTTCATATTCCTGGACATGCGAGAGGACAAGGTTAATTGGGGTAATTTCATGATCGACATGACGGGGTATTCTCCGACGCAACCGGCGTCGTATGCATTCACTTCGGACCTGCCGGGCATGTACCATGATTTAGCGTGCGGATTTTCATTCGCCGACGGGCACGCTGAGATGAAGCGCTGGCGGGATCCGAGAACCACACCGCCGCCTGTTCCAGGCGGTGACCCTCTGTCGGTAATTTCAGACCCTTCGCCGAACAACGTCGATGTTGCCTGGTTGCAGGACCACTCGACGCGTCCAAAGTATTAGCCTGACGTCCGTTGCAGATTGCTTTTCTTCAGGTGATTAAAGTGGTGCAGGACCACTGCGCAAATCGTCATCAGCAGGAGATAATAAATCTTGAAGGCCATCTCATTCCACACTGTATGCGGCCCAGTAACAAGCTGCGCGATTAAGTTTTGTGTGATCAAAACGAGCCAGACTAACGCGTAGTCATTAGGAAAAACGTTCGGCGCTGGATTTAGCAGCAATGGTCTTTTGCGAATCCAAAGGATCAAACCAGCCAGCACCGCCAGCATGGCCGGCCCGATGACCGCCCACAGCATTCTGTTCCAGTGCTCTTCGTTTCCAAGGTAGATGTTGGCCCATCCTTTAATCCCGTTTTTGACCGATAAACCCAATCCCAGGAGCAGCCCAAAATAAGCGGCGAAGCGCTCCAGGTTCGGGTGAGTTTCTGTCCACCGAGCCGACGGCGCGGATCGATTCACAAGATAATACGCCAGGCCATAGCTCAACCCAATGCTGATGCCTCCGCACGATTCCCAGCATCGCCACCAGTTGAAATTGGCTTGCGGCCAAACCTGGGTGGCCCATCGCCAATTCTGACAGAGGGCCCAGCCAAACCCATTGACGAGCCCAACTGTGGTGATCAGAACCACGTTTTTCCAATCCTTGCGTCCGACTTCGTAGGCCAGAAAACCCAGGTAACAGCCGAGGTGCATAAGCGCGGCTCGGTTATCACCAATGAGTCGCCGGAGATTGGGATTCGCAACGGGATCCGCGTATTCGGCCTTAAGACTGTCGAATAGGGGAAGAAAGACATGCGGGAAAGAATCGAAAAGTACGCGCGCTAGAAACGCCATTGCGATTCCGCAACCAAGGCGGATTAGCCAGTCCGGACCGGTGAGTACTCGCTTCGAGCCGCACCAGGCAAGGAAGCACGCTCCTAATCCGGCCCAAGGCACCCCGGCGATAAAGAGCCACAGAAACCCGTAGGACCTTGGGATTGGAACGAATTTCCCTTGCGGCGTGTTGAGTTGCAGATGGCCTTCGAAGAAACTGGGCCACTGCATCCACCCGCGATTTCCGGAGATGCCTATCCCGATGGTCAGCGCCAGAATGATCCATCCGGACGAGTATCGTCGCGATTGCTCCGCACCAGGATCGCGCGCAATAAACCACCACGCCGTTCCCCAGGTGACTCCGGCAAAGATACATCCGTTGACCGCTCCGAAACCTGAACTGCCGCGCACGGCCCATGTCATGGCGCCCAAAGCCATGAAAAGAACAGTGGGCAGAAAGAGATTGTCTGCCAGGCCATCTTTTGCGACGGCTACCGCAACTCGCAAGTGCGCGGGCGTATCATCGCTTGTGCGATCTGGAGTGTGCTGGGTTGGCGCAATTCCGGGCATCGATTCTGGATTCCACTCTCGTGATCTGCGGATACACCCGCAAGCCTGAATTGGCGAGGGCACATTTCATACCTAGCCATTCAGTTCAACCATGCAAGAACACGCGATCAAGCCAATAGACCCCTAAAGATTGGCTAGACAAACGTCACTGCCTCAGTAGGTTCGCGCTTCTGAATCATCAATGCGCCCAACGACTCGCCATGCTTTTATGATCCTCCCTTACCTTTCCAACTTAAGCAAAGGCCGTTTGATTCTCTGGTGCTACTTCATCTGGTATTGCGTTGTTTTGGTCAGGTATTTTGACCCGAGTCTGCGACTTTGGCTCACCTCGCTGGGCCTGAGCCTGATCATTGGTGTTGCCCTCTACCTGAGCACGACTGCAGCCGACAGAGTCCAGGTCCAGTTGGATTTTTGGAAAACCTTCAGGCTCTTTCTAATGCCCTTTTGCGTCTCCAGTTTTGCCGCCCTGGTAAAGGGCAAAGGGTTCATTCTCGTGTTCTCCCCACACCCCGGCGAAATTCTGATGGCCGCGGCTTGCTGCCTGGCACTGTGTTTGGTAGTTGTTATTTTGAAGGGGCTAAATCGTCAGCCGGCAGTCGTTTTCCAGGAGAAGCCTCGCGGTTAGGACGTGTGGAGGCCGATGATCTGGAAGGAGCACCGGCCAAATGCAGAAGCTCCAGGATCTCGCTCCGCAGGTTTAAAAATTCCGGGGAGTTCCGTTGACGGGGACGCTGGAGCGGCACGTCGAGGCAATGCTCGATTTGGCCCGGGCGCGAAGTCATGATCAGGATGCGATCGCTCATGTAGATCGCCTCATCTATGTCATGCGTGACGAGCAGGATGGTTGTGCCGCGCGTTTCCCAAAGTCTCAGCACCTCCTCCTGCAGGCGCATTCGAGTGAAAGCATCCAGAGCACCCAGGGGCTCGTCGAGCAGCAGAACCATCGGATGGTTAATCAACGCGCGTGCCAAAGCAGCGCGTTGCGCCATTCCACCGGAAAGATGATGGGGGAAAGAGTCTGCAAAACCCTCAAGCCCAACGAGCCGCACGAATTCATCCACTTCGGGGCGTTTTTGCTGCAAAACGCCCCGCGCGACCAGGCCGGCCTGAATGTTGCGACGAACTGTCAGCCACGGAAACAGGCTTGGATCCTGAAAAACTAAACCACGTCGAGCACTGGGGCCCGTGACAAGCTCATCGCCCATCCACAGTTCACCAGAGGTTGGAACAGCCAGGCCCGCGATGAGGCGCAGCAAGGTCGATTTGCCGCAGCCACTTGGGCCCACCAGCGATACCAGTTCTCCTGCCGCAACCGAAAATGAAACATCCTTCAACGCAAACTGGCGCGATTCAGGATTTTCTGAGGTGGGAAAATCCTTGGTCACCTTCACAATGCGCAAGGACGATCCCTCCGATTGAGCACGGATGCCGGTCTCAACTACCATTTGATAATCCCCTTTTGCCAACTCAACATGCGGTCGCGGATCTTGAACAGAAGGGTCATGATCGTCGAGAAGAATGCCGCCATAATGAATAGAGCGGCGTAAACTTTTCCATATTCGGCCCAGCCCTGCGCCCAACTCACATACCACCCGAGTCCGGATTTCACGCCCACAGTCTCGGCGACCACCAGTGTGAGGAATGATGTTCCCAACCCCATGAACAAGCCGATGAAAATGCTCGGCATGGCCGCGGGAATCGCAACGTGGAAGATGAGATAACTTCTTTTGGCGCCCAGTGTCCGGGCAACGTCCAAATATGACGCCCTCGTATTGGAAATTCCAGAAGCTGTCAGCATCGTTACCGGAAACCATACCGCCAGGGCGATTAGGCCCACCGCGGAGAACATTGCGGATGGGGAGAGCACCATTGCCAGCGGAATCCAAGCCGTCGCTGGAATCGGCCCGACAAATTTCAACAGTGGCATCCCCCAGTAGTGAGCCCGTTTGGACCAGCCAATGCACACTCCGGTAACCAGCGCAATCGTTGCGCCCAGCGCGTAGCCGCTCAGCAGCAGCAAAAGCGAATGCCAGGTGCTGTCAAACAGCAGCACGCGATCATTGACCAAACTCTGCAACACTCCCGCCGGGCCCGGAAAATAGGGCATGGGAAGCCAGCGAAAACCTGCAGTGATCAGTTCCCAAACACAAAGCGATAATACCGCCACGGCAAGTATAGGACACCGGTCCTTGATCCAGTGACTTTGAGGCAGCCAGATCGACGGCATAACGGCGAGGACAAAACCGCAAATCAAGATGAAACCCAGCAGCCGGAAGTAAAGACGGGTCTCGTGCGCAGGTTGGCTTTTCGAAATCAGTTGGTGAGCGATAAGAGCGACGAGCGCGGCCAGCGGCAGAGCCAACCGAACCAATCCTCGCCATTTCGGGTCTGCGCTGTTTTCCTGCGCGGCAACAATCGCTCCCATGACCTCGGTACCTGGCGCGATTTCTTTCTCTCCCGGTTCGTAAACCCGGTGGGCAGGGCTCTTCATTTCCAACTCTTCGCGCTGATGAGGTTTGCTGCCTGACCATCGATGATACAACAAGCCAAACCGCACAAGACGTCCCCTTTGGTCGAAGCCAACTCCGCCATCAACCGGCTGTGTTGGTCCGGAGGCACTTGTCCCCCCGCCACGGTTTCCACCTGCAACGATTCCAGCCACTTATCCGAGACATCGTCGAAATGCACAAACGCTCGCTTTGCCAGGTCGTCCACATCGGTAGTCGCCGCCAGCATCCCCGCTCGCTTCATCTCAGCCGCAGCGGATTTGACCGCCGCTTCAGCGCCGGACACGCTCGGAACGTAGCGCAAGTTTGCAATGGCGACTGTGTTGAGTTCTGGGTTGGAGGCAAGGTACTTTTTCTCGACCGACATTCGCGCGGCGGCGCCCGGGTTTTTCTCGACCCACTTGGCTCCTTTCAAAAGGGCCCGGGTTGCAGCTGCAGCTTCTTTGGGGTGGGTATTAAGAAATTTTCCGTTTACCAACACCGCGCAGCAATATTCATCTTTATAGGGTGAGTCTTTTGCTTGATCGGCGACGTTCTTCACTTTGCCATCGGCGAGCAGCAAACTGCCGATAGGCTCAGAGTCCGCTACCGCGTCGACTTCTCCCTTGGCCAATGCCAAGCCCAATTCTCCCGCAGGAAATACCATCCAGGTGATTTCCTTGCCGGGATCGATTCCATTGGCCCCCAAAACACGGTTGGCAAAAATGAACGGCGGCGTCCCCATACCCGGGACGCCGATCCGTTTGCCGCGCAGATCCGAAATGGAATTAATCTTGCCCTGCGTAAGAGCTTGAACACGCAGGCAGCCCCTGTGGATGCCGCCGGTAAACTTCACATCCAGCCCTTGTTCCACCGGCTTAAGAAAATACATGACCAGGTGGTGGGTAACATCAAATCCGCCCAGAGCCAAAACGTCCTTATAGTTGGCCCACTCGCATTTAACGAGCGAAACATCGAGGCCTTCTTCCGTGAAAAAGCCCTTTTCAAACGCGGTGAAAATCGGCGCTTCGCAGGTGAGCCCGATATACCCGACTCGGACTTTGTTTGAACCCGCAGAAGCGGCTTTGGAGCCTGAATCGCAACCGGTCAACAGCGTAGAAGCTATGCAGAGAAGCGAAGCAACCCTTGCCACAGCCTTCGGCCCTATTGGATGCATGAACGGGAAAGCCGCCCGCCTCCATCGTGTGCTACGCGCAGATGAAATAAGTTCCCTCAAAATCACGTCGGCAATTCTAATCTATCCCCTGCTATTCGGAAAATTTAAAGTTTACATTAAACGATACCTTTTGGGCGATGGCCCGGCGGCGGCGCTGACGCCGATTTACAACCCGACTTTTCAGAATGGGGCGAGATTGAATCGAAGTCAGTCACCGATTCGCGGGCACTGGGCTCTTTCCGTCAGCGTTTCGTGCTTTGGTCGTTCGCAGCAGGCAAGACAAAATGGAATACTGCACCGCCACCCGGACGATTTTCCGCCCAGATCCGTCCGTTGTGCGCCGTCACGATCTTCTCGGAGACCGACAGGCCAATGCCAAGCCCATCCTTTTTTGTGGTAAAGAACGGTTGGAACAGGCGTGGCAAATTGCACGGTTCGATGCCGTGACCTAAGTCAGAGACGGACAGTTCCACTCGGCCATCGGTCGCAAATCTGGTGCCCACTGTGAGACGCCGCCGGTCGGGTGGTTGCTCGGCCATCGCATCCATGCCGTTGATAATGAAATTCAGAACGACTTGTTGCAGCTGCACCCGATCCCCCTGGACGGCTGGCAATTGGGGCGAGAGTTCGGTCGTAATTTTTATTCTGCGTAAGACGGCGTCCTCTTTCACGAGCCGCAGGACCTCTTCAGTCAGAAGATTGATCTCGAGTGGCTGACGCTCGATTTCATGCTTGAGCAGCAGCTTCCTCATGCTCCGGATCACCTCGCCTGCTCGCTGGTTCTCTTCTCGGACATCACTGAGGATGTCGCGCAATTGGCCCAATGCAGGGGGTGTTTGATTAAGGAATAGTTCCGCAGCGTCGACGTTGCAAACGATTGCGCTCAGCGGCTGGCTCAATTCATGGGCGATTGAGGAGGCCAACTCGCCCATTGTGGACACACGCGAAGCGTGGGCGAGCTGCTCCCGCAATGCCGCTTCGGCCTTTTTCTGCGCCGTGATATCTGCAATCACACCGGCCATTCGGAGCGGCGCGCCTTGCTCGTTCCGGGCCACCACCTTGCCAATGCCGCGAATCCACCGATACTCGCCCGTTTTCCTGCGCATTCGATACTCGATGATAGAGTAATCGCTTTCACCGCGGAGATGGGCCGTCACTGTGCTTTCGACCGTTGCCAAATCTTCCGGATGAACCAGCCCGCGAAAAAACTCTTTACTGGGTTGAACCTCGCCTTCCTTGTAGCCCGTCATCTCATAGTATTTCCCGCTGAGGTAAGCCTTATCGTGTTCGAGGTCCCAGTCCCATATTCCAAGGTCCCCTCCCAAGGTTGCAAGTCTCAGCCGCTCCTCGCTGGCTCGTAGCGCCTCCTCTGCCCGCTTTCGCTGCGTGCCATCAGCCACTGCATACGAAAACCTCGTCCGTCCCGAATCCCCTGGTCCGATCCTCGCCACCACGGCCGACAGCCAAACCGCACCACTCTGGTGCGGATGCCAATACTCAAACTGCACGGGCCTGCCCTCGCGCTCAGCCAGGCGGTAATGCTCAATCCAGTGCCTCACCGCTTCCGCCGGAACTCCCATTGCCAGCGCGCTTTGCCCTGCGGTGCTTCCCAGTGGGCGACCGAAGAACCGGTCCGTTGCCGGGTTATCGTAAGAATGTATGATGTCCGAGTTATCCGCAGGCACTTCCACTACGCCCATCATTAGCGGAGCACTCTCATAAAAAGTGCGAAGCGTTGACTCGCTCGTTCGCAGCGCCTCCTCCGCCCGCGCCACCTCGATCAAATCCGCCGCCTGCCGCACCAGCAAATCAATCAGCCACAATTCACGCTCATCCGGGCAATGCAGCTTCCCCCAATACGTGCTCACTATTCCCATCGGTTTCCCACTCCGGCTTAGCATCGGCGTAGACTGCATCGACCGGACCCCCGCCGCCCGCAGGACTGCCAGCGACTCTGTCCTCGCAAACAACTCGCTCTTTTCCACGTCCGGCACGACGACCCTCTCGCCGCTTTTGGCCGCTTCCCGGCACGCGGAAGCAACCGTCTCCGCCGACTCAAAGAACTTCAGGAATGGTTCCTTGTGCCCTCGGTGAGCCACGATCCGCAGTGACTGCCCCTCCAGCAGTTGCAAAGTCCCCTGGTCCGCCCCAACAGTGGCCACCGCCACATCCGTCACGTCCTGTAACAACCCTTCCAGCCCTCCGGCCCTTAACACCTTCCTGCTCAACTCACGCAGCTGTTCCATACATCGGCAGTGTCGAAGGTAGGCCTGAAGCACCAACAGCAACCTTGGTGTGGTTCATTTTTTTTCGAAGCGGAATGAAGAGGATCAATACAGAAAATAACCCAGTATTACAAGGCAAAAATCCGAAGCTCAGAGGCTCGTTGAGGCTCGTTCCCAAATCACGAAAAGGACGTTGAAATCAACCTGGATGGCACCGCCGGAAGAGCTTTTGTGATCGAGGCGACAACCAATCTGGCCTCACCCATTTGGACGCCCATCATTACTCACACCAACTCCGGGGCGGTTTTCGATTTCATTTTGACCGACGTCACCAATTTCCCGGCGCGCTTCTTCCGCTTCAAACAGTAATCGGCGTCACTTCTCCAAGCGTACGAATGATGGCAGCCCGTTTGGGTGAAGACGCCATTGTAAGCTTGGAGTGTAATAGTGCTTTGAATCGCCGCTTTTTTGCCAAAGCTCAACTTTCTTGCCTTTGGCATTAGCTACTTTCTTGTAAGTATTGCCGTTAACCTTGACCGTCCGAGTAGCACAACCTGCTAAAACCAACACCAATCCAAGAAAAAGCAGCTTCTTCATAAATCCGATTTCTTTTTCTACCACGTATTTCGCGGATTTCGCTCATAGGAAAAGAATCCTCGTTCGCTCATAAGAAAGAAGTTTGTTCGTCCGTGTAATCCGTTCGATCTGTAATTAAGAACTAAAAATAAAAAGTTAAGAATTCCTTTTCTGCGTATTTCGCTAAGTATTTCGCGGTTAGCTTAGAATCTATAAATCATCCCGAGCTTTCTCGGAATAGGGATTTTCCTACAGGGCCGACGCATTAAAAACCTCGGAGGATTACTAGGCAAAATTTGCCTTGTACTTTTAGATTAGATGTATAAATGAGATGGATGCTTAAGCATCCAA
>Ga0306923_10008083_pt1 | contig 10541 bp, 10 predicted proteins | sample sta12Can44000108_FD_203841 | JGI IMG/M metagenome (GOLD analysis project Ga0306923, IMG submission 203841) | Lab enrichment of tropical soil microbial communities from Luquillo Experimental Forest, Puerto Rico - statanox.12C.anox.44.000.108 (v2)... | ecosystem: Environmental > Terrestrial >...
GGTTTCAACTATCTCTTGACGCTTGACGACGTCATCGCCTCGCGCGGCGGCATATCCCTCTGGTCGAGGACGGCAAGATCATCGGCGCCATTGGCTGCTCCGGTGGAACTGGCTCCAGGACGAGGTGGTCTGCATGGCGGGGCTAGCGGAGTCAACGAGTAGCTTGACGACGTGAACGCGGAAGGCAAGGGCGGCCGTGGGCCGCCCTCGTTTTATCCGGGCTGCCGTTCCGCGCTACAGTGTCGACGTGAGAATCGCTTCGACCGATCGCATTGGCCGATGTTTGCTGCTGGCGTTGACGCTCGCCTGCGGCATCGCGCTTCGTCCTCTCGCCGCTGCGGCGGAGGGTCCGGCAGCGGCAGCCAATTCGTCGGTGCCTCCGTCGGTCATGGAGAAGTACCGGCGCGATCTTGCCGCTTATCAGCGAGCTTGGGATGCCTATCAGGCTGTTGCCAAGACCTACTGGGCCTCAATTGCCGAAAAGCGGCGGGCGCGCAATGCCAAACGCGTCCGCGGCACCGCGCTTGCGCTCGACGACTACGTGCTCGATCAGCCGCCGGTCTATTCCGGTCCGCCCAAGCCGCGCGATCCGTCAAAGCTGGCCGAACCGCCAACGCTTCCGCCCTATGTTCCGGTGGTCGCCGATTTCCTCGTCGCCGCGCTCAACGAGTTCAAGTTCGCACCGCGACTGCCCAAGACAGACGGCGAGTTCAAGCGCGCTTATGCGGCGACGGCCGCGGCGGCCGGTTTGAGCAAACAGCAAGCGGTGCGGATCTATGCGTTCGAGGCCACCGGCAACGGCACCTACGACATTCAGGCCGGCCTCGAATACAGCAAAACCGGCCGCGCCATCACCACCGCGCTCGGCTATAATCAGCTGCTCGCGACCAATAGCGTCGAGATTTTGGCTGAGAATGGCGGGCACGTCGTCGCAGCCCTTGCGGCAAGCGCCGCGCAAATCCCGGACGGTAGCCGGCAATTCTTGGAGAAGAAGCTTACGACGGTGCGCAAGATGATCGACTTCGCCAAGAGCGTGCCCGATGACTGGAATCAGCACGAGGCGCTGGCCGGCACGTCAAAGGGCCTCGCCGTGCACGCGCTCAATCTCGACCTCGATGTCGGTCCGTTCCTGCAGACGCAGAAGCTGCTCGATTCCATCGTCTTCGCCCGCCGCAAAGGCTACGCCGCGCCGCTGACCGCGGCCGAGCTCGAAATGATGAATCTGACAGGCGACGGCAACGGCTTCGACATGGTGACCATGCCGGCCGAATGGCGCGCCAAGGTGCCGACTGCTAATTTCTTCCAGCAGCGCGGCTATCGGGACAATCCGGTGGCGCAGAAAAACAACGTGGTGTCGGCCCTGATCGCCGCGACCGATGCAGCGATGGACCGCGAGGTGCAAAAGCCGGGCGCCAAGGAGCTGGCTGCCGCGTTTCCGTGAGCGGGAAAGTGCGCGCCCGAAACATTGACGCCGACCGGCTACGATACCGACGACATGCAGCAGCATACGCCGCTGCTGGACGCCACCTACCGGCACATCCACGCCGTTCGCGCCGGCGCGCTGGTCGTCTTCCACGCCAGCTGTGCCTGCGAAGTCGCGATCCTGATGCGCAGGCCAGCGAAGTCGATCTTTTCAATCTGACGTTCGGAAAAGAGGTACCCGCCGCTGTCAGCCACGCCCCCCGCGATGCAGATGGCCGAGCTGCTCGAATTATGGGTTTAGGATTATTTCGAGCAGAGGTTGGCAGCGGGGACCAACACACGCGACGACGTTGACGATGACGCCGAGCTGAAGCGGGCGGCGGACCTGTCACGGATGCACGCTGCGTTGATGTGGAGGAGCTACATCTTTGCCCATAGTGCGAACCCCAAACGTTGGCAAAAAGATCAGGTCTGCGCGCTCGGCACCCTGAAAATTCTGAGCACCTGCGACTCAGCCCAAGTCATGCTGCGCACTGCGCAGAGCGCCGAGGTCATTTGCACGAACGTGCGCGACGACGATTGGCCGCTGCGGGCATTCATCAATCTGTACTTGCGATACAGGGATTTATTGGCGGAAGAATTGTCCGTGATAACGCCGGCCCAACCGATTGCAAAATAACCGCTTTTCGGACAGCCGCGCGCTTCCACCGACCGGTGCCTGACAGCGCGCTATGCGCAGTGTGACCGGCGTCACTGTGCCGCCATTTTGCATCTGCGAATGGAGTGATGCCCCAGCGTGTCCCGGGGCATTTCCTCCTAACCGGTGGCCCGGCTGACAACGATGCAAGACGGGCTGACGAATGAGACTAGGAAAAATGTCGATCAATCGATTGAGCAAGCAGCAACTGTTCGCAGCCGTTGCCGCCGCGGTGTTCGTCCTTGGCGCCGCTTCGCTGGCGCTGATCTATTTCATTCCCACGCCGCCCTCGAAGGTGATCATGGCGACGGCTTTCAAAGGTGCGTCGTTCGAATACTACGGCCGTCAGTACCGGGAAATCTTCGCACGTAATCATGTCGATCTCGAACTGCGCGAGACGTCTGGCGCAGTCGAAAACGTGAGGTTGCTGCAGGACCCAAATTCCGGCGTTCAGATTGCCTTTGTGACCGGCGGCGTCTCGGATGGGAAGCGTGCGCCGGGATTACTGTCGTTGGGCACCGTCTACAATCAACCATTCTGGATCTTCTACGCTCCAACCGAGCGGCTTGAAAAGCTGTCCCAGCTCAAAGGCAAGCGTATCGCCATCGGCCCGGTGGGGAGTGCTACACGATTATCCGGCGAAAAAATCCTGGGCAAAGGCGGCGTCAACGCTGAGACCGCAACATTCTTGCCCTTTGCCGGATTGAACGCAGTCAAGGCACTGGATGAAAATCAAGTCGATGCCGTCTGGATCATTGGATCGCCGGATGCCACGGCCGTAAAGACGCTTCTGGAAAATCCGAAGATTCAGCTGATAGGCTTTCCGATGGCCGAGGCGTTCACTCGGATTTATCCGGATCTCGTTCGCCTCTTGCTGCCCAGGGGCATGGTCGACATCGATCGCGCGATCCCCGCCGAGGACGTGCCGCTGATCGGCACGACGACCAAGGTTCTGGTGCGCAGCGATCTGCATCCCGAAATCGTCCAGCTCCTGCTGCGAACGATGGTGGAGACTCACAGCAGGCCAGAGACGTTCCAGCGCATCGGAGAATTTCCGAACGGCACGGACGCGGAATATCCGGTGGCGCCGACCGCCGTCGATTTCTATAAGAGCGGTCCGTCGTTCATGCAACGGCATTTGCCGCTGTGGCTATCGGTGCACGTGCAACGCGCGATCGCGGTGGTGGTGACAGCGATCGCCATCGGCCTGCCGCTGTTCCACTATCTGCCCGTGGTTTACAAATGGGGGACGCGCAGGCGCCTGCTCTATTGGTACGGACAACTGCGGGCGTTGGAAGCCGTGTTCGAAAGCGGCTTCGGCAACGAGCATTTGGCGGAAGTGCAGGCGGCCGTCCAACAAATCGAGGACGCAGTCAGTCAGATCCGCTATCCGCTGACCGCGATGGACCAGGTCTACAACCTGCGAAGCCATGTCGACATCGTCCGGCGCCGGTTCATGGCGTGCGCAGATCAAGCACCGACGGTGCCGAGCGATACGATTGTGGCGGGGAAGGCCGCCGTGTCCGAGGACGAATTGCTCAACTAGCTTGAGGATGCCCGAAGCCGGCGCATTGAGTGGCGGCGATGGACAGCGTTGCTGCAAACAACAATACCGGCGGCTCCGCGGTTCAAACTGACTCAAGTCATGCCGTAAGCAAGGGTCGGCACGAATGCTGGCCCCGTCGTTGGGATGAAGGGCACCTGCCTGTCATTAAGTCATCACGCAGTCGGTGTGCATCTGCTTGCGTCGCGTTGCGCGTTAGCGAACGTCTCGGCCGCAGCCCGGCTGCTGATCGTTACCAATAACGTTCGCCCGTATCCGATGTCAGCTTTCACCCAATAGCGACCGGCATAGCGACTTCTCGCGCGCTCAACGCGATGTGCTGGTCGCCGCTGTCACTGCCGGTAGAGATATAGTCGCGGTGCTAGGCTGCCGTTAGCGCGCTAGCCAACCTTTTTCAGGATTGCTTCCATCCCTGCATTGTCGAATGCGGGCAGCGTTTCAGTGCGCACGTTGCCAAGCTTCCCCACGCTTAGGCTGAGCGCGGTGACTGTCTCGGCGTCGGGTGCCTCTAGTATAGAGACCATGTCATATCTGCCGAGCGTCCAATAAAATGCCTTCACGGTCACGCCTTCTTTCTTTGCTGCAGCTTTGAATGCAGCAGCGCGTTTGGGTGAATCTTTTACGCCGCGAACTCCTTGATCGGTGAAATGAGCAAGTACAACATATGTCGCCATATGAACCTCCCACACTATATTTGTGCTGACATCGCTGGAATTGTCTAATGACCAAGATGTAAGGGGAATGCGAACAATCCGGATGTCCGAGGATAGATTGCACCGTTGTCGGGTCGCACGGCAAGAGGACGTTGGGCACTTGACTTTGATCGCTTGGGTCAAAAGTGACGTTTTCGACCCCATCCGATCATGTCCGCTTTACCCCCGAAAGCGACCATTTGCTGCGCTGCCGCGAAGTTTGTGCCATTAGCGACCAAAGTGCGGTGCAGCAAAATGATCTCTACTCGACAACGTCGGCAGTGGCGAGCAGCGTCGGTGACACCGTCAGTCCGAGCGCCTTGGCCGTCTTCAGATTGATTACCAGTTCGTGCTTCGTTAGCGCCTGCACCGGCAGATTGGCCGGCTCGCCTTTGTGAATGTGATCGACATAAACCGGCTGCGCGCCGGGACGGGTCGATAGAGTTAGGCCCATAAGAGATCAAAGCCGCCGGCCACTGGGCGACCGGTGGCGCGCTGCGAGCGAGGTGATCTGGTCACGTATATACGCCGTTGAGCCGTTCGTGACGATCAGCCCGCCATTTGGTGAGCTGGCAAATGCACTGACTGCGCGCTCTATCTCTGCTGCATTGCCGGCATTAATGGGGAACAGTTCGACCGCTTCCGGCGCCATGGCTTGAATTACGGCAAACTACCCAATCCCAAAACCTAGCCTGGGATCGCGAATCACCGCTACCGCGATACGTTCGGCGCCACCTCCCTGAGCAACTTAAGCCATTTGCCGCTGATCCGATATTCGAACTGAGTAAACCCGGTAGCTTTACCCCCCGGCCGGGACATGCTCGCGACGCAACCGCTGCCAACCGGGTCAACAACATTCGTGAACACGATCGGAATGTTATGTGTTGCTTCTAGGAGGGGTCCAACAGCAACATCACCTTCCGCGACAATAGCATCCGGCGCGAGCGCGACCAGTTCTATCGCGGATTTGCGGAGAAGATTGGCATCGCCTCCAGCCCAGTGATGGTCGATCCGAACGTTAACGCCCGCGGTCCAGCCTAGCGATAAGCGCCTGCTCAAACGCTACCATGCGTTCCGTCACTTCGGGGGGCATCGGGATTGGCGATGATCGCCAAGCGGCGCAGACCGGGGACGACCTCGCGCAGCAGTTCGAATCGCTTAGCGGCCAGATCCGGTGCCTGGAGCGACAAGCCGGTGGCATTGCCGCCGGGCCGCGCGAGCGAAGCGACCAAAGCCGGTACCGACCGGGTCTCCCACCGCCGTGAACGCGGTCGGGATGACCGCCGTCGCCTTTTTACCGCGACGACCGGCGCAGCTCAATTCGGGTACTGGTCGATGATAGCTACTGGCTCCAGGACCCAAAAGCTTCGGCGAATAGGCGATCGCCAGATGGCCCCTTTTCCATGGCTAAAATGGCGTGATCACCGTTGCCGTAAACGATAGGTATGTCGAACCACTCCCGATCTCGTAAAAGCTCAGTGTTCCGCCGCGCGTCCGGGGCCACGGCTGACAGGCCGACCAAGAAAAAGTCTTTGTTGACTTTGACTGCAAGGCCAGCAAGCGGCGTGCCGCGCGCCTGCTCGGTCTGCTTCATCAGCACGCCTGGCACATTAAGGATGGCGCCGCCCGGGAAATCAGGTGGCAATTTGAATATGACCTGGACAGTATGAGTTGCCGGTAGCGCCCTATCAGTATTGCGCCGCAGTTCCCAGATAATTGTCATCCCGCGCTCGGGAATCTTGATCTCAGCTCGCACGGCCGGCTCCGGTAGGTGGCCGGGACCAGATGAAACCATCTCAATGCGCCAAGTAGCGAAGCCGGAATAGCGTCTGCCCGAGCTAGGATTATTTGCATCTTGCTCGTAAAACACTGCGCGTTCTTTGCCAGGAGTCGCTGTCCGATCATCTGCGAGTGCTTGTGAACCAGAGCAGTTAATCTCCACGGTAAAGGGGCGCGCGGCGTCTCCTACGTCGGCTGGGGACAGCGCGTGTTCCGAACGCGCCGTTTGGTACGGGATACTGTGGCTGTCTAAAAATGTTCGTGCCACTTCCGCTTTGATGGCGAAATTCACGTTCTGTGGGATGTCTCCTGTAGATCGAGCGATGAGTGCAGCATTCAGTTTCGAAGATACAATTCCAACAAGGTGACCGCTTGTATCGAGCAACGGTCCGCCGCTGTTGCCTGGCTGCACGGGCGCGCTGATCTGAAGATACCGTGAGTCATCACCGAGGCCTGCCAGAGCACTTACATTCCCGACGGTAAGATTGACCGTTGTGGCTAGTAATCCTGAGAGAGGATAGCCCAACGCTACAATCCCATCGCCTGCTCGAACCGGCGCGCCATCGCGAAACGTGGCAATTGACGTGACCGAAGGTCTAGTTCGGATGACGGCGAGATCATTTTTCTCGTCGCGTGCGACCAAGGTTGCGGTCGCCATCTCTCCGGAAGACGGTCGAACTGTGATTTGAGCACAGTTCGGGACAACGTGAGCGTTTGTGAGCACCTCACCGTGGGCGCCGATCACCACACCGGAGCCGCTGGAAGTTTCGCCGCTTTGCCCCACCGCGACGGCAGGCACTAACGCAATCAGCGCCGCCGCGGCAGCCACTTGAATGAAAAGGAGGTTGAGTTGAAACGCCATGCTGCACCGAGGCGCAGCCCCTTCCCGGGCAACAGCCTCGATCAATATGGTTAACGTATTCTTAACGCAGGTCAGTGCCGCGCGGTCAGTCAACAAGTCCGAGAATGACGACCGTGCTAGTGCAACGACATAGCGTCACGACTCAGGGAGCTTCTGATCCACCTTTCGAAGTTTGTCCTTGCGGAGCGCAAACTCCGGCACTGTGCGATATTAACCGCGATGCGGCTGTCTTATCTTCCAGCAAACAGTCGACGTTGTGAGTATGCACAAGTTCAAAGTCGGCGAGGCGGTGAGCTTTGTGTCGGGCCTGTTGAGCGCCGGCGACGGCGGTAGTTATACCGTCACGCGACTATTGCCGCCGATTGACGAAGAATTTCAGTACAGAATCAAGAGTGACCGCGAGCGGTTCGAGCGAGTGGCGCCAGAGAGCCAGCTAGATCGCGCGGCCGTGTGACGACGCGCGGCGGACCAGCAAGCTTTTCTGCTTCTGCTCGTTCGCATCGAGCAGGGTGAAGCACGTGGATGTCTCGTCTACGGTCCAGCGCGCGGGAGCGGCGGCGTTCTTGCATCCGCCAGTTACAAACAGGAGAGCGTCCAAAATGTCGCTTTTGACCCATTGCGTCATTTCAGCCAGATCATTTACTGCGGCGTCCAGTCGCGGTTGTCGGATATGAGGCGGCGCGATTTCAGCCGCGCCGCCTTAAGCAGTTTAGGGATGACCATCAGGCCTTCGGCTGTGGCACGATTCGCAGGTACGGTCTCGGAGCCTTCCAACCTTGCGGGTATTGTTTCTTAGCGTCCTCGTCGCTTACCGAACCGGCGATGATCACATCCTCCCCATGCTTCCAGTTTACCGGCGTTGCGACCTTGTGCTTCGCGGTGAGTTGGAGCGAGTCGATGACGCGCAGCACCTCGTCAAAGTTGCGTCCCGTCGTCATCGGATACACCAGAATCAACTTGATCTTCTTGTCCGGGCCGATGACGAAGACATTTCGCACGGTCTGGTTGTCCGCCGGAGTACGCTTGGTCGGGTCGCCCGACACTGGCGCCGGCAGCATGCCGTAGAGCTTCGATACGTTATAATCGACGTCGGCGATCATCGGGTAATTAGGGGCGAAGCCCTGCGTTTCCTTGATGTCAGCCGCCCAACCGGAATGGCGGTCGAGTGGATCAACCGATAGGCCGATGATCTTGACGCCTCGTTTGTCGAACTCGGGCTTGATCCTGGCCATATACCCAAGCTCCGTGGTGCAGACCGGGGTGAAATCCTTGGGATGCGAAAATAGCACCGCCCAGGAATGGCCAATCCATTCGTGAAAGCGAATTTTACCCTCGGTCGTTTGCGCTTCGAAATCAGGCGCGGTGTCATTTATGGCTAGGGTCATCACAGGCTCCATCGCGTTAAACAAAGGGTGCCCGACCAAGTTGGGGCTCGCGCATGCTTGCCAAAGCCTGCTGTGGGCTCTGTGATCCGGGTCACGTTTCAGTGGAAATCGGTAGGCCGATTCGGGCGTAGCGCGACGCACCGCGGTCGGAATTGGCGCTTAGCGACCGGTCGGCAAGTCGCAATCACGGTCGCTAACGGGGTAAGAGCGGAAATCGGGCCGAATGGGTCAAAACGTCGCTTTTGACCCGAAACAGACATCGGGCGGTCAAGTTTGCTGTGCCGCGCAATCACCTGATTAACAACAAATCGGAGCATGGCCGGTCAGAATGCTGGCCCCGCCGTCACACATGAGCGGCGGGTAGTTCTCAACGTCGTCACGCAATCTGGGCGTTTGTCTGAGTACCAAACCAAATTGAGCCGCTCGAGACAGTCTTCGCCTGACATTTGCCGCAAATGTTTACGGATAATAGCCGTTGGAAAGTCGGGGGACTCTCCAAAGGAGAAGCGTTTTTCGCGCGGCCGCGCTCGCGACGGGCCGCGCGTACGTCCAATGTTATTTGCTGGGCTTCGGAGGGCGCGCGATGGCCGTTTATCGTGTGTATAAACTTCGCGATGACGGTCGCATTTCGGGGCCGCCGCACGTTATCGATTGCCGAGACGATGAGGCTGCAATGCGGGAGACGCGCCGGCTACTCGCGGGCTACGTGTGTGAAGTGTGGGACCTCGCACGCTTTGTTGGTAGAATTGACCCGGTGCGGAAAGGAACACACGCTAAAGGGTCGTCTGCGAAACCGTAAACCGCGTTGCCGATTGTCGTTCCGGATAGGAGCGCCCTAGCGGAAATCATCTGGTAATTTGTCACAGGCGGTTGGCAGAATGCGCCCGGGATATGCTTTGCTAATTTCCTTGGCAGCGGTTTCGTGCGCAAGCGAAACACAGCCATTGGATCCGGATACCGTTCCGTTGCCGCGTGCCGCTCCGAAGCACGCCTCTACTTCGGCTCGACCAATCTCAACGATGGTAAAGTGGCAGAGTGTTTCAGAGCCTCTAACCGCAGAACAGGTCAATCTCGATCAAGCGAAGTGCGCTTTGTCAGCGAATCTCGCAATACGCACAAGCCCCGAGCTGAAATTCAACGTTATTTTCGCTCGATGCATGCGCGCGAAGGGCTATCGAGCCCGGACTCAAAGCACCGCTGGTCCGGGTAACGATTAGTTCGATTGATCGAGAAGACGCAAGAAGTGCTGTTTCGCCAGCAATTCCGGCGCGACCTTCGTTCCGGCCGGTTTGTGATGGAATTCGCCCAATCCGCTACGGCAGCCCTGGAGCGCATCGGTGATGCGCAAGGTGTCTCGCTGATCCTGATCCTTTCGGACATCAACATGCCGGGGATGACCGGCCTTGAGCTTTTGCCCAAGGCGAAGGCGATGCGGCCTGACGCCGGTCATCATGATCACCGCCTACGGCGACGCGGACACCAAGCGCAAGGCGCTGGAGCGCGGTGCCGAAAACCTCCTCACTAAGCCAATCGATTTTGCCGCGTTGCGCAGCGAGATCTACACCCGGGTCGCGCAAGCCGCCTGACGCGCCCATAGGACATCGGGCCACAGAGCCCAAAGCGACGCTTTCCCTTAGACCGGTTGTGGCCCCGTCGATGAGCCGGAGGCTCTAAACCTCCGGCTCATCGTTCATCCGCTTCAAGCCACGACTAGATCGGGCACCAGGACCTTTCCTTTGGTTTCGGGCCCGTAGAAGGCCGCGGTCGCCCAGGCGAGAGAGCCGATCCAGGTGCCGATGATCATCATCTCGGCCAATCCAGTACCGAAACGCTCGGCGAGGAACGTCAGCACCAGCGGCACAAAACCGCCCCAGATCGCCGCTTGGTGATAGCAGAACGCACTGGCAGTCGCCCTGATCTCAGTCGGAAAGCGCTCGTTCAAGTAGGGCACCATCTGTCCCTGCATGCCGCCGCCCGCACACATGCCCTGGATGATGAAGCCCACCGCAATCCACAAGAAGTTGGTCGAGAGCAGATAGAGCGGTGCCAACGGCAGCGCGATCAGCGCCGGGATAATGATCGCCGAGCGCCGGCCGAAGCGGTCGGCCCACCAGCCCCAGCCGCAGGTCGACAGGAACAA
>Ga0306923_10008085_pt1 | contig 10539 bp, 8 predicted proteins | sample sta12Can44000108_FD_203841 | JGI IMG/M metagenome (GOLD analysis project Ga0306923, IMG submission 203841) | Lab enrichment of tropical soil microbial communities from Luquillo Experimental Forest, Puerto Rico - statanox.12C.anox.44.000.108 (v2)... | ecosystem: Environmental > Terrestrial > Soil...
TACCTCGGTACCGCACGACGTTCTCGACGCCGCAACCATCGATGGCGCCGGCTTCTGGCGGCGCAACTACCAGATCATTCTCCCCATCATCGCGCCGATCATCATGATCGCGCTGATCTTCGGCACCGTGTTCACATTTACCGATCTCAGCGTCGTCTATCTGCTCACCAAGGGGGGGCCCATCAACGGCACGCACGTATTGGGATCGCTGGCCTTCCAAGTCGGTATCCTGTCGGGCGACGTCGCCCACGGCGCTGCAATCTGCTTGTTCCTGTTTCCGTTCCTTTTGATCGCGGTCGTCTTTCTGTTACGCGCGCTCCGGCGCCGGGAGATTTGAGATGACGCGGCTGGCGCGAACAATCGCCAGGGAAGGCTCGTTCTACGCGGCCGTGATCACGCTCGTGACGTTTGCCGCTTTCCCGTTCTATTGGATGCTGATTACGACGTTCAAGGCCGACGGCGACCTCTACAATCTCAAATCCAACCCCTACTGGTTCAACGCTGCGCCGACCCTCGAGCACCTCAAATATCTGTTCGAGGACACGCTGTTCGTGCAGTGGCTGGGGAACACGGCCCTGATCGGAGTGTGCGTGGTTGCAATCACGCTCGCAGTGGCGGTGCCCGCCGGCTACAGCCTCGCGCGCACGCCGGGCCGCAGCGGCGAGAATCTCGGCATCGGGATCTTTCTAACTTATCTGGTGCCGCCCACGCTGCTGTTTCTGCCGCTGTCGCGCCTGGTCTCGGACTTCGGATTGCAGGACTCGCTCTGGTCGCTGGTCGTGGTGTATCCGACCTTCACGATCCCGTTCTGCACCTGGCTATTGATGGGATTCTTCAAATCGGTACCGCGCGAAATCGAGGAAGCCGCGATCGTCGACGGCTGCACCGTGCTGGGGGCATTCGTGAAGACAGTGCTGCCGCTCTCACTGCCGGCGATACTGACCGTCATCATTTTTGCGTTCACGCTGACGATGCAGGAGTTCGTCTATGCCTTGACGTTTATCTCCTCATCGGAGGAAAAGCCCGTCACCTTGGGGGTCGCGACTGACCTCATTCGCGGCGACATCTTCTACTGGGGCGAACTGATGGCCGCGGCGCTGATCGCGAGCGTCCCGGTGGCGATCGCGTACAATCTTTTCCTCGACCGCTTCATCAGCGGCATCACGGGCGGCGCCGTCAAGTGACCGCGCTGCCGTGAGAGCGTCCGCCGCGCGGCGAGATGGCGCAATGCGCTTCGCTTATTGCGCCCTAGGGGCCTTCTGAACCGCGCGTCACCCGCGGGCTTGACCACGCAGGTCGGATTTATCCGACCTGCGCACTTAAAGCGCCCGAAATCGGGTAAACCCGATTTCGGGTGGTCCATCCTCTTCGCGAGAAGCTTTTTTTGAAGTGGGATGGATTGCCGGGTCAAGCCCGGCAATGACAGCTTTGAGAAGCGCCCTACGTGCTCTGCCCCGCCATGACGAGGCGGTGGCTATGCAGCGGAATCTGCTTTAGTTTCTGTAAGCTACAGGGATTCTGCACCGGCCGGCCAAGCACCGATGGCGGCATACGAGGCATGAGGCATGGATAAGGCGAGCTTCGCCCGCAAGTGGCCGCCAGCGACGGCGGACCAGAGTGACGTCGGCGAGCTCGCGATGTGTCTTGCCGGCGCGCCGGCAGAGGATGAGGAGATCGACGAAATCAAGAGCGCCGTGCTCGCCAAACTGGCGCTGGACCTGGGCAAGGATGCGTCCGTCGCCACCGAGCGAGACTGGTTCGTCGCCGCCGCGCTGACGATTCGCGACCGCATCGTTCATCGCTGGCTCGCGGTGGAGCGCGCCAACTATGCCCAAGGCCGCAAGCGCGTCTACTACCTGTCGCTGGAGTTCCTCATCGGGCGGCTTCTGGCCGATGTGCTCTGGAATTTGGGTTGTACCGAAACGTTTCGCGCGGCACTCGGGGATTTGGGTGTCGATCTAAACCGGCTGCGCGCCGCCGAGCCGGACGCCGCATTGGGTCATGGGGGCCTCGGCCGGCTCGCCGCCTGCTTCATGGAGAGCATGGCGAGCCTCGGAATTCCCGCCTGCGGCTACGGCATTCGCTACGATCACGGGATGTTCCGCCAAGTCATCAGGGATGGCTGGCAGCAGGAGTATCCCGAGGTATGGCTGTCCTTCGGCAATCCGTGGGAGTTTGCGCGGCCGGAAGCGGTCTACGACATCCAGTTCGGCGGCTCGGTCGAGACGACGACGTCGCCGACGGGAGTCAAACGCTCGGTCTGGCATCCGGCCGAGACCATCGAGGCGGTCGCCTACGATATTCCGATCGTGGGATGGCGCGGCCGACAGGTCAATCCGTTGCGCCTGTGGTCGGCACGAGCCCCCGACCCGCTGCGGCTCGATGCGTTCAACATGGGCGATCACGTCGGCGCCTTGTCGGAGCAGACGCGCGCGGAAGCGATTTCCAAGATCCTCTATCCCAGCGATTCGACCCCGGCCGGCCAAGAGCTTCGCCTGCGCCAGGAATATTTCTTTGTTTCAGCCTCGCTGCTGGACCTGGTGCAACGCCACCTGCGGACCGACGGAAACCTGTACCTCCTGCCCCTTCGCTGCGCGATCCAGCTCAACGACACGCATCCGAGCATCGCAATCCCGGAACTCATGCGCATCCTTGTCGACCTGCACGGCCTGCCGTGGGACGAGGCGTGGCGTATCAGCGTCGGCACCTTCTCCTATACCAACCACACCCTCTTGCCCGAGGCGCTGGAAAGCTGGCCGGTCGATCTGCTCGGGCGGGTTCTGCCGCGGCACCTGGAGATCATCTATCGCATCAATATGGAGCATCTCGCGGCGGCAAAGCTGAAAAATCCGGGTGCTTCCGACTCGCTCGAACCGATTTCACTGATCGACGAGCGTGATGGTCGAAAATTGAGAATGGGCCACCTTGCGTTTGTCGGCGCCTATCGCATCAACGGCGTCTCGGCGCTGCACACCGACCTGATGCGCAAGACCGTGTTCCGCGACCTGCACGCGATCTATCCCGACCGCATCGTCAACAAGACCAACGGCATCACATTCCGGCGCTGGCTGCTGCAGGCCAATTCCGATCTCACCGGGATCCTGCGCGAGGTCTGCGGCGATGCGGTGCTGGATGATTTCAGCCATATGATCCGCCTTGCCGACCACGCCGAAGACCCCGGGATTGGGGAGCGGATCAGGCAAGCCAAGCGCGCCAACAAGACGGCGCTGACGCGTCTGATCGGCGCACGCCTCGATCTGCTCGTGGACCCGGATGCGCTGTTCGACGTGCAGATCAAGCGCATCCACGAATACAAGCGTCAATTGTTGAATGTCCTCGGGACCGTCGCGCTCTATCATGCGATCAGGGCCGAGCCTGCTCGCAATTGGGTGCCGCGGGTGAAGATATTCGCCGGCAAGGCGGCGGCGAACTACGCCCAGGCAAAGCTGATCATCAAGCTCATCAACGATGTGGCCAAGGTGATCAATGCGGATCCGGCCGTTCGCGATGTGCTGCGGGTCGTGTTCCTGCCCGATTACAACGTCAGCCTGGCAAAGCGGATCATTCCCGCCGCCGACCTGTCGGAGCAGATTTCCACCGCGGGAATGGAAGCCTCCGGCACCGGCAACATGAAGCTTGCTGTGAACGGCGCGCTCACGATCGGCACGCTGGATGGAGCCAATATCGAGATTCGCGATCACGTCGGCGCAGAAAACATCTTCATCTTCGGCTTGCGGGCGGACGAGGTCGCAGAGCGCCGGCGCGCGGGAGTGGAAGCAAGCTCGGTGATTGCATCGTCTCCCGAGCTCGCGGCGGCGATCGAGGCGATCGAGAGCGGCGCCTTTTCCCCCGACGATGTCGGCCGATACCGCGTGCTGATGCAGGCGCTGCGGCATTCCGACTCTTACATGGTGACCGCGGATTTCGATGCCTATTGCGCGGCGCAGAGAAGCGTCGAAAAGCTGTGGCTGTCGCCGTTCGATTGGACGCGCGCGAGCATCTTCAACATCGCGCGAATGGCGTGGTTTTCCTCCGATCGCACCATCGGCGAGTACGCCCAAGACATTTGGAAAGTACCGTTTGAACTTGCCGGCGATCTTCTCGGCCGGCAGCAGGAGCAGGGGAAAACCTAACGGCTAGCGGTCTCGTGCGCCGACCTTTTGCCGGCAAGTCGCGCCGAGGGCGGCGGCCGCCGGCGTGGCGCAGTTCGCAGATTTGCTTGCGCAAAGGCCAGGAGGGCGCCGTCGCGCAGCCGGCCTTGGTCGCGTTCGCCCTGCGTCGCGGCCGCAATAATATGTTTCGCAAGAATTGCCCGCGCGGATGCGGCTTTGCTCTCGGTGTTGACGGCAGCGCCGCTGGCCTCAACGGAAGCCCACGCCTTCTCAAATGCGGCAACGAGAATGCGGATGTCGTCGGGGTCGAAGACCCCCGGGTGCTCGTTGAGATACCCGTCGATATAGCCGTTCATTGCCACGTTCCCTCCCCCTCAGGCGGGAGCGCGATTAATGCTTGTACCGCAAAATTCCACGCGCGTTCAAGCCGGGCGCATGCGCGCGGGCCATGATCGGTGCTGCAGCCACCTTCCGCAGGCAACCGAGGTGGCGTAGCCTGTCGGGAGCTGTCCTTGGAGCGGGACCTGCCGAAGTCTCCGCGGCAGAACGGGCAGCAATAGTGCCGTCGGCAAAGGCATTCTCTCAAGAGACCAACTTCCTTTTTTGGTCTCGCACAGTCATTCAATTTGCATGTTGCCGTGCCGCTTCCAGCGGGGAGGTGGACCATGAAGCGACTGCTTGCGGCGATCGCAATCACGTTGGCCGGCGCGGGGAACGCGCACGCGGAAAGCTTTCCCTCGCGGCCCATCACCATTGTCGTGCCCTTCCCGGCGGGCGGGCCGACCGACTCGCTGGCGCGCGTTCTCGCCGAGCGGATGAAGGGGCCGCTCGGCCAATCCGTGATCGTCGAAAACCCGACCGGCGCGGCAGGCACCATCGGCACCGGCCGTGTCGCGCGTGCGCCGCCCGACGGCTACACGGTCATCCTCGGCCACTGGCAGACGCACGTCATCAACGGCGCCACCTACACGCTGCCGTTCGACGTGGCGAAGGATTTCGAGCCGATATCGCTGGTGGCGGACTGTCCGGTGTGGTTCGTGGCGAAAGCGGCTCTGCCGCCGAAGGATCTGGCGGAACTGATCGCCTGGATGAAGGAAAACCCGGGCAAGGCGACGGTGGGGATCGGCGGCGGCGGCGGCGGCGCGGACGTCGTCGGCACCTACTTCCAGAAGCATACCGGCACCCATTTCCAGTTCGTGCCCTACCGCGGCGCCGCGCCGATGATCCAGGATCTGGTGGCCGGGCAGATCGACCTGACCTTCACTCAGGTGGCGAGCGCGCTGGCGCAAGTGCGCGCCGGTCAGCTCAAGGCCTATGCGGTGATGGCCGAGAAGCGGTGGGCGGCGGCGCCCGATACGCCGACCTTCGACGAAGCCGGCGTTCCCGGGCTGCACGCATCGTTCTGGCACGGCCTGTGGGCGCCCAAGGGCACGCCCAAGGATGTCATCGCCACCCTTAATGCCGCGCTCGTGGAAACTTTGGCCGATCCGTCGGTGCGCCAGCGGCTCGCCGAGTTGGGTCAGGGACTCTGGCCGCGCGACAAGCAGACGCCGCAAGCGCTCGCAGCGCAGCAGAAAGCCGAGATCGAGAAGTGGTGGCCGATCGTCAAGGCGGCAAACATCAAGGCGGAATGAAGCGTCGCGTATTTCAGGGGGCAACGCCATGAGACGCCGTCGATTTCTGCAACTTGCCGCGAGCGCCGCCGCGCTCCCCGCCATGGCGCGCATCGCGCAGGCGCAACCGTATCCGTTGCGGCCGGTGCACATCATCGTCGGCTTTCCCGGCGGCAGCGCGTCCGACACGACGGCGCGCCTGATCGGTCAATGGCTGTCGGAGCGGCTCGGCCAACAATTCGTCATCGAGAACCGCCCGGGTGCCGCCAGCAATCTCGCCGCCGAGGCGGCCGCCCATGCGCCTCCCGACGGCTACACGCTCCTCCTCGTCACCTCGGTCAACGCGATCAATGCCAGGCTCTACGACAATCTCAGCTTCGATCTCATCCACGACATCGTGCCGGTGGCACGCCTTGTGCGCGGACCGGGCGTGATGGAAGTGAACCCCATATTCCCGGCCAAGACGGTTCCTGAATTCATTGCCTATGCCAAAGCCAATCCCGGCAAGATCAACATGGCGACCGCCGGTCCCGGCAGCATGCTCGATGTTTACGGCCAACTGTTCAAAATGCTGGCCGGCGTCGAGATGGTATCGGTGCCCTATCGCGGCGCGCCGCCGGCAATCACCGACCTGCTCGGCGGCCGGGTCCAAGTCGTATTCGATACCTTTGCGGCGTCGATCGAATTTGTCAGAGCCGGCAAGCTGCGGGCGCTGGGAGTCACGACGGCAACGCGCTCGCCGGCGCTGCCGGACGTCCCTCCCTTGGCCGATTTTTTGCCGGGTTACGATGCGAGCACGTGGCTGGGACTCGGCGCGCCAAAGGACACGCCGCCCGACATCGTCGACAAGCTCAATAAAGAGATCAACGCCGCTCTCGCCCATCCCGCGATGGCAGCGCGGATTGCGAACTTCGGCTACACGGTGTTTGCAGGTTCGCCCGCCGAATTCGGCAACGTTCATTGCCGAAGAAACAAAGAAGTGGGGCAAGGTGATCCGGGCGGCCAACATCAAGCCGGATTAACACCGCAGGCTCATCGCCGACAGCATGGTTCGCGCGAATAATCCAGCGCGCAGGGCGCAACGCGCTTCGCTTATTGCGCCCTACAGCCTGTTGACGGATCCGCGCAACTTTATTGACTGGCCGAAGTCGGAAACATCCGACTTCGGCTGGAGGGTTAGGGAGGGGGCATGCTTAAAGATAGAGTGTGCGTGCCACCCCCTCCCCATAGGTATCATTTATGTATTTCCGAAAGTGTAATCCTGTCCCACAAATCATTCCCAACATCTGAACGGTACAGCCGCACCTCTGGTATACTCGGTGATACCTGGTATACTTTGTGTGACTAATAGGATGGATCATAGATGTTTCTAACCGGCTCCCAGTTACGTGCTGCCCGTGCTCTGGCGGGACTTTCGCGTTCCCAGCTTGCCGCCGCAACAGGTGTGAGCGTCAGCGCATTGGGCTGCTGGGAGCGGTCCTCCAATGGCGTGATCTTGGCCAAGGTCAGCAACCTGCGGCACGTCGTCGGCGTGCTGGAGGAGATGGGCATCCATTTCGAGCCTGACGGCGTGTTCATGCGCCGCGCTGACCCGGTTCCTACCATTAGCACAGTCGTTCCATCGGAGGCCGTCGCGCGGGCAAGCAGATCCGGCGCGATGCCTTCAAGGATACCTTGAAAGCGCTCGGCGTAGACGCGGCGGCGCACGGCTTTTCGCTCGACCTTTGCCGATTGGGCCGCCGACCGGACCAGCTACCCGCGCGAAGTCCGCGAGCAATGCCTTGCGCATGCGATTGAGAGCAAGGTCGAGCGCGCCTATCGGCGCGGCGAAATGCTCGAAAAGCGTCGCCGGTTGATGTCGGCATGGGCAAGCTACTGCGGCGGCAAGTCGACGCCTGCCAGCGCAACGGTCACACCGCTGCGCGCCTGATGACAGTGTCACGCGATTGTCGCCGCCGTCGCCTTGAACTCGGTGCGGCGGCGACTACTTGTCAATAACACCTATCACCGAAGAATAAGCCATGATTTTTCGTCGTCGCCGACCGAAGACGGTTCGCTACGTGATCCGTGCCAGAGCGCTGCGGCAACTCGGTCTTGCACCCGAAGGGCCGCCGCCGCCTGAGAAGAAAAAGCCCTCACGGCCAACGCATTTGCGGCTGGTCGACAAGAGCGATGGTGGCGAAGGGGTAAGGTGATTCGCGAGAGTGGCGAATGATTTTTTGGGAACGTGTTCCAGCATGCCCTGGAACGCCCGCCGCGCGCGCTAGCGGCCACGCCAAGGGCAGCGCGCAGGGTATGCTAGGTGATCAACGGCTGTCCGATGGCTCTTACCGCCGACCAGCTCCGCGAACTAGAGCGCCTCACCGCCGATATCGTGCGCCAAAGGCTGCCCTATGCAGGCGCAGGCGCCGCCGCGGGATCAATCGTGCCAGGACTTGCCGACGGCAAAATGCTGCGCGGCGACGTAGCGGATTGGCTCGCGAGACAGGACAGGGCGCTCAGGGACCGCGCCGTGCAACGGGATACGCTTTGGTGGGCGAAGGCCGCCGCATGGATCGCTGGTGTAAGGATTGTCGTTGGAGCGGCCCGTATCTTTTCTCGCTCGCTGAACGCGTCTGATCATGACCATAACCGTCTATCCGGTCACGCCCAGCTTCGCTGCTGAAATCGGCGATGTCGACTTGTCGGAACAGGTCGCCCCGGCCGACCTCCAAGCAATCAAAGAAGCCTTCACCCAGTATGCGGTCTTGATTTTCCCCAATCAACTTCTCTCGCAGGACCAGCATCTCGACTTCGCGAGGCACTTCGGGCCCCTCGAGACCACGATCGGCGTGTATCGAAAGGATGCGCCATTGCGCCTGCGCAAGGAGTTTGCGGACGTTTCGAACCTCAACCATGACAACGAGGTCTGGGGTAAGGAAAGCAGACTCCGCTTGTTCCAACTGGGCAACCGGCTTTGGCATACCGATAGCTCGTTTAAGCGGCTACCGGCGCTCGCGTCGTTGCTTTATGCGCGTTCCATCCCGCCAATCGGCGGACACACGGAATTTGCCGATGAACGCGCGGCCTACGATGCGCTTCCCGAGGAGACGAAACTCCGTCTCAGTTGCCTGGTAGCTGAGCATTCGATCTTTAACTCTCGAGCGCGGCTTGGCTTCACCAACTTCAGCGACGAGGAGCGACGGGAAATGCCGCCGGCGCCCCAAGTTGTCGTCCGCATGATCCCCGAATCGGGGCGCAAATCGCTTTACCTCGCGTCACATGCCGGGCGGATCTTTGGAATCCCCGAGAATGAGGGTCGTGCGCTGATTGATCAACTCATCGGGCACGCGACACAACGGCAATTCGTTTACACCCATCGCTGGCGGGTAAACGACCTCATCATGTGGGACAATCGCTGTACGATGCACCGCGGGACCGAGTTCGACGATCTGCGCTGGAAGCGCGACGTACAACGCGCTACCGTTTCCGACATTGCGAATTCCTGCGAGCAGGAAGGTATCGAGATCGCGGCCGCTTAGATACACTTTCGAGCTCGCTTATTGATTGCTATGGGTCATCCCCGACCACGACGGTCGACGCCTCATCGCGGTGCACGTCCGCTTGATCCCACCTCATTCAGCTCTCGGCCTTCCCGTCTCCCACCACCCGAAGGTCCATTCTGCTGATCAACTCGGTTCTATGTCCCTCGGCGGCTTTCATGGCGGTCGAAGTTTGCTTCAAAGTACTCGTATTTGACCCAAAAACGACTATCCCTCCAATAACAGCCGCAATCGCCCCAATCAGGACCGTAGGATCGAACCCGACCGCTCCGATAATAATTGCCAAGATCAAGATTCCTCCGGCGCCAATGGCGACCTTTGAAATAAGGATGATCTTCCGACACCTCTCTATAATGTCGGCGAGCTCCTCAATGTGGACTTCGATGTGCAAGATTTGTTCCTGCAGGTCACCGTCGTCATTCATCTGAAATCTACCCTGCCCCGCCAGATCCACGATCGACGGCGACTGTTTATTGTGCGGCGGCAGGGGATCAGGGTTGGTCGGCACGCTCGACCCTCCAAGCGGACCGCATCAATCAAAATATATTCGGTGCGGCTTCGCGAGCGCAGTCGCGGTAATCTTGGGGTGCATGGAGTTTAGCCGACCACCTCTCGTCGTCGCCTTCGAACTGAGCGAGAAGCGTAAGGCGATCGTTGCCGACACCCTGGCTGGCGTAAGCGCTGTCGTATATCTCACGGAGCTCGATGAGGTGAGCCGCGCCGAAGCGCTGCGTAATGCCGGCGTGCTCTTGACATTTAATACCTCCAAAGAGCTGCGGTCCGGCGAGGCAGCGCTGTTGGCAGGCGCGCGGCTGATCCAATTCATGATCGGTGGCGTGGACTTCATTCCGCTGGGCGAGCTCCCAAAGGGGGTGCCAGTGGCAACCAACGGCGGCGGCTACGCCGAGTCGATGGCAGAGCACGCGCTGGCGATGGCACTTGCTGCCGCCAAGCGCCTGATCTTGGAACACGAAAACCTCAAACTTGGCCAGTTTAATCAGTTCACGCAGAACCGCATGCTTGCGGGCGGGGTCTGCGGAATCTTCGGCTTTGGCGGCATCGGAGCCGCGGCCGGGCGGCTGATGCACGGCATCGGCATGCGGGTGCACGCCATCAACCGGCATGGCCGGACGAATGAGCGGGTGGACTGGATCGGAACACCGGAGCGGCTCAACGAGCTCCTGGAGGCGGCCGATGTGCTGTTAATCAGCGCGCCCCTCACCCGTGCCACTCGCGGTCTGATCGGTGCCGCGGAGCTTCACCGCATGAAGG
>Ga0306923_10008087_pt1 | contig 10539 bp, 8 predicted proteins | sample sta12Can44000108_FD_203841 | JGI IMG/M metagenome (GOLD analysis project Ga0306923, IMG submission 203841) | Lab enrichment of tropical soil microbial communities from Luquillo Experimental Forest, Puerto Rico - statanox.12C.anox.44.000.108 (v2)... | ecosystem: Environmental > Terrestrial > Soil...
GATCGCCGCCATTGGGGCGATCGCCTGGGTGGGTGCGCATTTGCCGCCGATCCAGTCGCTCGAAGTGCCCAAACGCCCACCCTCGATCGAGATACTCGGCGCCGACGGGCGCGTGCTGGCCACGCGCGGCGACATGGGCGGCGCCGCCGTGCTGCTCAAGGAGCTTCCCGCTTATCTGCCGCAGGCCTTCATCGCCATCGAGGACCGCCGCTTCTATTCGCACCACGGTGTCGACCCGCTCGGCATCGCGCGCGCGCTCGCCGCCAACGTGCTCCGTCGCGGCGTGTCCCAGGGCGGCTCGACGCTCACCCAGCAGCTCGCCAAGAATTTGTTCCTCACTCAGGAGCGCACGATCGCGCGCAAGGTCCAGGAACTCGCCCTCGCGCTCTGGCTCGAGCACAAATTCACTAAGCCGCAGATTCTCGAGCTCTACCTCAACCGCGTCTATTTCGGCGCCGGCGCCTACGGGGTCGAAGCGGCGTCGCAGCGCTACTTCGGCAAGTCCGCCCGCAAGGTGACCTTGGGTGAAGCGGCGATGCTCGCGGGCCTCGTCAAATCGCCGTCGCGGCTTTCGCCCACGCATAATGCCGACGGCGCGCAGCGGCGCGGCCAGATCGTGCTCGCCGCCATGGCGCACGTTGGCGTCATCAGCGAGCAGGCCGCCAAGGTCGCGCTCATCGATCCGCCGAAGATCGTGCGGCAGGTTGCCGAAGGATCGGGCAACTACGTCGCCGACTGGGTGATGGACGTGCTCAACGATCTCGTCGGCCACGTCGAGTACGATATCGTGGTCGAGACGACAATCGATTCCTCGTTACAAATGGTCGCCGAGAAGGCGCTCGCCGAGGAGCTGGCGCAGAAAGGCGAGCGCTACAGCGTCGGCCAGGGTGCGGTGGTGGCGATGACGCCGGACGGCGCGGTGCGGGCGCTGGTCGGCGGGCGCAATTATGTCGAGAGCCAGTTCAACCGCGCGGTCGCGGCCAAACGCCAGCCGGGCTCCGCCTTCAAGGCGTTCGTTTATCTGGCAGCGCTCGAGCGTGGGCTCACGCCCAACACCATCCGCGATGATCGGCCGATCGATCTCAAGGGCTGGCGGCCGGAGAACTATCATCACGAATACCTCGGCCCGGTGACGCTCACGCGCGCCTTGGCGCAATCGCTCAACACGGTTGCGGTGCGTCTGACGCTGGAAGTGGGCCCGCGCACGGTGGTGCGCACCGCGCATCGGCTCGGCATTGCCTCGAAGCTCGAACCCAATACCTCGATCGCGCTCGGCACTTCGGAGGTATCGGTGATCGAGATGGTCGGCGCGTTCGCGCCCTTCGCCAACGGTGGGGCGGCGGTGACGCCGCACGTGGTCGAGCGCGTGCGCAGCCCCGACGGCAAAATCCTCTACCGCAGCAACCCGCCCGACCTCGGCCGCGTGGTCGAGGAGCGTCACGTCGGCATGATGAACCAGATGATGCAGGAAACGCTCATCAGCGGCACGGCGCGCGCTGCGCAGCTTCCCGGTTGGCAGGCGGCGGGCAAGACCGGCACGAGCCAGGATTTCCGCGACGCCTGGTTCATCGGTTACACCTCGCACCTCGTCACCGGCGTGTGGCTCGGCAACGACGACAATTCGCCGACACACAAGACCACCGGTGGCAGCCTCCCGGTGGAAATCTGGAGCCGTGTGATGAGGGCCGCGCACCAGAACGTGCGGCCGACCGCACTGCCGGGCGCCGCGGCTACGTCGCCGGGCTGGCCGACGCCGCCGGCGTGGGTCTCCTCGGGCGCGCAGCCCGTGTCGCAAACGCCGGTGCGCGACGAACGCCTGCCGCCCCAGTCGGGCATCGACAGCTGGCTGCTCGACCGGCTGTTTGGCCGGCGTTGATTCAGTCCAGCTGCGGCTCGCCGTAGCGGTGGAGGTCGGCGCCGTGCACGTTGAGCCACACCTTGGCGCGGTGCGTCGCCGGGCACGCGCGCAACAGCAGCCGCCAAAACCGGCGCGAATGATTCATCTCGATGAGATGCGCGACTTCGTGGGCGGCGAGATAATCGAGCACGAACGGCGGGGCGAGAATGAGCCGCCACGAGAACGACAGCACGCCGGTCGACGAGCATGAGCCCCAGCGGCTCGTCTGGTCGCGCACCGACACGCGTTTGACTGTGACGCCGAGGTCGGCGGCGTAGCGGCGGCACGATGCCTGCAAGTCGTGCTTTGCCGCGCGCTTGAGATAGTCGCCGACGCGCCGCGCGAGATGCGCCCGGTCGCCGGCGACGCACAGCATGTGCGCGCCGTCCTCGCCCGCCTCGGCCCACACCGTACCGCGCGCGGACGGCCGGTGCTCGATGCGATGCGGCTCCCCGCGCAGCGGCAGCGTGGCGCCCGGTGCGAACGGCGCGGCTTGCGGCAGGCGGCGCAGCCGCGCTGCGATCCACGCGCCGTTCTTTTGCGCGAATGCTTTGGCGTCACCGAGATTGCCGCGCGGCGGCATCGTGAGAACGACTTCGCGGCTCGCCGCCTGGACGCGCAAGGTATAGCGGCGCGCCTGCCGGTGGCGACGCAGGCGCACCGGATAAACGACGCGGTCGAACTCGACGTCGATGGTCGAAACTTCGCTCGGCCGGCGATAAAGCCGCGTGAAGAGTCGCATGGGCACTCGGATGATTCGATAGTGCCATACTGCCACGTCGACGCGTGGCCGCGCATTCAAATTTTCGCGCGGGAAGGCGTTGGGGTTCGGCTTACGCCGTAGCGGCGCCGTTGCCTTTCCAGCGGCGCAACATGCGGGTCTCGTTCGAAAGGACGAAATCCGCGATGCGCGGCGCGATCTCGGCACGGAAGCGCGAGCCGTTGAACACGCCGTAGTGGCCGACGCCAGGCTGCAAATAATGCGTGCGACGGTCGGCCGGAATGTTGATGCACAACTCGTGCGCCGCCTCGGTCTGGCCGACGCCGGAAATGTCGTCGTGCTCGCCTTCGACCGTCATCAGCGCGACGCGGTGGATGCGCTCGGGATCGACCGGCACGCCGCGGTGCTTCATCGTGCCCTTGGGCAGCGCGTGGCGCACGAACACGGTGTCGACCGTCTGCAGATAGAACTCCGCCGCCAGATCCATGACGGCGAGATATTCATCGTAGAACTCGCGATGCTTCTGGGCGGAGTCGCCGTCGCCCTGCACCAGATGCATGAACAGATCCTTGTGCGCCTCGAGGTGGCGATCGAGGTTCATGCTCATGAAGCCGTTGAGTTGCAGGAAGCCCGGGTAGACGTCGCGCATGAAGCCCGGGTTGGGGAACGGCACCTTGGTGATAACGTTGCGGCGGAACCAGTCGGTACCGCGCTGCTCAGCGACCTTGTTGACGGCCGTCGGATTGCGGCGCGTGTCGATCGGCCCGCCCATCAGCACCATGGAGTTGGGAAGGCAACGATCGTCTGCCGCTTCCATGAGCGCGACGGCGGCGAGCACCGGCACCGAGGGTTGGCAAACCGCGATCACATGGGTGTCGCCCTCGAGCTTGTGCAAGATCTCGATCACGTAATCGATGTAGTCGTCGAGGTCGAACGCGCCGTCCGCGTGTGGCACCATGCGGGCGTCCGCCCATTCGGTGAGATAGACCTCGTGGTTGGGTAGGAAGGCTTCGACCGTGCCGCGCAACAGGGTCGGATAGTGGCCCGACATGGGCGCGACGATGAGGATCTTCGGCTGCGGGCGCCGCGGCGGATGCATCAGGCTGCGCTCGAAGTGCAGCAGGCGGCAGAACGGCCGCTCCCACACCGTTGCGATCTGCACCGGAACCCGCTCGCCGCCAACGAGGGTCGAATCGATGCGCCACTCGGGACGGCCGTAACGGCGGGTCGAGCGCTCGAACAACTCGCAGGCGGCGGCGATCGATTTGCCGAAGGTGGTGAAGGAGAGCGGGTTGACCGGGCTCTTGAAGTAAAGTCGCGCGGCGTCCGCATAAGCGCGCGCCGGATTGAGCGCGGCGTGGCTCACTTCGTAGAACCAGTACATCGGCGACGACAGCATGAAGCTGCCGCCGGGCGCCGACGGCGCGCCCCCGAATTCCCCTATCGGCATGTGCTGAGCCCCCGGCGCCCCTTGTTGCACCGCAACATTCTGTCGTTTTTCCGTCATGCCGTCAACCGCTGCGATGCCTGTGCCTTGCTCCTCCCCAGATTTTACGCCGCAAACGTTAATTATGGTCGCGCAGGCCCTTAGGCCAGTGCGTCACGGCCTGTTGACTGCAGCCAAAACGCCTCATTCCCCGGTCTGCATCAGCGAGCCATTGCGGCGCACACTCGCCAACAGCGCCACGAAGGTGAGCGACCCGGCGGTGAACAACACGACATTGAGCGCCAGCGCTTGCAGCATCAGGTCGAGCCGAAAGGTGTGCTCGATCAACAGCGCGCGCATGCCCTCGAACACGTAGGTCGGCGGCAGCGCCCAAGCGATCGGATGCATGAAGGCGGGCAGCACCGCGACCGGGTAGTAGACGCAGGTGAGCGGCAGCATCACGAACATGAAAGTCCAGGCGAGGCTCTCCGCGCCCATACCGTTGCGCAGCACCAGGCCCGACACCAGGATGCCGATCGCCCAGCTGGTGAGGATGAGGTTGACGAAGAACGCGGCCAGCGCCAGCCCGAGGCCGTAAAGATTGAAGCCGAAGAAGGCGATCGCTAGCAGCGACACCGGCACCAGCCGATCGCGAGCCTCATCAGGCTCATGATCATCAGCGCGGCGATGAACTCGACCGGGCGCAGCGGGCTGATCATCAGGTTGCCCATGTTGCGCGCCCACATTTCCTCCAGGAATGAAATCGAGAAGCCGAGCTGGCCGCGGAACAGAATGTCCCACAACAGCACGGCGCCGATGAAAGTCGCGCCCGCGCGGGCGAAGAATCCGGCGTTGCTGGAAATGTAAAGCTGCAGAAAACCCCACATGAACATCTGCACCGCGGGCCAATAGACCAATTCGAGCATGCGCGGCCACGACGAGCGCAGCAGGTACCAATAGCGCAGCACCATGGCGCCGATCCGCCGCGCCGAAAGCCCGCGCGCCTATGCGGTGCGCGCGTTCACTGCGCCGCCTCCTGCACATGCGCGCGGCCGCGCGCCACGTCGAGAAACACTTCCTCAAGGGTGTGGCGGCCGTAGCGTGTCAGCAACACGGCGGGCGCCGCGTCGTCTTCGATGCGGCCGCGCTTCATGGTGATGATGCGATCGCACAGCCGCTCGACCTCCACCATGTTGTGGGAAGCGAGCAGCACGGTCGCGGACTGCTCCAAACGATAGCTCTCGAGTCGGCCGCGCACCCAGTCGGCGGTGTCGGGATCGAGCGACGCCGTCGGCTCGTCGAGCAGCAAAATGTCCGGCCGGTTGATGAGCGCCTTGGCAAGTGCGACGCGGGTTTTCTGCCCGGCCGAGAGCTTGCCGGCGGGTCGGTCGAGCAGATCGATGAGATCGAGCTGCGCGGCGATTTCTTTGATGCGCTCGTTGAGATCTGGCACCGCGTAGATCAGGCCGAACACCTTCAGATTCTGCCGCACGGTAAGGCGCATCGGCATGTCGACGTAAGGACTCTCGAAATTCATCCGATGCAGGACGCTATAGCGCTGGCGCGGCATCTCCGCGCCGAGCACACGCACGTTGCCCGAGGTCGGCGTTACCAGACCCATGATCATCGCGATGGTGGTTGTTTTGCCCGCGCCGTTGCCGCCGAGCAGCCCGGTGATCGAACCGGGCGCGAGCGCGAAGTCGATGCCGTCCACTGCTCGCGTGGTCTTGTAGACCTTGGTCAGGCGTTGAACTTCGATGGCAGGCGGGGAATTGGGCATGGGCGGTCCAGCAGCACACTTGGCGCCCCGTAGGGGCCGGTGCAAGGGCGCGACCCCACGGGCGTTTTTGTACGGCGGGCCAATCGCTACATTCACCGCATGAGTGCCGATCGTCCCAACCCGAGCGCCGACCCGCGCGAGCTGCCGCTGTTGCGGCGCAATGTGCGCCTCGACACGCTCGCCCGCATCCGCTGGCTCGCGGTGCTCGGCCAGACCGGGGCGGTGATCATCGTTCACTACGGGCTCGACTTCACTTTGCCAATCGGAGCGTGCTTCGCTGTCATCGCGCTGAGCGCTTTGCTCAACGTTTTCGTGCGGCTGCACTTCCGCGCGACGCCGCGGCTCGATGCCGAAACCGCGGCGTGGCTGCTGTCCTTCGATATTTTCCAGCTCGGCGCGCTGTTGTTCCTCACCGGCGGCCTCGAGAATCCGTTCTCCTTCCTGTTCCTCGGGCCGGTGCTGATTTCGGCGACCGCATTGCCGCGGCGCATGACCTTGCTGCTCGGCGGTTTCGCTGCGATATGCGCGACCGTGCTGGTGTTCTTTCACCTGCCGCTGCCGTGGGCGAGCGACGAGCCGCTCACCTTGCCGCCGACCTACATGCTCGCTGTGTGGCTGTCACTTCTGCTCGCGCTCGGCTTCATCGGCGCCTACGCCTGGCAGGTAGCGGAAGAGGCGCGGTTGCTGGCGGACGCGCTGGCGGCAACCGAGCTGGTACTTGCGCGCGAGCAGCATCTTTCTCAGCTCGACGGGCTCGCGGCCGCCGCCGCGCACGAGCTGGGCACGCCGCTTTCGACCATCGCGGTCATCGCCAAGGAATTGGCGCGCACGCTCGGCCCGCAATCGCCGCATGTGGAGGACATCAAGCTTCTCGGCGAGCAAGCGCGGCGCTGCCGCGACATCCTCGCGAAGCTCACGGAACTCTCCACCGCGGCCGGACCGTTCGACCGCCTGAAGCTCTCCGGCCTGATCGAAGAGGTGGTGGCGCCGCACCGCCATTTCGGCGTGACCATCGCGGTTAAGCTGCCGCCGGACCGTGCCGCCGAGCCTGTGGGCGCGCGCAATCCGGCGGTGCTCTACGGCCTCGGCAATCTGGTCGAGAATGCCGTCGACTTCGCGCGCCTGCGGGTCGACGTGTCGGCGGACTGGAGCGATGACGGGGTCACCGTCACGGTCGCCGACGATGGGCCCGGTTTCGCGCCCGAGGTGCTGGGCCGGCTCGGCGAACCCTACGTCACGAGCCGCGGCAGCGGCCGCCCGGCGGCGGAGCCGGAGTCCGGGGGGCTCGGGCTCGGCTTTTTCATCGCCAAGACGCTGCTCGAGCGCAGCGGCGCCGCCCTTTCGTGCATCAACCGCCCTCCGCCCCAGAGCGGCGCGGTGGTCAACATGCGCTGGTCGCGTGCCGATTTCGAAAAACAGCCCGAGATTACAGAAATTTCAGGAAGCCCGCGGCCTTGAGCCGCGGTTTCCCCTCCCTACCTATGAAGCAAGGGCGGCGGCGCCCACCGGGTGGACCAACCGGAGGACCCCCATGACTGATGTCGCGACCGAGGAACTTCCCGCTGACCGCACTTTGTTGATCGTCGAGGACGACAAGTCCTTCCTCCAGCGCCTCGCCCGAGCCATGGAGACGCGCGGCTTCGCCGTGACCACGGCCGAAACTGTCGCCGACGGGCTGCTGCACGTGGAGGCGACTCCGCCCGCCTTCGTGGTGGTCGATATGCGGCTCGGCGACGGCAACGGCCTCGATGTGATTTCCGCACTCAAAAACCGTCGGCCCGAAGCGCGCGGTATTATTTTGACGGGCTACGGCAACATCGCCACCGCGGTGAACGCGGTGAAGCTCGGCGCCGTCGATTACCTCGCCAAGCCCGCCGACGCCGACGACGTGGCGACCGCGCTGCTCGCACCCACCGACGGCAAGGCGATGCCACCTGAGAATCCGATGTCGGCCGATCGCGTGCGCTGGGAGCACATCCAGCGCGTCTACGAATTGTGCGGCCGCAACGTTTCGGAGACCGCGCGTCGGCTCAACATGCACCGGCGGACTCTGCAGCGCATTTTGGCGAAGCGCGCACCGCGATAAAATAAAGGCGAATAGTGCGTAGCGAATAGCGAATCGTTAGAAGTATCTCGTTTTCTAATCGCTATTCGCTACGCACTATTCGCTATTCGCGTTTTCCCAACTCCCACCATCCAACCGTAAAGCCGCCGCCCGCGCGAAACGCAGCGTCATGCTGCGGCGGGTCGGGGAGGGAGTCGATGCTCCGGCGCCTCGCGCGCGATCGCGGCGCCAAAGGCGTCCGCGACGATCAGCCCGGCGTCGGCGGGAAAAATATCCGCCGAATCGCCCAGCGCCGTCGCGAAAAACAGCCGGTCGCAGTGCTACTCGAGCCATTCGCGGTCGCCGCGGAAATCCGCCACCGACGACTTGATCTCCACGATGACGATTTCGCCGTCGGCGCCCAGAGCCACGAGGTCGGCGCGCCGCCCCGACGCGAGCGGCAGTTCGGCGATCGCGCAGAAGCCGAGCGCGTGCAGCAGCCGGGCCGTGCCGCGCGATTGCGGGTGCCGCCGCGGCGCGGCCGCCGTCGAGGGCGTGAACGACCGCCCCGGCGGTGTTTGTTTGCTCAAACAGCGACATGTTCATTCCGCCGCCGAACGCGCGACTTGTGTCGCTTCGGCCCGCTCTGGAAATACCGCCGCCAGCGCCGCGCGCTCGGCCGCGATCACGCCGCGCTCGGTTATCAGCCCCGTGATCAGTCGTGCCGGCGTGACGTCGAAAGCGTAGTTGGCGACCGGCGAGCCGTCCGGCACCAGGCGCACCGACTCGATCTGTCCGTCCGCGGTGCGGCCAGAAATTGTCGCGACTTCTTCGCCACTGCGCTGTTCGATCGGAATCTCCGCAAGCCCGTCCGCGATCGCAAAGTCGATGGTGGGCGAGGGGAGGCCGACGTAGAACGGCACGCCGTTGTCGCGCGCCGCGAGCGCCTTCAAATAGGTGCCGATCTTGTTGCACACGTCGCCGTTGGCGGCGACCCGGTCGGTGCCGACGATCGCCAAGTCAACGAACCCGTGCTGCATCAGATGGCCGCCGGCGTTGTCGGCGATGACCGTGTGCGGGACGCCATGATGTTTGAGTTCCCACGCAGTGAGCGCCGCGCCCTGGTTGCGCGGGCGCGTCTCGTCGACCCACACATGAACGGCGACGCCGGCGTCGTGCGCCGTGTAGATCGGCGCCAGCGCCGTGCCTACGTCGACTGTCGCGAGCCAGCCGGCGTTGCAATGCGTGAGAATGTTGACGGGCTCGTTTTGTTTGCGTGCCGCGGCCGCCGCGATCAGCGCGTGGCCGTGCCGGCCGAGCGCCTGGTTGATGGCGACGTCTTCCTCGCAGATTTCCGCTGCGCGCGCATAAGCCGCCTTGGCGCGCTCGGGCGGCGGCAACGGACGCGCCGCGCGCACCATTTCGTCGAGCGCCCATTTGAGATTGATCGCGGTCGGCCGCGCTGCGTGCAATTCGGCGTAGGCGCGCTTAAGGCCGGCGTCGGAAGCGTCGGCATTGAGCGCGAGCGCAACCCCGTAGGCGGCGGTCGCGCCGATCAATGGGGCGCCACGCACCTGCATGGTCGCGATCGCGCGCGCCGCATCGCCGACCGTCGTCAGGCGGATGGTTTCAAAACTATGCGGCAGGCGGGTCTGATCGATCGCGCCGACCGCCCAGCCGTCCGGCTCGAGCCAGATGGTGCGCGTATGCCTGCCGTTGACCTTCATGGGCGCCGATTCATTATCAGAAAAACGCCTGGATGCCCGTCTGTGCGCGGCCGAGGATGAGCGCGTGGATGTCGTGCGTGCCTTCGTAGGTGTTGACCGTCTCCAGGTTCGAGAGCACGCGCATCACGTGGAACTCGTCCGAGATGCCGTTGCCGCCGTGCATGTCGCGCGCCTGCCGCGCGATGTCGAGCGCCTTGCCGCAGTTGTTGCGCTTCATCAGCGAGATCGCGGCCGGCGCCGCCGTGCCTGCGTCCATCATGCGCCCGAGGCGCAGCGCCCCGTGCAGGCCGAGGGTAATCTCCGTCTGCATGTCGGCAAGCTTTTTCTGAATGAGCTGGTTGGCGGCGAGCGGGCGGCCGAACTGCTTGCGATCGAGCACGTACTGCCGCGCGCGATGCCAGCAGAAATCGGCTGCGCCCATCGAGCCCCAGGCGATGCCGTAGCGCGCGCGGTTGAGACAGCCGAACGGGCCCGCGAGGCCTTTGACGTTGGGCAGCAGGTTCTCCTCCGGTACGAACGCGTTCTCCAGCACCACTTCGCCGGTGGTCGAGGCGCGCAGCGACAGCTTGCCCTCGATCTTGGGCGTCGCAAACCCTTTGGTGCCGCGCTCGACGATGAAGCCGCGGATGACGTCGTCGAGCTTCGCCCAGATCACCGCGACGTCGGCGATCGGCGCGTTGCTGATCCAGGTCTTGGCGCCGGTCAGCCGAAAGCCGCCCGGCACCTTCTCGGCGCGTGTGACCATCGAGCCCGGATCGGAGCCGTGGTCGGGCTCCGTTAGCCCGAAGCAACCGACGAATTCGCCGGTCGCGAGCTTGGGCAGATATTTCTTGCGCTGCGCCTCCGAGCCGTAGGCCAGGATCGGGTACATCACCAGCGAGGACTGCACCGACATCGCCGAGCGGTAGCCCGAATCGACCCGCTCCACTTCGCGGGCGATCAGC
>Ga0306923_10008090_pt1 | contig 10537 bp, 6 predicted proteins | sample sta12Can44000108_FD_203841 | JGI IMG/M metagenome (GOLD analysis project Ga0306923, IMG submission 203841) | Lab enrichment of tropical soil microbial communities from Luquillo Experimental Forest, Puerto Rico - statanox.12C.anox.44.000.108 (v2)... | ecosystem: Environmental > Terrestrial > Soil...
TGCAGAGTCACTGCTTCGCTTTCACGACACACTGCTTTTTTTGCGCGCCTTCCCACAAGGTCCACGCGTTGCGACCCTGGCAGACAAATTGTTGAGAGACATCCCGAACCAGGTCCATCGCCTGCAGTCCTCGGGCGCTAACATGAGCCTTTTCGACGACGAGGAATTCGCCGGCGTCGGGGGTACTGTCCTCCGCAATGCCTGGACCTACGAAATCGTACGTTGGCTGGTGCGGCGGCATGGGAAGGACGTAGGGGTCGCAGGAAACCTGGAGGAGCAATCCCAGCGCATGTCTTCCATCCTGCCGGGCGTGCTGCCGTTGCTCGAGGACGACTCCTATGTTGAAGCCGACACGCCTTACGCCAGGATGATGGAAAGCGCCGCTGGAGGCAGGGCCGGGGTGTTGTTGTGGCTGCTGCAGGCCCTGGAACGGCTGACGATTCCTCCTCTGCAAAAGACTGCCCTTTATGACGCGCTCGGCATCGAAGTGACCTGGAATCCGGATGCTTCCGCCAGTCGCACCTTCGCCTGCGATCCCGGAGTTCCTCTGTTCTGTCATGAGTCGGCGCTCATCCAGCGCAAACAGGTTTCTTTGGCAGATGAACTGCGCTCGGTCGGGTTGCCATTGCGCAGGCTCTCACCTCGAAAAGGCGAGGCAGCACTGGACCGCGTGCGAAACGCGGTCACGATTCGTTATCGTGAATTGCATGGCACAACGCGCGGAAATTCCCGCGACGTGTATGAAGCCGATGCCGGGCGCGGTGTGCAGATTTTTCTTTGGGGTTTGTCTCCAATGTGGCGTCTTCCCTTGCGGGCCTATTATGCGGGATTCACTCTGAAGAATGGCGTGCCGGTTAATTACATCGAGGCAATTGGCCTCTTCGAGTGGCTCGAAATAGGCTTCAATACTTTCTACGCCTTTCGCGAAGGGGAAACCGCCTGGATCTACGCAAAAATCCTTCATCTGTTAAACCGGATCTCTGGAGCAACCTGTTTCTCCGTCTATCCCTACCAACTCGGCCATGAGAACGAAGAAGCCATCGCGTCGGGCGCTTTCTGGTTCTATCGCAAGCTTGGCTTCCGGCCGGGTCGTCCTGACCTGCTGAAACTCGCTCGCAAAGAGGAGGCAACGATCAAGAAAAACCCTAAGCATCGAACTCCGCCTCGAACCCTGCGCAGGCTGGCCGCTGGCCATGTGCTTTATGAGTTTGGAGATCGGCCTCCGGGAGCCTGGGATACGTTTTCAACGCGGAACATCCTGCTTGCGGTACAACGCCACATGGCCGAGAACTTCGGTGGTGATATTGGCAAGATGCGCGAGCGCGCGTCGCAAAGCCTGGTAGAACTTCTTGGCATCAACCTCAGCCGATGGAGTGCGCTGGAGAAGCATGCGCTCTCGAATTTCGCCTGCGTGTTGTCGTTGCTTCCCGATCTGAGGAGCTGGGAAGATGGTGAGAAAAGGCAGCTCGTCAGAATCATCCGGGCAAAAGCGGCGCTAGAAGAAGCGCCATATCTCAGGCTTCTGCAAGAGCATAAACGCTTGCGGGCAGCTTTGTTGGGACTCGGCTCCCGGCCCATCGAAGCAAGGCCTTAAGACCAGGCACCCTCGGACTAGAACCAAATTCTGGGCTGCGGTTTTTCGAAAATCGGGCTCGCTGAATCGCGAGCAATAGGAAAGGCTGTGACTTTGGTTATGCTCTAGCCGCCAACTCCTGCGAGGGAGTCAACAGCGTGGACGCATGTACCATCACAGCCTTCGGTGCGATCACTGCTTTCGCAGTTCCAAACCCCGGCAGCAGTCTCGCAACGCTGTCGGTTTTTTCGGGTTCGGTCGTCCCTCGGGTCACCCCGCTGGACGCATCACCCAGTCTACTTTGGATCGGCAACTTATTTAGAAGCCAGCCCTTTCGACCGTCGACGCAGTGAATCCTATTACAGAATGTTCAATTGTCAACGCCCAAGACTGGTGCAAACGCCGATTATTTTCATGCCTCAACCTTGCTTCGTAAGTCGCTGATGGGTAGTTGTTTTCTGCACCCCAATCCGGCAGCGCCTCCAGTCTTTCACAAGTTTTTCACAGAAAGAGACCGCGCATCAGGAGGAATCACAAGAGGTGCTTGACGAATCAAACTTGCTGCCGCATCTTGGAGTTGCACACTCTGATGCCCGCGCTGATTGCCTATGTCGACGGCGGCTCACACGGAAATCCCGGACCCTCGGGCATTGGCCTTGTAATCGAGCATCCTACCGGCGAAACCGTCCGAATTTCCAAATGGATAGGACACCAGGACAACAATGTGGCGGAGTATGTCGCCCTGCTGGAAGCCCTGCAACATGCGGTCGACACCCGAGCGAGGGCGCTTCACGTCTATTCCGATTCTGAGATCGTGGTCAAGCAGATGATGGGATTGTACCGGTGCCGCAGCCCCCGACTCTACTCCCTGAATTGGACCTGTCGGAAGCTCGCCCGCTCGCTTGATTTTTCCATCGCTCACATTCAGCGGGAGCATAATGCCGAGGCCAATAACCTGGCAAATCATGCAGCCCGTCGCGGCATGAAATCCGCTGGCAGCCGGCGCGATGGATAATCAGTCTACAATCCCGATCCTACCGGCTTACGGCCGGCGAAAAGGAAGTTGTCTTATCCGCTGCCGCGGTACGGTCCACGCGGCTTGATTTCGTCTGTTGAATTTCCCCGCACTGGCATTGCGCTGGTGCCTATGGCATGCCCGGTAATGGGAAAGTTTCCGATAACAAAGATTGGGGGACGGAATTTGTTCCGTCCCCGTGCAAAGCTACTGGTGAACCAGGATTTGGGCGCCGTTGCTGGCATCCTGATGCTCGTTGCCCACTTTGAGCTTGCGATGTTCATGCCCGGTGAAAACCTGTCGAGGACGAGAGATTTTCTGCGCCGGGTCCTCCAGCAGTTCTTTCCATTGCGCCATCCAGCCGGCCGCGCGTGGAATGGCAAAGAGCACGGTGAACATCTCTGGCTGGAATCCGACCGCCTGATAGATGATCCCTGAGTAGAAATCAACGTTGGGATAGAGCCTCCGCTGCACAAAATAATCGTCTTCCAGCGCGATGCGCTCGAGCTCCAGGGCGATGTCGATCTTCTGGTTGCGTCCGGTGACCTCGAAGACCTGGTCAGCAACTTGCTTGATGATGCGAGCCCGCGGATCGTAGTTCTTGTACACGCGATGGCCGAAACCCATCAGCTTGATTTCGCCCTGCTTGACGCGCTTGATATAGCCGGGGATGTTTTTCAACGACCCGATTTCATCGAGCATGCGCAGGACTTCTTCGTTGGCACCGCCATGAAGCGGCCCGGACAACGCCGCCGCCGCCGCTGCACAAGCCAGATAAGGATCAGCCTGCGAACTGCCGACGACGCGCATGGTGCTCGAGCTGCAATTCTGCTCGTGATCGGCATGCAGGATGAAGAGAACGTCGAGCGCGCGGGCCAGCACCGGGCTGGCGACATACTTAGGCTCCGTCATCCTCCACAGCATGTTCATGAAATTTTCGGTGTAGGACAGATCGTTGTCGGGATAGATATAGGGTTGGCCGCGCCTGTGGCGATAGGCATACGCCGCAATCGTGGCCATCTTGGCAATAATACGCACGATCTGTTGCTGGCGTATTGCCGGGTCCAGCACCTGCTTTGCCTCGGGATAGACGGTTGAGAGCGCCGCCAGTGTGCTCACCAGTATTCCCATGGGATGGGCGTCATGGCGAAAGCCATCCATAAAATGCTTGGTGCTCTCATGCAGCATGGTGTGATGAGTAATCTCCGACACCCATTGGCTTTCCTGCTCTGGCGTGGGCAACTCGCCATACAGCAACAGGTAGGCTACCTGCAAGTAGGTGCAGTTCTCTGCCAGGTCATCGATGTCATAGCCGCGGTAGCGCAGGATGCCCTTGTCACCATCAATGAAGGTGATGCTGCTCTTGCAGCAGGCTGTGTTCATGAACGCCGGATCGTAGGTCATGAGACCGAAGTCATCCGGCTTGGTCTTGATCTTGCGCAAGTCCATGGCACGGATGGTCTCGTGCTCGATGGGCACATCATAACTGTTCTCCGTGCGGTGGTCGGTAATCGTCAGAAAATCGTTTGCCATCGGTAAATTCACCTTTCCCGCCCAAGGCAGGCCTGCCGGTTGGGGCTTACACGATCTCGATAAGTATGTTTGTGGCGGAGCCTGAAAATTCCATGTCCCGTTCACAGGTGCGGGGGCTGTGGGCAATCGATCAATTTCCCGCAAACTGCGGTCTGCGGCAGGCTCCGATACCGAAAGGGCGTTCGAAGCCATTGCGGACATTTCCTTTTATGGCTCTTATCGGTACGCCTGATCAGTGACCTTGGTCACCTACGGGCGTGACTCGAGACCCCAATCGGCCTGGCCGGCCTCCCGCGGATCAGGACTTGAATGCTATAATCTGCCGCCTTGTCCACTGAGGAAGACTACATATGCCAAAGCTGTTAGTGGTTGCAGTACTCGGTCTCACGTCCCTGGCCCTGGCACAGCAACAGGACTTCAGCAAGGTGCAGATCAAAGTTACGAAGGTCTCCGGCAACATTTATATGCTGCAGGGGGCTGGCGGGAATATTGCAGCCTCCGTTGGAGAGGACGGAATCGTCATTGTGGACGATGAGTTTGCCCCGCTGGCTGACAAAATCGCCACTGCCCTCAAAGACATCGGTGTGACCGACAAGCCCGTGCGCTTCGTCATTAACACGCACTACCACGGTGATCATACCGGAGGAAATCTGCCCTTTGGCAACAAGGGCTCGACCATCATTGCCCAGGATAATGTGCGCAAGCGCTTGGAGAGTGGTTCCAAGGGCGGCAATGGCGGCGCCATGGTCTTTGAGCAGAAGCCAGAGCAAAAAGCCGCGCTGCCCATCATTACCTTTGATCACGATGTTACGGTTCACTTGAACGGTGAAGACATTCGGGCATTGCACTATCCAGCCGGCCACACCGACGGCGACGCCATCATTTTTTTTCCGAAAGCCAATGTCGTACACATGGGCGATGACTACGTTCGCTACGGGTTCCCTTTTATAGACGTGACCGCCGGCGGTAGTGTGCAGGGCATGATCGCCGCCTGTGAAGGCGCGATCGCTCAGTTACCGGCGGATGTCAAGGTCATACCCGGCCACGGCGAACTTTCGAATGTGGATGAGGTCCGTGAGTACATCAGGATGCTCAAGGAGACCAGTGCTGCCGTGCAAAACGAACTTAACGCCGGCAAGGGCCTCGATCAGATCAAGAAGGACAAAGTCCTGGCGCCGTGGGAAAAGCAATACGCCAGCAAGTCCCTCACGACTGACCTGTTTATCGAAACGTTGTATAACTCGCTCACCAACCAGAAGAACGCGCCGTTTGTGAAGCACAATTGAGGAACCTGGGCACCTTCCGGATCGCTGCTCCGGGTGGGCGGCGCACCCACCTTCCATTACGGCGGTCGGGGCGACAGCTTTCGACGCCTGACCTCTGGGACCACCAAGTCTGAAACTCCTTATCCTCTGAACGGCAACTTGCGCTACCGTGCACGCTCCACACAGTCCCATACCGCACTCATATTTCGTGCCGGTCAGGTTGAGCGCATCCCGCAATACCCACAGCAGAGGGGTCTCAGGCGAAACCTCTCCTGTGTGCGACTGGTTATTGATCAGCAAACTGAAAGCAGCGATGGTTGTCTCCAGCAGGAAGGGATGCCAGCTGCGCGACATGCACGGAATTTTGCGCAGACCAAAGTTGGTGAATTGCCGAAAGCCTGGTGCCCGGGCAAGCACGCAGGACGAATCGCGAGGTTCATACGGGCTGGTTCACTGGATTCGCCCCCCCTTGCTGGCGCAAGGCCTGGAGCGACTACTTCGGATCGTCCCATCCTCCCGGCGGAGCCAGCGCCTGCGATGGTCCCCACGTCCCTGGGTCGTACGGGTGAACCGGCGTGGCATTGTCGAGAATCGGATCGACGATGCGCCACGCTTCTTCTACATAGTCCTGCCGGGCAAAGCGTGACGAGTTCCCCGCCATGGCATCGCCCAGCAACTCTTCATAGGCCTGCATTTCCTGGGGATCAGGACTCTCGGAAACCACCAGTTCAATCGCTTCTCCCTCGAGAGTGTTTCCGGCCTTTTTCACCTGCGCCCCAACGGCGATGGCAAGCCCTGGGCTCAGACGGAATCGAAAGTAGTTGGGATGCAAGCCCGCTTGCGAAAAGATCGCCGGCGGCTGTCTCAACATTGCCACGATCTCGGTGGCCGTTACAGCCAGCGACTTACCCGCCCGGATGTAAAACGGTACATCCTTCCAGCGCCAGGAATTGATGCCGAGAGTCAGCACAACAAAAGTTTCGACGGTCGAATCCTTCTTCACGCCAGGCTCGTCGCGGTAGCCATTGAACTGGCCGCGGACAACATCTTGCGGCTCCAAAGCCCGAATTCCCCTGAGCACCTTCACGCGCTCGTCACGCACAGTTTCGATGCCGAGACCAGGCGGCGGCTCCATCGCAATGTTGCTCAACACCTGCAGGAGATGATTCTGAACCACATCACGGATAGCGCCTGTCTGATCGTAAAAAGCCCCTCTGCCTTGCACGCCGAAAGACTCCGCCATCGTGATCTGAACGCTCTCCACGTAATTGCGATTCCAAATGGGCTCGAGAAAGCTGTTCTGAAACCGGAAGAAGAGGAGATTCTGCACCGTGTTCTTGCCAAGAAAGTGATCGATGCGGAAAACATCCTTCTCGGCAAACACACTGTGAACGACCTCGTTCAGGGTTTTCGCCGTGGCCAGACTGTGGCCGAACGGCTTTTCGATGACCACTCGCCCTCCGTCAGCACAGCCGGAGGCCTTTAACTGCTTCAGCACTTCGGGAAACAATGCCGGAGGAATCGCGAGATAGTGCAGAGGATGTTTACTGGCGCCCAATTCCTGTCGTAGCCTGCGAAATGTGTCCGGGCTTGCGTAGTCGCCGTCAATGTACTTCAGCCGGGCGATCAGCTTGGGAAAGCCATCGGGGTCCAGGCCCCCGTGTTTTTCCACGCTATCCTTGGCACGCTGCTGCAGTTGCTGCAGATTCCAACCTGATTTAGCCACGCCGATAACGGGAACATCCAGCTTGCCACGCCTGGCCAGTTTTTGCAGAGCCGGAAAAATCTGTTTGTAGGCAAGGTCGCCTGTCGCCCCAAAGAATACCAATGCGTCTGATGTAATTTCGTTCACGGGTTCACTGTATTCCTTTGTGCAGGGTGAACATTATAACTGGGGGGACAACACCTCCGACACGAACGCGACGTTACTTTGAGGTCGCCAAAGCGAAGCTGAACCACAGAGAATTCGATCCGTTGTAGTTCACTCCGCTTCTCTGTTGTCCCGCGAAGCCCATGCGTTCAGCGTTTACCGAGCATCCGTTGCACGGTGTCGCCAGAACAAACTCATACCGGCCATCTCGCTTCGAGCTCACGGCCGCCAGCACTTTGCCATTTGCATCAGTCAGCGTGAGCTTCGTCCGCGGCACAGGCCAACCTGCATCGTCTGTAACCACGCCTTGGATTTTGCCGCGCAGCGGCAGCCCCTCGGGATTCGATTCGCGGAAGAGGTAACCCGGGCCGCGCAACGGACGACCGCCCAGCTCCCCCGTCACCTTATCGTGCTCGAGCGCAAGCACGCCATTGACGAACACATATTCGAAACCAACCGAGGTGCGATTTGGATCTTCAAAAGTCGCCATATCGCGTACTTTCAGGGGATCAAAGATCGTGATATCGGCGAAGTAGTCCGGCCGGAGCAAGCCGCGATGGTCGAGCTTCTCGCGCTGCGCTGGCAACGAGGTGAACTTGCGGATCGCATCCTCCAGCTGCAGATTGTGCTCTTCACGAACGTACTTACCCAGGATGCGCGCGAAGCTCCCATACGCTCGGGGATGTGATTTCGACTCGCCCAGCGGACCAGTCGGATTCACTTCGCCATAATCGGTGCCCACGCTCACCCATGGCTGCCGCATCGCCAGCTTCACGTCGTCTTCGCTCATACTGAAATACACGGCGCCGACGTTGTCACGGTCGGCGACGACGAGATCCATCAGCGCGTCAAGCGGATCCTTGTTGTCCATTTTCGCGATCTGCGCGACTGTCTTGCCTTCATATTTACGCAGGCTGGGATTCAGGACCGAGACCACCATCACGCCATCGGCGCCGCCGACGCCACGCCACATGTTCTCGAATTCACCTTCGTTGCCCGCGAGCTGCTCGCGGATCTGGGCACGAACCGCTGGATCCTGCAATCGCTTCACGAATGCATCCGTTCCGCCCTCGTGGAACTTCGGCGGAATCACGGCCCCCAGCGATGTTGCTGACGCGATGTACGGATACTGGTCGGCCGTAACCTCCACGCCGCTGCCGCGAGCGTGCTCGATCGCGGCCACGACCCCCGGCATCTTGCCCCAGTTCTCTTTGCCTGAAACCTTGAGGTGGAAGATCTCGACAGGAATGTTGGCCTCGCGGCCGATGCGGAACGCCTCGTTGAGCGCACCTGCTTCGGTATCACCTTCGTTGCGCATGTGCGTTGCGTAGATGCCGCCTTTCTTAGCCGCAGCGTTTGCCAGGGCAATCAGTTCATCGGTCCTGGCGTACGAACCCGGTGCATAGATCAACGCACTCGAAACGCCCATCGCGCCGTCGCTCATGGCGTCGTCCACCCTGATCTCCATCTGCTTCAGCTCATCCGCGGAGGGGGCGCGGTCAGCGGTTCCGATCACCATACGCCGCACCTGGGCTGCGCCTACGTAGGTCCCGATGTTGATCCCACTTCCCTGCTTCGTCAGCCTCTGGAAATATTCCTCCAGCGTACGCCAGTCGGGCGTGATCTTGTAATGCCCGAAGACATCAGCGTGTTCCTGGTTGATGGCGTCGTTGGTAGGCGCGATCGACTCGCCTTCGCCCGTGATCTCGGTCGTGATGCCTTGGGTGAGCTTACTGACGGCCTGTTTGTCGACGAGCAGGTTCAGCTCCGACTGGCCGAGCATGTCGATGAAGCCGGGTGCGACGATCAATCCCTTGGCATCGATGGTGCGCTTCGTGGCAATGCCCGTACCGGCTTTGCCGACAAACACAATGCGATCGCCGATGATGCCCACATCCGCGTAAATCCAGGGATTGCCACTGCCATCCACGACCTGTCCGTTGCGGATGAGCACGTCAAACTGCTGAGCGAACAGGGAAGATGCACTGGCAAGAAGCAGTAGAACGAGCAGAATTCGGATTCGTGGCAAGAGAAGCTCCGTGTAGAACTGAATCGCAAGCGTGCCAGTGTACAACGCGCATATACGGAGGAACAGCTGATCCAGCTTAGTGATTCGTTGGGCGAGTGGCTGTTTTCCTGGTGGAATCTGGCGGCGCGCGGCGGAAGGGCCATCGCGGTGGTTACAGGCGACGACGGCTGCTGGTACTGCTACTCGAGACGCCGGAGTCTACACGGGCCGTCCAGTGCCCCGTAGACGTACAAGCCCGGCTGGGGGCGGCCGTCGGGCGTGCTGCTCGCGCCTGAGTTCCGCGTCGTGCAGGTCAGCCCCCGGATGGTTTCTTAGAGAATAGCCGACCGGACCTTGTAAGGTTCTCCAGGACGACATTCACTGCAATGTCGACGGCCGTCCACTTCCAGGCGACTTCGCTTGGCCTAAATCGATCAACCGGGTTGGGACCAGGGCATCGCTGACCGTTGCAGTGCTACCCGAGTTCGACGAGAGATTCTGCTAAATGTTCTTCAAGGCGAGGTTCGGCCAGACTACGCACTCCTCGATGTCGAGAGACTCACTCGGTGTTCAACGCGGCCCGGGGATCCAACTGCGAGGCGCGAACGCCAGGCAGCAGGCACGCCAGGACACCAATCAGTCCAAGCACGAGCGCAGCCGACGCGAAGATCGTCGGATCGAAGGGAGGGGTCTCAAACAAGAGCTGCGACAGTGCGCGTGTCGCGAACACCGAAAGCCCGACACCGAGTGCCACCCCAACAGCGACGAGCGCCCCCCCTGCTGCAAGACTTTCTGTAGGACATCTCGCCGGGTGGCACCCAGGGCCATACGAATTCCGAATTCGCGGGTACGCAGCAACGTCACGTACGACACCACGCCGTAAATGCCGAGCCCACATAGAAGAAGAGCAAGGCTGGCAAATGCGGTCATCAGGCCTACGCTGTAGCTGCGTTGTGCAAGCGTGCGCGAAACAACGTCGTGCATCACCATGATGCGCTCAACAGGCTGATTCGGATACATCGACTGGATCTTCTTACGGACACTGCTCGCCAGCAGCCCGGGATCATCGCCTGCGCTGCGCACGAACAGGTTCATCGAGGCTAGTACATGATGAGTCTCGTCCTGCAGATAAGGAACATACACAGCGGGGTTCGCTCGGCAGGTCGAGTGGTCGCTGTTGCAGGTTCGAGACGATGCCCACAATCTCCCTCATGCGGGGAGCGTTGACGGTACCGAGCGCGAGATAATTCACCGCGATGTGCTTGCCGATCGG
>Ga0306923_10008092_pt1 | contig 10536 bp, 14 predicted proteins | sample sta12Can44000108_FD_203841 | JGI IMG/M metagenome (GOLD analysis project Ga0306923, IMG submission 203841) | Lab enrichment of tropical soil microbial communities from Luquillo Experimental Forest, Puerto Rico - statanox.12C.anox.44.000.108 (v2)... | ecosystem: Environmental > Terrestrial >...
GATCGGCAATCTGTGGTGGTTGCTGCCTCCGGCCGCCGCTTTGTTCTATCCCCAGGCCGTCAGGGCGCTGTACGAAAGTGGCAAGCTGCTCGACCGGGCGAGCGGGCCGGTTGAGGCAGTGGCTTGGTTCGCCACCGCGGTCGCGGTCTTGCTGATCTATGGCGTGCCGGCCGCCAGTATCGGCGTCGCCTACCTGCTCGGGCGGCATGAAAGGACCTCTTCATCAGAATTGCTGGCCCGCCGCCTGGCACACCTGGCAGTGGCCTCTCCTTCGCTTTTCGTGCTCATTGGAGTCGTCTTCTATCTACTGCACTCCCCGAACGGCGACTCCGTGTTTTGGTCGATCCTGTGGCTGACCGCCCTTGCGGTAGCTGCGTGGACCATGCGCAGGAAAGCCATCGACACACCCACTCGCTCCATACCTGCCCCCATTATGCTGCGAGTGGCCCACGGTAGTTCGGCACTGTTGATCGTCCTTATCTTCCTCGCGTGGCATCTGTTGAACCACGCGAGCGCCGCTTTCAGCCCCGAGTTCAACCAAGCGATGATGAGCACGCTCCGGAAGTGGTATCGCTCTGACCTCGTCCAACCGGTGCTGGTGACCTTGATGCTGTTCCAGGTGGTCAGTGGCGTGATCCTGGTGTCGCGCGCCACAGCGGCGCGCAGCGATCTCTATCGGACACTGCAGACGTCCACGGGCGCGTTCTTGGCTGCTTTCATCGTCTCGCACCTCAATGCCGTCTTCATTCTGGGTCGCGCGGTCACCAAGGTGGATACGACCTTTCTCTGGGCCTCCGGTGCTCCGGTGGGTCTCCTGCCCGACGCGTGGAACGTGCGGCTCATTCCCCATTATTCTCTCGGTGTTTGGTTGGTCATCACTCACATGGGACTCGGGCTCCGGGGCGTATTGCTCGCTCACCGGGTATCGCCGCCCGCAGCCGACCGCGTCGCATGGGGTGTGAGCGCGCTCGGGGCGGCGTTTGCCCTGACGATCACCGTTGCACAACTAAGCGTCCACGGCGCCTCATAACGTCCCTACGCGTGGTGCATCAGACCTCTGTACTCGGTAATCCGCATTCCATGCGAAGGCCGGTCGGTGTCAAGCGGCGGAAACGATCTCGCAAGCTGCCGCCACCAAGTCAGCGTTGTCCCGTGCCTGCCTTCGCAATTTGTTTTGCAGCCTTTCGGAGAAGAAGGGGGTGAGAAAAGGGCCTCTCAGCTGGCTTCGACGCGGGTTATAGCCGTTGGGCGATCGCGAGGATATTTCCCTCGGTGTCCTTAAACCAGGCGGTTTTTGCCCCGCCGGCCGTCACAATGCTGTTTTTCATGGTCACACCTGGGAAGTCGTATTGCTCGAACTTGACGCCGCGCGCCTTCAGTTCAGTTACCTCGGCTTCTACGTCCCTGACCTGCCAAAAGGCCTGGCTGGCCTTGGATGTGCCAGCACTGGGAGTCGGGTACATAAATACCTCGGCGCCACCGCATTCGTAGACTACGCCACCCGCGTACTCCGCCTTGGGCTGAAGACCGATGAGTTCCTCATAGAATTTCCTCGCGCGTGGCATGTCCGACGCGGGAATATAAGCGCGGATTGGTGCATTCTTCAGCATGATAGGCTCCTTTCAAGTGCAACCTTAGCACGCCGGAGAGTTGAGACAAGAGGCGAGCACAAAGGTAGGCGGTCAGCGGGAATTGCCGGGAGCCCGTCGCCGTCTCGCCGCTCCTCCCACCTGCTCGACTGGCTGTAAAATGCTGCGCATGCGCTGAGGCGCGCGCGATTTGCGGCTACGACGAATGCGCCAATGAGAAGACAAAAGCCACCCGTCCTGCAGTACGTGCTGCTGGGAGTGCTCTTTGTGGGCACATGCGCCTATCACGTCCGCGCGCTGAAAGCCGAATTCCCCGGATTTCTAAGCAAAGGATCGCCAGCATGGGGCTGGCCCTTCACTCTCGAGTATTCAAAGGGTCGGCCGATGGCGTCATTTGTCAGTAGAGCGGCGCGGGAGGCAGGCGTAAGCGAGCGAGACGTTATTACTCACGTGAATGGGCGCCCGCTCGCCGGCAAAGCGGTCTTCGGGGAGGCGGTCGCGCATGCAAAATCTGGCGACAAACTCGAAGTCACGGTAAGAAGCCCCGTTGGGACGAACGAGCATACCGCGGCGATTCCGTTCGTTGCTGCCAGCGCTACCGTGGATTGGACGCTGGCCGCGGTGGTGATCCTGAAAGTAGTTCTTCCGGTGGTCTGCATTCTGCTGGGGTTTTGGGTGGCCTTCGTGCGCCCGCGGGACTTCGCCGCATGGCTCCTGCTGGGCGTCCTGTTGGGACTTTCGTGTTTAGTTACCGCTGGCGTGGAAAGCTGGGGACGCGGAGTCCGTGAGTTGGCGACGTTTTACTCCGCGATGATGAGCATGCTCTGGCCCGTGTGCATGTTGCTCTTGGGCCTCTATTTTCCAGAAGCGTTTCCACCCGCTCGCGCCCGGATCTGGCTATGGCTTGCAAAGAGAGTTCTTGTGCCTCTCCTTGTGGCTGATGGTTTGGTGGAGATCGTCATTGCGATTGGGCGAATGGACAACTATGCGAGCGTCGCCCGGCTGGAAGCGTTCAGGCGACCCTTCGAACCAGGACTGTTCGTCCTCTCATTGATAGCTATCGGAAGTTTTTTTCGCGTGCATCTCGGCCAAATCGTTCATGGCGGTTTCGGCCGATGCCAAGCGGCGGTTGCGGCTACTTTGGTGGGGGACGAGTGTTTCCATGGCGCCGGCGTTCCTCCTGGTTGTGATTGGCCGAATTAAAGGTGGCGACCCGGAGCAAGTCTTCCCGGAATGGCTGGCCTTGAGTTCGTACGTACTGCTGCTTCTCTTTCCCATTACGTTGGCGTACGTCATTGTGGTGCAACGCGCCATGGATGTGCGAGTGGTCGTTCGCCAGGGGCTGCAGTACGCCTTGGCGAAAGGTGGCATTCGGGCGCTTCGCCTGGCGATTGGGACCGCTCTGGGCTTAGCGATTCTCTACCTCTGGGGCCCACATCGGCCGGAACTCGCTCGTGCCGTACCTCCTCATTGCCCTTGGCGTCGCCTTGTGGCTCAGCGCCAGGTATATGTGTGAACGGCTCCGTGATTGGACGGACAGGCGTTTCTTCCGCGATGCCTACAATGCGGAGCACATTCTGGCCAGCTTGAGCGATGAAGTCCGTTCTATCGTGGAAACGCAGCCACTTTTGGAACGTGTGGCCACGAAAATTGGGGAATCTTTGCACGTCCCACGCATCGCCGTGCTGTTGCAGCAAAATGGTTTGTACCGGCCAGCGTATGCTCTGGGTTACGGAAGCGCGCCGCAGGCAGAATTCAGCGCCACCGAACTGACCATCGAGCGTCTGCGGAAGCAGGCAGAACCAGCGCGCGTATACTTCGACGACGAAGACTCATGGGTGAACGTGGAGCTGCCGGAAGATGAACGACGAAAGCTCGCGGCGCTCGGCCCGCAATTGCTGCTGCCATTGGCGGTGAAGGATGAGCTGGTGGGGATAGTGAGCCTCGGAGAAAAGCGCTCTGAGGAACCTTACTCCGGCACGGATCTTCGATTGCTGAAGTCTGTGGCCCTGCAAACAGGGCTCGCGCTAGCAAACGTCCAATTGACAACGGCCATCGCGGAGGAGGTGGCGCGTCGGGAAAAGATGAACCGGGAGTTGGAAATAGCAAGGGAAGTGCAGGAGCGCCTGTTCCCTCAGAGACGTCCAGCCGTTGCGGGGATCGATTACTACGGCAAGTGCCGCACGGCACTGGGTGTCGGCGGAGATTATTATGATTTTCTGGCACTTCCGGCCGGAAAGTTGGGCGTGGCGGTAGGCGACGTTTCGGGCAAAGGGATCGCTGCCGCATTGATGATGGCGAGTTTGGAGGCATCTTTGCGGGCGGAGGCCGCGCGCGCGGGCGGAGATGTCGGACAAATGATCGGCCGCGTAAACCAACTGATTTACGATGCCTCAGCCGAGGACCGGTACGCGACCTTGTTTTACGCGGAGTACGACCCCGCGCAACACCTGCTGACATACGTCAATGCCGGACACAACGCGCCGATCCTACTCCGAGAAGGATGCGCGTCCATCGAACGGTTGGACGAGGGAGGAGGCCCAGTCGTGGGTTTAATTCCGGAGTGCACCTATCGGCAGGCGGCGGTATCACTGAATCCGGGAGACACGCTGGTGATCTATACCGACGGAATCAGTGAAGCAATGAATCCTGAGCTGGAAGAATGGGGTGAGGGACGCTTGCTCGCTGCGGCAAGGGAGTCAATTGGCCGTTGCTCCGCGGAAGTTGTCGGGCAGATCATGGAGGCGGCAGCGGCGCACGCGGCCGGTGCGCCGCAGTCTGACGATATGACGTTGGTTGTCGTCAGAGCTGTCAAAGATTAGATTGCGAAAGAGCTGCGCGTCATCCGCGCAACGATCAGGCGTAGTCGATTTCCTACTCGGCTAGTTCGCGCAGCCGTCGATCAAGAAAGCGCCGCACCGGTTCTTGCCGCGCAAGGCTCAGGGCTTGTTTGTAAGCGGCTCGCGCTTCCGTTGCTCTTCCGAGCCTGCGATACATATCGGCTCGCGCGGAGTGCGCAAGGTGGTAGTCTCCGAGATCGCCGCGCAGCAGAATGGCATCGATAAGTGCCAGACCAGCCGAAGGTCCATCCCGCATCGCCACGGCAATGGCACGGTTAAGTTCGACTACGGGTGAGGGATTCGCGCGGGCCAGCACGTCGTAGAGCCCGATAATCTGGCCCCAGTCTGTTGTAGCCGCGCTCGCTGCTTCAGCATGCACGGCCGCTATTGCCGCCTGGAGCGTATACGGTCCCACTCGGCGCGTCGACATTGCACTCTCGACGAGTGATAATCCTTCGGCGATTTGCTCCCGATTCCATTGCGAGCGATCCTGATCGTCCAGCAAGACCAATTCGCCATCCGACGAAGTGCGAGCGGCGCGCCGCGATTCGTGCAACAACATCAATGCCAACAATCCGACAGCTTCGGGTTCTGACAGCAACTCAACCAGCAGCCGCCCAAGACGGATTGCTTCACCAGAGATATCTGGCCGCGTCAGCAAGGCGCCAAACGACGCGGAATATCCCTCGGTAAACACTAAGTAGATGACTTCCAGTACCGTGTCCAGCCGAGAAGGTAAATCCGCTCGCGACGGCAGTTCATACGGTATGTGTGCGTCGCGGATCTTCGCTTTGGCGCGCACGATGCGCTTAGCTGTGGTGGGTGCAGAAGTGAGGAACGCCCGGGCGATTTCCTCGGTAGTCAGGCCGCACACTTCACGCAAGGTCAACGCCACTTGAGCATCTGGTCGTAGAGCGGGATGGCAGCAGGTGAAGATCAGCCGCAACCGGTCGTCCTCGATGGCTTGATCGTCCGATTCCGCAGGTGTTGTGGCCTCAGCTTCGAGTTGCTTGGCTAGTTCGGCTACGGCTGCGTCAAATCGCGCTCGGCGGCGCAGGCCATCAATGGCCTTGAAGCGGCCCGCCGAAATCAACCAGGCTCGCGGATTCGCGGGCACGCCGTCCCTGGGCCATTGCTCCATCGCGACAGTGAAAGCGTCGTGCAAGGCCTCTTCGGCGAGATCAAAATCACCCAGCAGACGAATGAGCGTGGCGAGAACGCGGCGTGAGTCGGTGCGATAGACGGTGTCCACCGTTTCTCGCACCGCGTGGTCGGCGCCGTCGCCCATTCTTTGGTGATTCTGCATGCTCAGTCCGGGACCTCTCTCGACCCGCACGAATGAGAGGCTCGAGCGACGTATCGCCCCCTCGAATCAACAAATCCAGCAGCGTCGTAGCGGTCCTGGTGCCGCACCCAGTCGGCCAGGTTGAAATGCGGACCCGTTTCGTTGCGGCCCTTCGGCGTGAGATCCAGATACATATACGTAGTGTCCAGCATCTCATCTCCGCGTGCGTACGTGGAATAGGTGTGGAAGATGTCTCCCGTTTCGTCTTTGTAAAACACGCTGATGCCCGACATCTCCTCGCTCAAAGAGTCACGATCTGCATAGTTGTAATAGACCTTGCCGGTCGCGATTTCTTCCTTTGAGAATGAGACCCGAAAGTCGTAGTTGAAGTCGCTGCCGTACGACGACACCCATTTGAAGCGCCAGCCCATGCGCTTCTGGAATGCCTGGATTTCCAACAGAGGCGCCCGGGAGATCGTCACAAAAGAGACGTCATGATGTTCCAAGTGAACGAGTGCGCCGCCGACGTGGTCCGACCGAAACGAGCACCCTACACATCCCTCCTTCCAGCCGGGACCGAACATGAAATGCGAGACGATGAGCTGAGTCCGGCTGCCAAAAAGGTCTCCCAGCGTTTCTTTCCCGTCCGGACCGTCAAACAGGTAGTTCTTTTCCACCTTGGTCCACGGCAAGTCGCGGCGTTTGCGGTCGACTTCGTCACGCTGGCGGGTCAGCTCCTTCTCCTGAGCCAGTAATTCCTTTCGGGCTCGTAACCAGTCCTCTGCGGCTACGATCCTCGGTCGTTCGATCCTTCTTGTGGTCATCGATTGTCTCCCTTGAATTTGGTTGTGTATCGCTCGAACCAGGCCTCGGAGGAAGATGCGGCCAAGAGTGCAAGCTGAAGTTGCGCCAGCAGCCGTCATGGCCACGGCGAGAATGCATTCGGGGCACATTGCGGTACCCACTATTTTTTTTGCTGAGGGTTAGCGCTGGCAGTCAGTTCCTTGATAGGCCGCACTTCAACGCCCCCCAAGCGGGCCGGCGGGATCTTGGACGCCAACTGGATGGCCTCGTTCAGGTCTCGGGCTTCAATGAGGATGAAGCCACCTATTTGCTCGTTGGTCTCTGCAAAAGGGCCATCGGTCACCGATATTTTGCCGCTTCGGACCCTGATGGTGGTGGCCGCATGCACCGACTGAAGTGCCTGCGCGGCCAGGAAGTGTCCGCTTTTCCGGAGAGTCTCGTCATAAGCCAGACTCTCATCGTCTAAGGCTTGCGATTCGCTGCTGGACAGTGCCTCCAGCTTCTTCTCGTCAACAATGACCATGCATAAGTACTTCATTGTTCCTCCTCCTCGACGTCATACCGCTTCGTTCATTAGTTAGTCGTTCGAGGCCGTCCAAAATGGACAGTGGTTTTTGCCTGCGACCAGGGGATGGCGCAGGCGAGCCTCTGGATGGTCGGCAACTCCTTCTGTTGTCCGATTATGGTAGGTTTGCCCATTCCCCGTCATCCGACCACAATCAGCAGTACTCAGGTCACGACCAACCCGCTGTAGTGCTATTCGGATAAGCCGATGCACTGTGCAAGGCCATTTATGTGGTGAGCCGCGGAGAGGTATGGATCAAACATCACGAGCTTCGGTGGATTTGGACACCTTGACAGGCCAGCGAGCTGCGTCTCCGAAGATCGTCGACGCAATAGGGCAGAATCTGCTGTCGAAAAGGCAAAAGGAAATCGTCGATCTCGTGGCAGACGCGCACTCAAATCTCGAGATCTCGGAAATTCTCCATTTGAATGAGCATACGGTGAAGAACTATATGCTGCGCATGTTTGACAAACTCGGAGTATCGAGCCGCGTGGAACTAATCCTGTACGTGATCACGCGCGCGGGAGTAGCAGGGGAGCGGCAGGAGCAACGAGAAGCGTCGCTGCATTCGGGTCCAGCAGGGTAATTCGATGTTTCGTTGCCGTAAACTCGGACTGTGTTCCATGCACTTGTCGTCGATTGCGATCTTCATCGCCTTCTCGTCCGGCGACGCCGTCAATCGCGCCACACTGATCACTTTCCCGTCGCGCTTATCTGTTTCTTCCAGCGCGTGATCGCTTATTTTCTTCACAGACACGCTCGTCGTCCCAGGATCACCCTTGTAAGGAGCCTCCGTCCAACTTCGCTGTGTAACCCTAGGCGACATATCGTTACGAATCTGACGGCTCACATCCGTCTCCAAGGCGTTTTTCTGAGCTAGCCGTTTTCGACCCGCGCCTTTACATCCGAATACGCCGCATCGATGAGCTTGCCTAGGGCTGCGGCGTTTGCGGCCGTTCCCGGTCTCAGTTTCACATGGCGCATGAACTTGCCGCTGCCTTCTAACAAGCGGGCCGGATCCGGCAGTGCTGCGCCGTGAAAGAACCCCACGTTTACGTGCCAAGTGAATACATTGACGTAGCCGAAGGGCGCATCTCCCAAACATGCAACCGGACAGCCGTCATGCAAAAGCTCCCGGACTTCGTCCCCGCATTTTCGCATTACCTCAAACCATTGATGCGCGATGGCTCCCAATCCGCCTGCATGCTCTTTCATCCACGCATCGATGGCGGGATCCCGTTCGACAGCGCCGTCGAATCGCAACAATTCCGTTCTCATCGTCGCTCCGCTTTCTGCTTTCGAGCTCTGCGGTTAGCTAGCACCCTTACCTTCCCTGCAGCAAAATCCCTCGTCTGGACGAGTCTTTCTTGTCGAAGGGGTGTCGCTCCAAGCGAACGCCGCAGTCTTTTATAACCCAGATCGTCCGTGACCGGCTTGTCGGCAACTCTTCCCGAATCCCTCTTCCTCCAGGCCTTAACGGAAGGTTGCCCAGGCTTCGGCCCGGAGCAGTAGACATATGCCGTCCGATGATCGGATACTCCGTGATCTACGGGGTCACCCGATGAACGCAGCAGACTTTCGCAGGATTGCACTGAGCCTGGAGGGGGTGGAAGAATACTCCCACGCAGGATTGCCGGCCTTTCGTGTGGGAGGCAGAAAATTTGCTTCGCTGGCTTCGCAAGCAGGGGGCTACGGAAATCTGATGCTTACGCTCGAGCAGCAGGCGGCGTTTGTGGAGGAGGCGCCCGAGATCTTCCTGCCGATTCCGGGCGGCTGGGGAAAGATGGGACACACGCATATTCGCCTGGCGGCGGCAAGCGAGGATGTACTGACGGGCGCACTCCAAGCGGCGTGGAAATTGCGAATTGATAAGAACGCAAAGACAAGCCGACAAAACCCCATGTCGCGGAGCAGCGGAGTAACAGATAAGAACCGCGGGAAGCGACAGCTATGAGAGCAGCAATAGCGCGAAACATTGGTAAAAAGGACTTGCCACCAGCACAACGGAAAGAACTAACCAGAGCATTGAAAGCCCGCTTTGAGGAAAACATGAACCGCCATCAAGATCTTGAATGGGCTCAAGTACAAGCAAAGCTGGAAGCTAATCGTGAAAAACTGTGGTCACTCCATGAAATGGAAAGAACTGGCGGTGAACCGGACGTTGTAGGCCATGACAAAAAGACCGGCGAATACATTTTTTATGATTGCTCAGCGGAAAGTCCTAAAGGCCGCAGAAGTGTTTGCTACGACCGTGAAGCGCTAGCGTCAAGGAAAGAACATAAACCAGAAGATAGCGCTATTGATATGGCAGCTGCCATGGGCATTGAGCTTTTAACGGAAGAACAATATCGAGAGCTGCAGAAACGTGGAAATTTCGATACGAAAACGTCAAGCTGGGTGAAAACACCTTCTGATATCAGAAAACTCGGCGGCGCCCTCTTTTGTGATCGCCGCTACGACACTGTTTTCGTGTATCACAACGGTGCGGAATCTTACTATGGCGCCAGGGCGTTTCGTGGTTCGCTAAGGGTCTAAATTTTGCATGCCGGCACATCCAACAGTCGATGCCAGACAAGGATGGCTTCCGCTTGTCGTCCGGAAAGCCCCTGGCCCGAATCACTCTGTGACGCGTTCCTAGGGTCTTGCTTCCGCCCGCTAAAGTCTAATTTCACGGCAGTGCGTTTAACAGGATGTACTCCGAGTCCTGTGCCGACCGGACTCTGAGGTGACACTCCGACCCAGTGAGCTGTGTTACGCTCCAGCGCGGCTCGCCATTGCTTCGCGGCCACCGCCGAGGGGCCTTACATCCAGCGTGATCGTCGGCGGATGCTGCAGCGTGTTGTGGACGGGGCAGTGATGCACGGCCTCTTCGACGCCCTTGCGATGCTCTTCGCCCACTGCTGCGGGTACGTCCACTTCGATCTTAAAATTATCGAGTCGCGCAGGATTCTTCGCCTTGTCCGCGAACACGCGCACTACCGTTCCCTCGGTCGCCAGTCCTTTCTTCCTCAGATACTGCGCGGCATAAAAGCCCGCGCACGACCCGAGCGACGACAAGAACAGTTCCAGCGGCGTCATGCCTTCATCGAAGCCGCCATTTTCCGTGGGCTGATCGCTCACGATGCTGTGCTGTCCGGCCTTGATCGCAAACTGCATTGCACCCAGATGCTCCACTGTGACTTCCATTTATCCCTCCCGATTGCGAGCCTCGCCGCCATGCCTCGGCGAAACTCCAACCTTTTTATCAACAAGCTTCTTCGCGCCCGGCTGCCGAATCAGCGCGACGTCCAATCGATTCCGCACGCTTTCCCGCGCGCGATGCAGCCGCGACTTCACCGCCGCCACTGAAATCCCCAGCCGCTGCGCCACTTCTTTCGCCGGCACGTCTTCCAGGTCGCGCCACAGATAGACGCTGCGGTATTCCTCGCTCAGCTTGTCCACCGCTTCGTGCAG
>Ga0306923_10008097_pt1 | contig 10534 bp, 11 predicted proteins | sample sta12Can44000108_FD_203841 | JGI IMG/M metagenome (GOLD analysis project Ga0306923, IMG submission 203841) | Lab enrichment of tropical soil microbial communities from Luquillo Experimental Forest, Puerto Rico - statanox.12C.anox.44.000.108 (v2)... | ecosystem: Environmental > Terrestrial >...
GATGCTCGTCGTGCGAAGCGCGCTCGTCCGGGGGCGCCGCGCGGGCCTCCTCACCGTGCTCGGCATCGGGAGCGGCCTCTTCATCCACGCGACGCTGTCGGCGCTCGGACTCTCGGTCGTCCTCGTCCGCTCCGCGCGCGCGTTCGAGCTCGTGAAGCTGGTGGGCGCCCTCTACCTCGTGTTCCTGGGCGTCCAGGCGATCCGGAGCGCGGCGCGAGGCGCGCCCATCGCCGAGCGGCCCGCCGGCCCGACCGGTTCGCGGCGCGCGTACGTCGAGGGGCTCCTCACGAACGTCCTCAACCCGAAGGTGGCGATCTTCTACCTCGCCTTCCTGCCGCAGTTCATCGGCCCCACCGACCCGGTGTTCGCGAAGTCGATCCTGCTCGCCGGGATCCACTTCGCCGAGGGGCTCGTCTGGCTGTCGCTGGTGACGCTCTTCGTCGCGCGGCTGCGGCCGGTGCTGGCGCAGCCGCGGGTGCAGCGCGCGCTCGAGTCGGTCAGCGGGCTCGTCTTCATCGCGTTCGGCGTGAAGCTCGCCGTCAGCCGCCGCTGAGGTTCGTCGCGGCCGCGGTCACGCCAGGCCGCCACTCGCAGCGGTACTCGCAGTGCGGCGCTCCCTCCGAGCCGCACCGCGTCTCGACGACCCGCACGTCCCGCCCGCCGGCGATCTCGATCGCACGCCGGAGCCAGCCCAGGGTCGTGAGGCAATCCTCGCGGCGCACCTCGGGGCGGGTCGTCCGCAGCACCGCGGAGTGCTCGCCGGTGGACTCGTACGAGCGCGAGCCCGAGGTGTGCGAGCTCGCGTAGATGTACGGGGAGTGGCGGAGGAGGAAGTGCGGATCGCCCGGGCGCACGTAGACCCGCTGCGAGCCCGTGCCGGTGAGGTTCGCGGTGGCGGTCGCCCGGCCCATCTCGAGGAAGAGCTCGGTCCGGCTCCCGTAGCTCAGCGCCGCGACCATGGCGCCCTCGAGGCCGCGGAGCAGCTCGAGCGGGTACCACGAGCTGGGGAGGATCATGCCCCGGAGCTGGCGCTGATCCTGCTCCGGCAAGGTGGCGATCACCCGCTCCAGCGTCGCCTCGCCCTTGCCGCGGAGGAACTTGAGCCGGGACAGCAACAACGTCCCCTTGATGCGCTCGGAAGAAGAGGTCACTGGATCTCCTCGGGCGGGCGTCACGGTTGCGTCAAATTGCCGCGGGAAACGAAGACTACACTCCGCGCGGGGGTGCGTCTACCTGCCTGGGGCTCCTGCACGACTCGTGCTGGCTCGTGCTGGATCCTTGGGCGGCCGCCGGGTGGCGCCCATATCGCCTGGGGATGTCGACGCGGCTGTATCTCGTGCGGCACGGGGCGACGCAGCTCACGGCCGAGAACCGGTTCGCGGGCGCGGTGGGGGTGGATCTCTCGGAGGAGGGCCGCGCGCAGGTGCGTCAGCTCGCCGAGCGGATCGCCGGCGATGGCATCGCGGCGGTGTATGCGAGCCCGTTTGGCAGGACCGTGGAGACCGCCGAGATCCTGGCGAGGCCGCACGGGCTCTCGCCGATCCTCGAAGACGGGCTGCGCGAGATCAGCCACGGCCGCTGGGAAGGGCTCACGCGCAACGAGGTGGAGGAGCGGTTCCCGGGCGAGTACGAGGCCTGGGAGGCCGACCCGTTCACGTTCGCCCCGGTCGACGGGGAGACAGGGCTCGCCGTCCTCGCCCGCGCGCTGCCGGCGATCCGCAAGATCGTCACCGCGCACCTCGGGGCGAGGGTGCTCGTGGTGTCGCACAAGGCCACGCTCCGGCTCGTGCTCGCCTCGATCCTCGGCATGGACGCGCGCGGTTACCGGGACCGGCTCGACCAGTCGCCGGCGTGCCTCAACGTCGTCGACTTCAAGGACCCCTCGCGCGCGCGGCTCATGCTCTTCAACGACGTGTCGCACTACGCCGACCAGCCCCGCGCCGCGGGCCGCGACCTGTCGCGGTGGTGGGACGCCGAACCAGCCGGAGCGGAGGTCAAGCGCTCGTCGCGATGACCATGGAGCGCGCTGGAGGGCGTGTGGGAAGGTGTCGCTTTCCGCAGGGGGGAGGCGGCGAGGAGCTCCGGGGGGGGGGCTCCTCGCCGTCGTTTTGATCTCGGGGGCGCGCCGCGCCCGACGTGGCCGGCATCCGGGCCGCGATCAACCTCGGCAGGCGAACATGCGGATGAGCTCGGCGCGGGAGCGTAGCCCCAGCTTCCGCTGTCCGGACGCGAGGTGCGCCGCCACCGTGCTCGGCCGCAGGCCGAGGAGGTACGCGACGTACTTGTTCGCGTGGCCGAGGGCGGCGTACGCGAGGACGTCGCGCTCGCGGGGCGTGAGCGCCCTGGGCTCGCGGACCCCGGGCGTGTTCCGCCGCGCCAGGACGAAGCGCTTCCCGTCCGAGTCCACGCTGTCGACGAGCGACCACGTCCCCGCCACGAGCGCGCGCCACAGCGCGAGGGCGTCTCCTGGCTCCACGCGGCGGGCCGCGGCCCGCGCCCGCTCCACTGCGCGGACGGCCCGGCCCAGCGTCTCGCGCGCCGTCGCCGCGGTCGCCGGGCCGCACGCGTGGACGACGCTCCCGCCCGGAGCGAGCACGGCCTCGGCGCCCTCGGGATCGGCCGCCTGCGGTGTGATCGAGCGGAGGCGGCGCGCGGCGGTGACGTGCGCCGCGATCGATGTGAGGGCGTGCCGGAGCTGCGGCCCGGGGGCGCGATCCGACCGGATCGGGATGCCGATGAGCACCCCGCGCCGATCGGCGTCTTGCGCGGAGATCCCGAGGACGTCCTGGCCGTGCGCCAGCGGCCCCTGGCTCGTGGCCGCCGGGGTCACGAGGTGGCGGAGCCGCTCGGAGGCGAGCGAGACGGGGCGGCCTCCGCGGTAGAGCGCGTCGATGACGGCGGGGTCGCCCTCCAGCGTGGCCCGGCGCGCCGCCTCGGCCCAGCGCTCGTCGGCGTGGAGCATCACGGTCTCCGGATCGAAGCGCACGCGATCCGGGGCGCTCGCGTCGAAGCGGGTCGCATACAGCCCGAGGCCACCGTCGAGCGGCTCCAGCGCGCGCAGCACGCCGAGGAGCCACGACGCCTCGTCCGCCGCGGGCGCATAGCAGGCCTCGACCACGCCGATGGCGTCGAGCTTCATCGCCGCGGCCCGCGCGCGGTGCGGGCGACGAGCTCGTGCCGCGAGCCGGCGCCCAGCTTCCGGAGGAGGTGGGCCACCTGGTTCGCGACCGTGCGCTCCGACGTGCCCCGCCGGCCAGCGATCTCGCGGTTCGTGAGCCCGGCCGAGATCGCCTCCAGGACCGCCTGCTCCGCGCCGGTCAGCCCGGCGTGGGGGCAAGCGGAGCCGAGCGGCCACTCGAGCACGGCGAAGTCGTCGCCGCGGATCCGGAGCCGGCTCGCCGAGAGGCCGGACGGAGCCGCCAGGGCCCCATCGTGGCTCGAAGGACGCGGCTTTCGTGCCCTCTCCCCCATGAACGACCTCCGGGACGACGTCCGGACGCGCGGACCCTGACGATACAGGCGCACCGGGAGTGAAGTCGAGCCCGGGGCGCGTCCCGGCATCGCGCCGGGCGGGGCCAGGCCCGCGACGTTTGCCCCGAAGCGTGTTACGTGCGATCCATGCAGATCTCGCCCAGCCCGGAGACCGGCGCCCCCTCCGCGGCGCCCTCCGCGCCGGCCGCGCGCGCGGTGCTGAACGCCGCGGTCGTGGTCGCGGCCCTCGGGTACTTCGTCGACATCTATGATCTGATCCTCTTCAACATCGTCCGGATCCCGAGCCTCGGGGCCCTGGGCGTGTCGGGCGACGCGCTCGTCTCCGAGGGGATCGCGATCATCAACTGGCAGATGATCGGGATGCTGCTCGGCGGCATCGCCTTCGGGATCGTGGGCGACAAGCTCGGCCGGCTCCAGATCCTGTTCGGCTCCATCACGCTCTACTCGATCTCCACGATCGCGAACGGTTTCGTGGGGATGCACGACGCCCTGCCGCCGCTCCTCGAGTACCGGCTCCTCCGCTTCGTCGCCGGCGTGGGGCTCGCGGGCGAGCTCGGCGCGGGGGTCACGCTCGTGGCCGAGATCCTCCCCGCGCGGCTGCGCGGCTACGGGACCATGCTCGTGGCGTCGGTGGGCGTGTCGGGCGCGGTGGTGGCGAACCTCGTCGCGAAGCACATGGACTGGCGCGTGGCCTACTGGGTGGGCGGCGCGCTCGGCCTCGTGCTGCTCGTGCTGCGCATCAACGTGCGGGAGTCGGCGATGTTCTCCCGCACCGCCCGCTCGGGCGTCCGCCGCGGCGACTTCTTCGCGCTGTTCCGCGGCGGGCGGCTCGGCCGGTATCTCGCCACCATCCTGGTCGGCGTGCCGATCTGGTTCACGAACGCGATCCTCGTCGCGCTCTCGCCCGAGTTCGCGCGGGCGCTGGGCGTGCAGGGGAAGGTCTCGGCCGGCGACGCGGTGATGATGTTCTACGGCGGCCTCGTGTTCGGCGACGTGGCGAGCGGGCTCCTGTCGCAGGTGCTCCGGAGCCGGCGCAAGGTGGTGCTCGGCTTCCTCGGAGCGCTCTTCGTCGCGAACCTGCTCTACTTCGCGCTCGGGCGCGGCGCGACGCCCGCCGTCTTCCTCGGCCTCGTCGGCGTGCTCGGCCTCACCGCCGGCTACTGGGCGATCTTCATCACCGTGGGCGCCGAGCAGTTCGGCACGAACCTCCGCGCCACCGTGGCCACCACCGTCCCGAACTTCGTGCGCGGGCTCGTGGCGGTGGTGACGCTCTCCTTCGAGGCGCTCCGCCCGCGACTCGGGCTCACCGGCGCGGCCGCGTTGGTGGGCGCGGTCTGGTTCGCGCTGGCCCTGGTCTCCGCGCTGCGGCTGCGGGAGACCTTCGGGATCGACCTCGACTACGTGGAGAAGGGGTAGACTTCCCTCACGGCCGGCGGGCTCGGCGCCGCTGCCCATTCACCCCGGGTGAACGGCAAATCCCTCCCGCCGTGGCGCGATCGCGGCGCGCCCCGTGGCTTGATTGACCGACAGTGTCGCCCGCGTCTCTGACATCGATTGCGCGCCGCGTTCTCGTTGGGGCGTTCGCGGTCGTTTTCTTGCTTTTCGGCGCAAACGTGCCTTGCGCGGCGCGCGGCCGCACCTACCTTCGACATGAGGGCAAGGTTGCAGCGGCGGCGGGGGTGGTGGCGCCCCAGGGGCGGCGGTCATGGGCGTTCTGGAGCGGCTTCGGATGCTGAGTCCCGACCAGCGGGACGCACTGCGAGCGGTCGAGGCCGAAGAGCGGAAGGTGGAGGAGATCGAGGCGCTCGAGGAGGAGCACCTCACGGTGCAGGAGGTCTATCTCCGCCGCCGTGACCGGCTCCTCGGCCGCGAGGTCGCCGACGTCTACTCCGACATCGAGTCCGCCCGCGCCGTCCTGCGCCGCGAGTTCGGCGAGCAGCGCAAGCGCTTCGAGCGGATGCGGATGTCGATCCTCTCCGGCGGTGCCGGCGGCGGGGCGTCGCCGGAGCAGCTCGAGCTGCTGCCGGGCCACGGGTAGCGAGGCTTCCTCGGCCGGGAACCGGAGGTCGCCGCGCGGCCCCCGCCGCGCCGCTCAGCCTCAGGCCCCGAGCGTGTGGTTCGCGAGCGTCTCGAGCGCCCGGACCAGCGCCGAGTGATCCCACTTCGCGCCGCCGTGCGCGCGGCAGGAGTTGAGCAGCTCCTGCGCGAGCGCCGTGCCCGGCAGGGCCACGCCGAGCTCGCGCGCGCTCCCGAGCGCGAGGCCGAGGTCCTTCTGGTGGAGCTCGATCCGGAAGCCCGGCTCGAAGGTGCGCTTCAGCATCCGCTCGCCGTGCACCTCGAGGATGCGCGAGGAGGCGAAGCCGCCGAGGAGCGCCTGGCGCACCTTCGCCGGATCGGCGCCCGCCTTCGACGCGAACACGAGCGCCTCGGCCACCGCCTCGATCGTGAGCGCGACGACGATCTGGTTCGCGACCTTGCAGGTCTGCCCCGCGCCGCTCGCGCCGACGAGGTTGATGTTCTTCCCGAGGAGCTCGAACAAGGGCTTCGCCCGCGCGAACGCCGCCTCGCTCCCGCCGGCCATGATCGAGAGCGTGGCGTCCCGGGCGCCGATCGCGCCGCCCGAGACCGGCGCGTCGAGGAGCTCGCACCCGAGCTTCCCGATCCGCTCGGCGAACCCCTTCGTCGCGGTGGGCGAGATCGAGCTCATGTCGATCACGAGCTTCCCGGGGGAGAGCCCCTCGGCGACGCCCTGCGGTCCGAACAGCACCCGCTCCACGTCGGGGGTGTCCGGGACCATCGTGATCACGATCTCCGCGCGCTCCGCCACCTCCCGCGGGCTCGCGCAGGCGACGCCCCCGGCGGCGGTCAGCTCGGCCGCGACACCGCTGCGGCTGTGGAGGAACAGCGCGTGGCCGCCCTTCAGCAGATTCGCGGCCATCGGCTTGCCCATCACGCCGAGGCCGATGAAGCCCACGTTGCTCATGTCGAGCTCCGCTCCGTCAGGTAGGGCCGCACCCAGCCGAGGCCCGCCTCGGTGGTGGTGAGCGGCCGGTACTCGCAGCCGATCCAGCCCTGGTAGCCGAGCCGATCGAGGTGCTGGAAGAGGAAGGGATAGTGGATTTCGCCCGTACCCGGCTCGTGCCGGCCCGGCGTGTCCGCGATCTGCACGTGGCCGATCCGGGCGCGTCGCGCCTCGAGCGTGTGGGCGAGGTCGCCCTCCATGATCTGGAGGTGGTAGAGGTCGGCCTGGAAGGCGACGTTCGGCGCGCCGATCTCGTCGATGAGCCCGAGCGCCTGGCGCGAGGTGGTCACGTAGAACCCGGGCATGTCGCGCGTGTTGATGGCCTCGACGAGCAGCGTGAGGCCGTGCTTCGCGAGCTCGCCCGCGGCGAACCTCAGGTTCGACACGTAGGTCTCGCGGAGGAGGTCGTCGCCGGCGCCCGCCGGCCGCAGCCCCGCCATGCAGTGGACGCGCTTGCAGGAGAGGAAGCGCGCGTAGTCGATGCTCTTCCCGACGCCGTCCTGGAACTCCCCCTTTCGAGCCGGATCGCAGGCGAGCCCGCGGTCCCCGCGATCCCAGTCGCCGGGCGGCATGTTGAAGAGGACGAGCTCCAGCTTGTGGAGCCGGAGCAGCTCCGCGAGCCGCTCCTTCTCGTACGCGTAGGGGAAGAGGAACTCGACGCCCCTGAACCCGGCGGCGGCCGCGGCCGCGAAGCGGTCCAGGAAGGCGACCTCGTTGAACATCATGGAGAGGTTCGCAGCGAAGCGGGGCATGTCGAGGGTCCCTCGTCGGTGGGCGCATGGAACGCACGCCCGGTGGCTCGGCTGGCTTCGTCCTGCAGATCGAAGGGGATGATAGCGCCGTCGAGGCGAGCCGTGTGCGGCACGAAGCGCGGCTCGCGCCTGAGCCGTCCGGCGGCTCGGCGCCACGAGGCCCGATCCCGCCGCGGCGCCGGATTACACTTGCCCGTCATGCACACGACGGATCTCGCCCCCTGGCAGCACGACCACGGCTTCGCCGCCGGCCACGGGAGCAGGGGAGAGCGTCGGACGCGCTGGGTGGTCGGCATCACGCTCGTGATGATGACGGGCGAGATCGTCGCCGGCCTCGCGTTCGGCTCGATGGCGCTGCTCGCCGACGGCTGGCACATGGGGACGCACGCGGCCGCGCTCGGCGTGGCGGTGTTCGCGTACCGCTACGCACGGAAGCACGCGACCGACCCGCGCTACAGCTTCGGGACCGGCAAGGTGGGGGCACTCGGCGGGTTCGCGAGCGCGGTGGGCCTCGCCGTCGTGGCGGCGTTCGTCTTCGGGGAGAGCGTCGCGCGGCTCGCGCAGCCGGTGGCGATCCGCTTCGACGAGGCGATCGGGGTCGCGGTGCTCGGCCTCGCCGTGAACATCGCCTGCGCGCTGCTGCTGCGCGACGATGATCACGAGCATGGGCACCACCCCCACGGCTACGAGCACGAGGCGCACGCCCACCGCGACCACAACCTGCGCGCCGCCTACCTGCACGTCGTCGCCGACGCGCTGACGTCGGTGCTGGCGATCGCCGCGCTCCTCGCCGGGAAGACCCTCGGCTTCACGTGGATGGACCCGGTGATGGGGATCGTCGGCTCGATCGTGATCGCGCGCTGGTCGCTCGGCCTCATGCGCGACACGAGCGCCGTCCTCCTCGACGCCGAGGTCGCCGCCTCCCGGCGCGAGGCGATCCGTGCGGTGCTCGAGGCGCAGGACGACAACCGCGTCTCCGATCTACACGTGTGGCGAGTGGGCCCTCGGCACCTCGCCGCGATCGTCTCCGTGGTGACCGCCGAGCCGCGAGGGGCGGCGCACTACAAGGAGCTGCTCGGCGGGTTCGAGGATCTCGTGCACGTCACCGTCGAGGTGCACGCGTGCCCGACGCCTCGGGCCGCGTGAGGGGAGGGAGGGCGCATGTCCACGGGGCTCGAGGGGCTGCCAGCGCTGGGAATTCGCCGCTGCGCGGTCGAGGACGCCGCGTCGTCCACGCGGCTCGAGGCGGTCTGCGTGTCGTGCGGCGACGATCTGGTGGTCGTGGTCGGCGGCGGCGAGCGCTACCACGTGGGCGCGGCGGCGCTCGCGATCTCGATCCCGAGCCTGAAGGACCCCGCGACGCGCACGAGCAGCAGCTCCCTCGTCTCGGTGCCCGGCCACAAGGAGGAGGATCTCGCCCGGGACGGGAGCCTCGCGCTCTCGCGCGCGCTGGAGCGAAACGTCGTGATGACCGTGGGCATCCACGACGACGGGATCACGAAGGAGCGGATCCGCGGCTACGTGGAGCTGTTCGGCCGCCTGGTGGACGAGATCGCGCGCGACCAGCGGCGATGAAGAGGAGGGGCCGCACGAAGGGTGTGGGGTGAGACGGGCTGTCGCTGCCGTGCCTCGTGCGGCGGGTTATGCACCGGCCACCATGTCGAGCCCCGACTCCCCGCTCACGAAGGATCAGCTGCAGACCCTCCGCCGGATGCTCGAGGGGGAACGCAGCCGGATCCTGAAGGCACTGCAGGACCCCCCTTCCAGGGTCCCGTCGGACGACGAGCGGACGGAGTTCGAGGAGACGGCCCAGCGCTCGGACGAGCGGGAGCGGCTCCTGGAGATCGCCGAGCGCGAGCGCGCGCTGCTCGGCGAGGTCGAGCGGGCGATCGGCAAGCTAGACGACGGGACCTACGGCGTCAGCGAGAAGAGCGGGGCGCCCATCCGCTACGAGCGCCTCGTCGCGGTGCCGTGGGCCCGCGCCGATGTGGACGAATAGCCCACAGGGCTTGCAGGCGTCCGATCACAGGGCGTAGAACGCTGGCCTTCTCGTGTGGCGCGGCGTCGCGGCCCCACCGCTCGCCCTGCTGCATGATGCAAGGCGTCATGCCGATTCTGTCCGGGCATGACCCACATCATGGATCCGTTTGGGTGGATGTGGCATTCACGCCCACACTCCGGAGCCGCCCTGCAGGAACGAAGGCACCCCCGCTGGCGAAGAACGCTGGAAAACCAAGGACGAGGGACATGACGACGAAGACCTCCACGATCATCTGGACGCACATCGACGAAGCCCCTGCGCTCGCGACGTATTCGCTGCTCCCCATCGTCCAGGCATTCACCAAGGGCACGGGCATCTCCGTCGAGACGAGGGACATCTCCCTCGCCGGCCGGATCATCGCGAACTTCCCCGACGCCCTCTCGGAGAGCCAGCGCATCCCCGACTACCTGGCCCAGCTCGGCGAGCTCACGCTGAAGCCCGAGGCCAACATCATCAAGCTCCCGAACATCAGCGCCTCGATCCCCCAGCTGAAGGAGGCGATCAAGGAGCTGCAGGGGAAGGGCTACAAGGTCCCCGACTACCCTGAGAGCCCGAAGGACGACGCCGAGAAGGCGATCCAGGCCCGCTACGCGAAGGTGCTCGGCAGCGCCGTGAACCCGGTGCTCCGCGAGGGCAACTCCGACCGCCGCTCGCCGGCGTCGGTGAAGGCGTTCTCCAGGAAGAACCCGCACAAGCTCGGCGCCTGGAACCCCGAGTCGAAGGCGCACGTCGCGCACATGTCGGGCGGTGACTTCTACGGCAGCGAGACGTCCACCACGATCCAGAAGGCGACGGACTACCGGATCGAGTTCGTGGCCGCCGACGGGAGCGTCACCGTCCTCAAGAAGAAGGCGCCGCTGCTCGAGGGCGAGATCATCGACTCGTCGGTGATGTCGGTCCGCGCGCTCCGCAAGTTCTACGAGGAGCAGATCGAGGACGCGAAGAAGAGCGGTGTGCTCCTCTCGCTGCACCTCAAGGCCACCATGATGAAGGTCTCCGACCCCGTCATGTTCGGCCACGCCGTCACCGTCTTCTACAAGGCCGTGTTCGAGAAGCACGCGGCGACGTTCAAGCAGCTCGGCGTGAACCCGGCGAACGGCCTCGGCGACGTCTACGCGAAGATCCAGGCGCTGCCGGCCGAGAAGAAGGCCGAGATCGAGGCCGACATCCAGGCGGTCTACCCGACCCAGCCGACGCTCGCGATGGTCGACTCGGACAAGGGCATCA
>Ga0306923_10008106_pt1 | contig 10529 bp, 10 predicted proteins | sample sta12Can44000108_FD_203841 | JGI IMG/M metagenome (GOLD analysis project Ga0306923, IMG submission 203841) | Lab enrichment of tropical soil microbial communities from Luquillo Experimental Forest, Puerto Rico - statanox.12C.anox.44.000.108 (v2)... | ecosystem: Environmental > Terrestrial >...
TATGAAATCGAAATAGTTCCATTCATTCGTCGCATTGCCGAATTGGGTATAGATCGCATAGTCGTTGTCGGCGCAGGAGAAGGATACTATGCAGTCGGGTTTGCACGCTTGTTTAGCACACAGGTGGTCGCATTCGAGGCTCAGGGCACCGAGGCACTTTTGGAATTGGCTGCGCTCAATGGCGTTTCGAGTCAAGTTTCGGCCCACACAATCTGTGATGCTGCAGCATTGCGCGCTGAGGTGGATGGAAAACACCGGACATGTGTATTTATGGACATCGAAGGTGGTGAATCAATTTTACTAGATCCGTTGATCGTTCCAGAGCTTTCTGCGGCATGGATTCTAGTAGAAGTCCACGATTGCTTCATCCCGGGAACAACGCAGTTGCTCAGGCGGCGTTTCCTTCCGTCGCATCGCATAGAAGAAGTCTGGTCTCGGCCCAGACGTCCGGCTGATTTTCCCTTACAATATAAGGCTAAATGGTTTGACCCTTCGATGTACTATCTCGAGTACATGGGTGAGCGCCCGGTAAGTACCAGTTGGCTCTACATGGAACCGATCAACCAAGGATCATGATCGGAGGAATGTGATTTCATCCAAGTCGCCGCTCGTTCTTGGCTCCGGGACGGACTATTCCGCGGAGCAAATGCGACCTTTTGTGTCGACTCTTCGGGAAACCGGCTTTTCTGGTAAAGTCGCGATCGTCGTTTACGACGATCAGTGTGTCGCGCTGCGCGACCTCGTTAAGAAGTTTTCGTTATCCCTTATACCGGTCTCGCGAACTCCAAAATGGCTCCCGCGCTCGATCGGGAGGAGGATACAAAATCGGAATCGAATGCGTTACGTGCATCACATGCTTGCTAAGGCGCTCCCCTGTTTTTGCTGGCAGCGATCGCTTCTGGAGTTATTCAGCAAAGCTTTGCATCACTTTTACCATATCAGCTCTGGGCGATATTTTCTGTATTTTCGATATTTGAACCGACAAAAGGAGAAATTCACTTACATACTCTTAAGCGATGTTCGGGATGTCATTTTTCAAAGTGATCCCTTCCGGTATACGCGGTACGCGAAGTCCCCGGGGATCTATTGTTTTCTCGATCCGACTGTGCGTCTGGGGGATGAGCCCCTGAACACGCGCTGGACACGGAACTTATTTGGCGACGCCTATTATCAAACGCGGAAAGGAAGCAGGATATTCTGCTCGGGCACAATAATAGGCGACTATGATTCGATGATCGATCTGCTGCATCAGATGTGCGCTGTCCTGATCAAGGCGCTTCCTCGCGCTGTTGGCCAAATCGGGGATGATCAAGCCGCTTACAATCATCTGATATGGGAGAATCGGCTTGCAAACGCAATTTTTTGCGAGAATTCCGAGAACGCTGTGATGACGTTGAAAAATGCGCCAACCGAGTCTCTGGTGTTTGACTGCAATGGCGCGGTGCTTAATCAGGACGGCAGCCCCGCCCCGGTGCTCCACCAATATGACTTTCATTCGACGCTAAAACGGAAAGGAACATAGCGTGCTTACTCCTTTAAAGAGATTATTAATCCAACTGCTCGAAAGGAGAGGTTACTGCGTCACCTTTGGAGAGCCGGCTACTTTCGCCGGAATTATTTCTTCGTTCAGCAGGCGGACGCAGAACTTTTTCTTTATCCAGATTGGCGCATATGACGGTCGTAAAGGTGACCCGATTTACGAAATGGTTCGACAAAACCGATGGAGCGGCATTCTGGTCGAACCGCAGCCAGACATCTTTGAGAGGTTGAAGCAAAACTACGCCGGTTTTTCGGGCCTCGCGTTTGAGCAGGCGGCGATTATTGAAGACGGAACTTCTCTGCCCCTGTACAAACTGAAGGACCAGTATGCGCACCTGTTCCACGCGGATCACAGAGTTTTGTCCTCCTTCAGGCCGGAGCTAATTATCAGACACCTTTCACAACCAGTAGATGTTGAATTAGCGCTGCAAAAGGTCGATGTACCTCGTCTCTCGTTTTCAGGGCTGGTGAAAAAGCATGGTGTCACCAGAATCGATCTGCTTCAGATCGACGTGGAAGGTTATGATTTTCAAATCATAAAGAGTATTGATTTCGAGCAAATCGCGCCCAAAGTGATTCACTTTGAACATTCACATCTTCGAGCGATCGAAAAAGCGGAATGCCTCGACTTCCTGATCGCAAAAGATTACAAGCTGGTAATCGGCGCTTACGACGCGACGGCATTTGAATCAAAATGGATGTACGATTAGCGAGGCCGCGCCTCAAACCAGCGAGGTGTAGGAGTAGCAGCCCCGCGGGGGAGCAGCATCGGTTGGGTGAAGCCGCCTCGCTTATAGAATCCTTGAAAAGCAAGGAGGCCCGTCTGATCACCGATACGCGGAAACGGAAAACTTGACTCATCTGCAACGCGTTTTGCTTTTCACGGATTCTAGTGCGTCAAGTTCGATGAGCTCCCTTCTTCCCAGATGAAGATTGCCTTCCTGATCGCGGCCCACGCTTACCCGGAATTGCTAGCCAGGTTGATCAAACGACTGGAAGATGCCGTCGCTTCGATATTCATACATATCGACAAACGCGCGGATATCCGTCCTTTCACGGCGCTATTAGGGGAGCGGAAGAGACGCGATGTTCACCTGGTTCCGCGTGTCTCCAGCCGCTGGGGAACTTTTGGTCAGGTTAATGCTTCGCTATCATTGCTGCGCGCGGCACTCGCAACGGACAAGGATGCGACGATGTTCATTGTGCTAAGTGGGCAGGATTACCCCCTGCTCACTCCCAAGTTGATGGCGGAATTTTTTGAGAAGAACCCGGATGTCAGTTTCATGAGCTGGAAGCGGTTGCCCTGGTCCGGTTGGCCGGACGCGGGTGGGTTTGAGCGGCTCACGCACTTTCACTTTTTCTTTGGAAAAGATCGTGTTGAATATCCTTCTTTAGAACCACCGGCAAAGCGAAGGTTGCGTCTCTTCTACTCGTTGTGCCGCTGGTTTTTACCGGCAATGCGAGCGTTGCCCCAAAATGTCACGTTTTACGGCGGAACGAGCTGGTGGAGTCTTACTCGGGAAGCCGCGGAGTATATCTTTAGTTTTTTGCGGGAGAACCCGGATTATGTGAAAATCTTTCGTTACTCAAAGTCGAGCGACGAAGTCTTTTTTCAGACGATTCTACTGAACTGGAGCGATGCGAAGCTTATCAATAACGATCTTCGCTGCGTGTTCTGGGACGGTCGGCACGGCGATTATCCCTCTGTCCTGATAGACGAGGACTTCGACGAGGTTAAGAATTCCGGAATGCTCTTTGCGCGGAAAGTTCACCCCGACCATTCATCAACGTTATTGGACCGAATTGATGCTGAACTATTAACTCTTCGTTGATTGCACTTGTCGAACTCGTAAAAGAACGACGCCTGTCCTGTCAGATTTTGGATCCCGAAGCGATTGTAGTTCAGATCGGCTCGAAGCGGGCTTCCGAGGCAAGCTCCTGGATTGGCGCAGCAGCTGTTTTTCGATTCTCTGATAATCTCGAATTGCAGGCAGCGTCGATTTATTGCTGGAATCCCTTTGAGACATGATTAGTCGATGGTCACGCGCACTTGGATTGGATTGGGAAGTATTCTACACCGGTCTGAAAGGATTGCGGCGTTTCTGGACCGATTACCGTCAGATTGTCGCGCTGAACATCGCCGCAGGGCGGCCATGGAAAATTGGGGCAGACTATCCTTGTTTGCATGATTTCTACGGCCCAGCGGGCGTTACCGGGGACACTATTTTCATCAGGATCTCTACGTTGCGCAAAAGATTTTTCAAAAGGGCCCCGTCAGGCATGTCGACTTTGGCTCGCGGATCGACGGTTTTGTCGCGCAGGTAGCCAGTTTTCGTGAAATCGAAGTCTTGGACATCCGGGCGTTGCCGCAGAGAATTCCGAATGTAGTCTTCCACCGCTGCGATCTTCTGAACGTTCCGGCAAAGTTTCACGGGTATTGCGATTCTCTCTCCTGCTTGCACGTACTCGAGCACATCGGGCTCGGCCGATACGGTGACCAGATCGATATTCATGGTCACAAGATCGCGCTGCGCAATCTTGCAGAAATCTTGAAACCCGGTGGTACGCTTTACTTGTCGGCACCGTTCGGAGTAGAGCGCATCGAGTACAACGCTCACCGGATATTCCACTTAGCCACAATCCGAGAACTGGTGGAGCAATCTTTCAAGATCGTCGAATTTGCGATGGTCGATGACGAGGGGGAGTTACGCAAAAACGTCGACCTGCAGTCTGCTGTTCGTTCGTCCGATAATTATCGGTTTGCCCTGGCAATCTTCGAACTGGGAAAGCCCGACTAGCCTGCAAAATTCACCTGCTAGATGAGGGCGCACACATTGCGGGCTTGCTACTGCGCACTGCCGACATTCGTCGGGGTTAGCCGCGAAGGCTTTCGCCCCGGCAAGCTGCTTCCCAGGCAGCTTGCGACGGGTGAACATTTCACAAGTTCGTAAACTTGTGAAATGTTCAGGCTAATGTCCGGAGACCAAAAGCCTACTCCGATCAGTGATATTTAGCCCAGCGTATAAGTCACCAAAAGCGCTGCGCGTTCATGCAATTGAGTCATCGCCAAAAACTCCCTCTTCAAACTTAGTCTAGCCAGCAACGCACGAATAGCCGAAATTCCTCAAAGAAGTTTCTTCTACAGTAGGATCTTCAGTAACCTTGTCTTCGCGAGATCATACTTAATCATCCGTCCGAGCGAAGAGCGAAACCAGGCTATGGAACTGGTTCAGTCGATAACCGTGAGGTTCGAGAAACTCGCTTTGCATCCGGCGTTCCTCTGATGTCCAACCTTCAATCGTGATTACCTTTGGTCTGCACCGATTTAAGTCGAGTCCCCGAAGCACCTCGAGATCATGTCCTTCGCAATCAATATTAATGTAGGTGATCTCTTCCGGTTTGAAGGGCGACGCGGCAATAATGTCACTCAAGGTCGTCGTCAGCATCAAACGGGTGGAAATGGGCTTTTCTCCAAGCAGCGATTCGTGATCTGAAATCCCCGTTGGGATAATTCTATCTGTATTCGACGCCGAGTAATGAGCGACCTGGACTTCCCGAACAGCATCCGACAAGCAGGCGACAACATTGTAATCATCCGGTCTCAGCTTGCGGAATCGCGCTATCTTTGTTTCCGAGAAGTCGATGTTAATCCCTCTCCACCCTCGCTTGTAGAAAATGAGAGTATTCGAGATGTCGAGAGGATCATAGGCGCCCGCATCAATGTAAACGCCCTTGAGAATATTCAAATAACGGAACGTATTCCAAACCATCAAGTCCTCTCCATTCTGGGAAAACGAGATTTGCAAAGAACGAATTTCTTCACGGTTGAGTGGGAAAGTCGACCGGTTGCGCAAGTAGTAGAACAACGTCGAGCAGACGGATGCCAACAATTTTGCAACCATTTGTTTCATAGCTCTAGCGAGGCCGCACCTCAGACCGTCGAGATGTGAGGTGTAGAACGGTCGGTCGGGAGCAGCATCGGGGGGGCAGGCGGCCTCGCTTACGCGGGACCGATTTTGTTGAGAGTTAAAACTCCGGCTAATTCCTCGCGCCCAACGGGCCACGTTTGGTCTTTTGGTTTGTGGGGCATCTAGAGCCGGTGTGGGAGTTCGGCAATTTTACCCGTTCCGCGGTCCCGCTCATGGAATCCTTGAAAAGCAAAGCCCATCGGCTCATCGATGTACCGCAACGGAAAAACTTGACTCATTTGCAATCGATTTTGCTTTTCAAGGATTCTGGACGTAAAGCTTGTCGATTAACCGTTGCTCCAACTTCGACCATTCCAGCCAGATACGGGTATCGTTTTTGAGGCGTTCTCTCATTCGCCTGATTTGTATTGGACCCATTGTTCGTATCCGTCGATAGGCCTCGTCCCAACGATCCTTTCGGACGAGGATACAGTTTTCATTGTCGACGAGCGGAATATCATATCTATCTTTTTCCGTCGAAGAGATCGCGGGGATCGCGCCTCTGTAAATCGCCTCTAGCGTCCGGTTGCATGTGCCTGTAAAGCCTGGCAGACAAAAGCAGAAGTACGATTCATCCAAGATCTGTACATACGAATCAAACGGAACTCGTGCTGGATTTTCTGGGGTGCTAACATGCCAAAATATGGTGGGATGATCTAAGCTTACATCCGGTCCACTTCGCCACTGTTTCGCGACGTTTAGAACGCGATCTTTCAAAAACTCATGCTCCAATCGATCGATTATCTCCGAACGCCGTACGGGGCTCCGAGAGCCCATAAATGAAGCCAAATAGGCACGCTTGGAGCTCACGTTGTATGGCTTCAGCAAACGCTCCAACGTCGCAGGATCGCACAGCGCCTTTTGCCGAGGGGTAGGTCCGAAATAACTCCCACGGGCTCTTAGCCGGAATAGCGAGAACCCAGGCGGAAAATCTTCAGTCGAAAATGCGGACGTCTTCAAGAGCAGAGGGCATTCGGCAACCGCCTTGAACTCAGCAAATACGCGGCGAAGCCAGGAATGATGTGCGTTCCGGTAAACCAGGCTGACGCGAGCCGCGGAGCGCAGCCAACCCCGGTACACGGTTCTTGTCCGAAGGGTCCAGCTCGGCTTGAAACCGCAAATCAATAAATCGCAGACCTCGGCTGTCGTCGTATCGATTGGCAACAATCGCGTGTTTGGAAATCCTCGAAAGCGAACTAAAGCATCTTCGTGGTCGGAATCTCCCAGATGCGGCTCTGGATTGGTGACAATCAGCACTTCGTGCCCGCACATAGCAAACGTGCGGGTCGCCATCAGGAGCCACTGATCCATCAACAAACTGAGCACGATCACTCGCATTTCAATATATTCCGCATAGGCTGAGGGATTACAAATCCCGAGAAATTGCCATCCAGGCTGCATTTCGAGGCGACGAGCGCCTAGCTAAGCTAGCGTTCACAAGTGGCTGCGGTTTTGTTACTTGTGCAAGAAACTTCGGATTGCACATACGACTTTGTAGTGGATGTCGATAGGGGTAGGGTGTTTTACGGGTCTCAGGCTTAACCCCTCGCAGCGGAACTGTTTCGAAACAAGTACACCCAAGCACAGTCCGGGCTGCCGTCCGCGACTAGCTCAAAGCCAAATTTCTTGATTCGTTCAATCAGTGCATCGGTAGATAAAGAGGGATGGGGATGAATTTCAATGAGCAGGAATTCGCACTGAGTGAGGTTCCGACAGGTGTCCGAATAAAGTATTTCGTACTCGGCTAATTCTATGTCGATTTTCGCGATGTCTATTTTGTCATTTTTAAAATAGTCACGATAAAGTTGATCGAAAGTGACACCCGGCACCGTAACGAAATCATCCGATCCATCCTCTTTCTCGTAGATCGAGTTGGCCACCCAACCCAGGTTATCACGCACACGGATAGGACCTTCGCATCCGCAAACTCCGCAATTCAGAGCCGTGGCAGCGCACCTGAAATTGTATCCGAGGTTAAAAGCAAGTCTAGCGAAGGTTCGAGGAGTAATTTCGACGGCGACGATGCGCCGAATCCCAAATCCCCCAGCGCTTAGTGCGAGCCCAAAACCGCCGCTATTCGCCCCAAGATCCAGTACCGCCAGTGGTTTAGATCGAGAAAAGAGCGAGAAAAAACGTGAGTACATATCAGTCGCCAAGCACGCACGAAGCCCTGCCTGATCGCGCCCCTTGTGATCAGCCAAAAAAATGACTCCTCCTTTTCGATAGAATGCCGGAGAGTCTCGAAGGAACAGCCGTTGGAGAAGCAGCGATGGCCAGTTATCGAATACCATGAGAGCGCGAAATCCGTAGATTTTACCGCGAACCCATTCCACCAGACCTCTAACCATATTGTTGCTTTGTCGGGACGAATGATTCATCTGATTGATCGCTGGTTTCTGAAGCAGCCGCTCCTCCGGCGTTTTTTTACGAGCATACTCGCGGGAACCAGGGAAGTGAAAGTTGTTCTTTTGGCCCAAGAGATTCAAGTAGACACCACGCGCGAGCACGGTTACTTCCGAGCTTCGAAACTATCGCGAACCTGCAGTCTCTTTCGAGATGAATTGCCTGTTCTGATTCATCTCGCAGGCTTGCTGCAGGACGGAGATACATTTCTGGATATTGGAGCCAACATTGGAGTCTTTTGCGTGAATATAGCAAGTTTTTGCACGATTTACCCAAATCTGCAGGTCTACGCATTTGAGCCAAATCCGGATACGGCTGCACGACTGCGAGCGAACGCAGAGCCGCTCGGGGTGAAAGTATTTTCCTTCGCGCTTTCGGATCACAACGGATCTCTCGAATTTGTCGACGGCGCCGTGTCCAACGTTTTCACGACTACAGAAAATGCTTCCTCTTATTCGATACGGCGGGAGCGGAGCCTCTGCGAATGCAGGCGGCTTGACGACCTACCTGTTCTCGGAAATTCGATCGTAATGAAGATTGATGTGGAGGGACAGGAACTGGAAGTGTTAATGGGGGCAAAGAGCTACCTTGACCGCGGCAGAATCAAAGCACTCTATCTGGATGATTATAAGAATCCGAGGGTGAGAGACTTCCTGGATCCCTACGGATTTCATTATTTCAATGGACGCACCCTTGAACGGGCAACCGAGGGAACGAAACATCTCCTGGCTGTGAAAGTTCGGGAGGCCGATCGTTCGTGATCTGCTGGGGCTTTACTGACGGCGAGACCAGGAGCTTGCAAAGGAAAAAGAAAGAATTGGCTCACACGGAGGACACGGTGGGCACGGAGTAGCGGAGAGATATTACATTACTTTTCTGTGCTGCTTGAAAGGTTGGGCAGCCAAGTGACACCGCCGGCGCGAACACACTCGCGCCGAACCGCCCTTCCCCATTCACGCCGATGATTCCAGTAATCCGCGAAGTTGGGCTAAAACCGCCACCGTGACCTCCGTTGGCCACCGTGCGAGGAATCTTTTGATTTTTCAACTCGGCCCGAAATTATGCCTGGCGCACCAGCTAGGAATACCGAAGCAAAAGCGGGTCCGCCATGAGAAAGAACATGGGTTCTGTGATCGCTTGGGCAATCAAAAGTCGCCTTCTTCGAGAAGCTTTTGGATTTCTGCGTCCGGCTCGAAAAAATTTCGCGGAAGCCTGATTTTTCCTTTCAAAAATCCATATTGGATCTTTGGCTTCTTCGGAGGAGGCCCTAGGCTAGCCATCGGCTTGTTACCTTTAGCGATCAACAACGTCTCCCCATTAGAAGCTCGTTCAACCAGCTCCGAAAGATGGATCTTGGCAGCATAAAGGTTATATATTTTCGGCATCTACAAACAAGGTTGATAGCTTAACCGATATTGGTCAAATCAATCCAGGTTTATTGGTAGGGTCCGATCTCCGAGGGGACCGGGGACTCGGAAGTCGCACATCGCGAAAACGGGGTCGCCTCGGAGGTACGGCCATCGCACGAAGGGGATCGGCACAAAAGGACGCAAAGATCACGAAGAGATGATGGTCGTAGCCTGCATTAATCACAAATCCGTTGCATGTAACCATGCAGTTGCGTCGAATCGGGTAAGGATTTGTGCTGAATGCAGGCTATGGCAGCGGAATTCTCCGGCTGCCGCCAGAAACCACCTTCGCTCTTCGAGCTACGGCGTGTCCGCAAAGCAGGAGAGGTCGCGCCATAGCGAAGCGACGGCGGAATTGCGCTGCTCTTTTAAGAAAAGAGTCGTATTCGTGTATTCGAAAAACAGGCTCTTAAACGGACGCGCAGCATCTGTTTAAGGGCTTTCCAGCCCGCAAATATGCGCGTGGCTTCTCACACAACGCGTGATTTTTGCGGGGTGGATCGGAAGCAAGCCTCTGGGCAGAGTAGAGTTGGGTTGCCGGAAAATCGACCCTGATCCCTTTGAGATCTTTGCGATCTTATGTGCGAAAACAGAACGTCCAAAAGCTTTGTGAGACGCTTTTAACTACTCTCTGCCCACCGCTGTGTCCTCCGTGCGAGCCTTTTTCCCTTCGTGATTCATCACTAAAATCGAACCGCTGTGTGGCGCTAACAAACCGCATCTTTTAAATGGCGACGAATGAAACGGTCTTTCGTGATCAATCTGGCGCCCCGCGCAAACGCTTGAGCCACAATGAGTCGATGAAATGGATCTCGGGTCCACTTTTGCTGCAAAGAGGCGATGGAGACCTCCGCAAACGGCAAGTCGCAGATGGATAAGGCCACTGATTCCTGGAGCTCCGTGAAGATCCTCTGCGCCCGCGCCCTGATCCGACCAGTTTCCTCCAGCAAGGCCAGCTCCAGCAACAATACCGGCGAAATCAGTAGCGGTTCCGTCGCGATTAGCTGACGGGCAGTCCTGGCGAGGCGGCTATGCTCCTAGCCCGCAAAAATCACGTGTTGTAAGAAGCCACGCGCATATTTGTGGGCTAGAGTCTCTGAAACTTGACGTGTGGGGTGGCTTTAAGCTGCTTTCGGAAGTTGAACAAGATCAAATCCAAGATTCTTGGCGCGTTTGCGTAGGGAGTCGAGGGTCTGTTGTTTGTATTTCA
>Ga0306923_10008108_pt1 | contig 10528 bp, 10 predicted proteins | sample sta12Can44000108_FD_203841 | JGI IMG/M metagenome (GOLD analysis project Ga0306923, IMG submission 203841) | Lab enrichment of tropical soil microbial communities from Luquillo Experimental Forest, Puerto Rico - statanox.12C.anox.44.000.108 (v2)... | ecosystem: Environmental > Terrestrial >...
CCGCCAGCGCGTTTGCGCACAAAAACAGGGGCCCCGACGAAGCGTGTCGGGGCCGAGTTAAGCACTGGCTGAGAGACAATTCGTGCTCCCGCCTGTCTGGGCTTAGGAGCGCGGTTTATGCCGATCTCATTTCTTGTTGGTCAGGCCTTTGAGCCTGAGATCATTGAGACCATGTCCGCTGCGTACGCAGCGACGTGTGGCGCTCTGCATCTGAAAGTTGGTGACGAAAAAGTCATCAACCTCGCGCAGCGTGGCGTTCGCGATCCGGATATGCTTCGCACAATGACGCTGAAAGAATTGGATTTGAGCGATGAGGGGCGTCGGTTGCGTGACAACTAACGCGCTTGGGAAGGATTGCCTTCGACTGCGTCTAATTCCCTAACAAGCGCGAGCAAACGCGGCGGCAATTCTTGAGCCACCGCATAGCGCTCTCGAAGGTTTTGACCAATACGTTCTCTGGTGAGCCACCAAGCAAACGGCTCGTACTCGTACTGGGCGCACTCCTTTGCCATTGTTGGGCACCTTTTTTTGGCGCCCTCACGCATTATTGGAAATCAGGGAACTCAAAGCTCGTTCCCCGACGGAGCACAAGAATTAATGCTCCGATAGAACTTAGTTAATGCTACGACGGAACTTGGTTCCCTGCGAGGGCTGGAAAAACTTCTGGTGGCCGAAGTATGGAGACCGCGTCCATTGCCAGAAAGACGCGCGGCTCCCGACAGTAGCGAGTTCGGTCGATGAAGTTTTGCTTTTTCAGGACAGATGCTCGCCCTCGAGGGCCAAGCGTGGCCGGATCGTCCACAAGCATCGGCAGCGAGTGAACCTCAAACGAGGATTGCTGCGACAGCGTCTAACGCGAACCAGCTCACAAGCAAGAGCACGATAGCGCCAGGGATCAACTTGTTCTTCATGGCCATCTCCCGGAAATCTAATCCGTGTTCTGGCTCTGGGAGTTTTGCCAGAACAGGGAAAGGACATCCGTGACAGCCATCACGTTATGGAGCTTTTTTGCACCGGAACTCTCACGCAATTCAGTGAGTGCTAGGCGAGAGCTATGGCCAAATTAGCGCCCTGCCCTAACCCGATTAGCAAAATGATTTGAGGTAATTGTCGCAAAGCGCGTCGCAGCTTCGTAGTCAAGTGCTCTTCACCATCGTCGCGTCCAAGCACCGCCGCAGACGCGGACGATCGTGGTGGTGCGTTTCGTCCCCCATATCGTTCCCCGTAACGGCTTCTGTTGTCAGGAAAGCTGGTCGGAGTGGCAGGATTTGAGGTTATCTCTTTGAGTCATTGAAATCCTTGACGTTTTCGAACGCAGGTTTCGATTTTGTGTACTCGCCTTGTGTACTTGTATCAAGGCGTTTGCAGCCTCTAAGCATCGCAACCCATTTATGCCGCCAGTGCGTCGAGCAACGCCTTGGCCTCCTTCAAGTCGCGCGTGTCGAAGCCTTCAGTGAACCAGCCGTAAACTGGAGCGAGCAATTCGCGAGCTTGCCGCGTGTTGTCCTGATCGCGCCAGAGCCGCGCCATGCTCATCGCCGCGCGTAGTTCCCAAGACTTCGCCTGTTGCTCACGCGCCACCGCAAGCGCACGAGCGAAATAGGTTTCTGCTTTTGCCACATCCGGCTCTGGCGAAAGCAATGCGATTTCTCCGGCAAAGCGATTGACCTCGGCTTCGTACCATCTCTCCATCGTTGTTTCCACCGTGGTCATCGCTTCGCCAATGCAGCGGCTGGCCTCATCGAATTGACCGATTTCCACGTTGGCTCTTGCCAAATACGACAACCACAACGGCATCCACATCGTTGTTCCCGTCGATCGCATTGCGCTGACGCCGGAGGTGATCGTTTGAACTGCGTCCGAGACTTTGTCGGTCAGCGCCAATACGCAACCTCCTTGCATCATCCCCCATGCCGCCCAGAACAACGAACCTGTTTGATCCTTCAAAGCGGCAAATTCATCAATCAGGGCAGTTGCGGCCGCGTAATTCCCGCAGTGGATATGGGTCCATGCGCTGAAATTGAGTACGTACATCAAGGTGGCGGAGTGGCCGATTTCGCGAGCAACCGTGAGCGCGTGCTCGGTATCTGCGAGCGCGGCTTCGGGATAGCCGAGCAGCCAAAAAGCCAGGGATCTCCAGCACAAAGTTGCCGCGCCGATGTCTTGGCCAAAACGCGTCGCCAGGGGACGATGCTCGGCATAGTCGTAGAGCGTAAACGCGCGATCGAGATGCGCTCGCCCGTCTGCGATATTCCCTGTATGCAGCAAGGACAAACCCATGAGGCGATGCCCAAGCATCAGCGGTCCCGTCGCGCTCTGCTTTTGTGCGAGGGCCAGGAATTGGACCGCAAGCTCACGCATCACGCTGCCGTTGAACGCTACAAGGTTCGCGACCCACAAGCCGTAAAGAACGGAAAACAACAACAATGGATCTTCGGGAGGCTCTCCGAGCGCTTCAGCTTGCTCGATCAGCAGACGTGCCCGCTCAACAGCAGCCCTAGTTTCAGGCGCCGCGTAGCCGCGAACATGTAGGAGCGGGGTTATGAGTGCAACCTGAAGCTTGATCTCTTCGCGACGCCGGGCGGGCGTGCCGGGCAAGGTCGCGAGAAGATCGAGCGCGCGCCTGAGCTGTTCTGTGGCTTCAACTAGGGCCGAGCGCTGCGCCGACCGTAGTCCCGCTTTCCCCCACAGCGCCGCAGCCTTCTCGACCTGTCCCGCCTCTGTCCAATGTCGCGCCAACAACTCCGGTCGGCTCTCGGCGCTTTCCGCGAATTCGCTCTCGACGGTTTCGGCGATGCGCACATGTAGTGTGCGTCGCGGCTCGCGTAGCAGCGTCCCGTAAGCCGCGTCCTGCACGAGGGCATGCTTGAACAGATAGGTCGCATGCGGGGGCGCGCCCTGTCGGAACAGCAAACCGGCCGCGATGAGACGGTCTAACGTCGATTCCAGTTCCGCCTCCGGCTGGTGGACCACCGAGGCGAGCAGGGCATGGGAAAACTCGCGGCCGATTGCCGCCGCGATCTGGGCCACCTCCTTGGCCGGGCCGCCGAGCCGGTCGAGCCGCGCCATGAGCGAGGCATATAGGCTCGCAGGGACCGCCAGTGCCGGAGACGGAACCGCGGCAATCGCGCGCGCAGCCGCGGTCTCGCTCCCTGCTTCCAGCACCGCCTTGGTCATCTCCTCCACAAACAAGGGGATACCGTCGGTACGCTCGATGATGTCTTGCCGAATGCTGGCCGATAGCTGCCAGTTGCCGACGATGCGGTCGATCATGGCGCCAGCTTCGTGCTCTGCCAGTCGATTGATGATGAGGGCGGTGACGTAAGGCCGTCCAACCCACGGCGCGTCGAATTCCGGCCGAAACGTCACTAGCAACAGCACCCTAAGTGTCCGAATTCGGTCGACAACTCGACCGAACGCTTCCAAGCTGGTTGGGTCGGACCAATGCGCGTCCTCGAAGATCATCAGCACAGGCTTTTGCCGCGACAGCGTCTCTATTTGCTCAGTAAGCGCCTCCAGTGTCTTTTGCCGGCGCTGCTGCGGCATCAATTCGAGCGTGGGATAGCGGCTATCGTTCGGCAGCGAAAGCATCTCGGCAAAGAGCGCGCTGTCCTCAATCGAGGTCGAAGTCTGCGCGAGCAGAGCTTCGAGCTTGTCGAGTTTCTGCTGGGGCGTATCGTCGTGTAACAATCCGGCGGCACGTTCCATCTGACCAATGATCGGATGAAACGCACTATCGGTGTGTTGGGGCGAGCAGAAATAGCGCAAACGTGTGTGCGGTTCTGGAGCAAGGTTTTCTAGGAGAGCAGCTGTGAGCCGCGATTTGCCGATGCCTGCTTCGCCGGAAATCAGGACCACCTGACCCTCGCCGCTCTTGGCCCGCAACCAGCGCCGCAACAGCAGTTCGGTTTCTTCCTCGCGCCCGATGAGAGCAGTCAGACCGCTCGGATGCAGCGCCTCGAAGCGGCTTTCGACGGTGCTCGGTCGCAGCGCCACCCAAGCGCGCACCGGCTCGGCGACGCCCCTAAGGTCTCTGGCACCGAGGTCCTTTAGCTCGAAGAGATTGCCGAGAAGCCGCCGCGTCGCTTCGGCAATGACCACCGTGTTTGGCTCGGCAATCCCCTGCAGTCGTGCTGCAAGGTTCGGTGTCTCGCCAACGACGCCGCGTTCGTGCGCTTGGCCCGATCCAGTCATCAGATCGCCCACAACGACCAACCCAGTGGCGATGCCAACACGAGTTTGCAACGAAGCCAGCGTCTTGAGCGCGATCACCGCCGCATTCAACTCGAGCCCGGCACGCACCGCCCGCTCGGCGTCATCCTCATGGGCCTCGGGGTAACCAAAGTAGACAAGCACGCCGTCGCCCAGATACTGCGCCACGAAGCCGCCGAAACGGCGCACGGCTTCAGCGACGCATTTATGATAGGCCGAGATGAGTTCTCGCAGATCTTCAGGGTCCATGCGCGCCGAGAGTGCCGTTGAGCCGACCAAGTCGGAGAACATCACCGTGACCTGGCGGCGTTCGGCGCGGTCTTCGGGGGAGGCGGCCGGCGCGCTGGAAGCGGTCGCTGCATCAGAGGATGGAGCCTTGGCGCCCGCATCTGTTCGTAAGGCAGCGATAGCGTCGAGGAGTTTGCGGCGGTGGCCGACGATAGAGACACCGAGGTCCTTTAGGTCTTCCGCTGTGAGGTTCGGAAGAACCGTCTCGTCTATCTCGTTGTCGCGAAAAGTCGCCTCATACCGTCCGAGACCAAGGCTCCGCAGCCAAACCACGATGTCCATGAGGGCGACCCAAACTCGGGGTGACCGCATCATCGTCCTGCCAGGAGAAGGTGTCCAGGACCGGCCTCGGTCATTGCGCAGAAACTGAGGCGCTACAGCGGCTCACAATGCGCGCCAGGCCGCACAGCGCGCGTGGCTCGTCACCGGGGATCGGATGAGTGCTGGACGTCCTCCGTTTGACCCTGCGGACATGTAGCGCCCCTGAAGCGAACTCGCGATCTGATCCCAGCGGAGGTCAGCAAGCTCAGCTCCGCCTCAAGCGCGTGCCGTGCAAGAGCCATCGAAGTTAATCGGCAACCGCGAGACGAACTCGGGACCGCCGTTGGCAAGAGCGGAGACGAGCTCGAAACACGCGGCTAAGAAGAGAAACGGGGCGTCCGCTTCGGTCCACCAGAGTTCCTTCAGCGGATTAGCGGCATGCTTTTGATTTTCTCCAGGTTATCATCTGTCCAGCGAACGCGCTCTTCAAACGCCCGCTTGCTGATTTTGCCGAAGTCGCCGCAGTTTGCCGTGTGGACCTTGAGCCACTTCAACCCTTCATCACCGATAGGCTCGCCGTCAGCAAACAGGAACAACGCGCGCACACGGTCAGCACGATACAAATTGAAGTGGGGAACTGCGTTGATGCGGCCGCGGAAATCCAAGTTCATGGGGGTCCAGAAGCGTTCGCGTTCTGCAAGCACGTCTGCTGTCTCCAAGTCCTGAATGAGCAGAACGCGGTTCGAGCGGTTCTTGCGGTTCTGCCGCTCGATCTTATCCACGTGCTGCCCAATCCAGCGCCAGCGGACGGCACGGTCCATGCTGCGCCACTCAGCGGGCATCTCAGGAGGCGGAAGGTCCGCCATTGGTGGTAGGCCCGGAACGGCAATTCGGTTCTCGACACATGCGTGCAGCACATCCAATACGCGACGGTTAATGGTCCAAGCGGTGCTCTGGAGAGCATTAAGTGCGTCCAGTGCCGGCTGCATTTCCTTATTCCGGATAGCGTCACGCACAGCAACAGCAGTGTTCTTGCTGTAGCTTCGCATCACGCTGAGCGATAGCGAAAGGCGCTTGTCTGAAGTGCCGCCCGTGGCCCAATCGGTCCAAGGTGGAGGCGCGTTGGCTGTCGGCAGCCACACAGGATTTCTTCGGATTAGATCGGCAATGCGTTCACGAGCACATGCTTCCGCGCCCTCGCTGAGGATTAGGAACTTTTCAGGACCTCCTTTCTCTTGGGCTTCGCTAGTCGTGACAAACACGTCTGGCAAAGTCGCGAGAAGCTGGTTCACTGCCCAACTACCGGCTTGCAGGCGAAGCTCAGTGCTCCAATCGTTTGTCCTGTAGCCCGCGCGTTCCGCCTGAGCGCGCGCTGCCTGTTGTCGTCGCGCCGATGATCCGTACTTTTGCCGAACGCTCCTCTCGATGCGCCTAGCCAAGTCAGGACGGGCTTCGGTCAGGCCGGCCGCCCAGCACTCGCCGGCTACGGCCGCACCGATAGCGAGCGCCGTATCTCGATAGTTTTTTCTTTGCGCAATTCTGTCGATCGCCGTCTGAAGAAAACATAGCGCCGCCACTTCGGGATTGAGGTTGCGGATGACGGCTAGAAACTCTGAATAAAGTGGAGAACGTGTGCGGTCAGCTAAGGCTCTTGTGATGCCCTTCGTAAGCTCCGGCAGCCATCTTTCAGCAATCGCCTGAGCCGGTGCGGTAGCTCCGAAGCCTTCAGCTTTGGCGAGGCTCATTCTTAAAGGCGTTAGAGGTCTTAGTGTCCTCTACAGCACCTTTGGGTGACACGGTAACGGGATTACCAAAGCATTCACTGAAGATGGTCTAAATCAGAAAACTGTAGAGGAGTGATTTCAGCCTCTTCAGCACCTTTGGGTGACACGGTAACGGGATCACCAAAGCATTCACTGAAGATGGTCTAAATCAGAAAACTGTAGAGGAGTGATTTCAGCCTCTTCAGCACCTTTGGGTGACACGGTAACGGGATCACCAAAGCATTCACTGAAGATGGATCTTAAACGGCGATGGTTGTGGTCTTAAATCATCCCACCAATTCAGTACCTTTGGGTGACACGGTAACGGGATCACCAAAGCATCACTGCACCATCACCGGAGATGATGATTTCTCCCGTGATCTTCTCCGCCCCCGTGCAGGAAAGGACCGTGTGAAACAGCGAAGCGGGGCTTCAAGTTTCCTTGTGACACCGCCCTGCTTGCCTCAGATCGTGCATCCCGCTCTACGCCCGCGCAAGCACATTGCGTACCGATGACGCATACCACTGCCCTCCACGGGGCGTTGTGATGCCACGGGCGTTTAGAGCGTCAGCTATTTGATGTAACGACGTCGCCCCCGCTCGCCTTATCTCACGAATAATTGGGACCACATTGGCGGCGTGCTGATCCGCCAGCGCCTTGATAGTCGTCACAGCGTTCTTACGTGCCTTCAGGAGCTGAGGGCTTCCCAAGGTAACCCCACGCGCTTTAGCCGCTGCCAGCGCCGCTTTGGTGCGTGAGCTAATCATCGCCCGTTCCTTCTGAGCAAGTGCCGCAAAGAGATGCAGAATAAATGGGTCAACGTCCGCCCCGAGTTCAGCGACCACGAACGGCACCCGGTGCACCATTAGACCACTGATGAAATGCACGTCGCGGCTCAAGCGGTCCAGCTTAGCTACCACCACGGGACAACGCTGACGGCGTGCCTCGTTGAGCGCAGTGGCAAGCTGGGGGCGACGTTCGAGAGCGTCGGCGCCCTTGCCAGTCTCTATCTCAACGAAAACGCGGACCAGTGCGCAACCCTCTGACGCGGCAAAGCGCTCAAGAGCTTCCTTCTGTGCGTCAATGCCAAGCCCCGAGCGCCCCTGCTGTGACGTTGAGACCCGCACGTAACCGATAAGCGACTTCTGTTTCGCGGTCCCCATCATGCACTCACTGCGCGTGTACAAGTTATATATATCCATTTAGATTTTGTACGGCCAATAGCGCCAGCAGAACATAGCCGTCGCGGGTGCCCGGCTGCGTCACCGCCATCTCCTTATTCTCCTTGCATTGCACAGGTTGCCGAAACAACGGGAAAGAGAATTGGCGCGTTCGCTTTGGCCCACGCCTCGATACGCGCTGCATCAGCGCGCACTTGGTTCGCTGCTTCGTTACACAGCCCCGCCGTGGCGAACTGGACCTGATAACTATTTGGCGGCTGCTGTGGCACTAACCACGTCACCAGGAGCACCCATTTCATGTCATGCTCCTCCAATGAACCAACCAAGCAGCCCGCAGATAAAGATCGCCAACACAATTCCCCACGAGTCGAGGTCAAACAATACGCCACCAATAAGAATGGCAAGGATCACTCCTGGAATGTGCATGAGTCCCCCCTCCTGCTAACTAATGCTCCCCCCGATCACGCCCGTCTTCTGTAGGTCATCAAAGATGGTACCAATCGCGTGGGAAGAGTTTACGCCAGTTCGGACAATGCGCGTTCTTGACACAGTTGACTAAAGAAAACTCGCTGCTGCCGGTGAGTCATTTTGACTCACACACGCCGGGTGCTCATCGCTTGCTACCAATGTCAGTGAGCAGAGGACTGACGCATGAGCTACATCATGGTCGTGTTGGTGCTTGCCACTCTCTTTGGGTTGGACGCGTATGAGGCGGCGCTGCGTTTCTGATCCGCCTGTGTGCCGCTGAGAGCAAGCTGGCACCGTTAAGCGAGCGTCTGAGTTCTTGTCTCAGCTTCTGAAGGTGTTTAAACTTTAAGAATGTTGCTTCTTTTGTTCAATCTCGTTCTCAGCCTGTTCGTTCTCGGACTATGCTACATCGCCGTCGCCGCGATTTGGGAAAGCGTGCGCGGCGACAGGACATTGAAGAAACTCGAACGAGAAACGCGCTCGGAAGACTAATGATTTGGACCGCTCGGCAGCGCTAGCCAAAACGCTGCACAGGGCCCCAGCGCACGTGAACGTGCCCAAGAAATGGGTCCCTCCTGCGCGAGAATTTGAGGGAATTCACCCCCACCCCCACTTTCAAAAAACCGCTAAAGCCTCCGTTGTTGTTGTTTGAACTCTTCGTGCAGAGTGAGCCCGCGCGACGCTCATGGGTCTCCGCGCACGCATAATTGGACTGGCCGCAATGTTGCCTCCTGGCATCGAGCGGACTAGCAAGCCGTCCGCGCCAATGTCCGCTATTGGAGGTAAAGCGGACATGGTCTGGACTTCGCGGAATGTTCGCTAATGACGGTGATCTCAAGCGGTCGACGCAACACTTTATCTCAGACGCAAGAGATGGAGTGGACGACGATGGGTCGAAGAATATGTTCGGGTTCAACGCGTTGGCCAAGGAGGAGTTGTGTAACCGCTGGCGGTGCGCATTCGCAGCTCAACCGAGTGGCTTGGCAACTCAATGAACGGTCGCACGAGACTTTGGGCTTCGAAACCCGAGCCGAACGAGATTTAATGCAGGTGTTGCATCGACCGATTGAACCGACAACCAAAGCGGACATTGCGAGCAGCGCGGCGGACCCGCTCTGTCATGCTTGATAGACCCGTTCATACAGATTCCGAAGAATCCCCGCGGTCGCGCCCCATATATTGTGACTGGCAAACGGGATGGCGTAATATTTTATCGTTAGTCCATTCCAGTTGCGGCTCTCGCGCTTATAATTTTGCGGCGTCATCAAGAATGCGAGCGGCACTTCAAAGGCGGTGTCGACCTCATTCTGATTCAGGCGAAGCTCAAAACCCGGCCGCACGCGCGCCAGCACGGGCACAATGCGATGGCCAAATGGAGTGATGTGAATATCGAGGTAGCCAATCGGCTCGACAAAGCTGCGAGCAAGTGCAATCTCCTCCTCGGCCTCGCGTAGCGCGGCGTCAGCCGGGCTGGCGTCGCCCGCATCGATTTTGCCGCCGGGGAACGAAATCTGCCCGCCATGATCGGCAAGATGTGCAGTTCGCTGTGTGAACAGCACGCTGGGCTCGGCGTGCCCAATAATCGGTACCAGCACCGCTGCCGGCCTTATCGGTCGCACCGCGGCAAGGGCTGCGAGCACGGCGGGATCAGTATCGTGCGCGTCGTGCCGTGGAAGGACGTTCGGATCGCCGAGTCCTACCGGAACATCGAACGTAAGCCTCTCTTGCGCACGAGCAAAAAATTCTGACGCGGTCAGGAAGCGGTCTTTATGCAAGGCGCAGTCGGCCATGGCAGCGCGAGCACTTCATTTTGGCGAGCTTTGATGCACGTTGGAACGAGACTTTTTTGACTTGTGCTTTTTTGGGTGCGACTGCGGAGCAGGGTTTCGTTCGGTACCATAAAACACGCTACCGGGGCCAGAATGCGGCGGCACCCCGGGAGTAAATGCCATCGCGAAGTCCGTGGCGTAGAGAAAGGCCAGAGCGATATTAACAACGCGAAGTATATGTTTCATGGTGACGCCCTCGGTGAGGAACGCGCTCTTCGACCAGCCCACGGTTTCTGAGGTGCGCAGCTCATTCCTTTTGCAGCGTATCCGGCTTGTTACTCAAGCACCTTTGTCCGGTTGAGCCAATCTAAGTGCATAATTCCCGTCACCTATTCATAATGGTAACATGTCTTGGCGATTTAATGGAGGTGCGCCATGATCAACCTCGAGAAATACAGTGATCAGGCGGTATTGATTGGGCGTCTCTTTTTTTCCTCCATGTTTCTTCTGTTTGCCTACGACAAGCTAACTGGCTATGCCGGCACCGTGAGCTACATGAGCTCGCTCGGGCTTCCAGCGCCCTCG
>Ga0306923_10008110_pt1 | contig 10528 bp, 8 predicted proteins | sample sta12Can44000108_FD_203841 | JGI IMG/M metagenome (GOLD analysis project Ga0306923, IMG submission 203841) | Lab enrichment of tropical soil microbial communities from Luquillo Experimental Forest, Puerto Rico - statanox.12C.anox.44.000.108 (v2)... | ecosystem: Environmental > Terrestrial > Soil...
AACAGTTCACCCGTCCGTAGGTCCGAACCGCGCATCGATCCCTCCTGCTGCTTTTCAACAGCACAGGAATCAGATTCGTGCTCCAATGTCAGTCTAAGCGGCCGGGGTTTTTCAGCAGCCTGCTAGGTCGGGATTCCCTTAAGAAGTGCCCATAGCGGTAGCAGGGCACGATTACATCGGCAGCGCTCATCGCGATAATCTCTCCGTTTCGCCAAGAAAACACCTGTCATCGCCACGCTGGGTTCGATCCCCGCTTGCAGCTGATGCTTAACTAACTTGCTTGTCTTTGTCCAAGGGACAAGGACATACTTAACTGTTATCCTAAAAGATAATCGGCCACGGCGAAAGGTGAAAAATCAAATAAACAGCGTTGTACTCTGGCACGAATTATTCACGTGCGCTATTTAATTAATATCAGGTACGAGTTGCAGTGCTGCTAATCAAACAGGCTGACGAAAGGCAGGCGGGTGTTGTAGCCCCCGAACGACCGGGCACGGTCTCCCACTTGGCAAGTGTGAGGCATACAAACCGTGTCTATGACCAATCCTGCGGATCGAGTTGAGATCATCACATCGGTTCAGCGCCGTCGGCGCTGGACAGCGTCTGAGAAAGGTTCGGATGGTCGAGGAGACGTTGCATGACGGTAAGCTTGGTGGCTCGCCGACATGGCGTTGCCCCGAACCAGCTCTCACGTGGCGCCGGCCTGGTGGCCCAGGGGCGCTGACGGCCGCCGGCAGCGGTGAAGAGGTCGTGCCGGCGTCGGATGGTGTTCATCGGGAACCATCCTTCGGCGGCGATTTGACCAGCTACGCAGCGCCCTTTGCTGGCGCTCCTTCCAGGTTCAGGGCAGAAGCTCATCGATCTGCCTGGCCGGATGATCCTGGAGGCGCGCGCGAGGACATCGGCGAGCCGAGTGTGCTGGTCGACGTCGCTGGGCCTGGCGGTCTGGATCAACGTATAGATTGCAGCGGCGCGGTGACGCCCTCGCCGGAACCGGCGAAGGTCCAGTTCTTGCCTGCGTTTTTGGACATGCATATAGAGCCCTCGTCGAGGAAGCGCGTGAGCGCCGCCCAGCGGGTGAGGCTGTACACCATGGCCTGGCCGATCTTGCGCTGGCCGGAGGCTCTGGCGCGTTGCTCGCGCAGCCAAGCCTCCAATGCGACCACCAGCGGGCGGCTGCGCTCATTGCGCGCGCAGTCGCTCCCGCGGCGTCAGACCGTCCGCCTGCTTGATCGCGAACAGGGCATCGACGCTCGAACCTCGACGGCGATCGGCGCCTTGTCGAGCCGGGCGAGATCGACGAACTTGCGCCGCGCATGTGCACAGCACGCTGCATGGTCGGGCCAGGCGTGCGGCCTGCTCGATGCGAGCTGCTCCAGCGTCGACCTTAGGTCGATTCTCTTCGTATCATCCGCTTTAGCAACGGGACCCGTCCGTCTTTAAATAATGAAGGCCCTGGTCCCAAATCCGCGATCTCCTCTTGACAATTGAATGCATTCCGTTTTCAACGCAACTCGAACATTACACGTTAAGTCCAGCGCTAGCCGTACAGTGCTGTTCCCTTGAGGTGCTGAGTGCTTGACCGCAGCGACCGTTTGTCTGTAGAGGCTTTGGCTGCAAGATATCGCGCACGTACCGCGATTGTCGCGGTCGTTGGACTGGGCTACGTTGGTCTGCCCTTAGTTCGAGGATTGATCGACGCTGGGTTCAGGGTCATCGGTCTCGATGTCGACGCGGGAAAGATCGACGCTCTTAAGCGTGGTGAAGCTTACATCAGTCATTTGCCTGCACTGATGTTCTCAAGTGCGATCAAAGATGGTCGCTTTAATCCAACAACCAGTTTCAGAGATTTGCATGAAGCGGATGCTGTTCTTATATGTGTGCCCACTCCTCTGACGGCTCACCGAGAACCTGATCTTTCGTTTGTCGAAAATACAGCCCGTTCTATCCTTCCGAATTTAAGAGCTGACCAGCTTATTGTTCTCGAATCGACATCCTATCCGGGAACAACCCGCACTGTTATCAAACCGATTTTACAACAATCGAATCTCCAAAGCGGAAAGGATTTCTTTATTGCATATAGTCCGGAGCGCGAGGATCCCGGTAACATTAACTTTTCGACCAGTGAAATACCGAAGGTCATAGGTGGGGATGGAGAAGATGCCCTCAAACTAGCGGATGCGCTTTATAGTTCATTTGTGCGACAGACTGTGCTGGTATCCAGCCCAGAAACCGCAGAAGCCGTCAAGATTACCGAAAACGTCTTTCGTTCCGTGAATATTGCGCTCGTCAATGAACTCAAGGTTATTTATACGGAGATGGGCATTGATGTGTGGGAAGTTATAGAAGCAGCCAAGACAAAGCCGTTCGGCTTCATGCCATTTTATCCGGGCCCTGGTCTAGGCGGCCACTGCATTCCCATTGACCCATTTTATCTAACTTGGAAGTCGCGGGAATACGGGCTGACAACCCGTTTTATTGAATTGGCCGGGGAAATAAATACGATGATGCCCCGATATGTTATATCGCGCATTGTCGATGAGTTAAACGCGCGGGCAGGACGTGGACTAAACGGTGCCAGAATTCTTATAATAGGTTTAGCCTATAAGAAAAATATCGACGACGCTCGAGAAAGTCCATCGTTTAAGCTTGTCGAACTTTTGGAAAGGCAAGGTGCGATTTGCGAGCTACATGATCCACTTATTTCAGTAATCCCGCGCACGCGGGAGCACCCCCACCTCGCAGGGCGCCGATCAGTGGCTCTCAGTCATGAGGCGATTTCCGAGTATGACGCGGTGTTGATCGCGACGGATCACGATTCGATAGACTACCAATTGCTCGCAAAAAGTGCAAAAATTCTCATCGATACCCGAAATGCGTGCGCTCGCGCAGGTGTCGTCGGCTCAAATATTGTCAAAGCCTAAACTCGTAAGTTTCGAGGCCGAACCTCGCCTTCGGTTCTCATCAGTGAAATGCAGACTTATCTTCGTATGCGGTTTGGCAATGTGACATAACTCTAATGGATGGCGCTGATTGATGGCGCTGATTGTTCGCATCGACGTGGATCGACCATATGGAAGGAGGCCATTCCTTCGACATCTGCTCAGCAGACTGAGCTCAGATATCTATTTTCCTAGTGTCGAGAGCTTTGGCTATCTAAGGGAGCTCAAAGTCATCTTACAGATGCTTAACGCCGTGAGGGCTCCATCCTACATCTTCTTTCGCCGCTGCACCTTGCCGTCTGACTCTGTACTCGAAATGATTCATATTGGCGGGCACAAGATCGGACTTCACCTCGAGAACTCCCGTTCATTCGAGTCTTTCGCGAAGGAGAAAGCGATATTGGAGCAACATATCGGCAAGCCAGTAGTGGCGGTTTCAAAGCACGGCTCTGGCAAAACAAAATACGGCTTTCATCACTACGCGCCATACGAGCCCGACAATTATATTCGTTGGGCGCAACAAAGCGGCGTGAAATTGTTCCTGGGTAATCTGGAGGACCCTTCAATCCGACCTTCGGAGAACGAGACCGGTTTACGTGTATTTCCGTCCGCATTCTGGCTCGAACCGGCATGGAGAGACACTCGGAGGTTTACCATCGATTGGCTGCGGTCCGAAGCACATGTCTTCGACATCATATTGCTCATCCATCCGGAGAACGTTTTGGCCGAAGAGTCGCTATATGAAGATTTTAAAGGCCTGTTGCATCTGCTTGATACCAGGGTGCTGGAATGAGGCAGATCGCAAATCGCGGCTCCGTGCTGATGATTGCTTACACCAACTATCAGACTGATCCTAGGGTAATTCGTGAGGCCGAAGCTGCCCTAAGCGGAGGCTTCGACGTTGACTTCATCGCCCTTCGGCGCGACGGCGACCCACCACAGGAACTTATCAGAGGTATTCGGCTGATCCACCTCGATCAGACCCGGTATCGGGGTTCTGGACTAATATCGTACGTGTTCTCATATCTTCAGTTCTTCTTTCGATGCCTCGTTAAGACCACGTGGTTGCAGCTTGAGCGGCGCTACAGCGTCGTACACGTGAACAACATGCCCGACTTCTTTGTGTTCTGCGCATTGCTGCCGAAGCTGATGGGGGCGAAGATCATTCTGGATATTCACGATCCGATGCCGAATACCTTTTCCTCCAAGTTCAAGAAAGGAGAAAAAGCTTTGCTCTTCAGGCTTCTTCTCTGGCAGGAGCAAATCAGCGCGTTCTTTGCAGACCAAATCATCACTGTTCACGATCCGGTCAAGGACCATGTTCTCGTCAAGCAGCACGGAATGAATTCTGCGTCCATTAAAGTCATCGCAAACTTTGCAGATGATGAATTGTTCACTCCGCGAGACCGTGCGGGGGGTGATGGAAAGATTCACCTCGCTTTTCACGGTACGATCTTGGAGCGATATGGGCTGCGCAATGCAATCCATGCGCTGGCGCGAATGCAACACAAGGACCGGATCACGATGACGATCATTGGCGAGGGCGACTTCAGCGCACAACTCAAGGACCTGATCGGATCGTTGGGTCTGGGCAATGTTGTACAGTTCGATAACCGAATGTACCCTGTGGAAGAGCTTCCTCGTAGGCTGGCGAACTGCAATCTTGGCTTAGTGCCCCTGGAGATTTCCTCAATAACAAATTATGCACTGCCATTGAAATTGTTGGAGTATCTCTCCATGGGAATCCCATCGATAACGGTCCGCAATACAGCCATTAGCTATTACTTTGGGCCGGATGATTGCTTGTTTTATGAGCCCGGGGATGTGGAATCATTGCGCACAATTCTCGATCGTCTGGCCGTGAGTTCAAAATATCTTCGTGGATATCAAGAACGCGCTATGACACTCCGTGAGAAATTCACATGGAGTCGCGAAAAGCGGAAGTACGTGGCTTTACTCCATGATCTTGCGGGTCATTCGTAACGTGAAGGAAAAGGGGCTTGCCACAATCTATGACAATAATGTAAGTCTAGCACCTAACATTAGGACCCAGTTGTCGCATGGAATTTATTGATTTGAAGGAACAGTATCGCCGCTACAAAGCGGAAATTGATGAGCGCATGCTTCGCGTTCTCGATCATTGCCGCTTTGTCATGGGCCCGGAAATTCTTGAATTGGAGCGGGCTTTGCGCGCATATGTCGGCGTAAAGCACTGCATCACGGTGGCGAGTGGTACCGACAGTCTGGAGATCGCCCTGCGCGCATTGAACATCGGAGCAGGTGATGAAGTCATTACCGTTCCCTTTACCTGGATCAGCTCGGCGGAGGTGGTAGGCCTTGTCGGTGCTAAGCCTGTTTTTGTGGACATCGAGCCGGCCACATACAACATCAATGTGGATTTGATCGAGGCGGCCATCACTCCTCGCACCAAGGCGGTGCTATGTGTGAGTTTGTTTGGGCAGATGCCGGATTACGACCGTATCAATACCATTGCCGCTCGGCATGGGTTGCCGGTCATCGAAGATGGGGCCCAGAGCTTCGGCGCGACCCAGCGCGGGCGGCGCAGCGGTGGTGTTACGACCATCGGAAGTACTAGTTTTTTCCCGGCAAAGCCGCTTGGCTGTTTCGGCGATGGCGGAGCGTTATTCACAAATGACGATGCGCTCGCGGAGAGAATGCAGGCAATTCGCACTCACGGTGGCCTGAAGCGCCATATGCATCCGTTTCTTGGAATGAACGGCCGCTTCGACACACTGCAGGCTGCTATTCTGTTGGCCAAGCTCCCTCACTTTGACTGGGAAGTGCAGGAGCGTGGCCGGATAGGTGCGCGCTATTCCTCTTTTATTGGGTCCCCGTGTATTGTTCCTCAGGTGGCTCCAGGCAATACCCATGTCTATGCTCAGTACACGATCCGGGTTCCCGAACGCGACAAGGTCGCGGCACAGCTCAAATCGGCGGGCATTCCCTCCGCGGTATATTATCCGAAGTGCCTGCACGAGCAGCCGGTGTTTTCCAGCCTGGGCTACAAGTGGGGCGATTTTCCGGAATCTGAAAAAGCATCGCGCGAAGTGTTAAGCTTGCCAATGCATTCATTCTTGTCCGAATCAGACCAGGATGCGGTAGTAGCCACACTCGGTATGATCTTGAGCCACCAAGAATTATGCTTGGCACCGAACGCAAGGAATCAATCCCCTGCAGCAGTGCAGGTTGGCATGGGAACATCATGAAACCAAGAATCGCGGTCCTCGGTTGTGGGGTCTGGGGCAGAAACTTGGTTCGAAATTTCAATGCATTAGGCCATTTGGAGATGGTCTGCGATCCAGCGGAGGCCGGTCGTGCGACGGCAATGCAAATTGCACCCGAAATCACGATATTGGAGCGATTCGAGGATGCGATTTCTGATTCGCGTGTCGAAGCAATAGCCATCGCAGCGCCGGCATCCCTGCATTACGCGCTAGCCAAAGCCGCCCTTCAAGCGGGCAAAGACGTGTTCGTGGAAAAGCCACTTTGCCTGGATCAACTCGAGGGAGAGGAATTAGTTCGGCTTGCTGCAAAGCTCAGCAAGGTTCTTATGGTGGGGCATCTGCTCCAGTACCATCCTTGCGTGCGTGCACTGCATTCACTTGTGGCTGGCGGGGAGCTTGGGAAACTCCATTTTATTACATCCAACAGGTTGAATCTAGGACAAATTCGGCGCGAGGAAAACGCCTTGTGGAGTTTCGCGCCGCATGACATATCCGTACTTCTTTCACTCTTAGGCGGCCAGTTGCCGGACCAGGTACGTTGCACCGGGGGTAACTATTTGAATCAACATATTGCTGATACTACATTGACTGCCATTCGATTCGCAAACGGCGTTCGGGCGCATGTGTTCGTAAGTTGGTTGAACCCATTTAAAGAACAGAAAATGACCGTGGTGGGTTCCTCCGGTCTGGCTGTATTCGACGACACCAAACCCTGGGCAGAGAAGTTGATGGTCTATCGTCAGCATATCACCTGGACGAACGGACAAGTGCCCACTGCTAACAAGGTCAAGGCGGAGGCCGTCTTACCTCGTGAATCCGAACCGCTTGCCGATGAATGTTTGCACTTCGTCGAATGCTGCCGGGAGCGCCGGATTCCGCGTACTGACGGGCACGAAGGCCTCCGTGTGCTTCGCGTACTTCAAGCGGCTCAGCGCAGCCTGGACGCTGAGGGCGAAGCGATCAGTCCAATGGCGCCGTTTGAGCGGCAGCCGACGAAAGCGTGGTCCGCAACGGGATCGTTGCTTACAGTGGCTCAAGGCGCGCGGTCAGGCTACGGCCCATCGACTGCGGAGTATTTCGTCCATCCCTCGGCCGTGGTGGATGAGGGAGCTGTAATCGGCAAGGGCACTAAGATCTGGCACTTCTGTCACATAATGAAGGGCGCAAAGATTGGAGAGCGGTGCATATTCGGGCAGAACGTGAACGTCGACGGAGGCACCATTATTGGTAATCGTGTCAAAGTTCAGAATGGTGTGTCGATCTATACCGGGTTGGAGATCGAGGACGACGTTTTTCTCGGACCCTCGTGCGTGCTAACGAATGTAACCAATCCGCGCGCGCAGGTGAATCGTCACAACCTGTACGAAAAGACGCTTATCAGACGCGGAGCGACCATAGGCGCCAATGCCACCATCTTAAGCGGCGTAACCATCGGCCGGTACGCCTTCGTGGGGGCGGGTGCTGTCGTAACGAAGGACGTTCCAGATTACGCGCTGGTCATGGGCAACCCGGCGCAAAAAGCGGGCTGGATGAGCCGCCACGGCCACGTTTTGAGACCCGGGACAGATGGCGTTCTGAGGTGCCCCGAGTCCGGGTTCCGATACCAAGAGATCGATGACGGACTACGCTGTTTGGACTGGAATGAAGATGAGCCATTAGCGCCTGATTGCGTGGGAGTTAAAGGCTACGAAGAGTTTAAGCAAACGTTCTGATGATTTTGACAGAATGCAATCCAGGAAAAAAATCGAAGACAGCATCACCAAAGTCGCGGCGTGGGTCGAGGCGCACGATTATAAGGGATATGACCCTGGCGACGGATTGAACTCGTTTTTACGCCCCCTGGCACTTGGCAACAGACTGGCCGAGCGAGTGCTTCTGCAGTTGATTTGGAAGTCTCCCGTCAACCTACGGCCGCTCGTCGGCATCAAGCCCATGGATTCCACGAAAGGTCGCGGTTACATGGCTTGGGGCTATTGGTTAAGGTACAAGGCCACGCGGGACGAAATGTGCAAGGTCAAGGCCATTGCGTGCCTGGATTGGCTTATAGCCAACAAAGCGCGGGGCGATACCGGCTATTCCTGGGGTAACCATTTTGACTTTATCACCCGAAGTGGGGTTAATCCTGCAGGCTCACCCATTATCGTCTGGACCAGTTTGATTGGTCTGGCTTTTTTGGAGGCATACGAGCAGACAGGAGATGATCGCTTCCTAGACGTAGCGCGTGGCGTCTGCTCTTGGATCTTAAAGTTGCCCAGAGAACAGAAGTCCACTGGAGCATGCTTAAGCTATGTTCCGTTTGCCCAGGTCTCGATCCACAACTCGAACATGCTGGGCGCTGCGATGCTCGCGAGTACATGGAAATATACGGCAGACGATGCACTGCTAGAGGTAGCGCGCAGTGCGATGCATTACTCTTGCAGCAGGCAACGCGATGACGGTTCGTGGTGGTATGGCGAAGATCCTAAGTATCGTTGGATTGACAGTTTTCATACGGGCTACAACCTCGATAGTGTTAAGCGCTATATCGATAGCACCGGCGAGGATTGCTATCGGACTCATTTTCAAGCGGGACTCCGTTATTTCAGTGAGGTCTTTTTTGAGCCCGATGGCGCACCTCGTTACTACCACGACAGAACGTACCCGATTGACATCCAATGCGCTGCTCAGGCAATCGAGACCTTAGCCTTTTGCTCTGATGACTATCCGGCCGGTCTAGAGCTCTCGCGAAAGGTCGCAGAGTGGACTATCGACAACATGCAGGAGCCGGGGGGCTATTTTTGCTTTCGTCGGTACCCGATAATCAAGGCAAAGACGCCATATATTCATTGGGGCCAGGCAACCATGTACAAGGCCCTAGCTACGCTTCTGAGCAAATAGAGAGTTTGAGGAATCCCGGAGAATGAGAAATGCCCGGTTCCCTGTTGAGCTATGTTCTTATTACGCCTGCTCGCAACGAACGGGACCTCATTGAGGGTGCCATTCGGTCGGTGATCGCGCAGACTCATCTGCCATCGAAGTGGGTTATTGTGAGCGACGGCTCGACCGATGGAACGGATGAAATCGTCGCTCGCTTCGCTAAAAAGCACACCTGGATCGAGTCGCTGCGAATGCCCGAGCATCGGGACCGTAGTTTCGCGTCGAAGGCAGTCTGCTTTAACGCCGGTTATGATCACCTGAAGTCGACGAATTTTGATCTCATTGGTAATCTCGATGCTGACATCACATTCGGCCAGGATTATTATGAGTTTTTGGTCGGCAAGTTTGCAGAGCTGCCACGGCTCGGTGTTGCGGGCACGCCCTTCGTCCAGGACGCAAACCAACCACAGAACCACACCTACGCGCACCAGTTTGCTGATCTTCAGCACGTCTCAGGCGCCTGCCAGATGTTCCGGCGCCGATGCTTCGAAGAAGTCGGTGGTTATACTCCGATCAAAGGCGGGGGGATTGATTGGGTTGCCGTCACAACCGCTCGGATGAAAGGCTGGGAGACGCGGACGTTCCTGGAGAAGACTTGCTTTCACCATCGGAAAATGGGTACCGCTGACCGGAACCCGTTGATGGCACGGTTTCAACATGGTCAAGAGGACTACTACATAGGTGGACACCCGCTGTGGCAGGTCTTGCGCGGAATCTTTCAGATGAAGACGAAGCCCTTGGTACTTGGGGGGCTGTTCTTGATCCTCGGGTATTTTTGGGCAATGGCGAGGAGGGTGCGCCGGCCGATCTCGGCCGAGCTAGTTTCGTTTCACCGAGCGGAGCAGATGGCGCGACTTCGCAAGCTGCTCTTGCGCTGAGGCGACTCCCTCGGGCGCATTGCCCAGTAGTGCTGCCCAGCAAGGTTTCGATCACGATGTGGAACTGAGTGAAAGACTGGCGTGATCGCCACTGTGCCATCAGCTGGCGATGGCTAGATGAAGCGGCGGCGCTCCAGCCGCTTGGCGAACAGGGACGCCGTGGCGGTCGTGTCACAAAAACTCGATCAGCGCGGGCAGTCGTGCGATATAGTGAAAGCACTCGCCGAGGACCGCGGATAGCGTAAAGCATAACTCCTAGTCGCCTGATTCAGTCAGATTGCAGGGTATAGATGCTTAAGTTTGATGCGAGCATTTTTGGTGGTGAATTGCCAGTCGGCCTTGCTGTGGTTGGCGTTGCGGTCGTGCTCCCAGCGGCGATTTCGTCGATGAGGATTTGTTTGTTGGGAATGCGGCGATCGAGGCACTGGGACGTTAGGACGCGGAGTTCAGACTCGGCCAGATTGAGCCAGCTGCCGTGTTTTGGGGTGTAGTGCCATTCGAAGCGCTCGACCAGGCGCCTGGCTTCGACGGCCGGAAAGGCTTCGTA